>Ga0316601_100000038_pt1 | contig 45459 bp, 40 predicted proteins | sample OWC_soil_day5_no_FD_207663 | JGI IMG/M metagenome (GOLD analysis project Ga0316601, IMG submission 207663) | Wetland soil microbial communities from Old Woman Creek delta, Ohio, United States - OWC_soil_day5_noCT | ecosystem: Environmental > Terrestrial > Soil > Wetlands | place: USA: Ohio... | reverse complement strand
TTTTATGCAGTATACCTGATGTTATCCATTGATTCTCCTCCTTACCTATACCCTGCCATTACAAAGCAATCCTGCGGCTATTATTCCTTCATTCTTAACCTTACCTTTAACGCTTTCAACAAATACTGGTATGTCGAAATACCTCTGGATTGTTTCCTGCAAGGAAGTTTTCTCCATGAATGCGTCATGTATGCCTATTCCTATACCTGATATCCTTTCATTAAACAACTCCAGGGGCACAGTCTCAGAAATACTTTTCACGACATAAATTATATCCAGCATAACCTTATCCGGATTCTGCCCAGAATCTACCGGAAATGTGCTCTCAAATGACAATTCTCCTTTGTCATTCACCAGCCCCATACCTATTCTCGTGTCTTTAACATCAATGCCAACGAACATATTAATCCTCACCTTTCAACTATTTACATTTCGAATCTTCAAGCAGTATCATAACCGCCTCCAATACACCTCCAGCAATGCTCCTTCCTTTATCGCTTATGGTTGTGCAGTATTCAACATCGCTTCTTGGGTCTACGTCACCAATTTTCTCTCCAAGTGATACATTTGAATTGGTTGCTATCAATCCTCTTACTATTCCATCAATTTGTGCATTTACTTCCTCTCCGTTTACAGCGCAGATTATGTCACCTTGCTTCACCACAGAACCAATTTCAACCTGGTTTTCCACAATCCCTTCGCAAGGAGATCTCAATATCCTTTGAGTAGTATATCCTTTTATATCCCCAGGCACTCCTGTATTTGGTTCAGCTGCTCCACAAAATATTATCCTCCCCAAATTATGCCCCCTCTTGGTTTCTATTACTGCATTTACATCTTCCCCTGCGATAAATCCAGGACCAAGTCCAATAACAACAGGAGCGTCCTTAAGTTGTGTCCCAAGATTCCTCTTGGCCAGTATTGCATCTATAATAATTGATGGCTGTATCTGTTTAGATATATTGCATGTCGGATCAATAAGTACAGGGATTTTTCCGTCCTTGAGTACCCGATCCATTCCTTCAGCATCGGTCATCACCGAAGTAATCCCTTCAACTGTCCACTCACTTTCATAAATGCAATTCGCAAACGACACCTTTCTTCTTACCATCATAGGTTTTTCTAATTCAGTGATAACAACATGAAAACCCACGCGAAACAGTTTGTGAGCTACGGCGGTGGCCAGATCTCCGCCTCCTTTGACAATTACACAGTGTTTCGAAAACATCGACTTCCCCTCCCTCAATAAGTTAAAATCGAACCCCCTGCAATATCCCCAACTTTCAGTTCAACATCCTCGTGGAATCGTTCTTTAACAGCAACATCTTTGCCTTCCTTTATACATCTTGATATTTTTTCCATGATTTTAATTTCCATAAGCACTCTCCTAATTTGGAGATAAAGAGAATTTGGAAACCTCATCTCTTTATCTCCGCCAGTCAGATATTGATGTCCTTATTCACTTATTTGTTCTTGTTCCTTCTTTTCCTTAATTGCACGCCATACCTTTTCAAATGACAATGGCAGGGTTGAAATATTTACTCCAATTGCATCATAAATGGCATTTCTTACAGCTCCCATTGTAGGGTTGTTTGAACCTTCACCAATTTCTTTAAGTCCCCATGGAGTAGCAGGTTCATCATTACTCTTGATAAGATCATTTGTAAAATTCGGCATATCCTGTGCTGTAATTATTCGATAGCCACCAACATCAGCATTCATGATCTTTCCATTATTATTGAATACAACTTCTTCCCAAATTGTTTCACTTACTCCCATACCAAAGGCTCCATGAACTTGACCTTTCATTAAAGCAGGATTAATGATCTGACCTGCGTCGTGAACATCCCATGCATGCAGAACTTCAATCTCACCAGTTTCTTCATCAATCTGAACTTCGGCAGCCTGGGTACAGAAGCTGTAGCAAGGTGATGTAGCAACGGCAGCTCCTTTGTGGTATCCGCCTAATCTAGGTACAGTGTAAACGCCTGTGGCAACAAGAGGTCCTTTTATAATAAAGTACTTCTTGGCGGCTTCTTCAAATGTTATCGGTGTAACCTTAGGGCGTGACTTAGAATAGATTATTCCTTCCTCACATTCCAAATCTTCAGGTGGAATATGCATCATAAAGCCTGCTGTTTCAAGAATCTTAGCCTTAATCTCTTCTCCTGCACGCTTAACTGTCCATCCGCAGTATGCTGTCTGACGACTGGAATACGCGCCAAAGTCGAGAGGTGCAACTTCTGTATCTCCAGTTACTATCTTCATATTCTCATAGCGATAGCCCATAGCTTCTGCTGCCATCTGACAAAGAACAGTATCAGAACCCTGACCTATGTCCATTGCATTTGAATATAGAGTAGCAGAGGTTCCATCTTCATTGACTCTTAACATACATGAAGAAGAAGGATAATCATTTCTGTATATTGGATAGCCGGCACCTGTAACGAACGATCCTGTGGCCATACCGATTCCTCTTCCCTTAGGAAGGCCTTTTTCTTTTTTCTCTTTCCAATCGGTAATCTCCTCGAGTTTTTCTAGAGCCTCTGTAAGGTAACAAGTCTGAATACCCATGCCGTTGCATGTGTTGGTATATGGTTTTCTTGCATTGCGTTTACGTAATTCAAGAGGATCAATGCCTAAGTCTCTTGCCACATTATCTAAATGACTCTCAAGAGCGTATTTAGGCTGTGGAGCGCCATGTCCCCTCTGAGCACCGCAGGCAGGAAGGTTAGTATACATTCTCATTAAATCAAATTGATAATTGTCAAAATCATAGGTTAAAGGCAGTAATCCTCCGGAGTAATATGCAGTTGCTATACCCAAGCTTGTGTATGCGCCTCCATCAAGAAGAAAATTAACTTTCAATCCTAATATTTTTCCATCTTTATCTACAGCTGTGGAAACTTCATAGTGACCCTGGTGACGACCACGGTTATGGGCAAACATTTCAGCTCTATCATAGAACATTTTCACCGGACGTCCTGTCAGTTTTGAGAGTACAGATCCGTTATATTCCAAACCTGTAGGCTCAAGTTTCCCGCCGAAACCACCACCAACCAGTGGTTTGATTACCCTTACATCACCCATTTTCAATCCGAATTCTCGGGCAATGTAATATTGAAAGTAATGTACCGATTGTGTGCTGGAATATACAGTAAGTTTATCATCTTTCCAGATTGAGATAGCTGAGTGAGGTTCTATTGGACACTGGTATGTTCTCTGTCCTTCAAACACGTCTGTACGCACATGATAAGCATTAGCAAAAGCCTCATCAGGATCACCGAATACATGATGGATTTCTGTATTTATGTTATTGGCATATTCCTCATGGATTTGAGGCATATCTTCATTCATAGCAGTTCTGTAGTCAAGCACTGCGGGCAGTACTTCGTATTCAACTTTTATAGCCTTTAAGGCTTTATAGCAGGTTTCTTCATCGACACAAGCAACTGCAGCTACTTTATCTCCTACAAACCTTACTTTATCGATGCATAAAACATTTTCATCCCAACGAGCTGGACTTAGCCCATACTTAAGGCTTGGCACGTCCTTATGTGTAATAATCTTTACGACTCCTGGTATTTTTTCGGCATCTGAAGTATCTATGCTCAGTATTTTTGCATGCGCATGCGGACTTGTTAACATCTTTCCGTATAGCATATTGGGGAATTTAAGATCTCCACAGTATCTACCTGCGCCTGTTGCCTTAACAACGCCATCTATTCTTGGCTTACTTTGTCCTATTTGTGTATGTTCCTTTTTCTTATACAGATTATTTTCTTTAGGATAACGAACACCATCCATTTTTTCTACCCCCTTTAATATTTAATTAGATACCTCTTGTCCGGATGCAGCCATTATAGCTTTAATGATATTGATATATCCCGTGCAGCGGCATAGATTACCTGAAATCGCCCCACGCACTTCATCTTCTGTAGGCTTTGGATTTTTAGTCAACAAAGCTTTTGCTGACAAAATCATGCCTGCAGAACAGTACCCGCACTGGATAGCACCATATTCCAGAAACTTATCCTGTATTATATCCATATTTGAAGTGGATGCAACGCCTTCTATAGTCGTAACACTCATACCATCAGCTTCAATAGCCAGGATTAAGCAGGAATTAACAGGCTTATCATTAAGTAGTACAGTACATGATCCGCAGTCGCCCAATTCACATCCTTTTTTAGTACCTGTAAGGTCCAATTCTTCACGCAAGAAATTTACCAGCAGTGTATTTGCTTTAACCACCTTTGTATATTCCATGCCATTAACTTTTATTGTAACTAGGTAACGCTTTACACCTTGATTGTCAGTTATAAAATTAGACAATATAACCACCCCTTTCTTATATGTGCCCTCTATCAATTGCTCTTTTCAATGCTCGTTTTACATATATGCGCACCAGGTCCCTTCGGTATTCTTCTGATGCCCTGAAATCGCTGATAGGTTTGCATTCCGTACAAGCTATCTTCCCTGCTTCCTCTAATAATTCTTCAGTTATTTTTTTACCCTTCAGGAATTCCTCAGTCTTCTTTGCTCTCATAGGTGTAGGAGCAACTGCGCCCAAGGCCACACGAACATCCTTCATAATTCCATCTTCAACTTGAACAGCTGCAGCAACACCGACTACTGCCAAAGCACCGGCTTTACGAAGAGCAAATTTGAAATAAGTGCTCCCTGTCATCTTCTGGTCTGGTATTACAACTTCAGTCAGAATTTCGTTTTTTGCTAAAACTGTCCTGCTCGGGCCGGTGAACACATCCTCTAAAGGAAGAGTACGTTCAGCATCTGGGCCAACTATTGTAGCGTTTGCGTTGAGAGCAATCAGAATTGGCGCCATATCTGCAGATGGAACAGCACTAACGATATTCCCTCCAACGGTACCTATATGCCGAACCTGGTTAGCTGCCATTGTTCCAGCTGCATTTGATACTGATAAATATTTCCCCTGCATAACTTCTGAGAAAACTACATCGTTGTGTGTTGATGTGGCTCCTATAACAACACCTTTCCCTGGTATATATTCTATTTTTTTCAAGTCTGGGATTTTCTTAATGGAGATCATAACTTTTGGCGATATTAATTCATGTTTCATTTTTGGTATAAGGTCGGTCCCTCCACAAAGCACTTTAGCACTGTCACCAAACTGTGATAGCAGTTGACAAGCTTCAGCAACACTATCAGGCGCGTAATAATCAAAATCTGGTAAATACACTTTAATTCCCCCTTTTATCTTTGTTTTTTATTTTGCTCTCCATGATTTTCTTGAGTTCCCCCCAGTCTGGTTCAAATATTTCTTTCGGCATTTCTTTTAAATCAGGAGAAATTCTTGGTATGAATTCCATTGCAGCTATAACGTCTTTTTCAAGTTCCAGACCTGGTGCTATCTCAACAAGAGTCAACTCACCGTCCTCTAATTCGAATACAGCCCGTTCTGTTACATACACAACTTTTTTTCCAGCCTTGGAAGCATAAGAACCGCTGAAGGTGATCTGATCTACTTTATTTACAAACTTTTTGATGTCACCCTCTTTGGTAATTTTTATTGTTCCATCCTTAATCTCATATTCAGCTCCTGCAGTTAATGTACCAACAAAAATTACCTTTTTGGCACTGCTTGAGATATTGATGAAACCGCCAGGGCCTACAACCTTCGGTCCAAACTTGCTAACATTCAAATTACCTTCTCTATCTGTTTGGGCAAGCCCCAGTACGCATGCATCAAGTCCGCCACCGTCATAGAAGTCAAACATATACGGATGGTCAATCGTGCATTCAGAATTATAAGTTGCAGGAAAATCAAGACCGCCAGCCGGCATACCTCCAAAGTTGCCTAACTCCGTTGTCATTGTGAGCATTTCAGAGATACCTTCTTCTGCAGCTACGCTTCCAACACCATCCGGCATACCAATGCCCAGATTCAGTGTGCTGTTCGGGCTTAATTCCATAGCTGCCCTTCTTGCAATGATTTTACGTTCGTCAAGAGGAACAGGCGGTATATTGCCCATGGGAACTTTACTGTCTCCGGAAAGTGCAGGGTTGTATATGGTTTTCTTAGTTTGCATATGGTTTTCCGGTTTAGATAGCACTACATAATCCACCAATACGCCAGGTACTTTTACCTGCTTTGGATGAAGTGTTCCGGGTTTTGCTAAATATTCAACTTGCGCTATAACAATGCCGCCATTGTTTTTTACAGCAGTGGCCAGGGAAAGGGCTTCCAGGAACAATGCTTCCCTATCCATGGTCATATTGCCTCTTTCGTCTGCCGTGGATCCGCGGATAACTGCTACGTCAATGCCGAAAGGTCTGTAGTACAAATACTCCTCACCTTCGAAATCTATAAGCTTAACCCTTTCATTTTTATCGGTTATACTGTTTACTGCACCACCCTCTAGTCTTGGGTCTGCAAAGGTTCCTAACCCAACTTTTGTGATTACTCCGATTTTTTTTCCCGCCATCTGCCTCCAAAGATGAGTAAGAACTCCTTGCGGAAGAAGGTGGCACTCGACTTTGTTATCGGCTACCAGTTTGCCCAGCGCAGGTGCCTCACCTATATGCCCGGCTATGCTCTTCTTAGCAAGCCCTTCATGGCCGAAATGGTTCATGCCTCTTGTTTTGTGATCTCCACAGCCGCAGCTGTGTGTAAGCGTGATGTTCTTAGGATGCCCTGTTTCGAGGAATCTCGCCTCAACTGCTGACGCCACCTCTTCGCAAAAGCTGCATAAACCTGCGGTTGTCCATGCTACCGTTGCACCGTCCTTGATCAGCTCAGCTGATTGCTGTGCAGAAATTACTTTTGCCATTATTTTCACCGCTTTCAAATTATATTTAGTGTGTTGTTGAATGAAACAAATCCCTATCTGATGTCCCTGAACCGTTTTGCTTTCAAGTCAAATACAGGCAGCGAACCCGGTGGTATTACTTCCACGTCCATATTGATCATAAAAGATTCCCTGAGCGCCTCTGATACTTTTCTTCGGACACCATCCCAGCAACCAGGCTCTATGTCTTTCCTAGGTTCTAACCGGACCAAAATCTTGTCCTTCTCACCGTCATTTAACGCCATATACTCATAATTATCGGAACAGCTCTCCATCCCCCTCAGCACATTTTCAATTCCGCTTACTGAAACACATACTCCCTTTACTTTGATGATATCTCCGACTCGTCCTGAATATCCTTTCAATATGCTAAGATTCCTTCCACAGGCGCATTTTGACTCCGAGTCTATGCCACCCACAATATCGCCAGTTTCAAACCTGATTACTGGATGTGTTTTTTGCACAAGATCGGTAATTACGAGTTTTCCTGGTTCACCGGGTCCAACCGGTTCATTTGTTTCAGGGTTGAGTATTTCACAGTAAATTAAATCTTCGTTTAAATGTGACGTCCCTTCATCGCATGTCCATGAGATGTAATTTGATTCCTGGGTTCCTGAAAAGTCGTATACTTTGCATCCCCAAGCTTTTTGGAGCCGCAGCCCTGTATTAGCCACTGATGCGCTGCCACATTCACCTGTTGTCAGTACACGCCTTATGCCGAGCTTGCAGGTGTCGATGCCATTCTCCGCCGCAACAGAAGCCAGATGCAGAAGATATGTAGGTGTCCCCATCAATACTGTGACCTTGAATTTTTTAATCATTTTGAGCCGGGTCAAACTGTCCCATACACCTCCTGGGATTACTAAAGACCCAATGAAGTGTTCGGCTGCATCGTAAACGCCAGCTAATCCAACAAACGGTAAGAATCCGTATGCTGCATGCACAACATCTTCCTTCCTCACTCCTGCGGCCCATAGACCACGAACTCCTCCTTCGCAGAATACTCCGAAATAATCCTCTTTTGTAAAAGGTATCAGAACTGGTTCGCCAGTTGTACCTGAGGTCATTGCTACTCTGTTGATTGGCCCTCGACCGGGCATTTTCATCATTCCAAAAGGAGGATCTTCCTTCTGACTGATACGGATTTCTTCTTTGCTTAGGATAGGAATCTGTTTAATATCCTCGATAGCACTGATTTTGTCTGGATAAAAATTGCTCTTTTCCCACTTATCGCGATAAAACGGGCTATTTTCCCACAAGTAGTTGACTTGTTCTTTCAACCTGCAGAGCTGCAGCTTTTTAATCTCATCCTTTGGCATCAGCTCTGCCACAGACCAGTAATTGTATTGAATATTTGAAGTTTGATGAACTCCTGTCATCGTCACTCTTCAACACCTCTCCCTCTTTCAAGCAAATGTTATTTTAAAAAGCAGCCGAAGAGAGCATTTGATCCTTTTCTTATCCAGTGATTAAGTCGTATCATTTCGATATTCCTGGGAAAGTTCATATATCATTTTTTGATTTATTCACTTTCCCAGACTTGAATCCAATTTTCTAATTATTATTCAATTAAAACAGTCCCAACGGTCCTGCAAGCAAAAGCATCGCTGCTGTCATTACGATTGTCCAGAGTATGCATACAGGAACTCCCGCCTTGAAGTAGTCTCCCATTTTGTAATGACCAGATGTATATGTTATGAGAGGCACAGGGTCAAGCGGCAGAAGGAAAGCTGCAGATACTGTGAATCCCATAGGAATAACGAGAAAAGCTGGATTCATACCTATTGACACAGCGAAGGCCGCAAGTGTCGGCACCATTACAGATACAATGGCTGGGTTAACAGGAACCAGCAAATGAATCAGTATTGTGAATACCACTACGAAAAGAATAACTACTAATGAAGATGAACCTTCTATTCCGCTCAATGCTGCATTAGCAACCCAGGTTGCAGCTCCGGAGGTCCACAGAGTGGTTCCTAAGGAACTGGCTGCTCCTATAAGCAGGATAGTATCCCAGCCGACTCTTTGTTTTGCATTTTCCCAATTCAGCAATTCGATTCCAGGTAAAAAGAACAAAGCTGCTCCAATAGTTGCCGAAATAGGCAGTGGTACTTTATGAATTGATTCAGTAAACCATGTAATAAGCATAAGAACCAGAATTACCAGAAATTTAATTTCTTTATTTGATAGAGGACCTAATTCCTTGTAATCCTTATGAACATCCTCCAGACCAACCAGATGGTTCATCTCAGGAGGAAATACCATGGTCATTAGCTTCCAAGCCAATGGAAGCGCTACAATGACTACCGGAATGCCTACTGCAGCCCACTGCGCGAAGGTTATGTCTATGTTTGACGTTGATTTCAAAAGAGAAAGGCTTAATACGTTTAAGGATGACCCTGCAGGTGTAGCTACTCCGCCGATTAACGATGCAAATGCTATACCTATCATCAATGACTTGGCAAAATTGCTGCCTCCCAGTTTGCATTTATTTTTTTCAATAAGTGCTAGAGCGATTGGGGCAAATGCCGCAACTGCTGGAACGTCTGAAATTACAGTCGACAGAGCAGCTGTTGCAGCCATTAAATAGAAAACCACCTTTTTAGGACTGCCTTTGGATAAAATAGTCAGTTTCATGGAAATCCTTTTGCTAAGACCACTGGCAGCCAAGGCAGCAGCCAGGAAGAATGAAGACAGAACAAAAAGCAGTGTTGGATTAGCAAAGTTTTGAACTGCTACTTTCATAGGTGCTGTACCGATCAGATGTTGCATGAATACAAGTACAAGTGCTGATACTGCTATAGGCACTATTTCCGTTATCCAGGCAATGACCGCAACGACCATAAGCGCTACGGCCTTTTGTCCTTCTGGTGTCAAGCCCTCAGGAGCAGGTAATGCTGTAATAATAAAATATACAGCTACTGCTACTACCAGCCAAATACCCTTTTTCAAAGAAGGCGCCATTTTTATCTTATCTTTCAAGTCAGGCTCTATTGAATTCAAATTCATTTGTGCACTCATTTGCTTTAACCCCCTATTTTTTCTTGAGTTGAATATTACAAATAGAACATGTGCAATCCTTTTTAAAATCACCTACCTGTTTTTCATATTCCCGCGCGGAATGTGTCAATTTTTTTATTAACCTGTTAAATATCTAACACAAAATTACAGCTTAACTTTAGCATGCTAATTTCCCTAAGTAAAATACACATTACCGATTTGATTATTCAGAAAATTTAATAAATGCAGTTCATTGTATTCGATTTTCTGATATGATAAAATTGAATCAAATATAAATTGACAATAAATAAACAATCAATTAATGGCCGTTTTGGATCGGTTATAGACAAATTGCAGAAGTATATAGGGGGATTGTAAAATGCAGCTTCACCAGTTAGAGTATGTCCTGGCAGTAGCAAAATATGGCAGTTTTACCCATGCTGCTGAGGCTATCAATGTTTCCCAGTCATCACTTTCACAGCAGATAAGCACCCTCGAAAAGGAACTCGGCATAAACCTTTTCGTTAGAACAACCAGATCAGTCTACCTTTCCTCAGTGGGCCAGGAGTTTGTTATTCATGCAATGAGCATAATGAACGAGGTGAATGCTGCACACCAATGCATCCAGGAATATGTGTCAGTTGACAAAGGCAACCTCACCATAGGCATAATACCTGTTGTTGGCCACTACCCGATTCCAAAGCTGCTGGCATCTTTCAACAGGGATTTCCCGGGCGTGAAGCTCACACTTATAGAAGATCAGGATGATAAGCTTTTGGAATTGCTCTCCGACTCCAAGCTTGATACAGCCCTGGTCCAACATGCAAATGCCGATACCCCTTTTCAGTATTTTCCTCTATACACCGACAAAATGGTTCTCCTTGCGAGTACCCAGAATCCGCTGGCTTCCCAAAAGGTGATCCACCTTAGGGACTTAAAAAAAGAGAAGTTTATTATCACCCCTCTTTCATCCGGCCATCACCACGATTTCATCAAAGCTTGCCAGGCTGAAAACTTTAATCCAAAAATATTTATGACCTGCTCTTCCGTTAAAACAATGCTTGGCCTGGCCCGCGAGAATCTCGGAGTTACAGTTCTTTCATCCAGTGTTGCCAATTCTATGAACATCGAAGAAGGTATTTCCATCATAGAAATGACCCCGACAATAGAAAGGAAAATCCATCTGGCGATACCAAAAAATGCAAACGTATCGCCGGCTCTTAAAGTATTCGTAAAATACGTTGCTCAATGGATTAAATCGGTTTAAACCTGATGCAGTGGCTTTCTAAAGAGAATCCGAAAATAGCCAAATGGCCCCAGCCCTATTAAGTATAGGGCTGAGGCCATTCTGTTTTTAATTTAGATATAGAACTTTTCAGAACGGCTGATTACGAGGATGTTTCCATTGCGGATACCTGTAAATACGCACAAATCTCAGTCGCGAATTTTTATAACTATTTTGCATCAAAGGAAGCCCTGCTGATGTAGCTTCACCCTTCATTTGATACTTATATAAAAAAAGAGTTCATCTTCAATAAATTCGATTCAAACATAGATGCAATAAAAAGCTTGATTTCCAAACAGGCTTCAGCTGCAGAAGCTTTGGGCTCGAAGGTTTATTCCCAGGTATTGCGTGTGCAGATCAAAAACCACGGCAAGCATGTAATCGAGGATTCCCGCCCTTTTCATATTCACCTGAAAAAATTGGTGCAAAGCGCGCTGGATGATGCAGAATTGATTACGGATTATTCTGCAGATGAGATATCTTCGTTGCTTTTGAGAATATCACGCGGCACCTTATTGGACTGGGCAATGAGGGAATCATCATACTCTGTCAGCGAGCAGGCATTACACAATATTAAAATGTTTTTAAACCCTATTTCAAAAGATTTTTCACAAGAAAAATAAAATGGCTGCATTAGATTTTCTAATGCAGCCATTCTTCTTTTACTGGAACATCCCTGTGTCAAAGATTTCGTAGTCCGCCCTGTGGATGTAAAGCGATTTCCCGTCTATTATGAGTCTCGTCATCTTTGGCAGGTCGTCCGGGATTTCGACTAGAACCTTGTCGCCCTGATAAACACCAATCAGTATCCCCATCTGGGATTTGACTATTATAGTTTTCTTCTTGCCGATCAAATTCGTATATTTGTTGACCGTCCTGTCAAGCGGAACGAATGTTGCTCTGCCTTCAGTTGATGCATCCTCAAGGTAAGAAAGATCAAAATCCTCCAGCATGTCTATCCCCTGCTCGGCAAATATTATTGTCGATCCCACATGAAGCAGCTGCTTGCCCTCTACGGTAATCTCGAGCACTTCAGATTCGAATCCCTCACCTGTCTCATTTGCATAGTTTTCATAAAGGCCTATGCTGATATTCCTTCCCTGTGCTGTGAGCGTGTTGTTTCCATAATCATCATAGGTGAGTATCTTGAAATTGTCTCCAAGAAGCTTACCCTGGATATTTTCGATCACGCTTTGAAATGCAGCACAGCCCGGAAGAAGAAAGATCGACAGCAGGCCTATTACCAGCAGTATTCGTTTCCGTGGTTTTTTCATGAAATCAGCCCCTTTCGTTCACTTACTAGTTATATCAATTATATTATATACTCAGAGAAGTAGCAATTTACCACCAATACCAAACACGAAAAAAATATAAAAAATGCGGCATTTGCAGCCGCATTTTTCAACAGTTTGTGTATCTATCCAATTACTACTTCTATATCATGGACCTTTCCGTCATTAACCAGTTTAATTATAGTCCCTTCTCGGGCTTTGTTTAGCCCTTTTGGATTCTTTACATTAATGCTATAGGTTGTATCAATGTATTTGTACCTTATAGTATATCCAGGCCATTTTTTAGGGATGCAGGGATCCATGACTAAAGTGTCGCCGTATTTTTGGAAGCCTAGTATGTGCTCCAAGGCAGCTGTATACATCCATCCCGCTGATCCTGTGTACCAGGTCCAGCCGCTTCTTCCTGAATTAGGATAAACAGAATACACATCGGAAGACATAACATAAGGCTCCCCTTTATATCTTAGATATTCTCTCGGATCGTTTGTGTTGTTTATCGGATTTATAAGTTCAAACAATTCACAAGCCTTATCCCCCTCACCGAGTTTTGCGAACGCGATGATGGCCCATGCTGCTGCATGAGTATACTGTCCACCGTTCTCCCTTACGCCTGGGACATATCCCTGGATATACCCCGGTCCCATTTCGCTTTGGTCAAAAGGAGGCGTGAGCAGCTTAATCAATCCTTCTGTCCTGACAACAAGATAGTCTTCCAACGAGTTCATCGCCTGTCTTGCCCTTTCTATTTCACCTGCCCCGGACAGGACAGCCCAGGACTGGGCTATCGAATCGATCTTGCATTCTGCATTCTGCATTGAGCCTAGCGGCGTACCGTCATCAAAGTAAGCTCTCCTATACCATTTGCCGTCCCAAGCTGTCTCCTCAACTGCCTTTGTTATCCTTTCCATCTCTTTTCCATATTCTTCTGCCTTCTCTGGTTCCTCCATTTCGTTACACAACAGAGCGAAGTTTTTAAGCACGGTTATCAGAAACCACCCGAGCCAAACGCTTTCCCCAGAACCTTTAATCCCTACACCGTTCATGCCGTCATTCCAGTCGCCTGAACCCATCAAAGGAAGCCCATGGATCCCTGATGTCAAAGACTTGTCTATTGCAGAAACGCAATGTTCAAACAAAGTGGCTGACTTTCCGGAAACTGCTGGAATCGAATATCTTTCCATTTCCTCGTATCCTAAAACTGGAGCTTCAAGATAGTATAGCTGTGTTTTCAATATGTCTTTGTCACCGGTTATTCTTACATATTCAGATGTCACATAAGGCAGCCACAAAAGGTCATCGCTGCATCTGGTTCGGACTCCCTTTCCATTTGGCTCATGCCACCAGTGCTGGACATCTCCCTCTAAAAATTGATGCTTTGCATGAATTAGTATTTGCTTTCTCGTAATCTCCGGCCAGATATGAACTGCATTCAAAGCATCCTGAAGCTGATCCCTGAAGCCAAATGCTCCGCTAGACTGATAAAAAGCAGTTCTCGCCCAGAGCCTGCAGGAGATGTTCTGATACTGAAGCCATCCGTTCAACAAAATGTCCATCGAATTGTCAGGTGTGTCGACCTGCACCATTTCAAGCCTTCCTTTCCAGAACTCTTTAACGGCAGCAAGGGCTCTTTCGGTTTCCTGGATGTCCCTGTATTTATGCGCATACTGATCAACTTCCAGGATTTTTCCAGCCGAACCAAAAGTGAAATTTATATCCTTGCCTTCCATAGGATTCAATGAAATTTTAATCTGTATTGCAGCACAAGGATCAAGTCCCATACCCACCATTCCGGAAAGCTTTTCTTTTCCAAGGCACTCTGGCTTCCTGATGTTGCCGGATCCGAAAAACCCCCTCCTGTCTCCCGTCACACTTCTTTTTTCCTGAGAAGAATCTATGAAACAAATTTCACCTTTGTATTCTTCATTATACGGATTCTCCATCAAAAATACTCCAGCCTCACTCAATCTCGTTCTTATATGCATGGCAGTAACCTGATCTGTTACACCCATCACCGGCCTTACATAATATGTCAAAGAAAGATTCTTCACATCCTCGGTGGAATTTAAAAGCTTAAGGCTGCTTATTTTAACTGTATCATCAAGGGGAACAAATTGAACCAACTTCTGTTCGATTCCATTGCTTACATGCTTAAATTCGGTGTATCCGAAGCCGTGCCTGATTTCGTAAGCTTCATTTTCTCTGGCAGGCAACGGTGTTACTGTCCATAATTCGCCGGTGTCATCGTCATTGATGTAAAGCATCTCTCCAGGATCATCACAAACCGGATCATTCGACCATGGTGACAATTTGTTTTCACGGCTGTTGCCAGACCAGGTATATCCTGAGCCCGTTTCCGAAACAGTGAACCCGAATTCTGGATTTGAGATTACGTTGATCCATGGAGCCGGTGTAGTTTGGTCTTTTTCAATTCGGATGAAATATGACCTTCCGTCTTTGTCGAATCCGCCTAATCCGTTTGGATACATAATTTCCACTTCTTCTGAAGCAGGGTTTTCATATTCTTTAATCGCTCTGGAATACATCTTTTCTTTTTGCGTTACAGATACGGCTGCAGTTTCTCCAGCCATCTGCTCTGCCAACGTTCCTTTTTCACCAACTATTAGTCTAGCCACAGCATACAGCAGGTATATATCTTCCGTCTTTGTTTTGCCCATATCGACTATATATGCGCCGCCCGGCCTTCCTACCATATTATGGATATGACTTGAATCCAGAATTTCCACCACTAATGAATGCAGCGGGAGACTATAGCTGTTTTCTTCTTCGCATAAAATTATCAGGTCAACCTTTAGATTTTTTAACCTCCAGTATTCATGAGCTTTAACAATTTCTTTGACTACATCTATATCTTCTATATCCCTCATGACGGTCAATACGATTGGATTATCGCCTGAAATCCCGTACGGCCAAAGCGCTGATTGGCCTTCATCGTTCCTTAGTATCAGCTCCTGAAACTTTTTCCTCCTATTACTGTTGAAAATGATATCGGAAGTCATATTCTGATATAGCGCCATTTGGCAAGGTTCTGCATTCAAATATGCTGCTTCAACATGTCCGCTTGTCTCAGCTAAAGAAAATGCTCTGTCGATGTATCCATCTTTCAAGTATTTTTCTATTATGCAGTTCAGTTCTGCCCTGCTCTCGCCTACGGCAGTAATAAAGGATATCTTTGCTGACTTCTCAGGCTGCAGCCCCACTTTCAGTCTTAAACTCATCACAGGATCAAGCACCGAGCCTTCTGCTCCTGAAAGAGGTTTGTCTTCTCTGACAGCAGCTGGCGCTGCCAAATCCTTGTTTCGGCCTACGAACTGCATCCTGTCGGTTTCAAATTGAACATCGCCTGCAATTTCCCCCGCCACCAGCACAAAATTTGCGGTCCAAAGTTTTTTGTCAGCTGAAGATTTTGGCCTTCTGTTGGCAATTATGCAATTTTTATCCCTTAAAAACTCTGTTTTAATAAAAAGTTTTTGGAATGCAGGGTGGGCTATGTCTTCATTTTGAGCAGCCATCACACATTCAAAATAGCTTGTGAGTTCAATATCAGATATACAGTCACCAGAGTTCCCCAGAGTTATTCTTCTGATTTCAGCATTTTCCTCCGGGTCTACAATGACTTCTGTCTGGGTATGGATTGCACCATCTGTTCTTTTAAATACTGCTTTATTGTTTGTATAAACCACTTCATATTTTTCAGGCAAATAATTCATCGGTGCGTATGCGGCAGACCAAGCCTCGCCTGTGGCTGCATTTTTCAAATAGAAAAACATGCCGTACCTGTCAAGCGCGTTATCTTCTCTCCACCTTGTGACTGCTATATCATTGTATCTGCTGTAACCGGTCCCGCTGTCGGTTATCATGACTGAATAGCTGCCGTTAGACAAAAGGTGGACTTTCGGCAGATTCGTGTCAGGTAGATTGAATGATCTTGTACACCCGGCTTCTTTATGGATTCTGTCTTTATCTATCTTGACTTTTTCTCCCTCTTTTATATATACCATATCCATGGAAGGAACCTGTTCCTGGAGCAGGAGTCTTGCGCCATACATAGCGGGATTTGCAAAAAAACGGGTCTGCATTATGAAGCCATTCAAGAAATTATCCATTGCCATGAAACTCATCCCTTGATGATGAGACATAAACTCCCCTACAATTCCTCTTCTGGAATCCTGTCCCAGCCTGTGAGGTGTGTAGTCAGCTGCCTCATAGAAGCCATAGTCGCCTTCCAGCCCTTCAGCCTTCAGGCGTTCAATGTTTTCGACGGCGCTTTCAGCATCGACCTGCAAAGCTAATAATGTCGAATATGGCGATGCTACCGCATCCTCAGCCAGACCCCTTTTAAGACCCAGCCACGGCACCCCGCAAGCCTTATACTGATAGTTTAAATTCGAATCAGTAGAATTAAAGCCTGATTCAGATGTCCCCCAAGGCATTTTCTTCTGCTTTCCATATTTTTTCTGGCTTCTTATGACAAAAGCATATGTTTCATCCAATAGGGTATTCTTATAACTTTTCATTATTAAGAGAGGCATAAGATATTCAAACATGGTCCCTGACCAGGACAAAAGCCCCCTGTAGCCTTCATCTACTGTTATGGCTCTATTCAGCTTAAACCAGTGCTCTGGTTTTATCTCGTACCTGGCTATGCTGATATAGCTTGCCTGGCGTGCTTCTGACGCAAGCAGGTCATAATATGAGTTTGTAAGCCTGTTTTCTTCCAAATCAAAACCAACAGAGAATAATTGCTTTTTATCGTCATACAGAGGCAGAAATTCTGTGGCATCTGAGAGCGAATCTATCCTTCTGATTAGCTCCTCATATTCCTTTAAGAATACACTTACAGCATCCGCGGCTCTCATGAAGCTATTTTTCACTTCAGAAAGAAACGCTGCTTCTGTTCCGGCTATGCCCGAATTGATTTTTTCAATTATTTCCAAAGCATCTTTGTAAAGCCCTGGAAGGTCTTCCAAATTCGGATTCCCTTTCAGAAGGCCGGTAATCTCTTCAAATTCATTTTTTAAGTTTGACGGGCAATCGGCTATCAGACCAAGCTCTGGCGTGAACTGGGCAAGTTCATAATCAAACATCTTCAATGAATTTTTTAGCTTGTTTTTCCAAGGTTCATTGTTCATGCTGCCAAATAAGTCTTTTTCTAAAAGCTCCCTCAATATCTTATACCATGACAATATGTCAAGCGATTTGATCTTTTCGAATCCTAGAGACTCATAAATCCTGACACCTTCTTCACCGCTGTTGTATAGGGCATCCCTTATGCCATCCAAAAACTGCAGGTCTAAGAGTGGCTGCTCAAGATATCCTTTTATTCCCTCAGAAAGAGTAATAAGATATCCAACTAAATTCCCGCTGTCTGCAGTGGAAATGTATCTCGGCATCAATGGCTTCAATGTTTTTGTATCATACCAGTTATAAAGATGGCCGTTCCATTTTTCCATTTTCTCGACGGAGCTGATCGTATTCGAAATCTTCTCTTTCATTTCCAGGATTCCAAGGTATCCAAAATCCCTTGCTGCAAGGACTGACATAAGACTAAGACTGATGTTTGTAGGAGATGTCCTCTGAGCGAGACCATTAGGTGGACTTTCCTGATAGTTATCCGGCCCAAGATAATTATTCTCAGCATTTATAAATTCCTCGAAGTATCTCCAGGTCTTTCTTGCAATCCTGCGAATTTCAATTATTTCTTCTTTTGAAGGTTCATATGGTTCTAAGTCCTCTTTTTGACTGATTCGGTATGCAACATAAGGTGCAACCGATGCAATAACTAAAAATAGGATGCTGATAATAATTAAATCAGATCTTTTATAGTATAAAGCCAAAAGGAAGGCTGCCAATCCAAGCCAGATTGAAGACTGCATTTCATATACGTAGGATTTCAGCGAATTGTCCTTGCTTTTTTCAATATCAGCCGAGGGAACCCATTCCAATAAATTTTTTTTAGTGATAAAAATACGCATCAATGTTATCAGTATAGCATGCATCATCAAAAATGCCTGATGTGTCAGAAAAACCAAATTCAATACTGTCTGGTAAAATGTTGCTTTGATTCCTCCCATTGAAGGCATATATTTTTTTATTCTTATAAGATGCAGGATATTTTTCGACTTAACGTATCTCACTGCATTTCCCGATACATGGGAAATCAGGTATATCGCTAAAGTGATCACATACAGCCCAATCCATAAGATGTTGCTTCCAGGAAGAATGGTAATCGCCAGAATAAACAAAACCACCAGGCTCGGTGCTACGAGGCTTCTCCTGAGGTTATCCAGCATTTTCCATCTAGTCATTGCCGAGAAAGGATATTTCCCGAATATAAAAGGGAGCAACTGCCAGTCACCCCTTGCCCAGCGGTGCTGCCTCTTACAGTATGAGCTGTATGTTGCCGGAAAGGAATCAATTAATCTGACATCTGAAACAAGGGCAGTTTTCAGATAGGAGCCTTCCAAAAGATCATGGCTCAATACCGCGTTTTCAGGAAAAGCATTTTTCAGAAGGGTTTGAAATACTCTCAGGTCATATATTCCTTTTCCTGTAAATATGCCTTCACCGAAAAGATCCTGGTATAAATCAAATTCAGCCACTGCATAGGGATTAGCATATTTTTGTCCTGTAAAAATTCTTGAAAACAAGGTTGCATTTACGCTTTCAATATCAAGGTCAACTTTAGGCTGCAAAATTCCGTATCCTTCTGTTACAATATTTTTTTCTTTGTCGATCGAAGGTCTGTTTAAAGGGTGCGCCATAATTCCTATCATCTTTTTTGCTGTACCCATCGGCAAAATTGTATCACTGTCCAAGGTTATGACATATTTGATATCCTTGAAGGTTTGGAATGAAGTTGATAAGTAATAAAATGATGTTTCTTTTGAGCCGAGAATCAAGTCGTTGAACTCCAGCAAGGTTCCCCTTTTTCTTTCCCATCCAATCCACTTGTTATTTTCTGCACTGAATTGCCTCTTTCTGTGGAAAAAATAAAATATCTTTGTATCAGAATCGCCGTATTTCTTATTTAGCTCCTTGATTCCATTAACAGCCTTTATTATTATCCTTGAATCACCTTCTTCATTTTCAGAAGTCGCGTCTTTGAAGCTCCCCAGCAGTGCGAAGTATAAATTGTTCTCCCTGTTTGACAGATAGCGCCTTTCCAAATTGCCCAGCAGTTCCTCAACCCTTTTTTCATCCGGGATAATTGCTGGCATGACAACTATTGTGCTCATCTCCTCGGGAATTCCATCTTTCAACTCAAGCCTAGGGAAAAACGAAGGCTCAAGTCCTTTTCTAAAAACAGAATCGGCTGTGCTCAAAGCAATTTCTGAAGCAGGCACCAGAACAACTATGCCAGCAATGGCGGCAAGTAAAAATGCTGAACTGTTGGATGCATTAAGAAAGGCATACAGGACAGTTGCTATAAAAAATGCAATAAAAATTACTCCTGCAGTATTGAAATACAGCAGCCCTGAATATTTCTTGAAAATCCTGTCGATTTTATGGATTATTTTTTTGATGCCGCCAAGCTTCTTGTCTAATAATCCTCTTCCATTTCCGACCAGATAGTAGCCCACATGACCGGCTCTCTGGCCTTCGATGCATGAGCCTACTACCTTTTCCGACTCGGCGTAAGCTTTGTCGGCCAGCTCTACAACTTCCTTTGCTATCCTGATTTCTGAAACTCCGTAAATGGAGGCAAGTTCCTCAACCTTTTCTCTATAAAAATTCTTGGTAGGAATATCCATGAGTGGATAGTATTTTGCAGGATCCTCTTCTAATATTTTCTCAATAGAGCTGATGCTTTCGAAAACAAATGACCAGTCCGCAGTTGAAAAGTTCTTTAGACTTGTTATATAATTTCCCATTGAAACTGCATTTGAGGATTGAAAATCATGTTCCTTGCGTATGATATTTTCTACGGTAGTACCTTGATCCTCAAGGGTTTCTTCTATTACCTTCAAAAAATCTGTATAATTTTCTCCTGATCTTCTTAGATGGAATAGCAGGTGTTCAATGAATAAAAAACTGTTTTCGCCGCTTTCTTTAATATTCTTACGAAGTGAGTTTATTATTTCATCTGTGTCTTCTTTGTTTAGCCATCTGCTGATTATTTGCTCAGCACTGTGGCGCTGTTTCTGCGTTTCTTTAATATCCTCACAGATACGCCTTATATTTTCAACAAGAGCAATCTTCATTACTACAGGTATTGCCCATATCTCTCTTTCATAAAGAATATTATGTGACTGATATGCAGCGATGAAATTTATTAAATTATCCTCATTTATTTTTCCGTCAGCATGGGTAACAAGTTCCATAATTAGAGCAAGAATTCTTGGATAATTTTTGAATTCCCCCAATCTTAAATCTGGAAGCTTGGAGAAATTCTTTTTAGTAGTGTTAAGCTTTACTTCCCTCACTTTTTCTTCAATAAAATAAAAATTGTCAAGAAGCCATTCTGAAACTGGAGAATACTTCTCGAACACCTCTGTTTCAGAGCTCAGTTCTCTGTACACCGAAAGAATATAATCATAGTTATCGTTCAGCCTCGGTATTGGCCAATTGGAAATATCGTTCGTCAGGAAGTCAGAGTGCTCCTTTGCCAGCTCCTTGACATGAATCTCAAGCTCAAGGTCTGTAAGTGTCACTTTATTCATTTTCAGATTATAAATATTTTTCAATCTTTTCATTTCAAACCGGAATATCAAAATTAAAGCAGAAAAAATAATTATAGCGGCAAAGATTTTAAAATATAATCCCATTTTAAACTCCCCCAAAAACGTTTATCGACTTCAGATGATAAAAAACAGAACTGTTACAATCAGTACTTACTGTGGTAACCGTTCTGCTTTTTAAGCTATTACAATAACCATACCAAATTGCGCCTTCAATTACAATATATCCGGGCAAAATCGACTGAATATTGAAAAAATTATATTTAATTTATTCTATTGTCGTAAATACTTGAAAATTTCTTTCAGCTTCTTCTTAACTGTCTGCTGCTATTATTACTCTTCTGCCTCTTGTTCCACCTTAAGTCTTTCATTTATGGTTCTGCTCATCAGTTTGTAGACTGTAGCAGCAATCGGCACTCCAAGAATGACCCCGGTTATCCCAAGCAGCCCGCCGCCTATGATGATTGCTGCAAAAACCCATATCCCCGGAAGTCCGATGCTCTTTCCCACTACTTTTGGATATATTATATTTCCCTCAACCTGCTGCAGAACTAAAACGAAGATAAGGAACATCAATGAAGTAAATGGATCAACCATCACTATCAGAAGAAATCCTATGCCTGCGCCTATGTAAGCCCCAACCATGGGGATTAGTGCGGTCAGCCCAACCACTGGTCCGATTACCGTGGCATATGGGAACCTGAAAATAAGCATGCCTGCAGTGCAAAGCAGGCCCAGTATTACAGCCTCCTTGCATTGCCCCAGGATATAGCTTGAAAAAGTTTCGTTTGCGGTGCCCATCACCTCATGGAATCTGGCTCTCCTGTCTTCCTTAACATAAATCCTCAGCAGTTTGCTGAACTGGTTTCCAAGGTCTTCCATTCCAAACAGAAGGTAGATAGCAAATATAATAGCCAGAACCCAGTTGAATATCTTCCCGAATACTGATCCCATCAGGGAAACAGTTCCGCCAGCCCAGCTGCCCACAACATCCATTACCTTCTTCATCAACGCAGCCCCGTCCATGTCCAGCTCCTGAAGCTTCTGCTGAAGTATTGGAATCTGGTCCGCATGCTGATTTGCCCATTCCAGCAGATTGTTGTACAAAGCCGGGAATCCGGCGGACAGTATCTGGATAGACCTTCCGAACTGCGGAATGACTACCCCGAGGAAAAACAGGATTATACCCAGGACAGTCAGGATTGAAAGGATTATGCAGACTCCCCTCCTGGTATCGGCCACCCTTTTGCTGCTGCTCCCGGGGAAATATATCTTCTCGTATCCTGCCACCAGGATATTGAGCACGTAAGCTATTGCAGCTCCAAGCAGCAAAGGCGAGATCACCCCGTATATGTTTTTCACTATCCCCAAAGCCTCTGAAAAATAAACGACCACAAGGAGTACAATTCCTGCTCCTATAATTATTTTTATTAATGATTTCTGACTGATGTCGTTTGACTCCAATTTCATTTTCAATTCACCTTCCGTCTGATACCTTTAATCAGTAATTTCTTTTCCATATTTAATAACCTCTACATCCGTGATGAACACCATTCCCTCATTGACCATCTCACTGACAATGGGTATGGCGGCATCAATCTTTTCAGGCGTGTCGACTACCTCGACAACCACAGGCAGTTTGAGCGAGATGTCCAGGATGCGGGTGCTGTGGAGACGCTTTTCATGGCCGAAGCCCTCTATGCCCCTCGTTACTGTTACGCCCGCCATGCCGGCTTCCGCAAGCCTTCTAACCAGTGCATGGTAAAGGTTGTGGCCTTGATATTTTGAATCCTCGCTTATATAGATTTTCAACAGTTTGCAGTTCCTGCCCAGAGTCATATCGGCACCGCCCTTCTAGATTATTTTGATCATCCCGGATATTTCAACGCCGATCATGAATCCTATTATGCCCAGGATCAGCGAACCTATTATGTAAACAAGTGCGTTGAGCTTTTCATTGTCCTGAAACAGGCTGAAGCCTTCGTACATGAACGTTGAAAATGTGGTATAGGCTCCCAGAAAGCCGTCGCCGAGTAGAGAGTAATTGCTGACCCCCAGCCCCGCCGAGCTGACTATTCCCAAAAGGACGGCGCCCGTTATGTTGATGAAAAAAGTCCCTACAGGGAATCCTGTGGTGAATCTCTCTGATATCTTCCTTCCTATCATGAACCTCGCAAGGCTTCCCAACGCTCCCCCTGCCGCAACCATCAGATACTGCATTATTCAACCTCACCCCTGTCAGTAAACCTTCCAGCCGCTCCCCTGGCAGCGACGACTCCTAAATATGCTGCCCCAAGCCCCAAAAAAGCCGATGCAGCCAGATATGCTGCGGCTGCAATATATTGCCCGCCATCGAGCAGTTTCACCGACTCACTGCAGAGAGTAGAAAATGTAGTATAAGCTCCCAGGAAACCAGTCGATATCCCGAGCCTCACATCCGCATCAAACTCAAACACTTCCAGTGCCATCGTCAGGAAAAGAGCAAGTATAAAGCTTCCTGAAATATTTATCAGCAGCGTGTTGAGAGGAAACACGCCGCTATGCTGGCCAATGCTCATATTCTTTATTGCGAGCCTCAGCATTGCGCCCAGCGCTCCTCCGATCATTATATAGCTGTATTTTCGCATGGGAGCCCCCTCCTGAACTTCAACAATAATATATTTCCAATATTATAAGTTTGCCATATCTTGTCTCAGAATACAAGCACGTAAAAAGGCGCATCACATAATAAAATCCCGTTTATGCGGTGCGCCTCATTCCTAATTTTTTACCATGTCTGCCAGTTCGTAACCCTCAGACTCCGTTATTGCTTTAATATTCCGCTGGAAGCGTTCATACCTCAATGAGCAGTAATCGAGGAAATCATCCCCGCTGTAGTGCCTGATCATGGCCCATACCATCCAGAGAAGGTCCTGTGCCACCATGAAGAATTTAATTTTTGTCAGCTCTTCAGTGTCCGGATATTCCCCGTAATAATCCTTCAGCAGGAAGTCAATAGCCTCGGGAGAAAGCTTTGACTCAAGGATATAAGCAGCCACATCCCAGCTTGGGTCGTTCATCCCTGAATATTCCCAGTCAACCAGGTATGTCTTTCCGTTTTCGCCTACTATGAAGTTCTCTGGAACCGTATCGTTATGGCACGGAACTGAAACCAGGTTCTTTATGTTCTTTTCCATGAAATCGAGCAGCTGCTCCTTAAACTCTGCATAGTCAAAGAAGAAGCCGCCGTTGAGCTCCTGTATGATCTTCTCGTATTTGTTCAGCTCGCTCAGCCAGTCGAAGGTGTTTGGGAAATGCTTGCAGCTGGAGTGCACTTTTTTCATGACATCCGAAACAGCGCTCAGGTTTTCATAGCTGTTGGGATCTGTCTGGGCAATATTCTTGCTGTTCATTATGCTTACACTTATCTTGATGCCGCTGACCTCGTCAAAATAGACGCACTCAGAATTAATTCCCAGCTCCGAGACGATTGCATTGTTGACCTTCTCTATCCTTCTGTCGATCATCAGGTTGGTCATCCCGCCGGGCTGCCTCACAACATATTCCGTCCCCTTGATGTCCATTAGGTAGTTGTAGTTTGTAAGCCCGCCTGCCAAGCGTGATCTATCGAATATTATGCTGTCATCCCCGAAAAACTGACGCAGCGTATTTTGTACCAAATCTTCCATTTTCATCTTATTCACCACACATATTATTTGTGACCCAAGGCCGCAATGTAAGGACCATTATAGCAAGAACAGCCCTAAAAATCAACCTGACGGCTTCCCTGCGAGCCATCTCACATATGTATTATTATAACACATCTGCCAAAGCTTTATGGTGTTTAGGACAGCACTTGCAGCTTTCCAAAAAGAAAAAAACGGAAAAAGTCACAGCCGCCTGACCGATATTGTTCAAGAAAGTGGACTTTGTGCAATATTGCACTTTAACAGGATACAATAGTGCAAAAATTATGTATTGAATCTTCAATTAACTTTCATCCCTGTGTGATATCATTATTCTGTTGAAACAATTCAGGAGGAATACCATGAATAAAAAGTTCACACTGAAATCGAAAGTATATTTTGAACAGAAATCAATACAGCTCTTAAAAACAATTTCTGGGTCCCGTGCACTCATAGTCACAGACTCTATTATGGATACACTCGGTTACCTTCAGCTGGTCAAGGATTACCTCGGCGAGGCCGGTCTAAGCACGGCGGTCTTTTCCGGAGTCCGGCCTGACCCCGATGTCAATGTGGTTGCAGAGGGAATGAGGCTTTACGCCGAATTTGCTCCTGATGTTCTGGTGGCTATAGGCGGAGGTTCAGCCATCGATACCGCAAAGGGGATTCTCTATTTTGCATGGAAACTTGAAAAGCCGTCATCCGGGGAAACTAAAAAACCTCTGTTCATAGCTATCCCTTCCACCAGCGGGACAGGTTCTGAGGTTACCGACTTCTCTGTAATCACCGCGGAAGGTGAAAAGGTCGTCATAGTGGATGAATTCATATCTCCGGATATTGCAATACTCGACTCCACCTGCATCCAGCATGTTCCCCAGCGTGTGATAGCTGACACTGGCATGGATGTTCTGGTGCACGCCGTCGAAGCCTACGTATCGACCAAAGCAAGTGACTTCACAGACGCACTAGCCGAAAAAGCAGTCAAGCTTATCTTTGACAACCTGGAGAAGCTTTTCAGGGACGCGGCTGACGGCGTCGCGAGGGACCATGTTCAGAACGCTTCCTGCATGGCAGGCATGGCTTTTACGAACGCCAATCTCGGGATAAACCACAGCCTCGCCCATGCACTGGGAGGAGCCTTCCACCTCCCGCACGGAAGGTCAAATGCCCTCTTGATGAGCGCGGTCATGGAATACAACGCTGAGCTTGCCGGCAGCGCCAGCGGTTATGCTGCGGGCAGATATGCGCAGCTGGCCAAAGTTCTTGGCCTTCCTGCCAGGACCTGCCGTGAAGGTACAGTGAACTTCATCCAGGCTGTAGGGAGACTCAGTAAGTCCCTAGGAATCGAGAACAGCATCCGTGCTCTCGGAATCGATGAAAGCGAGTTTGAAGGCGCTCTGGACCGCATGGCGGAAGCTGCGATGCAGGACCGATGCACCCCTACCAATCCAAGGACCCCTTACAAAGAGGAACTGATACGCATTTATCGAAAGCTCTCTTAAATATAGAAAGATTTACCCCTCAGAATTTGACGAAAGGTCGGCTAAAACCTGGCATAAGGTAGTTAGTCGGCTTTTGTCGAAATCTGTCTAAAACATCGACTAATATTGTTTACATCTCAATCCCTATAAATTATAATAGTTAAAAAGCATTATGCCGATCGCTTAACGGAAAAGGTGTAAAAGTATGAATGAAGCTAATAATCCATTAAAGAAACTGATACCATCAAATCTATACAACCGGTACAGCGGTATCCTGTCCCTGTCGGATCTCCCGCTTTTCCTGATAGATACAAACGGGGCTATCATACTTGAATATATCCCGTACCCTGATTTTTGCACCAATGTATGCCAGGGAAAGGGTGCCCCTGTGTGCCCCGACTACAGGAGCAGATTCGAATCGGGCGAGAGCGGAAGGTTCGTATGCAGGCACGGTCTTGAGAACATACTTGTGCCAATCAGGCTTGATAATCAGACTCTCGGCTATGTGGCGGGCATACAGGTATATCAGAAGGGCAACGAATACCGGAAACATTTAATAGACGTGCAGTCTCTCCAGGGAGATGACGGTCCGGAGCTGGAATATATAGCGAAAGCAATATCCGCACTCAAGACAATGGAACCGGACAAGATCATAATACACGAGCAGCTGTGCCGCCAGATAGCAAAGAACATCTCCCTTGACCTTTCCGAAAGCGCCAGCCATGTGCATCCTGATGTGGAGAGGCTGTCCATCGAAAAGGAAATCCTCGAGAAAAAGATCATAGATCTCGAGGCTAAAAACATGTCCCTCTGTGTAAATCCGCACTTTCTGTTCAACACGCTTAACTGCATTGCGCGAATAGCATATTTCGAGCATTCCCATACGACAGAGGAGCTTATATACTGCCTCTCCGATCTGCTCAGGTACAACCTTAAGCAGGAGGACCAGCTGCACACCATAGGCGCAGAGATAGACAACATTGAAAAATATCTGTATATACAGAAGGCGAGATTCAAAAACCGCCTCGAATACGAGATAGAGGTCCCCGAGCACATCAAGTCCTACAGGATCCACAATATGGTTATACAGCCAATCGTGGAGAACGCGCTCATCCATGGGATAACCCCTAAGAGAGACGGCGGCAAGATCAAAATATATGCCGAAGAATACAACAAGGAGATCATCATCTCCATAATGGACAATGGCAACGGTTTCCCAAAAGATGTTCTGCAGAATATCCAGCAGTCTGAAAGCAGCTCAGGCCTTGGCTTCCGGAGCACGGACAACCGTCTTAAACGCTATTACGGCGAACAGTACGGCTTGAAGATAGTCAAGTCCGACTACAGCGGAAGCACTGTTACTATAACCATTCCTGCACAGACCGTAGTGAGGTGATATAGATGAGCGTAGTCCTGATAGTTGAAGACGAAATACTGGAACAGGAATTCCTGAAATCGGTAGCACTCGAGGAGCTTCGTCCTGAGGACACTGTGCTGACCTGCGAAAGCGGAGTCCAGGCAGTAAGCCTGGCAAAGCAGCACCGTCCTGATTTCATATTCATGGACGTGATGATCCCCGAAATGGACGGCCTCAGCGCCATCGGAGAGATAAGGAAATTCCTGCCGGACGCCTGCATAACGATACTTTCCTCCTGCTCGGATTTTTCCTATGCACAGAAAGCGATAAGCCTTCGGGTTTTTGAATATCTGCTGAAACCGGTTAAGCCGAAGGACTTCAAACAGGTTTTCCGAAGGATGCTTGATTCGTCGGTGGTCTCCAGTACGCCGGTTCCCGAAAAGCCTGCTGCCAGGAATGTTGAACCTAAGGAATGCAGGGAGCACTTTATCGAGGAATCCGTGAAGTATATAAAAGAGCATTTCAAGGAGAGACTGTCCCTGGACATGGTTGCTTCGAAGGCTTTCATGAACCCAAAATATTTCAGCCATGTCTTCAAACGGGAGATGGGCGTCTCTTTTACGGAATATATAATCAATCTGAAAATACAGCACGCATGCAGGCTGCTTGAGACTACAAACTATCCTGCATACAGGATCTCCCTGGAATGCGGTTTCTCCGATCCTTCCTATTTCAACAGGGTCTTCTGCGCCCAGATGAACATGACGCCTCAGACCTACAGGAAGTATGCCTGTTCGTCAAAACAGAACACATCAGCTATAGATTCTTAAAAATGGAGCAGCGGCAAAACTAATTACTTAGTTTGCAGCTGCTCTTTTCAGCTTAGTACGGCCACTTCCAGTTCCTTATCTCTTCCTTGTCTATGCCGTTCTCATGTGCGTATTCGATGTTGTCGATAATCTCGTTCTTCATCCGCTCCCTCACATGGGCGCCCTTCGAGCCCAGCCCAGGCACCCTGTCGATTACGTCTATGACAAGGCTGAACCTGTCTATCCCGTTAATTATAGCGAGCTCCAGAGGGGTGTTGATGTTCCCCTTCTCCTTGTAGCCGTGCACGTGTATCCTCTCCGGATTCGACCTCCTGTAGGTCAGCTTGTGGATGAGCCATGGGTAGCCGTGGAAATTGAACACGACGTCCTTTTCGCTGGTGAACAGCGCATCGAATTCCTTTTCCGTCAGGCCGTGAGGGTGCTCCGAGGAGGATATGAGCTTCATAAGATCCACCACGTTTATGAACCGCACCCTGAGGCTCGGGAATTCGCTTCGGAGGATGGCTGCGGCAGCAAGCGCTTCCCTGGTGGACACATCGCCGCAGCTTGCCATCACAATGTCCGGGTCTGACAATTCGTCGCCCGAGGCATCGCTGCTTGCCCATTCCCAGATGCCTATGCCTTTGGTACAGTGCTTAACCGCCTCCTCCATGCCCAGGTACTGCAGGTGCTTCTGCTTGTCGGAAACTATGACGTTGACATATCCCGTGCTCCTGAGGCAGTGGTCGGCTGTGGAGAGCAGGCAGTTGGCGTCCGGAGGGAGGTATATCCTGACCACCTCCGGGCTCTTGTTGGTCGCCACATCGAGGAATCCGGGATCCTGATGGGAGAAGCCGTTGTGATCCTGGCGCCATACGGTCGAAGAGAGAAGTATGTTCTCTGATGCGACCGTATGGCGCCAGGTCGTTTCATGCTTGCTTATGCTGAGCCATTTCGCATGCTGGTTGAACATGGAGTCTATGACGTGTGCGAAGGCCTCATAGGTGTGGAAGAATCCGTGACGGCCGGTCAGGATGTACCCTTCCATCCATCCCAGCAGCGTGTGCTCGCTGAGCATCTCCATAACCTTTCCGTCTGCGGCCAGCTCGCCTCCGTCTGCATCTTCGCTTAGGTATTCCCCCATCCAAACCTTCTTTGTGGCCTCGTAGACCGTCTGCAGCCTGTTTGAGGCAGTCTCGTCAGGTCCGAACATCCTGAAATTGTCCGGGTTCTCCCTGAATACGTCCCTGAGGAATGCCCCCAGCTGCTTGGTATTCTCATATTCAGAAACGCCAGGCTTGTCGAATTTCACGGCATATTCCCTGAAATCCGGCATATTCAGCGCCCTGCGAAGGCTTCCTCCGTTGGCGGCCGGATTCGCGCTCATCCTGCGCGTTCCAACGGGAGCCAGCTCCTTCAGCTCAGGGACCAGTCTTCCCCTCTCGTCGAAAAGCTCCTGAGGCCCGTAGCTCCGCAGCCACTCCTCCAGCATCCTGAGCTGCCGCTCGTTCTCATGCACCTCCGCAAGAGGTACCTGGTGGGATCGCCAATAGCCTTCGATCTTGTGTCCATCCAGCTCCTTCGGCCCTGTCCAGCCCTTCGGCGACCTTAGTATGATCATAGGCCAGACAGGCCTGCCCGATATTCCTTTTGAACGGGCTTCATCCTGAATCTGCCTGATTTCAAGGATTGCCTTCTCCATTTTTTCTGCCATGATCCCGTGCATGATTGCCGGATCATCGCCTTCGACAATGTAAGGCTTATATCCGTACCCTATGAACAGATTTTCTAGCTCTCCTTGGCTGATCCTTGCCAGAATCGCCGGATTTGCTATCTTGTAGCCGTTCAGGTGCAGGATGGGCAGCACGGCGCCGTCCCGCACCGGGTTGAGGAACTTATTCGAATGCCAGGAGGCCGCCAGCGGACCGGTCTCAGCCTCCCCGTCCCCTACAACCGCTGCAACTATCAGGTCCGGATTGTCGAAGGCTGCGCCGTAGGCATGCGAAAGGCTGTAGCCCAGTTCCCCTCCCTCGTGGATCGAACCCGGGGTCTCAGGAGTGCAGTGGCTTCCTATACCCCCTGGGAAAGAAAACTGCTTGAAGAATCCTGCCATGCCTTCTTCATCCTCGCTCTTGTCGGGATAGATCTCTGAATATGTGCCCTCCAGGTAAACGGGGGCCAAAACTCCCGGAGCCCCGTGGCCGGGACCGGCTATGAACAGCATGTTAAGGTCGTACTTCCTGATCAGCCTGTTCAGATGCACATAGATGAAGGAAAGCCCCGGGCTGGTGCCCCAGTGGCCCAGAAGCCTCTTTTTAACGTGTTCCGGCTTCAGCGGCTCTCTGAGGAGAGGGTTTTCCTTTAAATATATCATCCCAGCAGCAAGGTAATTGCATGCATTCCAGTAAAGATGGATTTTCCTAAGCTCGTCATCTTTCAAAAGGCACATTTTCAAACACCTCGATTCCAATATTATCTTCATGATAATATTACCATAGTTCCAGCCCGCCATCACCAATATTTTGGAATAATCTGAAAATATAGATCTACGGCTTCGCCGGTGTCCCCATTAGGTTCAGGATAGTCACCCCTGCAATTATCAGGAGCATCCCAAAAACTCCTGCAGGTGTCAATCCTTCGTGAAAAACTGCAAAGGATATGAATGCCGTTATGACAAGACCCAGGGCGGACCAGGTTGCATACGCTACGCTCAGATTGATGTCCAGCATGGATTTCGAAAAAAAGAAAAAGCACACGCCATAGGCAGCAATGCTGATCAGTGACGGCGCCAGTTTCGTGAAACCTGCCGAATACTTCAAAAATGTGGTGCCCATAAGCTCGAAGGCGATGGCTATGAATAAATAAAGATATCCCATGGAATTATCTCCTTCAGACTAAAAAACAGGGCGGATATCTCTATCAGCCCTGCATTTTAATACCGTTTATTTTATACCATTTCAGCTGTTTTTTTAGCAGGAAGTATAGTCTCAACTTCAACGTGTGGTCTAGGTATAACGTGAACTGAAACCAGTTCTCCGACTCTCTGTGCAGCTGCTGCGCCGGCATCTGTCGCTGCCTTGACTGCTCCTACGTCTCCTCTTACCATTACTGTAACAAGTCCGCCTCCAACGTGCTCTTTGCCTACCAGGTAAACATTTGCTGCCTTAACCATTGCGTCTGCTGCCTCTATTGCTCCTACTAAACCCTTTGTTTCGATCATTCCTAATGCATCATATTTCATAATTGTTTCCTCCTAAAATTTTATTATTTTTATTTTATAATATTGATTTTTGATAACGAATTTATGCACATTGCATTGGCTTCCTCTGTGTCTACATGACATTCAAGGACAGAAGCGTCATTTGCTCTTACTGCAACGTTTTTGTATATGCCGCCTCTAGGGCCGCTGACCTCTATGCCTACAACCTGTCCGTCATGCACCCCGAAGCGCTGCGCGTCCTGAGGAGTCATGTGGATGTGTCTCTGTGCTACCATCAGGCCTTCTGTTGTCTGCACTGAACCCTTGGGGCCTATTATCGCGATACCCGGTGTCCCGTGCAGGTCTCCTGACAGCTTTGTCTGTGATACGACTCCAAGCTTGAATGCGTCTCCTGCGAGAACCTCCACCTGAGTCTTGCTCCTCACAGGGCCCAGTATCCTTACCTTCTCAATAGCACCCTTCGGTCCGCAGATTGTCACTGTTTCCTTGTAGGCGTACTGTCCGGGCTGTGAAAGCTCCTTCATTACAGTCATCTGGTAACCTTCGCCGAACAGAATGTTCTGATCTGCCTGTGACAGGTGGACATGGCGGTTGGAAACTCCAACCGGAATCCCGCTCTCCTCCTCTTTCACTTCCGCAGAAGACAGATTGTCCTGGACAGCCTCCAGCAGAAGCTTCAAGACAGCTTCGTACTTGTTGTCCATCCTAGTTTGCCCCCTTCATAGCTTCCATCAGCTGGCTGACCAGCTTCATAAGCTTTTCATTGTCGGATTCTGCACTGTTGCAGCAGCCCGAACTTTTCTGTGCATCGCAGCTGCAGGAAGGTTCCGCATATGCGAAGGTAGGGTCTGAACTTGCAAGTGTTGCGCAGTCCTTGAGGCCGTATGCAACCCTCTTTATGTTTATAAGGTGCAGAGGTCCTACATTCTCTGATACCGAGCTTCCGCCCCATGTTCCGCAGCCTAGTGTGAAGGAAGGAAGAAGTCCCGTGCTTGCGCCGGTGCCTCCCTGGCTGCCGCCTGTGTTGACCAGGATGCGCGCTGCAGGCTTTTTAGCAAACTTCATCACCATATCCCTGTCCTCTGTGTGAAGGCTCATGGTGTGTCCTATGCCGTTCTGAAGAAGCGCTATGCTCAGGTCGCATGCTTCGTGCCAGTCCTTGACTGTGTAGAAAGCGAGTACTGTTGTAAGCTTTTCGTAGGAGAGCGGGTTGCCTATGCCGACACCCTTCTGTTCTCCTATAAGGACCTTGGTTCCTTCCGGTATGCAGATGCCTGCAGCAGCCGCTATAACCTGAGGTGATCTTCCCACGAATTTTGCATTCATGGTGTGGCCGTTTTTGAACAGGAGAGCACACACCTTATCGGTCTCTTCTGCTGTCATGAAATATCCGCCCTGTCTCTTTAACTCAGCTACTACCTGGTCTCTGTTGCATTCTTCAACTATTATCGACTGTTCCGATGCACAGATTGTTCCATAATCGAAAGTCTTGCTGGCGATTATGTTGCTTACAGCTTTCTGGACATTCGCGGTCCTCTCGATGTAAGCAGGCGAGTTTCCTGCACCAACTCCCAGTGCAGGCTTTCCGGCACTGTATGCTGCCTTTACCATTCCAGGTCCTCCGGTTGCGATTATAATTGCAACCTCCTTTGATTTCATAAGCTCGTTTGTTGCCTCTATAGTCGGTGTTACTATGCAGCTTATTATGTTTGCGGGAGCTCCTGCAGCTGCTGCCGCCTCATTCATGAGTGTGACAGCCTTCAATGTGCACTTGAGTGCTGAAGGGTGCGGTGAAAATACAATCGCGTTTCGTGATTTTATTGCAATGATTGCTTTGAAGATTGCAGTTGATGTCGGATTTGTTGAAGGCACTATGCCCATGATCAGACCAACAGGTTCTGCAATATCAATTACCTTCTGTGCCTCGTCTTCTCTTATTACGCCAATAGTCTTCATGTCTTTTATCGCATCATAAACCAGTGTAGAAGCCATGTGATTTTTGTAAGTCTTGCTCTCGACGTTACCAAAACCAGTTTCCTCAACGGCCATCTTTGCCAGACTGACCGCATTTTCCTCTGCTACTCTGACCATGTTGCAAAGAATCTTATTGATCTGCTCTTCAGTGTACTCAGCGATCTGATTTGCCGCAATTTTTCCCAGTCTGGCAAGATCTCTTGCTTCCTGTACAGAGCGTAAATCCTTATCTATATTCTCCAACTATGATCCCTCCGTTCTTTATTTATGCCCGTAATACTTTCTGAATTCAGTCAGCAGGAGTCTCTTGTCTGCCTTTGAGACAGCCCTTCCTGTGATTCCGAAGTCCATATATCGCCGGGCCAGATTTCTGAGTTCTATGACCTTTAACTTGCCAAGAGCCTCAACTGTTTCCTCCAAGCCGCATTCAAGTATCATCTTGTCCACAGCTTCCTTGTGATGCAGCGTTTCTTTTATTTCTTCAGCTGCCGGATCTTCAGATGCCGGGTCCTCGATTGCAGGTTCTTCAGGATCCTGAGGTTCTTTTCCAGGCCCGATCATGCTGTCCAGCTCCTCATGAGGTCTTGGAATCACGTGCTGGGAAACAAGCAATGAACCGCTTATCCTGACCACTGCCGCCGCACCGGCTTCCACAGCTGCTTTCACCGCTGCCACATCTCCGGTTACAGCAATGGACACGAGTCCTCCGCCTACTATTGTCTTTTCAAGGAGCCTCACATCCGCCGCCTTGAGCATGGCATCTGCACCCACGATGGCTGCAATAAGCCCTTTTGTTTCTATTAAACCAAGCGCCTGCATCCGTTAATCCCCCTAGTGTGTGGCATAGAATGCCTTCATCTTGTCAGGTGAACCGAATGCCAGTTTGGCGCCCTTAGGGAAAAATACTGCGTCACCGGCATGTGCGGTGTAAACCTTGCCGTTGACTGTCACATTCAGCGTACCCTCCACCACATGGTAGAGTTCTTCGCAGGTTGTTTCCCAGTCGAAGGTGCACCCTTCGATTGTTATAAACCCTGCGTTCATCGAACATCCGTCATTGGCATTGATTATTTCCTGATAGAATACCTTATGGTCCGGATTTCCTGTGTCAAAAACATCCATCTTGACTGTATTGCCGCGGACTACCTTCAAGCCTCCGCAGTCTACATCGGCAACATATGGCTTATTCGAGAACGAATCCAGCAGCCCATTGAGAAGTCCTTTATCCATCATGGCTTTGAACACATTGTAGATCATGTCGCTGTCCAATCCATCCTGACATGCCTTTGCAGGTTCAGAAGCCTTTGCTTCACATACAGGAGCCTCTGTCGAGAACTCTATGCCGCAAGCCCTGGCCGCGTCTTTGGCTGACGGGGTAATCAGAGTGTCGCAGTCTATATGGTATACTTTCTTGCCCTGCTTTCCCGCTGCCTCGACGTCTTTTGCACAAATCAATTTCTTCATTTCTTCACATCCTTTCATTTGTAGGTATTTCATGTTTTGCTTCCTCATCTATTCAAGTTCATAAATCAGAACAAAGATGACACCAATCTGTCCGAAGGTGAAGGTATAACCTCCGCATTCACCAGCAGACCCTTTTCTTCGCAGACAGCCACTCCCGCCTCAACACCGGTCTGAACCGCTGCCACATCGCCGGTGAATGTGAAGAACGACTTGCCTCCGAGCCCTGTTCCCAGGCGGAGCTCAAGAGGCTCCAGCTCGGCTGCCTTCAGGATTGCATCGGCAGCGATCACCATCGTTGCCAGTGAGAAAGACTCCATTATTCCCAGAGCCTGAATCCTTTCCGGCATCGTTGCACCGGTGATTGCCGGAAAAACCAGCGGGCTGACATTCGGTATCACTATGGAATCCACCAGGTATTCCTCCGCCATCCTCTCACCGATACCTACTGAATCCTGAACCGCTGCCACATCGCCCTGAACAATCGCGATGTATTTGCCAGGACATACAGAACCGGCTGTGACTATTTCAACATCAGAGATTTTAACCATCTGATCTGCAGCATATATACCGCGTGCGATGCTTGTAAATTCAACCATTCCTATTGCTTTCGACATATCAGTCCCTCCTTATCGCAATATAATCATTTCCGCTTTCCACGACCGTCCCCGAGATGCTTGAATGTATAGTTGCTCCCAAACTTCCTTCAGGGATCCTGCCGATCATCTGTCCCGGCTGGACATGGTCGCCGGCGGTCACAAGGCTCACAGCAGGCGCTCCTACGTGCTGCCTAGTTGCTATGCAGACCAGCTCAGGCTGCATTTCGATTTCCGCCATAGGAGCCGGCTTGTCGAAATCCTTCAGGCCGAGCCTTGCGATAAGGCGCTTGCTTGGTATCAGACGGTATTCGCGGTTTTTGCGCGCCGTGAATTCTGTCTTGACCGGTGTATATCTAATATTCTGTTCGGCAAGCTTAGCTTTGAAATGCAGGTTTGCATTCTTGGGATAGAGGCCTGCCGGACAGGAGAACAGTTCGCACAGGTTGCACTGGCAGCAAAGCATTGCTGTCTTCTGCCCCTCCAGGTCGTCCAGTTTGTAGCTCAGGGCCCTCATCATCTTGTGCGGCTGCATATCATGTCCTATAAGGTATCGCGGACACATGTCCGTGCACATGCGGCACTGTTCGCAGGAAGACCGGTTGACCCTTCTAGCCTGTTCCGGTGTCACTGATTTCTTGCGGATCAGGTGATGCTGCTTTTTCAGGATAACGAATCCCTTGTGCTTCTTTGTTATATATCCGTCAAGGCTGCTCATGACTGGACCCATCATAGGGCCGCCGTCGATCACCGAGTAGCCTTCGAAGTTTTCTATTCCGCTGAGCTTGAGGACGTCTATTATGGGCGTCCCCACGGGCACCTTTACGGTTACGCGGTTCGGGATGTCTCCCGCTAACGTTATATATTTTTCAGTTACAGCTTTTCCCAAGGAAGCGTTGTAAACATTCAGCGCCGTCTCGGAGTTGATTACAACACATCCGACCTGTATCGGAATGCCTGCCTCCGGAACGGTCCTTCCTGTAAGCTCATAAACCAGGACCTGTTCGTCTCCTGCGGGATAGATGTCCGGAAGCTCTCCGACTTCCACGAAACCGCCAACCTGCAGCGCTTCTATCCGATCCTTAAGGATCTCTATTACCTTCTTATGCTTTCCTTTTACGCCGATTATGGCTTTTTCTGCACCGGCATACCTTCCTGCTGCTTCAAATCCCTTTATTATCTCATCAGGGAACAGCTCCATCAGCTGCTGGTCCACCCTCAGCAAAGGTTCACATTCCGCTCCGTTTAGGAGTATATATTCCGGCTTGGCTGTCAGCTTAGCATGGGTAGGAAATCCTGCCCCGCCAGCCCCTATAACGCCGGCTTCTCTCACCATGTCAAGAAGACTCATCTATTTCACTCCTTTATTCAAAACTGCAGTCATCATCTATGATCCCCACTACAACCGCGTCCACCGGTATGTCATCGCTGCCAAGCATTTTCCTGGCCGATGAGCCCGTGGTTACGATAACCCTGTCACCGATTCCTGCGCTTATTATGTCCACGACTATCATGCGCTGGCCGTTGCCGGTGCCTCCTCCGATTACCTCGGCGAGCATCAGCTTGTAGCCATTGAGAGATTCCGCCTTCCTTGTCGCCCAAACATTGTCAATCAGTCTTGCTGTTAACATATCTATTTCCCCTTTTCCAAACCGAGTTTGATCTCACCGATCGCAGACTCTACAGATGACGTGTCTCCGAATATCGCAATCATTATCATGTTCTGCGGACAGCTGCCCTTGATATCGCCTACCGTGACTCCAACGGCCTTTTCGGCAATGTCAGCCGCGCAGATCATCTCAATCATTCTCCCCTGCACAAGCCCTACCGCATCTGTGCACATGGCTTCAGTGCCGACCCCCGGCCCCATTCGCTTTAAGAGTATATCAAGAGTGCCCGGGGAAGGAGATTTGATAATTCTAAACTCCATATAATAACATCCCCTATCCTATACTTTCCCTGGTGCAGCTCAGAGCTATGCCCAGCGGGGTTACAAACATCGGATTCTGCGGCTTGTGTGTAAAGATGCCCGTCTTCTTCTCTATGATATCCTCTATTCCTGTAAGGCAGCACGTTCCGCCTACCAGCGATATCTCGCTAACGTCGTAGCCCTTGATGTGCTGGTTTATTATGGAGGATATCTTTTCGACTACAGGCTTGAGCACGGGGATAAGCTCCCTGTGGTTCGCGGAATCCCTTTTGAACAGCTCCGCATCGGCAAAGGACATTTTGTATGCTCCCGATACGACCAGCGAGAAGTGTGTCCCTCCCGTAGGCTCGTCCGCGATGTAGACAACCTTACCGTCCTTCAGTATCGAGATCCCCGTTGTTCCGCCGCCGATATCCACAACAGCCCCGTTCTGTATCTTGAGCACTTTGTTGGCTGCTGTAGGTTCGTCAAGCACGTTCGTCAGCTCAAAGCCTGCTGCCTGGACCACGTTCTTTACTGCTCCCGAATCAAGTTCATCTGTTCCCGGAGGGATTGCGGCTGCCCCGTAAACGAGTTCGGCGCCAAGCTTCTCCTCAATCTCCCGCTTCAGTTCCCTGACTATGTTTATTGCTCCTATATAGTCCACAACCATTCCGTCCCTAACTACGTCCGCATACCTGTAGGCTCCTGCCACCGGCTTGTAGTTTTCATCTACTACCGCAAGCACGACGCATGCAGTTCCAAGATCGACGCCTGTATAGTAGACAGAGGATTTTTCCCTTACGGGGTTCTTCACAACATTCTCGAAGTCCCTTACAAGCTGGTCGCAGTATTCATAATTCAACTTTTTCTCTGACATATTTTACCTCCAACTACTGAGCATATCATTTGCGACAGGGTGTTGACTATCTGGTTGATCTTTCCGGTCAGCTCCCTGCACAAATCATTTTCCCCGGCGCGTCCATCGCACATTTCCAGGATGCCCGCTTCCAGTTCCCGCAGATTGCAGCGCAGCCTGTGCAGCACTATTATGTCTCTCCCCTTTTTCAGCTGGATATGTGATTCATTTATTTCAAAACAGTCATCCAGGTCCTCCGAAAAATTCTTTTCGCTTATTCCTGTGCACTCCCTGCAGCTGAGATTATCTATGGCTCCGCTGTTGTTGAAAGCATTTTTTATGCAGGTGAACTGCCTGCCCAGATCGATTACGCTTTGGGCCAGGACAGCATCCCCTCTCAGAAGTTCTTCTCCAGCCATCAGGAAAATTGCTTCGGTGGATTTCATCATGCAGCCCAATTTCTTTTTTTCCCCTGCGCTTGCCTTGTCCGGCTTCGCTGAATCCTTCTTCGCTGCCGATACATTGTCTTGCATGCTGATTCCCCTGTCAGAAAGGAACTGGCGGGCTCCCGGGGTAAGCCTCGCTCCCTGCTCCAGCTCATATGCAGTAAAAGGTTCTTTTCTATATAAATCCCGCAAGTCTTCTTCGGTTATAAATTTCATCTTAATCCCCCTTCACTTCCTGATTTGCAAATAACCGTTCCTTCAGAGCCTCTGCACCTTCACGGTTGGTCAGGCTAACCGTGTAGTAAGGCGGCTGAACCCCGATCCGCTTCAGCTCCTTTATGCAGAGCTCCTCGTTTTCAGGCATAAGATCCGTCTTGGTTATTACGCCGATTACCGGGCACCTGAACGATTTCGCAAATCCAGGCGGGTATTTGCTGACGCATCTCGACTGATCCACCAGCACAAGTACATGTGACGCATCCTGTGCAGCTGCTATTATATGTTTATACATCCAGGTGTTCTCTATATAAGAACCCGGAACATCGATTGTATTCTTACCATAAATGATATCCTGTGTTTTTCTAAGCGGACCGTCATAATCATTCAGCGCGTTGACCAGTGTGGTCTTTCCGCAGTTTGTAGGCCCGATCACCATTACCCGCTTCTTCCTCATGTTCTTGTTATCGGTGCAGTCATGAAATCCAGCAGGTTTTTCAGGGTGTCATTGACCGCATTCAGCGCCGTCTCAACGCTCTGCACATCGCCTGTGATTACCACAGAGCCTGTGAAACGATCCAAAAATCCGATTTCAACATCCGCTGTCTTCGTTGCAACGTCTGCAGCGATTATGGCTGCTTCATATGGCGTTATGGTCAGTATCCCGATCGCCCCTTTATCGTCTATTCCCAATCTCTCGTAGATATCGGGCATGGGTGAAGCAATAACATGAGCAATCGTAACCTGTTTTCCAGGCACCGACTCTTCTATTACGCGTTGTATCGCTTTCTCACCAGCTTCCATCATAAAGGTTACCTCTCTATCATCTCTAATTCCGGCCGGCCGTCAGTGCCTGACGACCGTAACCGGGAATTCATATTTCTTGATCCATCCTTCAATCCTGTCAAGATCCTCGTCTGTCAGGCTCGGGTCTCCCTCAATCGGGTACTCCTTACCAAGCTGGGTGTACTTGTTTACCCCCAGCTTGTGGTAAGGAAGCAAGTCTATGCCTTTGAAGTTCTTGTAGTCTCTGAAAGGCATCAGGAACGCTATAACTCTCTCTATCTCTTCCTGGCTGTCGTTTATGCCCTTGAGCAGCGGCATCCTGATCTTGACGTTGTATCTTCTGTGAAGCAGCTCCTTCAGATTCTCAAGGATCCTCTCGTTGTGCACTCCGGTAAGCTTGTAGTGTCGCTCCGGATCGATATGCTTGATGTCGTAAAGGAACAGGTCCGTGAACTCGGACATCTGCAGCATTGCATCGAGCTTTGCATATCCGCAGGTTTCGATCGCTGTGTTGATACCCTCCTGCTTACATACCATCAGAAGGTTTGCTGCGAATTCCGACTGCATGGTCACCTCGCCGCCTCCGAGCGTTACTCCGCCGCCTGAGACAGTATAGAACTCCCTGTCCTGTTCGATGATCTCCATGAGTTCCGAAATTGTTTTAACCTCTCCCACGATTGACAGGGCAGCTTGTGTACATACCTCCTGGCACTTGCGGCAGCCGGTGCATTCTATGCTGCGGTTCACCTCATGCCTGTTTTGTTTTGAAATCGAGTGTATGCCGACTGGACAAACCGATACGCAGGCACCGCAGTCAATGCATGAGTTCCTCTTGTACAGGACCTGATATTTTTTCTCAAGCCCTTCAGGATTCGCACACCATTTGCATCGAAGCGGGCATCCCTTGAAGAATACAAGCGTCCTAATCCCCGGCCCATCATACATATTGTATTTTTGCACATTGAAGATGAGTGCTTTTCTTTCAATCATTGCTGCCTTTGCATTGTTCATACCAAATATCTCCTGTTTTTAGAAGTGTGTCAGCATAGTTCTGCTTATGATCTCGTCCTGAACATCCTTGCACAGTTCAACGAAGAATGCGCTGTAGCCTGCAACCCTTACGATCAGATCACGGTACTGTTCAGGATGCTTCTGAGCCTCGATAAGGGTATTGTTGTCCAGGTAGTTGAACTGCATCTCGCCGTTGCCCAGCATGCATGCTGTACGCAGAAGTGTTATTATACCTTCCTCGCCTTCCGGTGTATCAAGGAGTCCAGCCATAAGCTTGAAGTTGTGGACCATACCTAGGTTCATGTTATCGCATGCCATCTTGGATACGGACTTTATTATAGCTGTCGGTCCGTTGAAGTCAGCTCCCTGTGTAGGGCTTATTCCGTCGGATAACGGCGTCCATGCGCTTCTTCCGTTGGCTGTTGCACCTGTAAGCTGTCCGAAAGGTGTATTGTTGGATATGGACAGCGTGCCGTGGCACATTACCGAGTAGAGTGTCCTGAACTTACGGTGCTCCATCTCCGTGAAGTTGACCAGGTCTGCAGCTATAAGGTCTACATAGTCGTCATCGTTTCCGTACTTAGGAGCCTTTAGGCAGTCGCTCTTAACCTGTTCATAGCCGGCAAAATCAGCTTTCAGGGCTTCATTCAGCTGCTGGAGCGTGTATTTCTTCTCGTCGAACACTAGTTTCTTGATGGCGGCCATGGAATCAGTGTAGGTAGCCAGTCCCGACCATACCACTCCAGGTCCGAAGTTGTACATCGCTCCGCCTGCAGAAACATCCTTTCCGTTCTCCATGCAGCCTTCATACATTATCGACATGAGAGGCTTAGGCGCCAGATCCCTGTGAACTCTCTGGGAGATTACTGTTGCGATGCTGCTCAATTTTGTGACGTACTTGATCATTTCCTTTACAGCATTGTCGAATTCCTCGTATGTCTTGTACTTGCTGAGGTCTCCCATGTCAGGGCATACCTGCTTGCCGTACCACTGTGGAACGCCGTTGTTCATTACAAGCTCTATGCAGATCGGCCACTGGGTGTATGCTGTCGAAGTCCACTGGTACATACGTCCTGACTTCTGCGGTTCAACGCAGCCCATGAGGCAGTAGTCTCTTGCATCCTCGATGGATACTCCCTTTGCCAGCATCATCTTTATGTGGGCATCATCGAAGTGGCAGGCCGGGAATCCCATACCTGAACGGATTACATCAACAATTCTCTTCATGTATTTTTTCGGTGACCTGTTGTGGATACGGCATGACAGTGAAGGCTGGTATATCTTCACATGTCTCACTGCGTCCATAAGCAGGTAAGTGAGGTCGTTTGTTGCATCAAGGCCTTCGCGGGTAACTCCGCCCACGCACATGTTTACAAACGGCTGGTAGCCTGCGAAGAACTTGGATGCTCCCTCGCTTGTTACCCACATCATCTCGGACATTTTTATGAGCATGCAGCCTGCCAGATCGAAGGCTTCGTATTCATTCATTCTTCCGCTCTCTATGTCTGCCTTGTAGAATGGGTACATGTACTGGTCAACTCGTCCGATCGACATTCCTGTCTGGTTCTCTTCGACTACCAGCAGTGATTCAATCGTCCATACTGACTGTATTGCTTCCCAGAAGGTACGAGGCTTGTGAGCAGGAACCCATGCATTTACTTCTGCTATTTTCTGGAGTTCCGCCTTCCTCTTAGGGTTAGTCTCTTTTGCAGCCATTTCCGCTGCATAGTCTGAAAGCCTCTTGGCGTATATCATTACGCCTTCTGCAGTTTCTATTAAGGATTTATAGAAGTATATCTTTTCGATATCTTCAGGATTTTCATAATCCAACTTTTCAAGGTGCTCCCTGGCTTCCTGCTGTATGTCCAGCATGCCTTTTCCCATAAGGATCACGTCATATCCAGGATTTGAATCTCCGCCCCCGTTTGTTGCATGGTATGAGCAGTCCGAAACAAAGGAATCGCCTGAAATCTCCCATACTCCAGCTTCACGGTACTGGTCTTCGCAGTATTCATCTACAGATTTGCCTTTCCAGAATGGGAAGAGCTCCTCTTTCATATATTTCTTGTCTTCATCTGAGATATAGAACGGATCCTGAGGTCTTGTGCCTATGGTGTCTAGCTCGTTTTCCATCCATCTCCATGCTATGTCAGGTGAGAAAGCTCCTGCACGCGGTGCTCCGCAGGGTGCTCCGACGATAAGTTCAGCTTCCTGTATAACGAGCGGTGCAGTTTCGCAGCAGTACTTGAAGCATTTTCCTCTCAGGATTGACTTAGGCATTCCCGGATTTTCCATCGCAATCTTTGTGATCGCACGTGCACGGTGTGTAGTTATTGTCGGTTTCCACTTCATGTAGTTGTCCTTCAGTTTTTGCAGTCTTTCGGTTATTCCATTAGGAACACCGGTTCCTGTAGGACATACTGTTGTGGTAACTGTGTCTTCTTTTGTTATTTCCTTTGATATGCCTTCAAACATCCTCATCAAAGATGTTCGTTCTTCAGCGGACATATTCTTTGTTGCTTCAGCAAATTTATTTGAAAATTCACGAATATCCAATATTTCTACCTCTCAATCTTTCATAATCATTTCATTTCTTCTATGGCTTTTTTCAAAATGCTCTGCAGCATCCTCAGATCTTCCGGATTGTAACCCTGCTTCTTTTCAGCGCCGCCCCCGATTATCTCGTCTATGCTCCTTACGCCGTAACCTACTTTTCTTATATAGATGAGGTTTCTGGGCGAAACATTGTCGGATGTCATGCCTTCTCCGGCGGATCCGCTGCCCAATGTAAGGGCCGGGAACAGGTTTGTAGTGGCGCCCAGGCTGCCGTAGGAAGCCGGAGTGTTTACAAGAACCCTTCCGACAGGTTTCTTCAGCGCAAACTGCCGTATCACTTCTTCATTCCTTGAATGAATCACGAGGCTGTGGCCGTGCTTCTCGCTGAGAAGAAGCTCTATGCACTTCTCGCAGGCGTGCATCCAGTCGTCTTCTATGTAGAAGGCCAGGACCGGGCACAGCTTTTCCTTTGAGTACGGATTCATCTCGGATACGTATTTCTGCTCTGATATCAGCACCGTTGTACAGGCCGGCACTGAGAATCCAGCCCTCCTGGCCAGTTCCTGTGCCGATTTGCCCACCATCTCGGAGTCCGCTCTGCCGTCGGAACCGTAGAAGAGAGCGCCGAGGCTTTGCGCCTCTTCATCAGCCATAAAGTATGCCCCGTTCTTTATCAGCTCCTGCTTGACTTCCGCCGCTACGGGACTGTCCACAACGATCGACTGCTCTGCCGCTGACACGATCCCGTTGTCGAAGGTCTTGCTGGCTATGATGTCTTTCACCGATTGCCTTATGTCAGCTGTCCTTTCAATGAACGCAGGTCCGTTGCCTGTTCCGCCGTATATGACGGGCTTTCCTGACTTGTAGGCCGGCTTCAGCATTCCCGGCACCCCTGTGATCATTATAAGGGATGTCGCTTTATGCTTCATCAGCTCAAGCGTCCCGCTTGGGGTCACAGTGTGAAGGTATGCCAGAGCTCCCTCCGGCAGGCCATAGCCCTCTGCTGCCCTGATCATTATATCGAGCGCCTTGGAGATAGCTGACTTCGCTCTTGGGTGTGGCGAAAAGATGATGGCATTGCCTGATTTGATTGCTATCAGAGCCTTGTATATGGTTGTCGAAACAGGACTTGTTGCAGGACACAGGGCTATGATAACACCCATAGGCACCCCTATATCCATTGTCTTGTTCTGCTTGTCTTCGTCGATTATGCCGACGCAGCGCATCCCCCTAAGCTTTGAAGGCAGGTACTCGCAGGCAAACCGGTTCTTGATATATTTATCCTGCCACCTGCCATAATCCGTTTCTTCCTGTGACATTACGGCAAGTTCGCGGGCGTGTTTTCCAATTTCTTCAGCAATGCGTTCAACAATCTCATCCAGTTTTTCCTGAGGAAAGGCTGCCAGCAGCTTTTGTGCCGTGCTGGCATTTTCCACAATAATCCGAGATTCTTGGATGGAGAGCAAATCATTGTCTATAATGTTCATTTCTGACTCTCCTTTTCATTTTCATCAGCTTCTTGATTCTATACGTTCAGATTCTCAAGCGAGTAGCGGGCTATGATTTTTTCCAGGTCCGGGTGTGGGCTTGCTATGACAACGGAGCTGTAAACCTCAGCGCCCATATCCTCTACAGCCTTAATTCCGGTGCTAACTGCTGTTTTACATGCACCTACGTCTCCTCGTACCAGAACCGATATATATCCGGAAGCTACGTTTTCGAAGCCGACCAGTTCAACGTCCGCAGCTTTGCACATGGCATCCGCTGCCTCCAAAACAAAAACTATACCAAATGTTTCTATTAGACCTAAAGCTTTGTAATTGCTCATCTGTAGTTCCTCTCTCCCAATTTATTTTTACGCATCGATGTCGTATATTGACACTATTGCTCCGATGTCTTTTATAGGTCTCGGCATAACGTTCTGTGCTGTCAGCTTGCCTACCGCTGCCGCAGCCTCAGCTCCTGCTTCTACAGATGCTCTCACTGCAGCTACATCGCCTTTAACCA
>Ga0316601_100000036_pt1 | contig 46244 bp, 44 predicted proteins | sample OWC_soil_day5_no_FD_207663 | JGI IMG/M metagenome (GOLD analysis project Ga0316601, IMG submission 207663) | Wetland soil microbial communities from Old Woman Creek delta, Ohio, United States - OWC_soil_day5_noCT | ecosystem: Environmental > Terrestrial > Soil > Wetlands | place: USA: Ohio... | reverse complement strand
CGTGGATGGGCGCGCTCATGGACAACCTCGAGGTGCTCACCCAGAGCCAGGAGGGCGGCAGCTGGGGCCGGGCCGCCACCAACGACCTGCTGCGCAACCGCATCAAGATCCGCTCGCTCAATTTCATGCGCGGCCGCACCTTCCTCAACCGCTACATCATCCTCGACGAGGCGCAGAACCTGACGCCCAAGCAGATGAAGGCTCTGGTGACGCGCGCCGGCCCGGGCACCAAGCTCGTCTGCCTCGGCAACATCGCCCAGATCGACTCGCCCTACCTCTCGGAGACCACCTCCGGGCTCACCTACGTCGTCAACCGGTTTCACGGCTGGTCCCACCACGGCCACGTGACGCTGACCCGAGGCGAGCGGTCGCGCCTGGCCGACTTCGCCTCCGACGCGCTTTGAGCGCGCCCGATCGCGTCTTAAGGAACCGGCCCGCCCCGCCCCTGTCCAACTGCTCCATGCGCCTCCCCTCGTCGTCGAACCTGCTCGCCGCCCTCGCCGGGCTGCTGTTTTCGGGCTGGCTGCTGCTGCCGGCGCCGCTGGCGGCGCAGTCCAACGCACAGGACCAATTGCCGGACATGGGCACGGCGGCCCAGGCCACGCTGAGCCTCGAGGACGAGTACCGGATCGGGCGCATGGTCATGCGTGGACTGCGCGAGTCGGGACGGGTCCTCGAGGATCCCGAGATCGGGGAGTACCTGCAGTCCCTCGGCCTGCGGCTCTCGAGCCTCGCGCACGACGGCAATCGCAACTTCAACTTCTTCCTGGTCCGCGACCCCGCGATCAACGCGTTTGCACTGCCGGGCGGCTTCGTCGGCATGCACACCGGACTGCTGCTCGAGACCGCCACGGAAAGCGAACTCGCGGCGGTGCTGGCACACGAGGTGGCGCACGTCACGCAGCGCCACATCGCCCGCGGGCTCGAGAACCAGTCGCGCGCCAACCTCGTCTCGACCGCCGCCACCCTCGCCGCCATCCTCCTCGGTGCCGTAGCCGGGGTCGGTTCGGACGCGACCATGGGCGCCATCTCGGCCGCCCAGAGCCTCGCGATCCAGTCGCAGATCAGCTTCACACGCGAGAACGAGCACGAGGCCGACCGCGTCGGCATCGGCATCCTGGCGTCGGCTGGCTTCGATCCCGACGCCATGGCCGCCTTCTTCGACACGATGGGCCGGCGCACGCAGCTCGGACCGAACCAGATGCCCGAGCTGCTGCGCACCCACCCGGTCACCAGCACCCGCATCGCGGAAGCGCGCGATCGCGCTGCGCAGCAGCAGCCGGTGACGCCGCGCGCGAGCCTCGGCTACGCGCTCGCCAAGGAGCGCGTGCGGGTGCTGAGCACGCCGGCGGGAACCGATCCGCGCGCTTACTACACGGCCGTCATCGCCAACGAGCCCGACGCCTCGACGGCGCAGGTGTACGGCCTTGCACTCTCGCAGGTGACGATGGGCGACGCGACGGCCGCCATCCCGACGCTCATGCGGCTGCGCGACGCCTACCCCGGCGTCATGGCGTTTCACACCTTGCTCGGTCAGGCCCAGCTCGCGGCCGGCCAGAACCGGGCGGCGCTCGAGACGCTGGAGCGGGCGCGCGAGCTCGCGCCGCGCAACATCCCGGTGACGGTGCGCTACGGCGAAGCCCTGCTCCAGGCCGGTCGCCCGAAGCGCGCGCACGAGGTGCTGCTCGACCTGTTCAACAACGTCCCGCCCACGCAGGAACAGATCCGCCTCACGGCAATCGCCGCGAACGCGGCCGGCGACGTCGCCGACGCCTATTCGTACATGGCGGAGTACCACGTGATGAGCGGCGACCTGCCGCTCGCCATCAACCAGCTCGAACTCGCGCTGTCCGTGCCCAGCATCACCGGCGTGCAGCGCGCCAAGTTCAGCGCGCGCCTCAACGAATTCCGCGAGGCCATGCCGAAGGAGCGCGCGCGGATGCAGCGCGCTCCCGAGCCGCAACAGCTGGCGCCGGGCCGCTAGCGCCGGGACACGGTAAGATCGCGGCTCGCGCTCGCGCGCACCCCGGAGAAAGATCGCAATGCCTGCCCTCTTCGTGGCGCCCGCCTGGCGCGCCACCCTGATCATCTGCGCCGCTGCCCTCGGCGGGTGCGCCGCCACCGGCGAGCGTCACCCGGGAGATCCGTTCGAGCCCGCGAACCGGGACGTGTTCGCGCTCAACCAGGGGATTGATCGCGCGGCGCTGCGGCCTGCGGCGAAGGTCTACAAGAAAGCCCTGCCCACCTGGATCCAGACGAGCGTCAGCAATTTCTTCGTCAACCTGTCGAGCCCCCGGACCGTCCTGCACTCGCTACTGCAGGGCAAGCCGGTCGAGGCCGGCCAGGAGACGCTGCGGTTCTTCCTCAACACCACGCTCGGACTCGGCGGCCTGTTCGATCCGGCCGCCGACGCCAACCTGCCCCGGCACAACGAGGACCTCGGCCAGACCCTCGGGGCATGGGGCGTCCCGCCCGGGCCGTTTCTGATGATGCCGCTGCTCGGACCCACCACGCTGCGCGACCTGCCCTCCTCGATCGTGGATCGATTCACGGAGCCGCTCTACTGGTACAGCGGTGGCAGCAACGCGCGCTGGACGGCGCTCGCCCTCAGCGTGCTCGATACGCGGGCCCGGCTGCTGCCGCTCGACGCCACGCTCGCCAAGGCCTACGACCCGTACGGGTTCGTGCGCGACGCCTACCTGCAACGCCGGCTGTACCTCGTGCACGACGGCAATCCGCCCGAGCAGCTCATGGACGACCCGATGGAGGATTTCGAGGATCCGGAGGCGATGCCCGAGGACCCGCCGCTGGATCAGTCGCCGGACTGACCGAAGAGCAAGGGCTCGAGGTCCGAAATTCGCGCGATTGCGCGCAGCTGGGCGGGCGCCGCCTCGAAGGTCAGCGAGCCGCCCCGTTCCGCGGATGCCGCGAGCCACTCGACCAGCACCGCGAGACCCGCGCTGTCGGCGGCGGTGACCCCGCCCAGGTCGACCGTGCATCGCCCCCCTTTCGGCAGCAGTGCGAGCCCGGCCCGCAGGGCTTCCGCCGCCGTTGCGAAGCCAAGCTCGCCGCGCGCCCGCAACCGCTCTGGTCCGTCGGCCTCGATGCTGAACAGCGCCAAGCTCAACCAGATCCCGCAGCAGGTTTCTGGGCCGGCGCCGACGGCGTTGCCGATGCCGGGCTCGGGGCCGCGCCCGCGTTCTGGGCCTCGAGGCGCTGGATGAGGTGCTCGAGCCCCTGCTGGTTCACTTCCGTGCTGAAGTCGTTGCGGAAGTTCCGTGCGTAGGAGATGCCCTCGATGGTCACGTCCCAGACCTTCCATCCACCCGGCGTGCTGCGCAGGCTGAAATTCACCGGCACCACCTTCCCGTCGCGCATCACCTCGGTGCGCACCGTGGCAGTGCTGGCGGCTGGATCGCCACGGAACGGCAGGATCTTCAGCTGGTCGCGCTTGAACTGCAGCATCGCATCGCCGTAGTCCTTCATCAGCGACTGGTAGAACGCCTCGATGAAGCGCTTGCGCTGCGATTCGCTCGCGTTGCGCCAGTGCAGGCCAAGGACCATGCGCGCCGCGTAGTCGGTATCGAAGTGCGGCAGCAGCAGCCGGTCGATGAGGGCGCGCAGCTTGGCGGGATCCTTCGAGAGCGCCTCTCGGTCGGCATCGATTGCCTGCTGCATGTCGCGGGACACCTGCTCCATCAGCTGCTGCGGGCCGGGCCCCGGTGTTGCGTTTGCAGTCGCGCCCGAGACCAGCACCGGGAAGGCGCCGAGGAGCAGCAGCAACGGATAAACGAGGGCTCGCATGATGGGGTCGATCACTCCGTGGTCGCGGGGGCTTCCGCGGTTGAGTCGCGGCTGCCCGCCTGGCTGAAAAGGTACTTGCTGATCAGGTTCTCGAGCACGATCGCGTCCTGCACGAATTCGACGCGGTCGCCGTCGCGGAACGGTTCGTCCGAGCCGCCCGGCGAGATTCCGACGTACTGGCCGCCGAGCAGTCCGGCGGTGAGGATGCTCGCGTCGCTGTCGTTCGGGATCTGGTCGTAGCTCGAGTCGATGCGCAGCGTCACCACGGCCTTGAACAGGTTCATGTCGTAGCCGATGGACTCGACACGGCCGATGGTCACGCCCGCCATGGAAACCGGCGCGCCGGCCTTGAGGCCGCCGACGTTCTCGAACTGCGCCTGCAGCCGGTAAGACTCGCTGCGCAGCGAGAACTCGCGGTTGGTGATCTGCGTCACCAGGAACAGGATCGCCGCGAAGCCAAGCAGCACGAACAATCCGGTGGACAAGTCGATGGTGCGGGATGGCCGCATGTTCGCCTCGGGTCAGAGCATGAGCGCCGTGAGGATGTAATCGAGCACCAGCGTCACCACGGCGGAGATGACGACGGTACGGGTCGTGGCGCGCCCGACCCCCTCGGCCGTGGGCTGCGCATTGTACCCTTCGAACACGGCGATGAGACTGCAGGCGACGCCGAACACGACTCCCTTGATGAGCCCCTCGTTGACGTCACCGAGTTCGACCGCGCCGCGCATCTGCGACCAGAACTGGCCCTGGTCCACGCCGAGGATCTGCACGCCCACGAGCTGAACGCCGAACAGTGCCACCGCGATGAACACGGCCGTGAGCAGCGGCATCGAGATGACGCCACCGAGGAAGCGCGGTACCACGACGCGGCGCATCGGGTCCACGGCCATCACTTCCATGGCGGAGAGCTGGTCGGTGGCCCGCATCAGGCCAAGCTCGGAGGCGAGCGCGGTGCCCGCGCGGCCCGCAAACAGCAGCGCGGTGACCACGGGGCCGAGCTCTTTCAGGAGCGAGAGCGCGGCGCCGGTGCCGAGCGCCTCCTCGGAGCCGAAGCGCTGCAGCAGGTCGTGCCCCTGGAGGCCGAGCACCATGCCGACGAACAACCCGCAGGTCATGATGATGACCAGCGACAGCGCGCCCGATTTGTAAACCTGCTCCACGACCAGCCGCGGGCGCAGCAGTGCCGCCGGCGACTGCCACAGCACCTGGCCCGAAAAGCGGGTCATCGCGCCGAGGCGCTCGAGGAACCCGCCGAGGCTGGCGATGAGTTCACCGGGCAGCCCCCTCACGCGACCTCCGAGCGGTCGAGCAGCTGCCTTCGGTAGTCGGGCGCCGGGTAGTGAAAGCTCACCGGACCGTCGGCGAGCCCTTCCATGAACTGGTGGACGACCGGCGAGGGATGCTCGCGCAGCTCCGTGGGCGTCCCGCTCGCCACCACCCGGCCGTCCGACAGGATGTAGCTCGCGTCCGCAATCTGCGAGATCTCGCGCACGTCGTGCGTGACCACGACGCTGCTGATGCCGAGGGCGTCGTTCAGCGAGCGGATCAGGCGCATCACCACGCCCATCGAAATCGGGTCGAGGCCGGCGAACGGCTCGTCGTAGAGCAGGATCTCGGGATCCATGACGATGGCCCGGGCCAGCGCCACGCGGCGGCCCATTCCGCCGGAGAGTTGCTGCGGCATCAGCCGGGCGGCGCCGCGCAGCCCGACCGCGTGCAGTTTCGTGAGCACCAGGTTGCGCACCAGCCGCTCGGGCAGCCGGGCGTGCTCGCGCAGCGGGAAGGCGACGTTCTCGAACACGTCGAGGTCGGTGAGCAGGGCGCCGTTCTGGAACAGCATGCCGATCTTCCGTCGCAGCGCGTAGAGCTCCCGGCGATCCAGCCGGGCGACGTCCCGGCTGTCCACGACGACGCTACCCGCATCCGAACGCAGCTGCCCGGTGATCAGCCGCAGCAGGGTGGTCTTGCCGGTGCCGCTCGGACCCATGATCGCCGTGACCGCGCCACGGCGGATAACGATGTCGAGCCCGCGGAAGATCGCCTTGCCGCCGATGGAGTAATCGACGCCGGTCAGGACCGCCAGGTTCGGGTCGGCCGCAACCGGCGTCCCGGCGCCGTCCGCCGTGGGATGGGAGTGGCTCACGTGGTGCCCGGCCGGCAGATTCAGGCCGCCGCCTCGGGGGCCGCCGCGCAGGGGACCGCGACGCCGGGCGCCGCCGCCGGCAGCGTGCGCCGGGTGCAGCGGATAGCGGCTTCGAGATCACTGCGATACACGTTCAACCTCCGGCGAGAGGGTCCGGCGCCTGCCGGAGAGCTTATTTCGACTGACGAAAGTCTAGCAGGTTCAACGCGGTGGACCGGTGAGGCGCCGGGTGCTTGGCGTCACGCCGCCTATAGGACTAAAATTGTCCCAATTGGAGGACGACCCGCGTGTTGCGCATCAGCAAACTGACCGACTACGGCACCGTGATCCTCGCCAGTCTCGCGGCGCGGCCCGGCGATCGACATACCGCGACCGCGGTGGCGGAGCGCACCCGGCTCGGCCTGCCGACGGTAAGCAAGCTGCTGAAAAGCTTCCATCGGGCCGGGCTCGTAACCTCGACCCGCGGAGCGCACGGCGGCTACCAGCTCGCCCGGCCCGCGGCGAGCATCAGCGCGGCCGAGATCATCGACGCCATCGAGGGCCCGGTGGCCATCACCGAGTGCAGCGGGGTGCACAGCGCCTGCGACTTCGAGAACGTCTGCAGCACGGGCAGCGCCTGGCAGCACGTCAACCTCGCCATCCGCCGTTCGCTCGACGAGCTGTCGCTCGCTCAGCTGAGCGGCCAGGAAACCGTGCTGGCGTGGCGACCCGAACTGTCGCCGGGGACCACCCGGCCGCTGCCCGCGGTCCGTCCAGGCCGACCCTGAGGTATCGAGAATGTCGACGACCCCCACCGATCTCGACGCCCTGGTCGCGCAGAAGTACCGCCACGGCTTCGTGACGGACATCGAGTCCGACACCCTGCCGCCGGGGCTCGACGAGGACGTCATCCGGCTCGTCTCCCGAAAGAAGGGCGAGCCCGAGTTCATGCTGGACTGGCGCCTCAAGGCGTTTCGCCACTGGCTCACGATGCGGGAGCCCGACTGGGCGCACTTGCGCATCGCACCCATCGACTACCAGTCGATCTCCTACTACTCGGCACCGAAGAAGAAGGACGGCCCTAAGAGCCTCGAGGAGGTGGACCCGAAGCTGCTCGCCACCTACGAGAAGCTCGGCGTGCCGCTGCACGAGCGTGCGCGGCTCGCCGGCGTCGCGGTCGATGCGGTGTTCGACAGCGTGTCCGTCGCGACCACCTTCAAGGATCGACTCGCGAAGGCGGGCGTGATCTTCTGCCCGTTCTCCGACGCCGTGCGCGACCACCCGGAACTCATCGAGCGCTACCTCGGCAGCGTGGTGCCCCACACCGACAACTACTTCGCCGCGCTCAACTCGGCGGTGTTCACCGACGGCTCGTTCGTGTTCGTGCCGAAGGGCGTGCGCTGCCCCATGGAGCTGTCGACCTACTTCCGCATCAACGCCGCGAACACGGGCCAGTTCGAGCGGACGCTGGTCGTCGCCGAGGAAGGCAGCCACGTGAGCTACCTCGAGGGCTGCACGGCGCCGATGCGCGACGAGAACCAGCTGCACGCGGCGGTCGTGGAGCTGGTGGCGCTCTCCGATGCCCAGATCAAGTACTCGACGGTGCAGAACTGGTATCCGGGCGACGAGAACGGCGTCGGCGGCATCTACAACTTCGTCACCAAGCGCGGCGAGTGCCGGGGAGCCAATTCGCGCATCAGCTGGACGCAGGTCGAGACGGGCTCGGCGATCACCTGGAAGTACCCGAGCTGCATCCTTACGGGCGAGAACTCGGTGGGCGAGTTCTATTCCGTCGCACTCGCCAACCACTGCCAGCAGGCCGACACCGGCACCAAGATGATCCACATCGGCCGCAACACCCGCTCGACCATCGTCTCGAAGGGCATCTCCGCCGGGCGCGGCCAGAACACCTACCGCGGGCTGGTGAAGATCCTCCCGTCGGCCGAGGGCGCGCGCAACTACACGCAGTGCGACTCGCTGCTCATGGGGGACCGCTGCGGCGCGCACACCTTCCCGTACATGGAGATCAAGAACCCCACGGCGGTCGTCGAGCACGAGGCGACTACCTCGAAGATCGCCGACGACCAGCTCTTCTACTGCCGCAGCCGCGGCATCTCGGAGGAGGACGCGGTGAACATGATCGTGAACGGCTTCTGCAAGGCGGTCTTCAAGGAGCTGCCCATGGAGTTCGCGGTCGAGGCCCAGAACCTGCTTGCGGTGAGCCTCGAAGGCGCCGTCGGCTGAACGCATCAAGTGAGATCGACATGCTGAGCATCCGCGACCTGCACGCCCGTATCGGCGAGCGCAAGATCCTCAAGGGCTTGAACCTCGAGGTCGGCGCCGGCGAGGTGCACGCCATCATGGGTCCGAACGGTTCCGGGAAGAGCACGCTCGCGAGCGTGCTCGCCGGGCGCGAGGGCTACGAGGTCACCAACGGCCGGGTCGAGTACCTCGGGCAGGACCTGCTCGCGATGGAACCGGAGGAACGCGCGCGCGCCGGCGTGTTCCTGGCCTTCCAGTACCCCGTCGAGATCCCGGGGGTGAACAACGCCTACCTCCTGAAGGCCGCCCTCAACGCCGTGCGCAGGCCGCGCGGCCTGCCCGAGCTCGACGCCTTCGAGTTCCTGGCGCTCGTGCGCGAGAAGATGAAGCTCATGCAGATGGACGAGAGCTTCCTCAACCGCGGAGTCAACGAGGGATTCTCCGGCGGCGAGAAGAAGCGCAATGAGATCCTGCAGATGGCGCTGCTCGAGCCGCGGCTCGCGGTACTTGACGAGACGGACTCGGGCCTCGACATCGACGCCCTGCGCGTGGTGGCCGCCGGCGTCACGAGCCTGCGCGCCCCGGATCGCGCAATCGTGCTGGTCACGCACTACCAGCGCCTGCTCGACTACATCGAGCCCGACTTCGTGCACGTGCTGTCGGACGGGCAGATCCTGAAGAGCGGCGACCGCACGCTCGCGCTCGAGCTCGAGAAACGCGGCTACGACTGGGTGCGCCAGGAGGCGAAGGTGGCATGAACGCCGTCGTCGCCGAGCCCGTCGCGCACTACCGCGCGGCCTTCGAGTCGCTGCGCGGGGGCGCGGGGGACACCGGCGCCCAGCGCGCGGCCGCCTTCGAGCGCTTCGCCGCACTCGGATTCCCGCCACCACGCGAGGAAGCCTGGAAGTACACGAGCCTCAGGCGCCTCGAATCGCGCCGCTTCCCGGCGGCCGGGGCCGGCGGCGCGACGCCCGCCCTGTCGGGACCACTCGCCGGGCATCGCCTCGCCATCGTGAACGGCCGCCGGCGCGAGGACCTCTCGACGCCCGGCGCCTGGCCCCAGGGCCTGCGCGCGCGTGGGCTCGCCGAGGCCCAGGGCGACGGCGAGTCGCTCGCGGCGCTGCTGCGCGTGGCGCGAGGCGGCGGCACGGAGCGGTTCGCGGCGCTCAACGCGGCGCTGTGCCCGGACGTCGTGCTGCTCGACATCGCCGCCGGCGCCACGCCCGAGCCGCTCGAGCTGCTGCTCGCGACTACGCCGGACGATCCCGGCATGAGCCACCCGCGCATCGTGATACGCGCGGCGGCCGGCAGCCACGCCCGGATCGTGATCCGGCACTGCGGCGACGACGTGGAGCGACTGGTCAATTCGGTCGTGGACGTGGAACTTGGGCCCGATGCCACCCTGCACGTCTACCGCCTGCTCGACACCGGCGAGCGCGCCTTCCACATCGAGCGCATCGACGCCACGGTCGGGCAACGGGGCACGTTCGTGCTGCACGACGCGCAGCTCGGTGCCGGCCTCGCCCGCCTCGACCTGAACGCCCGCCTCGCCGCCCCGCAGGCGTCGGCCGAGCTCACCGGCCTGTTCCTCGCCGACGGCTCCCGTCACCTCGACACGCACGTCCTCGTGGACCACCTCGCGGTGGGCACGCGCAGCCTGCAGGACTACCGGGGCATCGCGGCGGGCCGCGGACGGGCCGTGTTCAACGGCAAGGCCGTGGTGCACGAGGGCGCGCAGAAGTCGCAGGCCCGGCAGTCGAGCCGCAACCTGCTGCTCACGCCCGGCGCCGAGATCGACACCAAGCCCGAGCTCGAGATCTATGCCGACGACGTGCAGTGCAGCCACGGCGCCACCACCGGCCAGCTCGATCCCGTAGCGCTGTTCTACTTGCGCTCGCGCGGGCTTTCGGAGAACGAGGCGCGCAGCGCTCTGACGCGTGCCTTCGCCGGCGCCGTGATGTCCCGGATGGACCATGCGCCGTTCGCGGCGCAGGTACGCGACATGCTCGACACGCGCCTCGCGCGCCTCCTCGAGGCCCAGCCGTGAGCGCCGCACGACCAGTACCGGGTCCGGCGCCCGCCGTCGTTACCGGCGGTCCGCTCGACGTCGCGGCCATCCGCGGAGATTTCCCGGTACTCGCGCGCACGGTGCACGGCCGGCCACTGTGCTACCTCGACAACGCCGCCTCGAGCCAGCACCCGCGCTCGGTGATCGACGCCGTTTCCCGCTACTACGAAACCTCGCACGCGAACGTACACCGCGGCGTGCATACCCTGAGCCAGGAGGCCACCGACCTGTTCGAAGGGGCCCGCGAGAAGCTGCGGGGCTTCGTCAACGCCCGCTCGACGAAGGAAATCGTCTTCGTGCGCGGCACGACCGAAGCCATCAACCTCGTGGCACAGAGCTACGCGCGACCGCGACTCAAGCCCGGCGACGAGATCCTGGTCTCGTGGCTCGAGCACCACGCCAACATCGTGCCCTGGCAGATGCTCTGCGAGCAGACCGGCGCGGTGCTGCGCGCGATCCCCATTACCCGCAGCGGCGAGGTGGACTTCGAGGCATTCCTCGCGCTCATCGGCGAGCGCACCCGCCTGCTCGCGCTCTCCCACGTGTCGAACGCGCTCGGCACCGTGGTGCCGGTGGAGCGCTACATCCGCGAGGCGCGTCGCCGCAGCATCCCGGTGCTGCTCGACGGGGCGCAGGCCGCGCCGCACCTGCCCGTGGACGTGCAGGCGCTCGACTGCGACTTCTACTGCTTCTCGGGCCACAAGATGTGCGGCCCGACCGGCATCGGCGTGCTCTGGGGTCGCGAGTCGCTGCTCGGGGCCATGCCGCCCTGGCAGGGCGGCGGCGACATGATCCTGGCCGTGAGCTTCGAGCGCACCGTCTACAACGAGCTGCCGTACAAGTTCGAGGCAGGCACGCCGCACATCGCGGGCGCGATCGGCCTCGGCGCTGCTGTGGATTACCTCGAGGCGCTCGGCCTCGAGCGCATCGCCGCCACTGAGCACGACCTCCTCGACTACGCCACGAAGCGGCTCGCCGAGGTGCCGGGCCTCACGATCATCGGCACGGCGCCCGAGAAGGCCGCCGTGGTGTCGTTCACGATCGAGGGCGTGCACCCGCACGACCTCGGCACCATCCTCGATCACGAGGGCGTCGCGATCCGCACGGGTCACCACTGCGCGATGCCGGTGATGGAGTTCTTCGGCGTGCCCGCGACCGCGCGTGCCTCGTTCGCCTTCTACAACACGCGCGCCGAGGTGGACCGCCTGGTGGACGCGCTCGACGTCGCGCGGGAGATGCTCTCCTGATGGACCTCAAGGACCTCTACCGCGACGTGATCGTGGACCACAACCGCAACCCGCGGAATTTCCGGCCGATGCCGGAGGCGAGCGCCCAGGCCGAGGGCTTCAACCCGCTGTGCGGCGACCGCCTGACGCTGTTCGTCCGTCTCGACGGTGAGCGCATCGGCGACGTGTCCTTCCAGGGCAGCGGCTGCGCGATCTCGGTGGCCTCGGCCTCGCTGCTCACCGAGAGCGTCAAGGGTCGCACCGTCGCCGAGGCGGAGCAGCTCTTCACCCGCATGCACGAGCTGCTCACGCGCCAGGACGCCGATGCAGACCCGGCCGAGCTCGGCAAGCTCGCCGCCCTCTCGGGCGTGCGCGAGTTCCCGGCCCGCGTGAAGTGCGCGAGCCTGTGCTGGCACACGCTCGACGCCGCGCTGCATCGCGAGCCCGCCGCCGTATCCACCGAGTGACGACCGACCCGGAGTGAGACCGTGTACCGAGCCGACAACGAGCCCGTCACCCTGACCCGCGACGTGGACGCGATCATCGTGCCCGCCGGCATGAACGTGAAGCTGCGCCAGGGCCAGCAGGGCTTCATCACCCAGGCGCTCGGCGGCAGCTTCACGGTGTACGTCGAGGGCAACCTGTTCCGCATCGCCGGCAACGACGCCGACGCGCTCGGCAAGGAGGCGGCCGACGTGCCGCACCTGCCGCCGAACGCGAGCGACGACGACGTCCGCGAGCTCGCCTGGCTGCAGATGAAGACCTGCTACGACCCCGAGATCCCGATCAACATCGTGGACCTCGGGCTCGTGTACTCCTGCGACGTGCTTCCCGGGGACGACGGCGGGCGGATCCTCGACATCAAGATGACGCTCACGGCCCCGGGCTGCGGCATGGGCGACGTGCTGGTGCAGGACGTGCGCGACAAGGTCGAGATCATCCCCACCGTGAAGCGCGCCGACGTCGAGCTCGTGTTCGACCCGCCCTGGAACCAGTCGATGATGTCCGAGGCGGCCCGGCTGCAGACGGGGATGATGTGAGCTGGGTCAGCGTCGCGCCTGCGGCCGCCATCGCGCCCGGCGACTTCGCCACGGTGGAGCTTCCCCACGGCTTCGTCGCCGTGTTCAACGTGGACGGCGAGTTCTTCGCCATCGACGACGTCTGCACCCACGATGGCGGCGGGCTCGCGGGCGGCGCGCTGGAGGACCACCAGGTGGTCTGCCCTCGACACGGCGCGCGTTTCTGCCTGCGCACCGGCGCGGCGCTCACGCCGCCCGCCTACGAGCCCGTGCGGCGCTACGCGACGCGGGTGATGGACGGCGTGGTCGAAGTGGAGGACGCGCCGTGAAACGCCTGACGCTGGTGCGGCATGCCAAGTCGGACTGGTCGCTGGCCGGCCAGGCGGACTGGGACCGTCCGCTCAACAAGCGCGGCCAGCGCGACGCCCCCGAGATGGCGCGGCGGCTGCGCTCGCGACGGCACAAGCCCGACCTCATCCTCTCCAGCCCGGCGGTGCGTGCGCTCACCACGGCCACCGTCATGGCCCGCGAGCTCAAGGTGCCAGCGACGATCCTGCAGCAGGACGAGCGCCTCTACCTCGCCTCGCCCGCCGACGTCCTGGCGGTGATCCACGAGCACGGCGGCACGGCGAAACACGTCATGGTGTTCGGCCACAACCCGGGGCTGACCGAATGCGCCAACCGCCTCTCCGCGGGGGAGCAGATCGACAACCTGCCCACCTGCGGCGTGTTCACGGCACTCTACGATCTCGACGACTGGAGCCGCCTCGACTGGGGCAGCGGCCAGGAGACCGAGTTCGACTACCCGAAGAACCACCCCTAGCCGCGGCCGAACACCGGGATCGACGCGCCGGTGACGGCGCGCGCGGCGTCGGACGCGAGGAACAGGATCACCTCGGCGATCGCCCCGGGGGCGACCCAGCGGCTGTAGTCGGCGTCCGGCATGTCGGCGCGGTTGCGCGGCGTGTCGATGGTGCCCGGCAGGATCGCGTTGACGGTGACGCCGCGGTCCTTCACCTCCTCGCTCAGGCTCTCGGTGAGACGCTGCACCCCGGCCTTCGAGGCCGTGTAGGCGCCCATGCCAGCGCCCGCGCGCGCCGCCGCGGCACCGGCACCGATGTTGATGATGCGACCGCCGCCGCGCTCGATCAGGGCCGGCAGCGCCGCCTTGCAGCAGACCACCGCGGTGCGCAGGTTCATCGCGTAGAGCTGGTCCCAGGTCTCGGGCTCGCCGTCCTCGAGCTTTTCCCAGCGGAAGCCGCCCGCGATGTTGACGAGCACGTCGATGCCGCCGAAGCGCATGGCCGTCGCCGCCATGGCGCGACGCGTCGCCTCCATGTCGCTCAGGTCCACGCCGCCGAACACCAGCGGCGCCGCACCGAGCTCGGCTCGGATCGCGGGCGGAGGCTGCGGGGTCACGTCGAGCAGGGCGAGGCGCGCGCCGCGCCCGGCAAAGGTGCGGGCCACCGCCTGGCCGAGGGCGCCGAAGGCGCCGGTGATCACCACCGCGGGTCCGGGTGAATTCATCGTCGGCCCTCCGCCGGCTTCAGCACTCCGGCACGTTGACAGCCAGCCCGCCCTGGCTGGTCTCCTTGTAGATCACCGACATGTCGCTGCCGGTCTGGCGCATGGTGGCGATCACCTGGTCGAGCGAAACCCTGTGGGTGCCGTCGCCGCGCATCGCGAGTCGCGCGGCATTGATGGCCTTCACGGCGCCCATGGCATTGCGCTCGATGCAGGGAATCTGCACCAGTCCGGCGATGGGGTCGCAGGTGAGTCCGAGGTTGTGCTCCATGCCAATCTCGGCGGCGTTCTCGACCTGCTCGTTGGTGCCGTTCAGTGCGGCCACGAGGCCCGCCGCGGCCATCGAGCAGGCCACGCCCACCTCGCCCTGACAGCCCATCTCGGCGCCGGAGATCGAGGCGTTGCGCTTGTAGAGCATGCCGATTGCACCGGCCACGAGCAGGAAGCGCACCACGCCTTCGTCGCTCGCGCCCGGCTCGAAGCGCCGGTAGTAGGCGATCACCGCCGGCACGATGCCGGCCGCGCCGTTGGTCGGCGCCGTCACGACACGCCCGCCCGCCGCATTCTCCTCGTTGACCGCGAGCGCGAAGGCGTTGACCCAGTCCATCACGTCGAGCGGGCGGTGCTCGCTCGTCTCGACCAGCATGCGGTGCAAGCGCGCCGCCCGGCGCTTCACCTTGAGCACGCCCGGCAGCAGTCCCGTGGCGCGGAAGCCGCGCTCGATGCAGGCGTTCATCACGGCCCAGATCGCGAGCAGCGCCGCCGCGGTCTCGGCGTCGGGCCGGAAGGCGCGCTCGTTGGCGAGCACCAGCTCGTGGAGTTCGAGGCCCTGGTCGCGGCAGGCCTGCAGCAGGTCCTTCGCCGACTGGAACGGGTGCGGAACCTGCGCCGTCGCGCCGGCCGTCGCGGGACGGCCGAATTCCGCAGCCCGCGCCACGAAGCCTCCGCCGGTCGAATAGAACTCCTCGCGGTGGAGAACCTCACCGGTCGCATCGAGCGCCGTGAAGCGCATGCCGTTGGTGTGCAGCGGCAGCCGCTGCTCGCGGTGCCAGAGCAGGTCGAGCGGCTCGTCGAAGTCGATCTCGCGGCGGCCGCCGAGCAGCAACCGGCTGCTGCCGCGGATGCGCGCGAGCACGGGCTCGATTGCATCGGGCTCGATCGCATCCGGCCGGTGGCCCTCGAGCCCGAGCAACACGGCGCGGTCGGTGCAGTGACCGAGCCCGGTGAGCGCGAGCGATCCGTAGAGCTGGACGCCGACGCGGGCGGTGCGCTCGATCAGTCCCTGTTCGACGAGGTCCGCCACGAACGCCCGCGCGGCGTTCATCGGCCCCATCGTGTGCGAACTCGACGGGCCGAGACCGACCTTGAAGATGTCGAGGACGCTGAGTCCCATGATCGCCGCCCCTACTCCATCGCCAGCAGCGACGCGTTGCCGCCGACCGCGGAAGTGTTGATCGTGAGCGTACGCTCATGCGCGAAGCGGTGCAGGTAGCGGGGTCCGCCGGCCTTCGGGCCCGTGCCCGAGAGGCCGCAGCCGCCGAACGGCTGCGTGCCGACGACGGCGCCGACGATGTTGCGGTTGACGTACACGTTACCCGCCGACACTCGCGCCGCCACGCGACGCACCGTGCTGTCGATCCGGCTGTGGATGCCGAAAGTGAGGCCATAGCCGGTGGCGTTGATGGCGTCCACCAGTCGCTCGAGGTCGCGCGCGCGGTAGGTCATTACGTGGAGGATCGGCCCGAACACCTCGCGCTCGAGCGCGGCGAGCGACTCGATCTGCACCGCCAGCGGGGCGACGAAGGTACCGCGTTGCATGCCCGCATCGAGGCGGCAGCGGTGCGACCAGCGCGCGCCCCGCACGATGGCGGACGCGTGCCGCTCAAGCACGTCGCGGGCCTCGGCGTCGATGGCGGGGCCGACGTCCGTCTCGAGCAGCGCCGGGTCCCCCACCACGAGCTCGTCCATGCAGCCCTGGAGCAGGCGCAGCACCCGGGGCGCGATGTCCTCCTGCACGCACAGCACGCGCAGCGCCGAGCAGCGCTGCCCGGCGCTGTTGAAGGCCGACTGCACCGCGTCGATCACCACCTGCTCGGGCAGCGCGGAGCTGTCCACGATCATGGCGTTCTGCCCGCCGGTCTCGGCGATCAGCACCGGGATGGCGCCCTCGCGGGCCGCGAGCCCGCGATGAATGATGCGGGCCGTCTCCGTCGAGCCCGTGAAAGCCACGCCGGCGACCCGAGGGTCCGCCACGAGCCGTCCACCGACCTGCGCGCCGTCGCCCGGCAGGAAGTGCAGCGCGTCGGCGGGCACCCCGGCCTGGAGCAGCAGGCGTACCGCCTGCGCCGCCACCAGCGGCGTCTGCTCCGCGGGCTTCGCGACCACGGCGTTGCCCGCGGCCAGCGCCGCGGCGACCTGGCCCGTGAAGATGGCGAGCGGGAAGTTCCACGGGCTGATGCAGGCGAACACGCCTCGACCGTGCAGCGACACCTCGTTGCTCTCGCCGGTCGGGCCGGGCATGCGCTGCGGCGCGGTGAAGTCCGCGCGGGCCCGCGCGGCGTAGTAGCGCAGGAAGTCCACCGCCTCGCGCAACTCGGCGATGCTGTCGGGCACGGTCTTGCCGGCCTCGCGCACGCACATGGCGACGAATTCGTGCAGGTTCGCCTCGAACAGGTCGGCCGCCTGGTCCAGCGTCGCGGCGCGGGCCTCGGCGCCCGCGGCGTTCCACTCCGGCTGGGCGCGCGCCGCCGCGGCGACGGCGGCCTCGACCTGCGACGGCGCGGCGGTGCGGACGCTGCCCACCACCTCGGCGGTGTTCGCCGGGTTGCGCACCGGCTGCGACGGACCGTCGAGCTCCTCGCCCGACACGACGGGACCCGCGAGCCAGGGCCGTCGCGACACTCGCTGCATGCGCCCGGCCAGCTCGGCGAGCACGGCGCCGTCCGCGAGCTGCAGGCCGCTCGAATTACGCCGGTCGGGCCGGTAGAGGTCGACCGGCAGCGGGATCTTCGGGTGCGCGGCCTGCGCGAGGTCGTCCACCGTGCGCACGGGATCCGCGACGATGGCCTCGACGGGCTCGTTCTCGTTGACGATGCGGTTCACGAACGAGGTGTTCGCGCCGTTCTCGAGCAGCCGGCGCACGAGGTACGGCAGCAGGTCCTCGTGCTCGCCCACCGGCGCATAGACGCGGCAGGGCATGGCGAGACCTTCCGCCCTCGTAACGGCCGCATACAGCTCCTCGCCCATGCCGTGCAGCCGCTGGAACTCGAACTCGCGTCCCTGCCGTCGGGCGAGGTGCCAGATCGCTGCGACCGTATGGGCGTTGTGGGTGGCGAACTGAGGGTAGAGCCCGGCGCCCTGCTCCAGGATCAGCCGGGCGCAGGCGAGATAGGAAACGTCGGTGTTGGGCTTGCGGGTGAACACCGGATAGCCCGGCAGGCCGCGCTCCTGGGCGCGCTTGACCTCGCTGTCCCAGTAGGCGCCCTTCACCAGGCGCACGTTGAGCGTGCGTCGAGTCTCGAGCGCGAGCCCGCCGAGGTAGCGCAGCACCGCCGGCGCACGTTTCTGGTAGGCCTGCACGGCCAGCCCGAGGCCGGCCCAGCCCTCGAGCCGCCGGTCGCGACAGGCGGCCTCGAGCAGCTCGATCGTAAGCTCGAGCCGCTCCGATTCCTCGGCGTCGAGCGTGAGCGCGATGCCCGCGTCCCGCGCCGTCTTGCAGAGGTCCACGAGACGTGGTGCGAGCTCGGCCAGCACCCGGGCGCGGTGCGAACGCTCGAAGCGCGGGTGCAGCGCCGACAGCTTCACCGAGATGCTCGGCCGCGAGGCGGCATCCCGATATTCGCCGGTGCGGGTCTGCAGCGCGCCGATGGCGCCGCGGTAGGATTCGAAGTACCGGTCGGCGTCCGCGCGGGTCAGTGCCGCCTCGCCGAGCATGTCGAAGGTGTAGCGGTAGCGACGGTTGTCGCCCTGGAGAGAATTCTCGAGCGCCTCCGCGAGGCTGCGGCCCATCACGAACTGGTGGCCCATGATGCGCATCGCCTGGCGCATGGCGGTGCGCACCACCGGCTCGCCCATGCGACCGACCACGCGGGCCATCGCACTCGCGGGCGCGGCGACGTCGCCCGCATCGAGCCGCACGATGCGCCCGGTCAGCATCAGGCCCCAGGTGGAGGCGTTGACGAACAGCGACTGGCTGTCGCCGAGGTGGCTCGCCCAGTCGCCGGCCCTGAGCTTGTCGGCGATCAGGCGATCGGCGGTCTCGTCGTCGGGAATGCGCAGCAGCGCCTCCGCGAGGCACATCAGGATCACGCCTTCCTGCGACGACAGGTCGTACTGGCGCAGGAAGGCGTCGAGTCCGGACTTGCTCGCCGGCGCGGCCCGCACGGCTTCCACGAGCCGGACGGCGGTGCGATGCACCTCGGCTGCCTCGGCCTCGTCGAGTCGCGCCGCACGCGCGAGGCCAAGCACGACGCGCTCCTCCTCGGCGAGGAAGTCGCCGTTGATCGCCCGCCCGACGGGGGTCTCGAGATCCGCCGCGTCGCGGCACAGGAACCGCGGCGCAGCGTCCTCACCGGGAGCAGGCTGGGCCATGGCGCGTGCTTACTTCAGCTCGTAGATCAGGCCGAGCGTGGTGAGCGTGTCGGTCTTCTCGAGGCCCGGTGTGACGTCGGTGTTGTGGCGGATCTGGTAGCCAACTCGAAGGCCGAGCGAACCCTTGATCGTGACCTCGAGACCGAGGTCGTTCTGGAGGTAGGTGTTGTCGGAGCCGGTCTCGATCAGGAACCGGTCCACGATCTTGGTGGTGTCGGTCAGCTGGTGCTCGAAGCCGAGGTCGCCGCGGAAGATGAGTCCGTCCTCGGACTCGCCGGTCGCGCGGTACTCGGCGTAGCGGTAACCGGGGCCGCCCTGCACCCAGAGCTTGGTCCGCTCCTCGTCGATCAGCTTGTAGCCGAGACCGGTGGCGAGCGAGGACTGGAAGTCGTAGGCACTGAAGCGGTCATCCTCGTAGCGACCGGCGCCGAACCAGTAGGCGCGATCCGTGAACTTGTAGTCGGACTGGCCGCGCACTTCCCAGCGCTGCGCCGTCGTCGCACTGCCGTCGCTGCCGTAGTTGCCCGCGAAGCCGAGGGTGTGACCCCACTTGTCGCGCGCGTACTTGACCTCGGCCGCGGCATTCGCGGACTCGTTCTCCGAGTTGCCGCTCGCGAAGGAGGCGCCGACTTCTGCCTTGCCGGTCCACTGGGCGAAGGCCGGGCCGCTCGTGGCGCACAAGACGACGCAGAGCAGTCCGGAAACGAAACCTCGAGTCATGCTCAATCTCCGTGAAGCTTACGAAAACACCCCCGTAACCGGCGCGCGAGTATAGCCGAGCGCACCCCTTGCCGGCAGTCGGCACGCCACCGACAATCCGCGTCCCGCGCCGGAGTTGCAGCCATGGCAGACAGCCCGCACAAGATCGTCGCCAACGACCAGAATTTCATGGAGTCCGTCGTCGAGGCCTCCGCCTCGCGGCCGGTGCTGGTGGATTTCTGGGCGCCGTGGTGCGGTCCGTGCCGCACGCTGATGCCGATGCTCGAGCGGATCGCCGACGACTACGCGGGGCGCTTCACGCTCGCCAAGCTCAACACGGACGAGTCGCCGCGCGTCGCCGGTCACCTCAACATCCGCAGCATCCCCACGGTGATGCTGTTCCGCGACGGCGAGGTGGTGGACCAGTTCGTCGGCGTGCAGCCCGAGGCGGCGATCCGGGACATGCTCGACCGCCACCTCGAAGCACCGGAGGCGCCCGGCGACACGCCGGACCTCCGTGCAGCGGCCGAGCTGCAGCTGGAGCGCCGTGACGCCGCGGCCGCCGCCGAGGCGATCGCCGAACTCGCGGCCGCCCAGCCCGAGCACCCCGCGCTGCCCTCGCTGCGGGCACGGCTCGCGTTCCTCGAGGCGACGGTCACGGAGCCGGACGTCCCTTCGCTCCGGGCACGGCTCGAGCGGGATGCGTCGGACGGCGCGGCGCGGCACGCACTCGCCGCCCACCACGCCCTCGCCGGCGACTACGCCACGGCGCTCACGGAGTGGCTCGAACTGATGCGACGCGACCGCAGGTTCGGCGACGAGCTTGCGCGGCGCAGCCTGCTCGCGGCCTTCGAGGTGCTCGGCGAGTCGAACGAGCTGGTGCCCGCCACGCGGCGGCGCATGGCCAGCCTGCTGCATTGAATCGGCTGCACTGGAAATGGGCGCAATCGGCATCCGTGTTCCTGCGCTCTTGCCGGGTCCCGGCGGTCGAAGTATAAGTCGCGCCATCCGGGGACCCGGGGAGCCCCAGGGTTTTGTCGATGAGCGAGAAACCTGAGTCCGACGAGTTCGAGGATGAGGAAGCGGAGGAAGCCGCCGGCGACGAGGAGTCGCTCGACGTCGATCGCCTCATGCAGGACCTCGACAAGCGCAAGCGCGGCGCCGCTCGCGGTGCTGAGCCCGCGTGGCGCAAGCTCGAGCGGCTGATGGAGCAGAAGCGCACCTCGGAGCTGCTGCTCGATTTCGACGACTACGACATCGGCGACGGCCGCAAGCCGACGCGCCGGCGCTGAGCGGAATCCGGCCATCAGCCGGCCCCGGCGCCGTACCTCGGCGCCGATGCCCGACGCCGCGAGACGGTCACCCACTCATTCCAGCGCGGATCCGACCGCAGCGTCCGCAGGAAGGGCGAATACTCGATTGATGGATCGTGTATGGAGTGCTCTGGCACCTTGTTGAGCCACGCGAGGGCCTGGTCCGGCTCGCCGCGGGCCGCGAACACCTCCGAGATCTGCAATGCCGGGACCTCAATGGCCGGCGCGTCGAGCAGCGCCCCCAGCGCCGCGTCAGCGGCCGCGGAATTGCCGAGCCGATGATGCGCGATCGCCTCCGCAAAACGGCGCTCCGCGCCCTCCGGCATCGTCGCGGCGAGCACCAGAGCTTCCTCGAAGCGCCCATCCAGGATCAGCAGCCGGGCGTGGTGTGAATCCAGGTCCGGGGTGTCCGCGTTCAACTCCTGCAGGCGCCTGATCTCCACCTCCGCCTCGTCCAGGCGCTCGGCAATCGTCATGAAGGCAACGAGATTGCCGCGGTTGACGAGCGACAACGGATCCGCCGCCACGGCGTGCTGCTGCAACTCGATGGCCTGGTCCAGCTGGCCGTCGCGGGCAAAGATTCCGGCCGCGATGCTGAGTACCAGTGGATTTCCGGGCTCGAGCGCGGTCGCCGCGGCCAGATGCTCGTGCGCCTCGTGCTGACGGCCGGTCTGGCACAGGTAGTTCGCCAGGCGCAGGTGTGCCTCGGCCAAGTTCGGGTCGAGCGCCAGGGCCCGTTCCGCAGCTTCCCGGACCTGCGGCAGGCCCTGCTCGGGCGTCACGTGCCGCTCGACGGTTGCAAGCCAGTGCACGCTCGCGAGACCGGCCCAGGCGCGTGCAAACCGGGGATCGATCGCGATGGCGTCCAGCAGGTTCTGCCGGGCTCGATCGAGATCGCCGGGAAGCCGGCGATGCATGAAATGCTGGGCCCGAACGAGATGATCGCGGGCGCCCTCATCAACCTGGACGACTGTTGCGGCCGGCTGGCGCGATCCGGGGTCGACTCGCGACAGGGTTCCGGCCGCCACGGACGCTACGATCAACAGCAGTGCCGCGGGGCGCCCTGCCACCGGCGCGAGCGCGGGGCGGTGACCGCCGTGCGCGGCTCCACGGGGCCGATGTAGCGATAGCCGCGACGCGGAATGGTCTCGATGTAGCGCGGCGACTCTGCATTGTCCTCCAGCGCGACGCGCAGCCGACGCACTGCGCTGTTGAGGGACAGGTCGAAATTGACAATGCCTCGGGGCCATAGCCGCGCGATCAGCTGCTCGCGCGTTACCAGCTCACCGCGGTGCGCCAGCAGTTCCTCGAGCACCAGTTGCGGTTGTTCCTGGAGCCGGATGCGTACCGAGCCGCGAACGAGTTCTCCGGTCGTCGAATGGAGCGTCCAGCCATCGAAGCGGATCGGATCGCGCGCGTTCATTTCTCCCTCCCGTGCGGATCCCGGCCTGGCTTGATGTTGTGGGTTGCCCGCTCGAGCCGCGGCCCTGAGATTACTCCCGCATCCTCCGGTCACAAAGATTTCATGGATTCGTCTGGTCCGTTTCATGGTCACTCCGGGCCACACGGCGGGACACTCGGAGCCCGGCGAAAGGCCGGACCCGGGGGCGGGCGTGCAGCCGCCCGGGGAGACCAACTACACCGGAGGAAGAACCATGTCAGTTCGAGGATGCATTGCGGCAATCGTCCTGTCCTCGTCGTTCGGTGCGTGGGCACCGGCTCGGGCGGACGCAGTCACCGACTGGAACGCGGTCGCCCTGCGATGCGTGCAGGTCCCGGTCGCACCAGCCACCGCGCCAAATCGTGGCGGACCGCCGGGGCTGCTCGACATCGCCCTGATCCAGGCGGCCGTGCACGACGCGGTTCAGGCCATCCAGGGTCGCTTCGAGTCGTATCACTACGACGACCCGGCCCGACGCGGCTCGGGCAGCGCGGCAGCCGCGGCAGCCGCGGCAACCTACGACCTGCTGAGGCAGCTCTACGGGGCGGACGACCCCTGTCTCGTCGGCGTACCTGACCCGGCCGTTACGTACGCGGGCGATGCGGGCCTCGAGGCCGGCTCGGCGGCAGCCGAGGCGCTCTGGCCGCTGTATCGACCGTCCTTCGCCACACCCTTCGATCCGTTCCTCGGCGGGTCGGGTCCCGGCGAATGGCAACCCACCCCACCGACCTTCGCCCCGGGCGCCAATGCCTACATGGGACAGACGGCGCCGTTCGTGCTCGACCGGCCTTCGCAGTTCCGCCCGCAGCCGCCGCCGCCCCTGAGCAGCGTGGTGTATTTCCGCGATTACGAGGAAGTCCGGCGGTTCGGCGGCAAGACCGACAGCGAGCGCTCGATCGACCAGACCGAGCTCGCCAACTTCTGGTCGGTGAATTTCATCACGCAGTGGTTCGCCACCCTTCGATCGATCGCCGACGCGCACGTCGCGGACCCCGGTGACAAGGCACGCCTGCTTGCACTCGCGGCCTTCGCGGCCGCGGACTCGCAGATCACGGTCTACGAATCGAAGTATCACTTCAATTTCTGGCGCCCCGTCACGGCGATCCGCGCAGGCGACGCAGACGGCAACGCCCGCACGGCTGGCGACCCGCTCTGGGAGCCGCTGGTCGTGACTCCGCCTTACCAGGACTACAGCTCCGGGGCGAACTGCCTCGCCGGTGCGATCACGACGGTGCTTCAGCTCTACTTCGGCACCGACGAGTTCGAGTACCAGGTGTTCACCACCTCGGCCCTGGCGACCATCAATCCGCGCAACTACACGAGCTTCTCTCAGGTACAGCGCGAGATGGTCGACGTGCGCGTGTGGCAGGGCATCCACTTCCGGTTCGCCGATGAGATCGGCCTGCGGCAGGGCAGCCGCGTCGGGCACTGGACGTTCCACAAGGCCTTGCGGCCCGTGCGCGGCCGGCGGAACTGACGGCATTGGGTCGGGAGGCCCTGCGGCGCACAGCCACGTGGGCCTCCCGACTTGTCAGTGGAAGTCCCGCGACGGCGCCGTGAGCGCGCCGAGCCAGGCGGACAAGTCCACGATCCATCGCACGATCACGTGCAGCACCTCGCCCTCCGCCTGCAGCTCGCCTGCCACGCCCATCAGCCGTGAGCCCACCAGTGCGCGGCGTTGGCGCTCGGCCACGTCGCGCCACACGATCAGGTTGATGCTGCCGGTCTCGTCCTCGAGCGTCACGAAGGTGACGCCGCCCGCGCTGCCGGGGCGCTGGCGCGTGATGACGAGCCCCGCGGTGCGCACCGTCGCCCCCGATGGCAGCTCTCGCAGCCCGGCGGCCGTCACGCAACCGCGCGCCGCGAGCCGCTCGCGCAGCAACGCGACGGGATGACGGCGCAGCGTGAGCCCGGTGTGGGCGTAGTCGGCGACGATGTCCTCGCCCTCGCGCGGTGCGCGCAGGAGCGGGATGCCCTCCGCGATGCGCGGCTCGGGCAGGATCGGCAACGGCGCCTCCACGCCCGCCACGCCCCACGCGGCGCGGTGACGATGCCCCGCCAGTGCTGCGAGGGCGCCGGCCGCGGCGAGGCAGCCGAGCTCGCGGCGGTCGAGCGATGCGTGGGTCGCGAGCGACTGCACGTCCGCGAAGCCGCCCCGTGCGCGTGCCGCGACTAGGCGCCGCGCAGCCTCCTCCGGCAGGCCCTTGGCGAGCCGCAGCCCGAGCCGCAGCGCAGGCTCGCCGCCGGCGCCGCGCTCGAGCGTGCAGTCCCAGTCGCTCGACCGCACGTCCACCGGGCGCACCTCGACGCCGTGGCGGCGCGCGTCCTGCACGATCTGCGACGGCGCGTAGAACCCCATCGGCTGGCTGTTGATGAGCGCCGCCGCGAACGCCGCCGGTTCGTGACGCTTGAGCCACGCCGACACGTACACCAGCAGCGCGAAGCTGGCCGCGTGCGACTCCGGGAAGCCATACTCGCCGAAGCCGAGGATCTGGCGGAAGATCTGCCGCGCGAACTCCTCGGGGTAGCCGCGCTCGCGCATGCCGCGGATCAGCCGCTCCTCGAAGGGCCCGAGGCCGCCCTTGCGCTTCCACGCCGCCATGGCGCGACGCAACTGGTCGGCCTCGCCGGGCGTGAACCCGGCCGCGACGATCGCGAGCTGCATCACCTGCTCCTGGAAGATCGGCACGCCGAGGGTGCGCTTGAGCACGCCCTCGACCTCGGGACTCGGGTAGCTGACGGGCTCGAGTCGGTTCCTGCGGCGCAGGTACGGGTGGACCATGTCGCCCTGGATCGGCCCGGGGCGGATGATCGCCACCTCGATCACGAGGTCGTAGTAGGTGCGCGGCCTGAGCCGCGGCAACATCGCCATCTGCGCGCGCGACTCGATCTGGAACACGCCCACGGTGTCGGCGTGGCCGATCATGTCGTAGACGGCCGGGTCCTCGGGCGGCACGGTGGCGAGCGTCCAGCGCAGGCCGCGCTGACGCTCCACGAGGTCGAAGGCACGGCGGATCGCGGTGAGCATGCCGAGGCCCAGCACGTCCACCTTGAGGAGCCCGAGCGCGTCGAGGTCGTCCTTGTCCCACTGGATGACGGTGCGCTCCGGCATCGCGGCGTTCTCGACCGGCACGAGTTCCTCGAGCAGGTCGCGCGCGATCACGAAGCCGCCCACGTGCTGCGAGAGGTGGCGCGGGAAGCCGAGCAGCGCACGGGCGAGCGCGAGCACGCGGGCGAGCACCGGGCTCGCCGGATCGAGGCCCGCCTCGCGCACGCGCTCGTCGTCGATCCGCGAGCCGTCCCACCACTGCATGGAGCGGGCGAGCGAGGCGACCTGCAGGGGATCGAGGCCCAGGGCGCGCGCCACGTCGCGCAGAGCGCTGCGCGGGCGGTAGCAGATCACCGTGGCGGCGAGCGCCGCGCGGTGACGGCCGTACTTCGCGTAGAGGTACTGGATCACCTCCTCGCGCCGCTCGTGCTCGAAGTCCACGTCGATGTCGGGCGGCTCGTTGCGCTCGCGCGAGATGAAACGCTCGAACAGCAGCGACATGCGCGCCGGGTCCACCTCGGTGATGCCGAGGCAGAAGCACACCGCGGAGTTGGCGGCCGAGCCGCGTCCCTGGCAGAGGATGCCGAGCGAGCGGGCATGTCGCACGATGTCGTGCACCGTGAGGAAGTAGGCCTCATAGCCGAGCTCGGCGATGAGCGCGAGTTCGTGCTCGATGAGCGCGCGCGCCGTGGCGGGCGTGCCTGCGGGCCAGCGCCGCCGCTCGCCCTCCTCCGTGAGGTGCCGCAGCCAGCTCGCGGGGGTCTCGCCCGCGGGGACGATCTCGCGCGGGTACTCGTAGCGCAACTCGTCGAGCGAGAAGCTGCAGCGCGCGGCGATCTCGAGCGTGGCGGCCAGCAGCTCGGGCGGATAGAGCTCCTGCAGCCGCGGCAGCGGACGCAGGTGGCGCTCGCCGTTCGGGTGGAGCGCCCAGCCCGCCTGCTCCACCGGCACCCGCAGGCGCGTGGCGGTGAGCACGTCCTGCAGCGCGCGCCGGCTGCGCACGTGCATGTGCACGTCGCCCGCCGCCACGAGCGGCAGGCCGAGTTCGCCCCCGAGCCGCTCGAGCGCCGCGAGCCGGCGGCGATCCTGCCCGGTGGTGAGCAGCTCGACGGCGATCCACAGTCGGTGCGGAAAGAGCCCCGCGAGCCAGCGCCCGTGCTCCTCGTCGGGCATCGGGCCGGGCAGCCACAGCGCGAGGCAGTCGCTGAAATCCAGACCTGGGACCGTGGATCGCCGACTGTCCACGCCGGAATGCCGCCCGTGAGATCGCGGGTCGGGTTCGCCGGAATGCCGCCCGGAACCCGCTTCGAGTCGCTCCCCGATACTCGCTTTGTCGAAGCGGGTTCCGGCCAGCACTCCGGCTCGGTCCGCCGCGTCAGCCGACGGCGCCGGATTGCCGGTCGGGGACTGTTCCGACAAAGCGAGTATCGGGGAGCGACTCGGAACAGTCCCCGACCGGCAATCCTCCGCAACCGGCGTCCCGGCGAACCGGGCCGGCGCTGCGACGACGTCGATCCCACCGAAATCGGCGCGCACCAGCCGGTAACTGCCCTTCACGGCCGCACGCCGGCCGCGCGTGATGAGGCGACAGAGTTGTCCGTAGCCACGCCGGTTGCACGCGAGCAGCACGAGCCGCGGGCCGTCGTCGATGCGCAGCTCGCTGCCGACGAGGAGCTTGAGCCCGCGCTCGCGCGCCGCGCCGTGCGCGCGCACGGCGCCCGCGACGGAGCACTCGTCGGTGACGGCGAGCGCGGCGTAACCGAGCTCGGCGGCACGCTCGACGAGTTCCTCCGGATGCGAGGCGCCGCGCAGGAAGCTGAAGTTGGTGAGACAGTGCAGTTCGGCGTAGCCCATCTGTCGCGCGCCCCGGCGGAACTCAGCCGAACACGCCGTGCAGGAACCAGCCGCCCGCGGCGCGGCGCTCGCGGAAGATCCACAGGCGGACGCCGCCCGGCGTACGGGCGACGTAGTAGTCGCGCCGCACGTCGCGGCCGTCCCACCAGCCCGATTCGATGCGCTCGGGACCGTCCTCGAGCTCGAGTGGCCCCTCGTAGCGCGGAGGGTCGTCGCCCTCGAGCGGCTGCGGCACCGCGAGCAGCCAGACGGGGCGCGGCGCGAGGGGACATTCGCCCTCTCCTGCCTGCCTCCCCGCCCTCGCCTGCGAAGGCGGCGAAACAACGCCAATGTCCCCGTTCTTCTGGGCGGACTCGGGGCGATGCTCGGGCACGAGGCACAGGCCGTGCACGGCCTTGCCGCCGAGGCGGGCGCGCAGGCGCTCGACGAGCTGCGGCACGGCCGCGGCGCGCCGGCGGTCCCGCGCGAACAGATCACCCGCTTCCTCGCGCGCCTCGACCAGCGCTCCGCTGCGCAGGCGCACGGCGCGCACCGGTTCGGGCAAGTCCGTGCGCGCGAGCCGTTCCTGCAGCAGCGACGCGATGCGTCCGGCCGCGGCGACCGGCGCGGCAAATCGCAGGCGCAGCCGCGTCGCAGGCGCCTCGCGGTGCAGGAGCCGCAGCTCGAGCGACTCGATGGCCGCACCCCGTCCCTGGAGGTACGCGCACAGCTCCTCGAGCAGGGGCTCGAGCGCCCGCCGCAGCCGCCCGGTGTCGGCGATCTCCGGCTCGAGGTCGCGTCGCAGGACGCAGCGTTCTGCAGCAATGAAGTTCGCGCGCGGGTCGGGCGCCCGACCGAGCGCACGGTCGAGATCGAGGCGCAGCCGCGGCTCGAAGCGGCGTGCGAAACCATCGCGCGGCAGGCGCAGGCAATCGCCCAGGGCGCGCACGCCCAGGGTCGCGAGCGCCTGCAGCGTGCGCGCCGGCCAGCGCGTGACGGTGAGCGGCAGCGGTGCGAGCCGCGCCGACAGCGCATCCGGCCGGCGCAAAGCCACCTCCGAGCCCGCGCGCGCAAACCAGAGCGAGGCGAGCGGCGCCGGCGTGAGCGCGAGGCGGGCATCGAGCCCGCGGGCCTGCAGCCGTTCGCGCAGCCGGTCGCACAGGGACCGTGCGCCGCCGAACAGGCGCAGGCTGCCGCGTACCTCGAGCAGCACGCCGTCCGGCGGCTCGAGGCTGACGCGCGGCGTGAACTCCTGCGCCACGGCCGCCACCGCGTCGAGGAGCGCCCGCTCGCGGCGCGGCTCGCGCGCGACGATCCGCAGGCCGGGCTCGAGCGCCAGCGCCGAGTTGAGCGCCATGCCGGGCACGATGCCGCTCGCGGTCGCCAGCGGATCGCAGTCGCACACCACCTTGCCGCCCCGCTCGAAATCCACGACGACGACGGGCCCGGCCTCGCCGGGGATCGCCGTTCCGTCCGCGGTCGTGGCCCGCGGCTGCAGCGACTCGAGCACGTAATGCGGCAACTGGACCGCCAGCCAGAGCTCGCGTGCAACGGCCGTGGCCACGGCCGGCCCGTCCGCGCCACGACGGCGCCCTCCGCCGGACGCCGTCTGCGGACGGGGCCGGCGGCGTGCCGAGGGATCGGGTGCCGGGGCCTCCGACAGCGGGACGTCGGGCGTCACCCGAGGCTGGCCGGGCTGCGCCATGTTCAGTGCGCTTGCGCGGGCGAGGCGGCACCGATCCAGCCGAGCCGCACGCTCACGGCACGGCCGCCACGGCTCTTCAGGATCCGGACCTCGAGGCCGTCGCGGCCACTCGCGAGCGCGATGCGCAGCACCGCGGGCGAAGGCTCGCTGACGTCCCGCAGGCGGCGGAACAGCACCGCGAGGCAGTCCGACTGCTCGGCGGCGAGTTGCAGCCGCCGCAGGCTCTGCCGGTCGCGACAGGCGGCCCAGCCGAGCACCGCGCTGCAGGCGCCCGAGCGCAGCGCCTGCTCCATGGCCCACTCCGCCGGCGGGGCGCGCACGACGAGGATGCGGCCGACGTCGATGCCGCACGCGGCGAGCGCGGGTGCATACGGCGGGTGTGGCGGGGAGATCCAGGCGAGCCAGCCGGCCTCGCAGCCGTCGCAGCACAGCCGCGCGAGCGCGGGCAGCAACAGGCTCAGCTCGCCGATGCCCGTGTGATCGGCCAGGATCTCGACGAGTCCCCGCGACGGCCAGCCGCCACCGGGCAGGCAGCGGTCGAGCGCCGCGAACCCCGTGGGCAGGCCCGGCCGCCCGGCCGCCTCGCCCGGCTCCCGGGCACGCCAGAGCGCGGGGTGGCGCAGCAGTTCGTCGAGGGACATGGGATCACCCGGGAAGTCACCGGCGGCTTCACGCCCGGCCCGCTTCTTGTCGCACGACGCCGACCACCACGCCTTCGATGATCAGCGACTCGTGCTTGAGGTCGATGCGCATCGGCTCGAAGTCCTGGTTCTCGGGCAGCAGCCACACCACCGTGCCCTCCTGCCGGTAGCGCTTCACGGTCACCTCGTTCTCGAGGCGCGCCACGACGATCTGGCGGTTGCGCACCTCGGGCGTGCGGTGCACCGCAACCAGGTCGCCGTCGAGGATGCCGACGTTGCGCATGCTCATGCCGCGCACCTTGAGCAGGTAGTGCGGCCGCGGCTGAAAGAGCTGCGGGTCGATGTGGTAGTGCGCCTCGATGTTTTCCTCGGCGAGGATGGGCCGGCCGGCGGCGACGCGGCCGATGAGCGGCAGGCCCATCTGCTCGCGCAGCGAGTCGCGCAGCTGGATGCCGCGCGAGGCGCCGGGACGCAGCTCGAGCACACCCTTGCGCTGCAGGGCCCGCAGGTGCTCCTCGGCGGCATTGGCCGACTTGAAGCCGAGCGCCTCGGCGATCTCCGCCCGGGTCGGCGGCATGCCATGCTCGGCGAGCGCCTCCTGGATGAAGCGCAGGACCTGGCGCTGACGCGGAGTGAGATTGTCCATGGCTGAACCTGTATATATGAACAGTAGATGTTTTATATACAGTTCACGACCGGCCTGCAAGCACGGGCCTATGAGCCCGGCGGGGGCATGAACGTTGCGCTTTTGTTCTTACTACCGGCAGGATCCGCTATGATTTGAAAGTTCGGCTGCAATCCGGACGGGGCGTTTCGTCCCTGGCCGCTGCAGTCGGCCCCCCACTGCCTCACTCGACCCACACCTGAAGGAACACACCACCATGAAAAACGTCATCACCAAGACGCTGATCGTCTCCGCCGCCGCGCTGCTGGCCACCGGCTGCGTCAGCACCTCGACCTTCAACGACTACGTTGCCAAGAACGACGCGGCCGTTGCGGCTGCCGCCCAGTCCGCCGCCGCTGCCAAGTCCTCGGCCGACGCCGCCGCCGCCAGCGCCTCGAGCGCCGCCAACGCCGTGAGCGGCGCGCAGAGCACCGCCAACCAGGCGCTGCAGGCTGCCCAGGGCGCACAGGCCTGCTGCGACGCGACCAACGAGAAGATCGACCGCGCCTTCAAGCGCTCGATGGGCAAGTAAGCCCGCTTCGATCCCTACGGATCGACGGAAGACGCCGCGGTGACCCCGCGGCGTTTTTCTTTGGGCGCGGACACCGGCGCGGGCACGCCGCTCTGGACGCCGAACGCGTGCGTGACGGCGTCCCAGTCCACGTCCACCGGCCGGCCTTCGGCCTGCGCTGCAACGCTGGCCTGCACCGTGCCGAACTCGCCGGGGCCCGGGTCGTTCGCACCCTCGAGCAGCGGATGCCGCTCGATGTAGAGGGTGCCGCGCATCCAGCCCACCTTGGTCGGCTGGTCGATGAGGTTCACCTTCGTGTTCACCGGTACGAGCCCGTACAGCTCGGCGATGTCCTCCGGAAACAGGCGGATGCACCCGGAGGTGACCTGCATGCCCACGCCGGCCGGCCGGTTCGTCCCGTGGATCAGGTAGGCGCCGCTCGGGATGCCGAGCCGCATGGCGTGCTCGCCGAGCGGATTGTCGGGGCCCGGCGGCACCACAGGCGGCAGCGGCGGCTCGCCGCGCGCGATGTGTGCCTCGCGCACGGACTGCGGCGGATGCCAGCTCGGCCGCTCCTGCTTCGAGACGATGCGCGTCACGCCGAGCGGCGTCTTCCAGTCCATCTTGCCGGTGCTGATCGGGTAGGTCCGCACCACGGGCTTCTGACCGGGCTTGACCGGCGGATAGTAGTAGAGCCGATGCTCCGGCAGGTTGACGACCACGCCCTCGCGCGGCGCATCCGGCAGGATGAACCGCGAAGGGATCAGGATCTCGGTGCCCGCGCCCGGCAGCCACGGGTCCACGCCCGGGTTGGCCAGGATGATCTCCTCGTAGCCCACGCCGTGGCGCCGGCCAATGTCGAGCAGCGTGTCCTCGTGATCCGCGATCGCGGTTGTGATCACGCCGATGACGTTGTCGCCGTTCTCAGGGATCAGGAACTCGGAGCCACCGGCGCGCGCCGTGCCCGCCGCGAGCAGGACCGCGACGGCCGGCAGGAGCAGGCGGGGCCATTTCACGGCTCGACTCATTCGGTGCAACCTCGCGACGTTTGGCCGCATTCTAGTTGAAAGGCCCAGGCAGGACCTTTTCGACCGCGTTGACCGCGTTGCGGTTCCGACAGTAGCCTTCCGCGCCCGGGGGATGGACATGCCGTACAAGATCACCATCGAACTGACTGATCGCGACCTGCGTCACTTCCGACGTGAATTGAAGCGCTCGCGGGCGTCCGTCGGCATTGCCGACGACGAGGAGATCCTCGGTGCGGCGGCCGAGCTCGTGCAGGCGCTGAAGCGCTCGAAGCTCCCCGACTTCATTACCGAGCGGCTCGGCAAGCTCGAGACCCTGCACGCGATGCTCACCGATCCGGACTGGAAGCTCCGGGACGGCGAGCGCAGCCCGGTGCTCGCCGCCCTGGCCTACGTCTGCGATCCCGAGGACATCATCCCGGACGACATCCCCGGCATCGGTCTGCTCGACGACGCCGTGATGATCGAACTCGTGTTCCACGAGCTGCGCCACGAGATCGAGGCGTACGAGGAATTCCTGCGTTTTCGCCAGTCACTGCCGCGGCGCGTGCGCGCCTCCAAGGATCGCGGCTCGCTCGCCGCGAAGCTCGACCGGCGGCGGCTTCAGCTCATGGCGCGGATGCGTCGTCGACGGGCCGAGGAGCGGCAACGCTCGCCATGAGCGCGCCGATCTGCGCGGGCACGCCCTTGCGCGCCTCCACGATCGCCACGCGCACGGCGCTCGCAAACGCCGCACGGTCCGCGCCGCCGTGGCTCTTGATGACCACGCCGGCCAGGCCGACCATGCTCGCGCCGTTGTAGACGCCCGGGTCGAGCCGGCGCTTGAGTCCGCGCAGCGCCGGCGAAGCGGCGAGCGCGCCGAGCTTGCGCAACGGGCTCGCGGTGAACTCCTCGCGCATGACGCTGCCGATGAAACGCGCCACCCCTTCCATGGTCTTGAGCGCGATGTTGCCGGAGAACCCGTCGGTGACCACCACGTCCACTTCGCCCGAGAAGATGACGTTGCCCTCGACGAAGCCCCGGAAGTTGATCGGCGCGGCGGACAGGCGGCGGTGCGCCTCGCGCAATTCGTCCGTGCCCTTGATCTCTTCCTCACCGATGTTGAGGAGCCCGATCCGCGGACGGTCGATGCCGTGCAGGTCGGAGGCGATCACCGAGCCCATCACCGCGAACTGCACGAGGTGCTCCGCGGTGCAGTCGGGATTGGCGCCGAGGTCGAGCATCACGGTGTGACCGTGCGCCGCCGGCACGGCGGACACGATGGCGGGACGGTCGATGCCGGGCACCATGCCGAGCACGAAGCGCGAGGTCGCGAGCAGCGCTCCGGTGTTGCCCGCCGACACGCAGGCCGCCGCCTCGCCCTTCTTGACGAGGTTGATGGCGACTCGCATCGAGGAGTCCTTCTTGCGCCGGACGGCGTCCTGGGGACGCTCGTCCATGCCGACCACCTCGCTCGCCTCGACCACCGTGCAGCGCGTCGGATCGGCACCTGCGACCAGCGGACGCACGACGTCCCTGCGGCCGACGATCAGCAGCCGCAGGTCCGGGGTGGTCGAGAGGACGTCGAGCGCGGCGGGAACCGCGACGGCGGCGCCGTGGTCGCCGCTCATGGCGTCCACGGCGATCGTGAGCCCGGCGTTCATGCGCGGGCGGAGCCGGCCGCTATTCCTGGCCTTCCTCGGCCACCGGCGTCTCGATGACCTTCTTGCCGCGGTAGAAGCCGTCCGGCGTGATTCGGTGACGCAGGTGGGTCTCGCCGCTGGTGCGGTCGACCGACAACGCCGGAGTCGGCAGCTTGTCGTGCGCCCGGCGCATGCCGCGCGTCGAAGGGGTCCTGCGGCTCTTTTGAACTGCCATGGTCTCGTCTCCTGTCGCGGTCAGCCGGCGCCCTTGTCGAGCAACTGCCGCAGGTTCGCAAAGGGTTTCTGCTTCTCGTCCGCCGCTGCCTCGTCCCCGACCGCGTCGAGCGCGGCCGCGACCGCGCCGCACTCCGCGGCCGTCTCGTGCATCGGCACCAGCGGCAGGCCGAGCAGCACTTGTTCCTCGATCACCTCGACGACCGAGAGCCGCTCGGCATCGCCGAGCAGCGGCTCATAGCCGCCGGGAACCTCCTCCGCGTCACGCGCGATCACCGCGAGCAACGCCGATTCGTCCACCCCGCATGCGCACGGTCGCAGGCACCGCTGGCAGGCGAGGAACACCTCGCCGTCGACCTGCACCGCAATGGTGGTGCGGCCTTCGAACGACCCGAACACCAGCTGGGCGCGCACCCGCGTTCCCGCGAGCGCGCCTGCCTCGACGAGACGCGGTAACTGCGAAAGCTCTAGCGTGCGCTCCAGCCTTGCGGCGCGTCCGGCCAGATCGACCGCATTGACTAGATCGGCCGGGGCAGGCGACATGGGCCGCGTATCATAGGGACCGGCCTCCCCCGTGTCAAAACGAATTGGAGCTTAAACCCTTGTTTTTCAAGGTCCAGCGCGACGCCCGGGGCACCCCGTGAGCGCGGCACCCGTCGCCCGCCTCATACTGGCGTCCACCTCCGCCTACCGGCGTGCGCTTCTCGAGCGCCTCGGCGTACCGTTCGACTCCGTGGCGCCGGATGCCGACGAGCGGCGCCTGCCGGACGAGCCGCCCGACGCGCTGGCGCTGCGCCTCGCGCGCCTCAAGGCCGAGACCGTGGCCGCCGGTCACCCCGGCTGCATCGTGATCGGTTCCGACCAGGTCGCCGTGCGGGGCCCGGAAATCCTCGGCAAACCGGGGACCGTCGAGCGCTGCAACGAGCAGCTCTTGAAGTCGTCGGGGCGCGAGGTCGAATTCCTCACCGCCGTACACGTGGTGGACGGCCGGGGCGCTCGCGCGGAGAGCCACCTCGACCGCACGCAGGTGCGCTTCCGTACGCTCGAGCCTGCGGAGGTGGCGCGCTACGTCGCCGCGGACACGCCGCTCGACTGCGCGGGCGGCTTCAAGGCGGAATCGCTCGGCATCGCGCTGTTCGAGCGCATCGAGTCCGCGGACCCGACGGCCCTTACCGGGCTGCCCTTGATCTGGCTCTGCGGCGCGCTTCGCCGCGCCGGGATCCCGGTGCCTTGAGCAGCGCCTCGAGCGCCGTGTGCAGGTCGGGCCCGAGCGGCGCGCTCACGAGCAGCGGCTCGTGCGTGCCCGGGCGGTCGACCCCGATCGAGGCCGCGTGCAGGAACATGCGGTTCACCCCGTAGCGTCGCAGTTCGTCGTTCCGCTCCCGGTCGCCGTACTTGTCGTCGCCCGCCACCGGGTGCCCGGCGTAGGCGGCGTGCACGCGGATCTGATGCGTCTTGCCAGTGCCGATCTCCACTTCCATGAGCGTCGCGGCAGTGCCGAAGAATTGCACCGGCTTGAACGTGCTCACCGCCATCTGCCCGTGGCTGCGCACCGCGACGTGGCGCTCGCCGCTGCGCCGCTCGCCCGTGGCGAGCGGCAGCTCGATGCGCTTCTGGCCGAGGTCCCACTTGCCGCAGACGAGTGCGAGGTAGCGCTTCTCGGCCCGTCCCTCGCGCAGCTGCGCGTGCAGGTCGCGCAACGCCGCCCGCCGCTTGGCCACCATCAGGCAGCCGCTGGTCTCGCGGTCGAGGCGGTGGACGAGGTCGAGTTCCTTGGCATCCGGCCGCGAGGCCCGCAGCACCTCGATGACGCCGTGCGACATGCCGCTGCCCCCGTGCACGGCCACGCCGGCCGGCTTGTTGAGCACCAGCAGGTCGGCGTCCTCGTAGACGATCGCGTTGGCGAGCAGCTTCTGCAGCGACGCGCTCGGCGCGCGGGTCGGAGCGGCCCCCTCACCCGCCTCCGGGCGGCGGACCGGCGGCAGGCGAATGCGGTCACCGGCGGCGAGGCGCTGGTCCGGTTTGGCGCGCTTGCTGTTCACGCGCACCTCGCCCTTGCGCAGCAGGCGGTACACGTGGGTACGCGGCACGCCCTTCAAAATGCGCACCAGGAAGTTGTCGAGCCGCTGCCCGGCATCGCCCTCTCCCGCCTCGACGTACTGGACCGCCGTGGGAGGCGCGGCACCCGATTCCTCGACGTCCGCCCCCTCGTTCTCGTAAGCCATTGATTTGCCGATATTCGCTTGTTACAGTCCATCTTAGTTGGTTCTGACACGTCAGACCATCGCACTGCCGTGAACACGCGCAGGTGCTGCAGCCCGGGCGGGCGGCGGACCGACGCGACACCGGCGGACAAGATGCCAACACGCACCAGGATTCGGTCCGGCGCCTGCACACGATTGGTGCGCGGGCGCCACACAACAGCCGCATGACCCAAGCCGCTGCAAGACCTCTCCCGACAGCCACGGCACCCCCCGTCCGGCCGTTCACGGTCCATTACGCATCACCTGCGAGGACCGATGAAAAGAATGCTCGTCAACGCAACCCAGGAAGAGGAGTTGCGCGTTGCACTGGTGGACGGCCAGCGGATCTATGACCTCGACATCGAGATCCCGTCCCGGGAAACGAAGAAGGCCAACGTCTACAAGGGGCGCATCACCCGCGTAGAGCCGAGCCTCGAGGCGGCCTTCGTCGATTACGGCGCCGAGCGCCACGGCTTCCTGCCGCTGAAGGAAATCTCCCGCGAGTACTTCAAGCCGCAGCCGGAAGGCGGCGGCGAGGGCCGTCCCGGCATGCGCGAGCTGGTCGCCGAGGGACAGGAACTCATCGTCCAGGTCGAAAAGGAAGAGCGCGGCAATAAGGGTGCGGCCCTCACCACCTTCGTGAGCCTGGCGGGCCGCTTCCTGGTGCTCATGCCCAACAACCCGCGCGCCGGGGGCGTTTCGCGCCGCATCGAGGGCGACGACCGCGACCAGCTGCGCGAGGCCATGGAGAACCTGCAGTTCCCGGACGGCATGGGCGCCATCGTGCGCACCGCCGGGGTCGGCCGCACGGCCGAGGAACTGCAGTGGGACGTCAACAACCTCGTGGACGTCTGGAACGCCATCAGGAACGCCTCCGAGGGCCGCGCTGCCCCGTTCCTCATCTACCAGGAGTCGAAGGCGATCCTGCGCGCGCTGCGCGACTACCTCTCGGACGACATCGGCGAGATCCTCGTCGACAAGCGCGAGATCTACGAGGAAGCGCATGAGTACATGCAGCGCTTCATGCCGGGCAACCAGCGCAAGCTCAAGTTCTACGACGACCACGTCCCGCTGTTCACCCGCTACCAGATCGAGAGCCAGATCGAGTCGGCGTACTCGCACAAGGTGAACCTGCCCTCCGGCGGCAGCATCGTCATCGACCATACCGAGGCACTGGTCTCGATCGACATCAACTCGGCGCGCAGCACCCGCGGCACCGACATCGAGACCACCGCGCTCAACACCAACCTCGAGGCCGCGGACGAGATCGCCCGACAAATGCGCCTGCGGGACGTGGGCGGACTGATCGTCATCGACTTCATCGACATGGAGTCGACCAAGAACCAGCGCGCCGTCGAGGATCGCCTGCGCGACGCGGTGAAGCAGGACCGCGCCCGCATCCAGATCGGGCGCATCTCGCGCTTCGGGCTGCTCGAGCTGTCTCGCCAGCGGCTGCGTCCTTCGATCAGCGAGTCCACCAACATCACCTGCCCGCGCTGCAACGGCATGGGCGTGATCCGCAGCGTCGAGTCGCTGGCGCTCGCGATCCTGCGCCTGATCGGCGAGGAAGCACGCAAGGACCGCACGGCCAAGGTGATCGCGCAGCTGCCGGTGGACGTCGCCACCTACCTCATGAACGAGAAGCGGGAGTGGCTGCACAGCATCGAGGCGCGCAGCGAGGTGGACGTGATCCTAGTGCCGAACCGCTACCTCGACACGCCCGCCTACGAGATCCGCCGCGTGCGCGACGACGAGCTCGGGCTGCCCGAATACGCGGTGATCAGTCACCAGATGGCCGTGCAGCCGAAGATCGACCTCGAGGCTATCGCCGCCGAAGAGAAGGCACCCCCGCCCCCGCCGGTGCCCGCCGTGACGACCGTGGTGCCGAGCACCCCGGCCCCGCCGCCGGCGCCGGAGCCCGTCGCCGCACCCGTCGCCGCCGCGCCCGTCGTGGTCGTGCCGCAGTACGGTCCGCGTGACGGTGCGTTCGTCCGGCTGTGGCACTGGCTGGTGGGCGACAAGCGCGCGCCCGCTCCGGAGGCCGCACCGGCCCGCGTCGAGCCGGCACGTCCTCGCGAGGAGCGCGGCCGGGACCGCGGCCGCGATCGGGATCGAGGCCGCGACCGCGGCGGTGACCGCAGCCGCGACGCGCGCACGGGTGCGCGCGACGAGCCGCGGCGCGACGCCCGCCGCGACGAACGCGGTGGCCGGGACGAGCAGGCACAGCGTGGCGGCCGCCGGGAGGAACCGCGTGCGGAGCGACGCGACGGCGAGCGCCGACCCGAGCCGCCGCGTCGCGACGACCGCGGTGAGCGTGGTCGTCGCCCCGAGCCGTCGCAGGTCCAGGGAGGACAGCGCGAGGGATCGCGAGACGGTCAGCGTGACGGCGGCCGCAATGGAAGCCGCGACAGCCAGCGCGAGAGGCGGCCCGAGGGCCAGCCCCAGGGCCAACCCCAACGCGGCAACCAGGCCGCTCGCCAAGAGCCGCCGCCGCGCAGCGAGCAGCCGCGCCAGGAACCGCCCGCGCGAGTCGAACCGCCCGGACCGCCGGTGACCGCAACAGGCGATTCGACCGCGGCACCTTCGACCGCACTCCTGCCCGTCGTCGTGCAGGAAGCGCTGGACGCGACGCCCCTCACGAGCACCGGTGAAGCCACGACCGGTGCTCGGCCCGACCGGACGGAGCGACCGGAGGGTGAGCGCAGCGAGCGCGGCGGACGCCGCTCGCGTCGCGGCGGACGCCGCCGTCGTCGCGAGCCGGGCGAAGCCGGCGGGGCACCCGAGTCGGTCGGCAGCGAGGGCCCCGAGGTTCCCCAGAACGACGGCGCACCCGGAATGCAGTCGTTCGACTTCGAGCGAGCTCCAGCGACGGCACCCCGCCCGGCGGAAGCAACACCGCCGGCGCGAGAAGCCGCAGCTGCGCCCGTCGTAACGACCGCGCCGCGGCCGGAGTGGACACCCACCCCGCCCAGCGACGCGACGCGCGAGGGACCGCGCAGCGAGCCTTGAAGGCTGCGTCCCGACGTCGTCGCTAACGACGACGTCGGGGCGGCGACTGCTGCAGGAGCGCGTCGAGGAGGCCAGCAGCGGCCTCCTCGGCGAGATCGAGCACCTGCTCGAAGCCGAGCGGCCCGCCGTAATAGGGGTCGGGCACGTCCGCGATCTCGCTGTCGCCAGCGAACTCCATGAACAGCCGGATGCGCGCCCGATAAGGCTCGGGACAGCTCGCAAGCAGCGTCTCGCGGTTCAGTCGATCCATCGCGACGATCAGGTCGAAGCGCTCGAAATCCGCCGCCTCCACCTGGCGCGCACGCAGCCGGCGCAGATCGATGCCGCGGCGCGCGGCGGCGGCAATGGCGCGCTCGTCCGGCGGCTCGCCGACGTGATAGTCGTGCGTGCCGGCCGAGTCGATCTCGAGCTCGAACTGCGGTGCGCGCTCCTCGACCAGCCGCCGGAAGACGCCCTCTGCGGTCGGCGAGCGGCAGATGTTGCCCATGCACACAAACAGGATTCGATGAGTCGCCACTTTTCAGCCTATTTGCGCAAGCAGCCGCACTGCTTGTCATCAACGTGTCACCAGAATGCTCCTCGACGCCGTCGGCACCGCATTTGATCCACTCCGCCGCACGACCTCTGAGCGCCATGTCGCTGCCGAAATGTTACCCGATCCCAATCAGCTGGCAGCGTGCCTCAATGCCTTGTCCTGTCGGAAGATCGCCTCGACCTCGGCGAGGATGTGCGCCCGCCCCGCCACCACACGGGGTACGGACGGCGCGCGCCATTCCCGGCGCACCGAAAGAAAGGACCCCGCCGCAGCGGGGTCCCGTGGCCATCGAGACTGAAGCGGCCGCGGTTACAGCGGCGTCACACCCGTGCCCGACAACGACACGCTCAAAGGCGTGCCGGTCGCACTGTTTGCGATAGTCAGCTTTGCCGACTTGCTCAGCGCCGCGACCGGCGTGAACGTCACCGCGATGCTGCAGGAGGCACCCGGCGCGAGGCTGGCAGGACAGTCATTCGTCTGCGCGTACCAGGCCGCACCCGTGCCCATCAGGCTGATACCGTCGACCGAAACCGCCCCGACGCCCTTGTTGCTGAGCGTCGCGCTCAGCGTCCCGCTGGCCGTGCCGACCGTCACGCCGCCGAACCGTAGGCTCGTCGGGCTCACCGACGCCCACGGATACACCGTCAGCGACTTGGTCTTCCTGATGCCGTTGGCCGTGGCCGAGATCGGTGCCGGGGTCCTAGCGTAGACCTGCTCCGTCATCACGTCGAAAGGCGCCGACTGCAGGCCCACCGGCACCACGATGCTCGCCGCCACCGGATGGGCCACTTCCGGCTTGCTCGATGCGAGATCCACGGTGATCGGCCCCGGCCCCGCCTTGCACTCGAGCTTGGCCGTGCCCACCACCGCCGGCAGCGCCCCGCCCACCGCCGAGGTCGGCTTGAACGTGATGGCCTGCATGCCCATCGGGCGGATGGTCAGCGGCTGGCTCGCCGTCGCGCCGTCGAGCGTGGCGCTCACCGTGCCCGCCTGATTCGAGGCGACCGCCGCCGTCCCGATGCTGAAGCTCCTGGTCGTCGCACCCGCCGGAATCGTGACCGACGCCGGTGTCGTCGCCGCGTCGAGCGTGTCGGCGAGCGTCACGACCTTGTCGGTCGCAGCCGGTCCCGGAAGCGTGGCCGTGCCCGTCACCTTCTTGCAGCCGGCCACCGTCGCGACGCTGAGCGTGAGTGCGACCGGATCCACGGTGGGCTCCACCTTGACGTTGTCGAGGAACCCTCCGTTGATGCCGGCCACGGGCCCGCCGTCGACGAAGCGAAGTTCGGTGCTGGAGGATGTGGCCACGAAGGTGAAACTCTGATTCGTCCAGGTAAGCGGCGTGTGTACGGTCGTCGTCCCATCGATGTAGAGGCGTTCGACGCCATCGATCCGCGCGCTGACGGCGTCGTCGACGCCAGACGTGAATCCGCTCGGCGCGTAGTCGAAGCTGACCGTGTACTCGACGCCCGGGGTGGTCGGGAACGACTGGTAGAGCTGCGCAGTGAAACCCTCGAATTCGAGGAATTGCATGCCGTCGCTCGGATTGAAGCCAAGGTGGTCCGTGTACCACGCGATCGACGTACCGGTCCGGCTCCAGCCGGTCGGGTTCGTCGTGTTCCGGATGACGTAGACGTTCGCGGCGAATGTGAACGCCGGCAGCTCGAAGGAACCGTTGGCGATCACGGAAGCTGCGCCTGCGTCGGGGCCCAGCACGACCAGTCCCAGCACGCCGAGCACGGCACGCGAGTGAATCGAGAACTTCATGAGGGCTTCCCCTTGTTTTTTCGAACTCACCGCTTTTCACGCGCGGCTTGAAGCGCCTATATCACGAAACCACGCGCCCAATTAAGAAATTCGCCCGGCCGAGCGGCGCCACGCCCGTCCCCGACAGCGACACTCGGAGCGGCGTGCTGGTTGCACTCGTCGCGATGCGCAGCCTCGCCGCCTTGCCGCCGGCGACGGCGGGCGTGAACGGCATGCCGATGCTGCAAGACGCCGGCATCCAGCGTCGCCGCGCTAATTCAAATCGCGAGCGCGGCGCGCGCCTGCAGAGACGGCCCGCGGATGGCCGACCCGACCGGCGCCGGGCACGCGGGCCGGGCGGATGGATGCAGTCGCAGTAACAAATACGCCCGGCACGGGGCCGGGCTCGTGGTCGCGCCGAGCGTCGAGCTACGCGGCCTTGCGTCGGCGGATCGCTCCCAGTCCCGCGAGGCCGAGGCCGAGAAGCGCGAGCGTGCCGGGTTCCGTCACTTTGCTGCGAAAGCCCGTCACCAGTCCCCGGTTGTCGAAGCCGATCCCGAAATCGTGCCAGCGGCTGAAAGGCATCGGGCCCGAACCGTCGCCCATCAGCGCGGCAAAGAACGGACCAGTCTGACCGGCCGTCGCACCACTGACACGCAGGTCGAGCAGCAGGTTCCCCAGAGCGGGGTCGTAGTAGAAGGGGACACCGCCGATGACCAGCTCGGTGTTCGTCAGCGACAAGCCGCCGCTCAAGTTCGCGAACAGTCGCGTGTTGGCACCGAGGTTGTCGTCGAATGGGCGGTAGCTGATTTCGTTGACACCGCGATCCGTGACGGAAAGGAAGAGCTGCATCGTGCTGTTCGGGATCGGCGCCTGGGTGTTGCTGGTCGCGTAGAACACCAGTTCGTGGATGTCGATCGGCCCGCCAAATGCGGAAGCCGCGTAGACCTGCTGGTAGCGCGTGCTCGGATGGCCGTAGTACGCGGGCAGCGTACTGAACGGAAAGGCGTTTTGCCCGACCTGGTAGACGTTCGGATCGCCGATCACCAGTTCGGTGGCCGACGCGGCGGCGGAAGCACCGACGCAGGCGACGCAGGCCAGCAGGGACAGGATGCAGGATCGGAAACTCACTTCGGTCCTCCCAAACGCCGCGCGGACGGCGACTGTCAATCTTTGATCTGTGCGACAAGCGCGCGTCATCGTAGATGCGGCTGCGTAAAGAGAGCGTGACCTGCGTTCCAATTGGCCCGACAGCCGCAGGCGGTCTGCGGATCAGGGGATCGTCTTGCTCGCGATGTTGGAGAACGAGCTCTCGGCGTTCGCCGTGTTGTAGGCCTTGACCGCGAAGTACCACGTCGCCGGTGAGAGGTTCTCGATCACGGCGCTCGCGAGACCCGGGTTCGGCAGGTCGAGCACCATATCCAAATTCGTCGAGCTCGTGCCGTAGTACAGCCGGTAGCCGCGCAGGTCGGTGAGCGGCGAACCGTCCTCGTTGAGCGTCGGCGGCGTCCAGCGCACCGTGGCCGACCCCGTCTGCACGTCCGCGACCGTGATCGAAAACGCCGGTAGCGTGGCGCTGGCCTCGCCGTCCGTCACACTGATCACGATGTTGCTGGTCTGGCCCACGTGGACGGCTCCGGGAGTACCGCTCAGCTCGCCCGTGACTGCGTTGAAGCTGGCCCAGGCGGGGGGATTCGTGATGGAGAACGTCAGGCTCTGTCCGTCCGGATCACTGGCCTGCGGACGGAACAGGTAGGCCGCTCCGGCGGTGACGGCCTGTGCCGGTGCACCCGAGATCGTCGGCGGCTGATTGCTCACCGGCGGCGGCGTAGCGGCCAGCACGGTCAGCGTGAATGCCGGCAGGCTGGCCGAGGCGAGGCCGTCGGAGACCGATATCGTGATGCCGGCGTAGGATCCGACGTGCGCGGCGGTGGGCGTCCCGGCGAGTCGACCCGTGACCGTGTCGAACTGGGCCCACGACGGGCGGTTGGCGATGCTGAACGTGAGCGCCTGTCCATCCGGATCCGTCGCGGTCGGCGCGAACTGGTACGCGTCGCCGGCGACGACCGTGTCGGCGCTGGCGGGCGGCGTGCCCAGAATGGCCGGCGGTGTGTTGGCGGCGCCGTTGCCGCCAGAGGGACGCTGACTGGAACCACCACCTCCACCACAGGCAGCGAGCGCGCTGACCATGACCAGGATGGAAAGCCGGCGATACCGCAGCAATGACTTCATGCCCGAGACTGCCCTCTCGCAACCTCAGATCAAGCGGAACGCTGGTGCTGGATGTGGGGTTTTCCGGGGGCCCCACGGGTGCGCACTCTCGCGCTACACCTTCGGCCCGGTTCCGGCGACCCCGCTATCCAGGACTTTCGTCCCACGGACCGGAGGCTTTGCGTCCGTGCCTCGCGGCACGTTTGCCCTGATCGAAAACCTAATCGACCCCATTTTGACAAGGATCCGCCGCAGCACAAGGCGATCGGCTCCTGCGGCTGCGGAGACTGTGACGCGGTCGAGACCCGAGGAGCAGATCACGCCAGTTGAGGAGCCACGTGCCGCTTCGCTGCGCAGCAGCCGCGCCAGGAGCCGCAGCGCCACGGGCAAGGATGTGATGGTAGGAGGACCTCCGCAAAGTCGCGGCAGATACCTGCTTTCGCGCAGGCTGAGGGCAACTCCGCCCTGTGCTGCCCATGCAGACGAACAGGACCTGCATCGTGACGGGTCGCGACGAACCGGGACTCGATTATTCTATTTCGCCCCCGCGAACCGTGACCGAGGAACCCCGCCGACATGACCGCCCGAAGCCGCCGTCTGCTCACGATCGCGCTCGCCGTCCTGCTTTCACTCATCGGCCTGCTGGCCGCCTTCGTGTGGTGGGGACCGGTGCCGGTCTCCGACAAGCGGGTCATGCTCGACTTCCTGCTCGGACGTGGTATCGAGCCGCCTGACGAGGCGACGGTCGCCCAGCGGCTCCGGGCCCCGCCCGGATTCCGGGTCCAGGTGTATTCGAGCGACGTTCCGCTGGCCCGCGTCATGGTGTTCACGCCCGCGGGCGACCTGTTCGTGAGCCGCACGCGCGGCAACCTCGTGTCGCTGCTCGGGCGCGACCGCGACGGCGACGGCGCCGCGGACGGCCATCGCGTGCTGCTGGACTCGCTCGACGGCCCCCACGGCCTCGCCCTGCACGACGGCTGGCTGTACGTCGCCGAGCGCACGGCGGTCGGACGGGTGCGCTTCGACGCAGCGAGCGGTCGCGTCACGGGTCCCTACGAGCGCATCCTCACCGGGCTCACGTCCGACGGCTTCCACCAGACCAAGACGCTCGGCTTCGGTCCGGACGGCTGGCTGTATCTTTCGCAAGGGTCAAGCTGCAACGTCTGCGTCGAGCGGGATCCGCGCCGGGCGACGATCATGCGACTGCAGGCCGACGGCAGCGACGCGCAGGTAATCGCCACGGGACTGCGCAATAGCGTCGGTTTCGACTGGGCCCCGTGGGACGGAACGCTGTATGCGACCGAGAACGGGCGCGATCTGCTCGGCGACGATTTCCCACCGGACGAATTGAACCGGATCGAGGCCGGAGGCTTCTACGGCTGGCCGTATTTTCACGGCGATGGCGCGCCGGATCCGGAGTTCGGCAGCCACTATGCCGGCGAATTGGCACCGTTGCCCCCCGTCCACGCTTTCCAGCCGCACAACGCACCGCTCGGCATGCACTTCCTGCGCTCGACCAACGCGACCGCCGGCTACGAGCGCACGGCCCTCGTCGCGCTGCACGGTTCGTGGAACCGCAAGACGCCGGACGGTTACAAGGTCGTGGCGCTGCGCTGGCTCGGGGACGGACGGATCGTCGAGTCCGATTTCCTGACTGGCTTCCTGGGACCGGATGGCATCATCGGCCGCCCGGCCGACGTCACCGAAGGGCCGGACGGCGCCATCTTCGTCTCGGACGATTACGCGGGCGTCGTCTATCGCATCACGGCAGGAGCGCCTTAAGGCCAGCGCCGAGCCCGTTCGTCGAAGTTCGCCGAGCTCTTGCGGACGACACAGAACCGCTGCCCGGTCGGCGCTTCCATGACCCACCACGTCTGCACCTGCTGGACGCGTCTCGCGCCAATGGCTTCGAGGCGCCGCACTTCCGCTTCGATGTCGTCGGCCTCGATGTCGAGGTGCACGCGGCTCGGATGGCTGACGGACTGTACTTCGAGGTGCAGGGCGTCAGTGGGATCGACGAGCCGCACGTATCTGTCGCCCTCGTCGCCCGGCAACGCCTGCTTCTCCATGCCCAGGGCCTCGCTCCAGAAGTCGGCGGCCGCCGCGACGTCGTCCGTCTGGCAGTCGATGATGAATCCCGCGAGCCTGCTCTTGTGCATCTCTGGCGTCCTTGGACGTCGCGTAGTGGAATCCGGTCGTGCCCGGGACGAAGATCCGGAGCTGACGAGCTTCCGTGACATGGCGCCGACGATACTCGGGATTCCGGCAGGTTGCCCGTCGCTAGGGTCCGCGGCGGACGCCACTGAGTGGCGGCGAATGGTGCCGCCGGCCGTGGTCGTCTGCCGTCGGGTAACGCCTGGTATCCGCGCGGTGCCACGCCCCCTCGGGCGGCAGGAGCCCGTGGCAGATGGCATAGCACACGAGACCCGGAACGTCGCGGATGCCGAGGCGCTGCATCAACTGCGCGCGATGCGTCTCGACCGTCTTGATGCTGATCAATAGATGCCCGGCGATCTGCCGCGTGCTCTTTCCCTCCACGACCATCTGGAGGATCTGCCGCTGCCGTGGCGTCAGGGCATCAAGCCCCGCGCCCCCGTTGCCGGCCTGCTGCACGTGCTGCTGGACGAGGTCCGAGTCGACTGCGCGGCACAGGTAGCGTCGGCCCGCGCAGATCTCCTCGAGCGCGGTGGAGAGTTCGTCGAAGGCGGAGTCCTTGTTGAGGTAGCCCGATGCCCCGGCGGCGAACGCCCGGACCGCGTAGTCCGGGCCGGCGTGCATCGAGATCATAAGCACCCGCGTCGGCACCCCGAGCCGCCTGATTCGTGCAGCCGCCTCCAGACCGTTCAGTCCCGGCAGCGTCACGTCGAGCAGGATCACGTCCGGCGGGTCGCATCGCACCGGTTCGACGGCCTCGAGGCCGTTGCCGGTCCCGCCGACGACTTCGACGCCGGGCAGGCTCTCCAGCAGGGCACGGAGGCCGGCGCGCACCAGGGCATGGTCGTGGGCGACGAGGATGCTGCGATGGGTGGTGGCCGTAGTCACGGGCGTCGATGTATCACGGCGCCGCGGTGCACTTTGCGCAAAATGGCCCAATTTCGGTGGCATCCAGTTACTTCGGGCAGTGAGTCGGCATGGCCAGGACCGGTAG
>Ga0316601_100000035_pt1 | contig 46423 bp, 45 predicted proteins | sample OWC_soil_day5_no_FD_207663 | JGI IMG/M metagenome (GOLD analysis project Ga0316601, IMG submission 207663) | Wetland soil microbial communities from Old Woman Creek delta, Ohio, United States - OWC_soil_day5_noCT | ecosystem: Environmental > Terrestrial > Soil > Wetlands | place: USA: Ohio... | reverse complement strand
TAAGCGCCAGCGGCGGAACCTCACTCCTGTACCGCTACCATATATACAACTACCAGACCAAGACCTGGAGCATGGTTCAGGATTACAGCACAAACGCATCACTCAAGTGGACCTTCAATGAACTCGGGAACTTCCAGGTCATGTGCTTCATAAAGGATGTCAACTCTGTCAAGGAATACGATGCAGCAGCGTACTGCGAGACGACGGTCACTGTTCAGCCTGTCACCTTGAACGGCATTACGCCTTCAAAGCTGGCAACCTACAAGGGCAAACAGGAAACGATAACGGTAAGCGCCAGCGGCGGAACCTCACTCCTGTACCGCTACCATATATACAACTACCAGACCAAGACCTGGAGCATGGTTCAGGATTACAGCACAAACGCATCACTCAAGTGGACCTTCAATGAACTCGGAAACTTCCAGGTCATGTGCTTCGTAAAAGATGTCAACTCTGTCAAGGAATACGATGCAGCAGCTTACTGCGAGACGACGGTCAATGTTCAGCCTGTCACCTTGAACGGCATTACGCCTTCAAAGCTGGCAACCTACAAAGGCAAACAGGAAACGATAACGGTAAGCGCCAGCGGAGGGACATCATTGCTTTACCAGTACCACATTTACAACTACCAGACCCAGCAGTGGTCAATGGTTCAAAGCTACAGCACCTCTTCCAGTCTTAAGTGGACTTTCACAGCACTAGGAAATTACCAGGTGATGTGCTTCATAAAGGATGTCACCTCAACCAAGGAATACGATGCCGTGGCATACTGCGAAGCCACAGTAAATTCTGCACCTGTTACGTTAAATGGAATTACACCGGAACAGCTTACAACGACTGTAGGTGAACAGGAGACAATAAAAGTTAGCGCGAGCGGCGGAACTACGCTATTGTATCAATATAACGTATACGACTGTCAAAAGAAAGTCTGGACCGTAGCGCAGGACTACAGCACAAACCCTTTGCTCAACTGGACATTCAAAACAATTGGAAACTACCAAGTGAAATGTTATGTGAAAGATAAGGCATCAAGCAATCAATATGACAAGGTTGCTTATTGCAACGCTACAGTAATCGAAAATGCAGCATCCGTTACAACAATGAACACAACCAGCCCGACCGAGCTCGCGACTGTAAAGGGCAAACTTGAAACATTCACTGTCAGCGACGGAACAAGCACATCCCTTCTCTACCAGTTCCACATTTACGACTACCAGACAAAGGTCTGGACATTGGTTCAGGCTTACGGTTCATTTTCGTCCATCAACTGGTCTTTCGACTCCGCAGGGAGATACCAGATAATGTGCTTCGTGAAAGACAAGTCATCAGCAAACCAGTATGACAAGTTAGCCTACTGCGAAGTGACGGTCGGAAGTTCGACAGTAAACGGCTCTTACACAGTAGTTTTGGATGCGGGGCACGGCGGTACAGATTCTGGAGCTATAGGCGTGACCGGAGTTTACGAAAAGACTATAAACCTGCCGGTCGCTCTGAAGGTTGGAGCTATGCTTGAGGCGGCAGGCGTAAATGTGGTATATACAAGGACAACAGACGTTACAACTAGCCTTCAAGCCAGATGCGATACAGCGAACAGCTCAGGAGCCGCTTATCTTGTAAGCATACACTGCAACGCGGTAGATAACGTGGCTTCCGCAAACGGCACAGAAACCCTGTATGACACTACGGATCCTGAGAGTCTGAAACTTGCTGCAGCGATTCAGAATGCGCTTGTAGAAGAGCTGGGCTCTGCCAACAGAGGACTGAAAAACGGTGATTGGCTCTACCTGGTAGGGCACACCGATTCAAGCTGCGCCGTCGCGCTTGCCGAATTAGGTTTTCTTACAAACGCGGAGGAGGAAAGCCTCCTGGTTACAGAAAGCTATCAGGACAGATGTGCTTCAGCCATAGCGGATGCAATAGTATCCTGTCTTAACAATTAAAACAAACAATACACAGGGGCTGCAGCCAACTTATTCCAAGTTGAGCCGCAGCCCCTGCTATTTTACCAGCATCACTGGCTAAAACCCTTTTTAATCAATTCAAGAATCACGTTGTTGTATGGCGAGAACTGGTCCGCCCTCCCGAAAACAGCGCCGATCACATCCTTTATCGTATACAGGTAGAATATCATTATAGCATTGAATACGAGCAGCTTATCCTTAACTCCGTACACTATATACGGTATCAGGAATACTTCGAACATTTTATAGTAAAGCGCACCTCTGGTTGCAAGGCCTTCGTTTGTATTGAAGACTATATAGAAAATTATGGCCATGAAGTACCCGTTCCTCAGGATATCATAGTATTTGCATGCCGGCCTGATCTTTTCTTCCAGAGCTACAAAGGCAGCGAATATGAACACCCTGAACATGAAGGTGAAGGTGAAGAATCCGATCGGGTCCCCAGAATATGCTTTGAACTTGTACAATATGTACTCAGACCTGATGACATGCGTGAACACAAATTCAATACCCCCGAGCACTATAGCAATGTATAATATTACGGAAGCCGCCAGTATGATTCCCATTTTTCTATATGACAGTTTGATGTTTCCCAGCCAGTAGAAAGGCACGAAAAGTATGGCCGAGTAGTGGAACGATACGGCTATCGTCATCATTGCAAAGAACCTGAAAAGCTTCCTGTCCTTTATTGCCCCGATGCTGTACAAGGTCATGGCGATCGCAAGCCCCTGCCTTATCTGCCCAAAGTCCTGGATAATAAAGTTTGACGAAAAGTATATTATCAGTGAAATAAAAGGATATATGGAATATTTTCTAATGGCCTCGTATTTAAAAAACAGGCTGAATGCCGCAATCAGTATCAGTACGACCTGGAAACCAAAGCCCATAGTCTTCAGGATTAAATTAAAAGCAGTATAGCCAATTTCAAGATCAAGCTTGGTGAGGTTGGTTAAATCGACCACTCTGAATATGTCCCTGTACGAATAGAAGTCGTAGCCTACCTCATACCTTAAACCCGCGAACAGGAAAAGAAACATAAAGAAAAAGGCTAAGAAAATATACCTGTATTTTGGGAATACTTCTTCTTCACAGACGTCTAGAAAAGCAAAGATAAACATTACTCCTAAAATAACTAAATATATCATTTGATCGCCTTTTTCCTTGCATTTTTCTTGAGACCCTTTGCATAATCAAAAAGAAATATAAAGAAAATCCCTGCCATGAATGCAGTTGCGGCTCCCATGATCATATAGCTGAGGAGTGCTTTTTTGCTTGTAGTAACCGTGCTTTCCTGTGTCTGAATAAGCTCCAGCGGCGAGATATAATTTTCCTGCATAATCTGTGCCTCTGCCAAAATATTCAGCGATTCAGTATACGGGTCAAAATCGTTTGCTGCGCTTCCGCCTGAAATTTCCTGTATCTTCTGGTTTATGAGCCCGATTTTTCTCTGATTATAGTCTATCTTCTCATTATAAACTTCAGTTGCTATGTCTTTGACCACAGAATCCAGCGCGTTGTAGTAAGCAACTGAAAGAGCTTCGCTCAGCTCCTTGTCATTTGTAGAAGACTTCACAGCGATTATGCTCTGATTCTGAGTTATCTCCAGAGTGTCCTTGGCCCAGGCTTCAATGCCCTCAGCGCCTGCATTCGCGTCGACCTTAGACTTGTAAACCTGCTGCAGATCCTCCTGCTGTGAGATGTTTTCGTATATCTTGTCCAGGTATATTACTTCCCCCGGCTGCCTGTCCAGGGTCTCAAGAGTGCTCGTATTAATCTTGAGCTGCCTCTCCACAAGATACATAGGCGGTTTCGCTTTCAGATACACGCCAACAGCCCCCGCTCCTGCAACAGTCACAATGACCAGAAGTATTATGTACCTTTTTATCGTGTTGAAAAATACATGAAAATTGTCTTGTTTATTCGTGTTTTCCATTTCCACTTTCCTCTCTGATTTCTCATTCGTTTTTTACTACAGTAATGATTTGTATAGGTTGTTCAGTCTTTTGACATGAGCTTCAATGGAGAATCTTTCGTGCACTTTTTTATATGCATTTGCAGCCAGTACAGAAGCCTTGTATTCGTTTTGTAAAACATCAAGCATATTTGCGCTTAAAGCCTCTACGTCCTCAACGGGTACCAGTATTCCGTCTTTTCCGTCCTCAATGATCTCAGGTATCCCGCCGACATTTGAAGCTACAATAGGCAGGCCGGCAGCCATAGCCTCCAGGATTGCCAGGCCGAAACCCTCCCATCTTGAAGGGAGGACAAACATTCTGCTTTTCGAAAGGTATTCGTTTACGTTGTCAACATTTCCGACAAAGTCTATTTTGTCTCTCAGGCCAAGGCTGTCCCTCAATGTAATGAGCTCCTCCTTGAGCACACCGTCGCCCACTATTGCGACGCGTCTGATATGGCACTCAATCCTCTTGATTGCCTTTATAAAAATATCCACACCTTTTTCGTTACCCCTCAGGGAACCAACCAGAACGGCATCGTACAGGGGCTCCTTGCTTTTATGTACCTTGTCAATTACAATTCCGCCGTAAACAACATTAAGCTTAGGCTTTATTGAAGGCATCCATTCCCCAAGGCTCCTGCATGTCATTTCGCTTACGCATATGATCTTTTCAAAGCTGCTGTAGGACCATTTTTCGACCGGGTACAGGGCTTTGATCTCTCTCCTCTTATTGAATGTGCTGTGTTCCGTGAAAATAAAATGCACGTCCTTGAATTCCTTCGCCAGCTTCGCTCCGTAATACTGGCCCGGGAAAAGATGCACGTGAACACAGTCGTAATCGCCTTTTGAAATAATGTCCCTCAGCTGTTTCAAAGCGGCGACAGCTGAATATTTGCTTTTCAAATTCATCCTGTGGATATCAATGTCCTTCTCCCTCAGCTGGTTAAGTATGAATGTTTCACTTCCGCCAAGCAAGCAAATATGATTCTGAATGTCCTTGTCATCGTTGTTCAAAACGTAATTCTTCAAAACCGTCTCTGCTCCGCCAATATCTAGATTGTTAATTATCTGCAGTACCTTCATCATCACTCTCTCCTAACAATAGCCTGGAAATATTATACCTTATTTGTTTTTCTTTGTCCACACAGGCCCGTCCAGAAAGGCAGCCCCGCCTGGAGACTGCCTTTTCAAACCGTGTTTATTCCTTGTCTATTATTATATCCTGCGAGAATGTTTCCGCCAATTTATCCAGTGAATATTCTTCGTTGGCCAATCCAGCCGAGCTCTCCTTCATGAACATGATTTTGATGGTCTGAAGTATCAGCTTAAGATCAAGAAGTATGGAGTAGTTTTTTATATACATTATGTCGTATCTGACCTTATCCTCCGGCGTGGTGGAATATTTTCCCCATACCTGTGCCAGTCCCGTCAGACCTGCTTTTACGGTTGTCCTGTATTTGTAGTCAGGTATCTCTGTCTTGAACTGTTCCACAAAGAACGGCCTTTCGGGCCTTGGCCCGACCAGGCTCATTTCACCCTTTAATATGTTTATTATCTGAGGCAGCTCGTCGATCCTTGTTGATCTCATGAATCTGCCCAGTTTCGTTATCCTCGGATCGTCTTCGCCCGCAAGCACAGGGCCGGACAGCTTTTCTGCATTCATGACCATGGTCCTGAATTTCAGAACATCAAATGTCTTTTCATCCTCAGTAACCCTCTCCTGCTTGTAGAATACGTTGCCGCCGTCCTGCTTCTTTATGAGGATAGCCATTACGAGCATTACAGGCGATGCCAAAACAAGTCCGATCAAGGAAACAACTATATCGAGAGCCCTCTTGAGAACCTTCTGTTCAAAGGTAAGCCCAAGCTTTTTAACCTTAAGCATAGGTATGTCGTCAGCCTTGCTGAGTTTGGAATTCAGCAGCGCTATCTCATAGATGTCGGGGATTATGTATATGCTCTTCCTTCCGGTGAGGCATTTGTCAACCACTTCCCTTTTCAGGTTGAGGTCGATGTCGTTGCACATAAACACAACTTCAACTTCATCCAGATATTTACTGAGATTTCCGGATTTATCCGAGCAGATATACTTTATCCTGTACAGGTCCCTTTGCTTTATAATCAACTTTTTGCTGATAGTTTCAGCAGCTTCATTTCCGATTACAAGGGAATTCTTTATCCCATGCGCCCTTCTCCTGATTTTCCACACAATCCCTCTCCATACAGAAAGAAGCAGGAACTGCATCAGCGTGCTCAGGATTAAAACCAACCTGGGGTATGAAAATCCTCTCAGGAAAAAAGTGATGAATGCTGTAATAAACAAGAGTGATATGATAGTCAGAAAAACTGAATATATGGTTTCACCCAGTGACTGTTTTAAAATATCGTTCAAACCGAATACAAACATCAGCAGAAGGTATGCCACTGCAATCCATGGAGCGCTGAGTATGAATGAATCATAGTTATAGCTCGGCGGATTGTAATCGTACCTAAGCATGAATGTTATATATATAGACAAGAGCACTATTATGACATCCACGAAGTATACAAGAAACTCGTTCAGTCCGGCTCTAAATTCGTTGTTATTGTTCATAAGTTCACCTCGGAATTATAATTTTCCAGCAGTTGTTTCCTGCAATACGTCCTTGAACAGCTTCTCTTCCCTAAGGTTGATAAGGTACTCCATGAAAGGCTTTCTGAGCTCTTCCCTTTTGAGTGCATATTCAACTGTCGCCTGCAGGAATCCAAGCTTGTCTCCTACGTCATATCTTCTGCCTTCAAATACGTAAGCGTACATCGCTTCAGAGTTCATAAGGGTCTTCAGAGCGTCAGTAAGCTGTATTTCTCCGCTTTTTCCCGGTTCCGTCTTGTCCAGGATATCGAAGATCGCAGGTGTTATTATGTATCTGCCAAGTATTGCGATATCTGAAGGTGCATCTTCAGCCTTAGGCTTTTCAATAAGATCCTTCACCTTATAGATGTTGTCTTCAATATACATTCCGTCTATGATGCCGTACTTGCATACGTCCTGATGCGGCACCTGCTGAACCCCAAGAATTGTTGTCTTGTATTCGGAATAGCAGTCTATGAGCTGCTTCAAGCAAGGGATCTTGCTGTCAACAACGTCATCTCCGAGCATGACAGCAAAAGGCTCATTGCCGACGAATGTCCTTGCGCAGCTTATGGCGTGTCCCAGCCCCCTCGGCTCCTTCTGCCTTACATAGTAAATATCAGCGATATTGGATATATCCCTTACCATCTTAAGAAGCTCGCTCTTTTTGTGGAGCTCTAGCTCGTTTTCCAGCTCCACCGATTTATCGAAGTGGTCCTCAATCGCCCTCTTGTTTCTTCCGGTTATGATGAGTATCTCTTCTATTCCGGAAGCCACCGCTTCCTCTATTATATATTGAATAGTCGGCTTGTCAACTATTGGCAGCATCTCTTTAGGCTGTGCTTTTGTAGCAGGCAGGAATCGCGTTCCAAGTCCGGCTGCAGGAATTATTGCTTTTTTAACTACCCCCATGATATTCTCCTTTCATAGTAAAAAATACGCACATACATCATTATACAGTATAAATAGAAATAATTCCATATTTCCAAACACTCTAATATTGCGTTAAATGTTTTTTCAGCTCCTGAACTATCTCATCCTCAGGGTCGAGCTTCTCTGCAAGCGCGAGATGGGACTTTGCATCCTCCATGTTGCCCATCTCCAGATAGCACATAACTAGGTTCGTGCATATCTCGACGGACTTGGTCGCCTCGAATGCCTTTCTCAGGTATGAAACTGCAGTTTCGCAATCGCCCATGGATGCGTAGTTGATTCCAAGCTCATTTACAACCTGGACCAGGTCATTGTCGAGCTCAAGCGCCTGGTTCAGATAATAGATTGACTTTTCATGGTTTTCAAGGACCCTGTAGCATACACCTATGTAGTAGAGAAGCGTTGCATCCTCCGGAAAAGCATCAGTGAGCGGGATTAGAAGCTTGAGCGCCCCCTTTGGATCATCGTAAATTAGTTCTTTGCCCTTTTCGTAGTCCGCTGATTTTGAAAGGTCGTCCCTGAAGCCTATCACCTCCCGGTCGGTTGTTCCTGACATTTCAATATATCTGCTGATTGCCTTCAGGGCGCCTTCGTAATCCTTTGTTTCCCTTCTGAGGACAGCTTCATAAAAATACGGTTTATAGTAGCCCTGGATTTCCTTCGCCTTTTCAAGCATTGCAATTTCCTCTTCAGCGAAAACCGAATTCCTGGACCTCAGCTCTTCCAGAACCATTATCAGCTTGTCGAAGACATCCTCTGATTTTTCTATCTGCGATAAACCCTTGAGAAGTACGTAGCCGTCCTCGAAGTTCCCCTGTTTTATCTCTTCTGCAATCTTGCCCTTGATGAACCTGGTGCTCCCTTCAGTCCTTGCAATGATCCTCATGTAGTCGTCTGTGTAGCTGAACTTTTCATCAGCTCCCAGAATGAAAAACATCCCATAGAGGAAATAGCTGAAGGGGATCTTCTCCAGCCCGCCTTTTTCTTTTATGTCTTTTATTATTTCTGTGGACTTTACAGGAAGGTATGCCTCTTCTCCGCTTATCTTAAGGAAAACGAATTTATCGAGTTTATCCGAAAATAATGACTTTATATCCATCTGATCAACCTCATCCATTCAAAATTATTTTTATTACAACATGCATAACATTATAACAATTATGTTATAATATTACGATAGAAAATACAATTATTATTAAGAGGTGCATTATGAGCAAACATGTAAGAGATCTCTCTCTCTTTGCCCTGGCAGCAGCCGTCCTGCTGACATTCGCAATCTACAACGCAAATCTTTCAAAGAAACATTCTGCGGAAGTAGCTGCAGCCCGCATAGCTGCAGAGGATGCCAGAAAAAAAGCTGAAAAGGAAAAAGCTGATTTCATGAATCTTGAAAGTGAGCTTAAATCATATATAGCCTCAGACGAAACCAGAATCGGACTCATATACTACGATCTTACCATCGGGACGAGCATAGAAATAAACCCCGACATGGAATTTGCAGCTGCCAGCACTGTAAAAGTACCCATGAACATGGCTCTCATGAACCTTGCCCAGGAAGGAACCATAGACTTCGAGAGTGCCATGCAGTATACGGAGGCGGATTACGAGGGCGGAACGGGGATACTCCAAGGCAAGGACAGGTCTGAGCCGATCCCACTGAGGACTCTCAGCGAGTACTCCATAGTCTATTCGGACAATATTGCCACGCAGATGATAATACGAAAAATAGGCCGCGACCTGATGTACGACAAATTCTCAGAAATGGCCGGCCGAGAGGTTGCCCGCACTGGAAACATTACCAAGCCTGCCGACAACGCTGCTTATCTGAAACGTCTGTACTACAACCCTGAGAAAAATCAGTACTATGATTTCCTTGTAACAAACATGAAGAATACAGTATTCCACGACAGGATAGACAAATACATCCCTCAGGAACTGACGGCCCACAAGATCGGCAACTACGGCTCCTACGTTAACGACATTGCAATCATCTACACAAAGAGGCCTTATGTGCTCGTAGTGTTTACCAACGGGATGTCCGACGCTCCTGAAAAGATCGCCCAGCTGTCAAAAATGATTTACGAATACCAGTCCGGTCTTGAATAAGACCGAGAAGAAGAAGTGGGTAACGCCGTGCGTACCCACTTCTGTTTATATACTCTGTGAGTCCTGGATTATCTCCATGACAAGTTTTTCAAAGGCATCCATTTTATTTTCAGAATTCTGAAGACTGTTGCCTATTACCGACATGTATATCTTCATTTTAGGCTCCGTACCTGAAGGCCTGACAACAAACGCCGATCCGTCCTCCAAAACAAATTTCAGGGTATTTGTTCTTGGAAGTGCGATGTTCGATTCAGTTATCTTAATAAGGTCTTTTTCAATTCCTGTCTTGTAGTCAAGCTTTCTTACGATATTGACATCCCCCACCTTTCGGCTCATCGAATGCCTGAGGTAATGAAGTGATTTCTTTATCTTTTCCTGTCCGTCTTTGCCATGAAGCTCGATGGAAATGAGCTTTTCCTTGAAATAGCCGTGCTTCTCATAGAGATCCAGCAGCGCCTCAAAAAGGCTCTTGCCCCTGCTCTTATGGTAGAGCGCCATCTCGCATATCATCATCGCTGCGACTATTGCATCCTTGTCCCTGACAAAGTCTCCAGCCAGGTATCCGTAGCTTTCTTCGAAGCCGATTATGAACGTTCCTTTTCCTGTCTCGTGAACATTCCTGATCATTTCGCCGATATATTTGAAGCCTGTCAGAACGTCTTCAGTTTTAACCCCATAGCTGTCTGCAACGGTCTTCGCCATTTCGGTAGTTACGATCGTCTTTACTATAAACGAATTTGACTTAAGCGCATTGTTTTCTTTGAGCGACGATATCATGTAGTCGGTAAGGAGAACTCCGACCTGGTTTCCTGTTAACGGCTTCCATTCACCTTTTTCATTCTTCACTACAACACCTATCCTGTCGCAGTCAGGGTCTGTCCCAAATATTATATCAGGATTGGCGGCAACTGCCATCTTAAGTGCGAATTCAAACACGTCGGGATTTTCAGGGTTTGGATAGGCCGCAGTCGGGAAGGTTCCATCCGGCAGCTCCTGTTCCTTTACAATATGAAGATTGCTGTAGCCAAGCTCGCCCAGAACCCTTCTTACAGGGATGTTTCCGGAACCATGCAGCGGCGTAAATATTATATTGAGATCCTGCGCGTGCTGTCTGACCATGTCTTTTCTTATTGTCAGGTCCTTGACCTTCTCGTAATAGGTCCTGTCGACCTCCTCGCCGATGATGCTGAGGAGTCCCTTGTCAATGGCTTCCTGATAGGGCATCGTTTTGATGGCTGAGAAATCCTCTACACTTCTTATGCATCCCAGAATTTCGTCAGCGCTTTCGTCAGTTACCTGTCCGCCGTCTTCGCCGTAAACCTTGTACCCGTTGTACTGTTTAGGGTTATGTGAAGCGGTCACTACTATGCCAGCCTGGCTTTTCAGATGCCTCACAGTATAGGACAGCATAGGGGTAGGTCTAAGCGATTCAAAAAGGTTGACTTTTATGCCATTGGCACACAGGTTCTTTGCACTGGTTTCAGCGAATTCTTTGGACATTATCCTTGAATCGTATGCTATGCTGACTGAAATGCTGCCGGTTCCTCTATATTTTTCGAGCAAGTAATCGGCAAGCCCTTGTGTAGCCTTTCCTACGGTATAGACATTCATCCTGTTGTCACCAGCGGCTATCACGCCTCTTAGTCCGCCTGTACCGAATTCAAGGTCCTTGTAGAATCTATCCTCAATTTCTTTTTTATCACTTATGTTTTTAAGCTCGGCCTTTGTCGATGCATCTATGTACTCTGAATCCAGCCACTTATTGTACTTCTCTAAATAATTCAAAGAAAATCTCCTCCTAAGGTATAAAAATTGTATACACCAATGATTATACTATATCATTGACTGAATTCTCAATATTTCAGAATCTTTGAGCAATTTTTTTCGTTACGGGCTGAGGAGAAAAGCGTGCCTGGATTGACCTGGCACGCTTTTCTCCTGCTGTATTAAAATCCGGTATGGAATGTTCTGTTTATTACTTCCTTCTGCTGGTCTTTGCTGAGCCTGTTGAAATGTACTGCGTATCCTGAAACCCTTATCGTGAGAAGCGGATATTTTTCAGGATTCTCCATTGCATCCATCAGGGTCTCCCTGTTGAGCACGTTCACGTTAAGGTGGTGGGCTCCCTGTACAAAATATCCGTCAAGGATGGAAACAAGATTAGCTGTCCTTGATTCCTCATCTTTGCCCAGTGCTGCAGGCACTATTGAAAATGTGTTTGAAACGCCGTCCTGGCATACATTTCTGTACGGTATTTTGGCAACCGAATTCAGTGAGGCCAGCGCTCCGTGGGTATCTCTTCCGTGCATCGGATTTGCTCCAGGCGCGAATGCTTCACCGGCTTTCCTTCCGTCAGGAGTCGAGCCTGTCTTCTTTCCGTAGACAACGTTTGAGGTTATTGTTAGAACCGACAGCGTATGCACCGCGTTTCTGTAAGTCTTGTGCTTCTTAAGCTCGTTGCTGAAAACAGTCGCTATGTGTACTGCAATATCGTCAACCCTGTCATCGTCGTTTCCGTACTTAGGGAAGTCCCCTTCTATCTCGAAGCCAACAGCTATGCCGTTCTCCCTGACAGGCTTAACCTTTGCAAACCTGATTGCGCTCAGTGAGTCTGCAGCAACTGAAAGTCCGGCGATTCCCAGCGCCATAAGCCTTTCAACCTTTGAATCATGGAGCGCCATGAGTCCTGCTTCGTAAGCGTATTTATCATGCATGTAGTGTATTACGTTCATTGTGTTGATGTAAAGCTCGGCCACGTATTCCATTACTTTCAAATAATTTTCCATAACCTTGTCGAAATCAAGAACCTCATCTTCAAGCTTGTCGATGCCCGGCACAACCAGAAGTCCTTTTTTCTCATCCACCCCTCCGTTTATAGCGTATAGGAGCGCTTTCGCAATATTGGTTCTTGCGCCGAAGAACTGCATCTGCTTGCCTAATGTCATTGCAGACACGCAGCAGGCTATTCCGTAGTCGTCACCGTATACAGGCCTCATTATGTCGTCATTTTCATACTGTATGGAATCAGTCTCGATCGACATCTTTGCGCAGTACTTCTTGAAGCCCTCCGGAAGCCTGTTTGACCAGAGAACTGTCATGTTAGGTTCTGGCGCAGGTCCGAGGTTTGTGAGCGTGTGAAGGAATCTGAAGGATGTCTTGGTTACAAGCGTAGTACCATCGACGCTCATACCTCCTATCGACTCGGTCACCCAGTTCGGATCACCTGCGAAAAGCTCGTTGTATTCAGGGGTCCTGAGGTGTCTCTCCATCCTGAGCTTTATGACGAACTGGTCTATAAGCTCCTGAGCTTCTGACTCTGTAAGAGATCCTCTCTCGATATCCCTTTCAATATATATGTCAAGGAACGAGCTAACCCTTCCAAGTGACATTGCAGCCCCGTTGTTTTCCTTTATTCCTGCAAGGTATCCAAAGTATACGAACTGTACAGCTTCAACAGCGTTCCCTGCTCCTCTGGATATATCGAAACCGTAGCCTGCAGCCATCTCCTTCATGCTCGCAAGGGCCCTTATCTGCTCGTTTATTTCTTCCCTCAGCCTGATAGTTTCATCATCCATTGTACCGCTGAATTTCTTGAGGTCCCTCTTCTTCTCATCTATAAGGAGGTCTGCTCCGTATAGTGCGAGCCTTCTGAAGTCGCCTATAATCCTTCCCCTGCCGTATGCATCCGGAAGCCCCGTGAGAAGCCCAACTGTCCTGGCAACTTTGGTCTCATCGGTATATGCGTCAAAGACACCCGCGTTGTGGGTTTTTCTGTATTTCGTAAAAATGCTGTCCATCTCAGGATCCATTTCATAGCCGTAAGCAGCTGCAGCCTGCCTTGCCATCCTGATTCCACCGTAAGGATTCACTATCCTTTTCAGCGGCTCGTCAGTCTGGAGTCCGAATATAACCTCGTTGTCCCTGTCGATATAGCCTGGTTTGAATGCGTTGATTCCCGAAACGGTTTTAGTGTCTATGCCGAGGACGCCTTTTTTGAGCTCTTCCTTGAGAAGCCCGACACATTCATCCCATACTTTTTTTGTTCTGGCAGTTGGCCCGACCAGGAAGGAGTCATCTCCCAAATAAGGCTTAACGTTCTTATTTATAAAATCCCTTACATCAATTTCTTCTTCCCAAATTCCTTCAGCAAAGCCTGCCCATTCTTTTTTTTCCATAATTGCTACCTCCGTCTGTATCGATAAAATAAAAAAAAGACCCACAACCTGAACAAAAAAACTTTGCCCAGGCGGCCGGCTTTACAAAATCATACTCCCTGTGGTTTATTCCACCATCTCCGCCAGTCGTATGATTGTTTTATTCAATTTGCATTCTTATAATATCACCACACGAACATTTTGTCAACACACTTATGAAAATTATGTTTCCGTGAAAACATTTACATATATTTTTCTTCATATCTGCGAAAATGTTCGTATATTTGCAGTAAAACTATAGCTCCTCAGCGAAGCTGTCGATGCCTGGAAGCTCATTCAGGCTCTCAAGACCGAAATATTTCAGGAATTCCTCGGAAGTGGAATAAAGTATAGGTCTTCCCGGCGCTTCCAGTCTTCCGCATTCCTTGATGATACCTTTCTCCAGCAGGCTCGCAATAGCTCTCTCGCTTTTTACTCCCCTGATATCGTCGATGACCACCCTTGTCACAGGCTGCCTGTAGGCAACAATGGCCAGGGTTTCCATCGCCGCCTGGGAAAGGGACTGCCTTGCATTGAGTCCGAGAAGCTCCTCGACAAAAAGGCTGTTCTCGGGTTTTGTTGCCAAGCTGTAGCAACCCTCATGGCATATAATCCTGATGCCTCTGTCCGCATCTCTGTATTTTTCCAGCATCTCGCCAAGTATTGTTCTGGTGAATTCAAGGGAACAGTCTATTATCCTCGAGATTTCGCTCAATCCCACTGGCTCGCCCGAAACGAACAGCAGCGACTCTATCACCGAATAAAGCCTGTTCCTGTTTGATGTCTCCTCGAATTCGATTTGGTTTGCGTTAATTTCTTTCACTCGGAATCTCCTCCTGTATGTATATATCTGAAAAGCTGGATTCCTGAAATACTGTAAGATTCCTCAGTTTGATAAGCTCCAGCAATGCAAGGAATACCGTTATCGCTTCATTCTTCGATGAGCATTCGCTGATGAAAGACGAGAACTTCATCCTCTTCCTAACACTTATTTTATTTAGTATCTGTTCCATCTTCTCCTCGACCTTGAACTTCTCGATGGGTATCTCTTTCCTGAAGGTCGTGTTCTGGTTCATCTTCTCGTCCTGCAGCGTGACGACATTGAAGTACAGGTTGAACAGGTCTGTCATGGTTATCCCGTCCAGATAGTCAGCCGGATTTACCTCCTTCTTCGCCACCTCTATTATTTCAGCCTTCTTGCTGTACATGGCCCCGGTCCCGTCAAACCTGCCTTTCAGGTACTCGGAAGCGGTTTTATACCTCTTGTATTCCGCCAGCTTGCTGAGCAGGGCTTCCGCCGTATCCTCGGCCGTATCCTGGCCGTCTTCCGCTCCCGGCGATTTAGGGAGGAGCAGCCTCGACTTGATCTCTATCAGGGTAGCTGCGATCACTATGAACTCAGAGGTCACCTCCAGGTCCATTTCCTCCATAGCCCTTATATACTCGAGATATTGGGCCGTAATATCATGTATTCTTATGTCGTAGATGTCCATCTTGTTCTTTTTTATCAGATGGAGAAGAAGGTCAAAGGGTCCTTCAAAATTTTCAAGCTTTATATTTAATGACATCCAGTATCTCTCCTATATTTTCATCAAAGTACTTTTTCTCGCAGCCAAGCCCCAGGTTCAGCTTCAGCATCATAAGATGCTCAAGAACCTTGCCAACCGCCCTGCCCTCTTCAACCCCTGCACCTTTGACGTAATCACCGTCAATACCGAGTCTAATGCCCATGTTTTTCTCATAGTTCAGAATCTTGTAGGTTAGTCTTCTGTCGAAGCTCAAAATTACCCTGTCGTAACGGCTGCTGTTTTTCAAAACGCAGTGTATCTCGTAGTTGTCACGGCTCAGTGCGAGCTGACTGCCTGCATCGTTTTGCAGGTGGCGCTTCAGCGCTTCCCTGAGTTCCAGCGGCACTATCGAGTTGTCTGCCATCCTGGCGGCCGGACTCTTATCCTTCAAGGAGAATGCAAGGTTAAGCATCCTGACATTGGAGTCAGAATAGTCCGCCAATATGCTTTCCAGACCCAGCTTTCTCCCGTCCAGGTCGAATATGCCTAGTTTCCCGCAGCAAAGGAGTGCCTTAATCCATGAGCTTTCGCTGCAAAGCGATGATATTTCGTTGAAGTACCTTTCGTTGCTTATGCTGCCGAAAACGCCCTCGCCGATGCACCTCTTTATCTCATCGGCTTCTGTGATTTCAAATCCGTACCTGGCCGCATATTTTACAGCCCTGAAAATCCTCGTAGGGTCTTCCCTGTAGCTGTCCGCATGGACGCTTTTTATTCGTTTTGCAAAGATATCATCAGCACCGCCGAAGGGATCTATGACCCTTCCTTCCACCACATCAAAAGCAAGGGCGTTGACTGTGAAGTCACGCCGCCCCAAATCATCTTTAATGTCGGAAGGTATTATAGCCGGCAGCGCTCCGTTCCTTTCATACACTTCTTTCCTGCACCTTATCAAGTCCATTTCAACGCCGTTTTTAAACCTCACTGCCGCTGTACTGAACGCCTCATGGTACACATAGTCCTGAAGGCCCAGCTCAGGGATAATATTTCCAGGATCTTCTTCAAAGCACATATCTATATCCCTTGGCTTTATTTTCAGCAAAGCGTCCCTGACGGCGCCGCCAACGATGTATCCCCTGATCCCTCTTTTTCTGCAGACTTCCGCGACGCTGCCTATCGCCTCTTGCTGTTTCTCGTCAAAGCTGAACGTAATATCCAAGACCTTACCTCACTACATCATATATGTATTTTATTTTCTCGGGAGCATTCCTGTCAACTGTATAAGCGGATTTTACTGTCTGCTCCGCTCCAGTCCAGTCGTCAAGATTTGTATGCAGGATGCAGAGGGTGTCTCCTTTTTCAACCTTGTCGCCTATCTTCTTTAGGATTGTAATCCCTGCAGAATAGTCTATCGAGTCTTCCTTCTTCTTTCTACCGGCGCCCAGCAGCATGGCACCCTTCCCTATGAGCTCAGCCATTATGGCTGTAACATATCCTTCAGAATCCGACTTGACTGCTATATCATGCTTTGCCTTGCGTACTGCTTCACCCGACTTGATGAATGATGCATCTCCACCCTGGATTTCTATAAATTCAGCAAATTTATCCAGTGCGGCTCCCGAATCCAGTATCTTCCTCAGCTTTGCATGCGCTGCCTCGAATGTGTCAAAAGCTCCACCCAGAACTGCCATATGAGAGGCGATTGACAGCGCTACTGCAACTTCGTCCTCAGCTCCCTTTCCCTTGAGAACCTCGACGGCTTCCTGAACCTCATTGAAATTGCCCACCTGATGGCCAAGGGGCTGGTCCATGTTGGTTATTACTGCAACGGTCTTTATGCCTGTATCCTTGCCTATCTGAACCATGGTCTCTGCCAGCTGCCTTGCCTCATCCAGAGTCTTCATAAAAGCGCCGGAGCCAACTTTCACATCAAGCACAAGGGCATCCGCCCCCGAAGCTATCTTTTTGCTCATTATGGAGCTGGCGATGAGCGGAATGCTGTCCACCGTTGCGGTCACGTCACGCAGCGCATACGTCTTCTTGTCACCCGGGGTGAGGTTTGCCGACTGGCTTACGATGGCCATTTTATATCTGTTGACATTGCCTATGAAAGCAGCAGGACTGAGTTCAGTCTTGAAGCCCGGAATTGATTCAAGCTTGTCTATGGTGCCGCCTGTATGGCCGAGCCCTCTTCCCGACATCTTTGCCACGGGAACACCCAGCACCGCCATAAGCGGGATGACAATCAGCGATATCTTGTCACCGACGCCGCCGGAGGAATGCTTGTCAACCTTGATGCCCCTGATCTTTGACAGGTCAGCCCTGTCGCCGGAATTGACATATGCCATGGTGAGGTCTGCCGTCTCCCTCCTGCTCATCCCTCTGAAGTAAACCGCCATGAGAAGCGCCGACATCTGGTAGTCAGGTATCTCACCACTGACATATCCCTGTACAGCGAAGTTAATCTCTTCTCCGCTCAGCTCCAGGCCTTCCTTCTTTTTTTCGATAATATCCACCATTCTCATAGGAGAACCTCCTTTGAAAAGCTTGTACCGTTTATGTCATTTGCCACTCCGAAGAAATCAAGTATTGTTTTCCCGATATCGCAGAAACACTCCCTCGTGCCAAGGTTAAATCCTCTTCTAACGCCTTTTCCGTAAACCAGAAGCGGCACGTATTCCCTGCTGTGATCCGTGCTCTTTGAAACCGGGTCGCAGCCGTGGTCTGCAGTCAGGATCAGGACGTCGTCCTCCTTCATTTCAGCCAGTATCTCAGGCAGCCTTGAATCGAACTCTTCAAGCGCCCGCGCATAACCTTCAATATTATTCCTGTGGCCGTACACCATGTCGAAATCAACCAGGTTTGTGAAGATAAGTCCTTTATCAACTTCCTTCATGTATTCAAGGGTTCTGTCCACTCCGTCATTATTGTTTTTTATATGGACAGCCCTCGTAATCCCTTTTTTGTTGAAAATGTCCTCGATCTTTCCCACAGCAGCAACTTCCAGCCCTTTCATTTTGAGACAGTCGAGCATCGTCTGTGCAGGCGGATCCAGTGCGTAGTCCTTTCTGTTGGCGGTCCTTATATACTCGCCGTCCCTGACAACAAATGGCCGTGCGATTACTCTTCCTATGGTGCGCTCCCCGACAAACAGGCCCCTTGCAAGCCCGCACATCCTGTACAGGCTTTCGAGCGGAATGACCTCTTCGTTTGCTGCGATCTGGAACACGCTGTCTGCCGATGTATATACAATCGGATAACCCGTCCTCCTGTGCTCTTCGCCAAGCTCCTTGATGATCTCGGTCCCTGAAGCAACCTTATTTCCGATAACCTTGGTACCTATCAATTTTTCGAAATCCTCAATTATATCCGGGGAAAAGCCGTTCGGAAATGTCTTAAGCGGTTCCTCCAGGATTATGCCCGAGATCTCCCAGTGCCCGGTTACAGTATCCTTGCCCCTTGATTTTTCGGCAAGCTTTCCGTAGCTGCCAGAGGGCTGGTCTGTCTTTTTCAAATCCCTCATGCCGTCTATATTGCCGATTCCGAAGCTTGTCATGTTATCTATTCTGAGCCCGCCCATCTCCCTTGAAATGTTGCAGAGGGTATTGCTGCCGGCATCTCCGTATTCAGCAGCATCAGGAAGTTCTCCCACACCTACACTGTCAAGCACAATCAGAATTACCCTTTTAACCATGAGCTTCATCTCCTTTTCAAACGAACGCTACGCCATCATGAATGCGCAGATGGTCTTGGCGTCCTCTATGCTTCCATCCCTTATCATTCCCTTTACATCCCCGGCCTTAACTTCCCTGAGACCTATGAACTCGTCCTCATCCCCAAGCGTACCATCGCCGGGATAGAGCTGTTCAGCCTTGAATATATGGATGTACTCGTCGCAAAAGCCCGGTGACGCCACGATCTTTCCCAGGTAGGTCAGGTTGTCCGACTTGTACCCGGTCTCCTCCTCCAGCTCCCTCATGGCGCAGAGCATCACATCTTCACCTTTTTCTATCTTTCCGGCAGGGATCTCCAGAAGCACCTTTTCAACGGCTTTTCTGTACTGTTCAACAAACAGCACGGTGTCCGCGTCCTTGTAAGCGATGACCGCAACAGCCCCGTTATGCCTTACGATCTCTCTTTTTGAGGATTTCCCGTCCGGAAGCAGAACCTCGACCTCCTCCAGGTCAAGAATCTTTCCGTTATATATCTTCTTTACATTCAGTGTCTTTTCAGTATAATCCATGGCTCTAATCTCCCTCTCATGCATATTCACATATATTTTATCATACTTTGGAATATTTGCCCATGAAGAGGATCGAACCTGTCTCGCTGTCTTCTATTATGAAAACGAAAGGCCTGTCAGCTATGAATTCAGGCTGCTCGCTGTAGGCTGTCTCCTTAATCTCCACAACCGTGACAGCAGCTGCCTCGGTCCCCTTCTCGTTGACTTCTATTACTGCCTTGTGAAGCACGCTGCTTATCAGTATATTGTCCCTGATTCCGGTGAGATCCGCTTCCTCTGTGAAGCAGATGCCCATGCCAATGGCTGTTAGGCTCTCATTCAGTTCCTTGATGCCATAATCGATCTTGAATCTGGGTATCTGAATATTTACCGCTTCGGTCATTGCTGTGCGGCCCTTTATCTCATCCCATTTTTTACTGTCCATGTTCCCGATTATTTCGTCAACCGTAGCTCCGCCCTCGGGAAGAATGCAGTACATGGCGATATTTTTGCTGCCGTAAGGAAGCTTTATGGCTCTGTAGCCTTCTTCCAAGGCATATTTCATATCGGACTGCATGCTCATCATCATTATGTCCCCTTGGCTTCCGTCAGCCGAATTGAACTTTGCTTCGAAGGTATTCTTCTCTTCAAACCTTGTTGTCCATTCGCCCTTGAAATAGATGGCGTTTATCAGGTACATTACAACCATCGGATCTATCGGAGAAGCTACCATCTTTTCTATCTTCCCTTCTGTCGCCTCGGAAATCCATTTGTTGATCCTGTCTGCAGCATCAGACTGAGAAAAATCTATTTCAGAGATGTAGGCATCGAAGACATCCTCGTTTGTATTTATGAAATCCTCTTTTATGGCTTCACCCTGCCTTATCCATATTGAGTTTTTGATGCCGAGTTTGACCTTGCTGTCCTGTGAGTTCAGGTGCAGCAGGAGGTTCTTGTAGCCGTCATTAATCACGGCTGGTTCGATCTCTTCATAATTGAGAGCCCGGGCCATGGCTTCCCTGGTTTCTCCCCCGGCACCTTCATACACCATGGAAAGCGCTGTGGATATGCTCAGAGGCGAGATGAAAATGTTTCCTTCACCTGCTCCTGAATTGAGTTCCCTGAAGACATCAAACGCAAAACCGTTGTTTGAGTCCACAAAGGCGCTTGATATCTTGCCCGCATCATAATGCTCTGCGGATTTTCCGCAGCCCGACATAGAAGCAGCCGCGAATATCACGCTCAAAAAAAGGCAAATTTTCTTTTTCATCCTATCGCCCCCTATTCAAATAATCCCCGAATCAAAGCAAAACCACCAATTAGCTATACTCTACTAATTGGTGGCTAAGCAAATCCTAACCTTTTTTTAGAACAGATTGGTTCTTCTATTATACTTTTCACCCATTTCAATTGGTTTTTTTATTGCGGTGCAGATTATGCACTACAATAATATAGTTGGTTACGGTTAAGGTAGAAACTCGGTACTTTACTTGCATTGTTTAGTTTACTGGACCTCAGCAACCTTGGTCAGGGACTGGGGAGAGTTACTATTTACATATGCTGTAGAAGACTAAATTTCAGAAGACTTGGTATTTTTACTTGTATGGTTCATTTTACTTGACCTCAGCAACCTTGGTCAGGGACTGGGCAATTATCAATTTGCATACTGTAGAAAATTCTTATTCCAGAAACCATCCCTTCGTTCGTATTGTGATACAACCGCATTGCCCGCCAGCATCACCTGTAACAGGATGCAGCTCATTCCATATACTTCAAAGTTCAAATTCCTGAAACTATTAAATTGTTTTTATTATGAGGTTAGGATCTGTGGAAGTAATTTCTTACTTCTTGAATTTATTATATCACCGTTATATTCCGAATACAATATATATTCTGAAAAAAGATTTTTCGCTGCCATTTCTTGCATATACATGAAATGCAGTAAACGTATTCCAGTGAAGTCAATTCTTGTAGATATTATGAGCAGCTGGGATTATACAAAAAGAAGGGAATTCTTTCCCGGATGTAGAATGTAATTATTATATCTATATGGAAGGATGTGTCGCATATGCCAAAATTAAAAATCCTGGTGCCTTTGGATGGCACTGAAAAAAGTCTGCATTCTCTTGTCTGGTTAAAAAAATTCTTCGGCAAGGAAGATGTCGAGGTAACATTGATCCATGTCGTGGAGGCTCTTTTCCCCGGCCAGCTTGAATATGACTATAACCCGGAAAATGCAGAAGGGATAAGCAGCCAGGTCCTTGATGCGGCGGCAAAAGAGATCGAAGGCTATAATGTAAAAAAACTCAGCGTGCACGGATCCGCCCCTGACGTTATACTTAAGCAGGCCAAGGAAGGCGGCTTCGACATGATAATTATGACCAAATCCAGCGTAAAAGGCATCGCCAGAATCATAGGTTCGGTAACGACCAAGGTTGTCCGTGATTCCGAAGTTTCAGTTACAATAGTTCCTGAATAAGAAAGGATGATTTTGAATGGCAAAAATCAAGGTTTTAATCCCCCTTGACGGTTCAGAAAAGAGCATGCACTCAATCGCCTGGATAAAAAAATACTTCGGGAAGGAGGCTGCGGAAGTCACACTCCTCAACGTCATCGTGACTTTCCTTTCTAGCGAGATTTCCGTTGAAAAAAATATAAAAGCCGAGGAAAAGGAAAGCGCCGAGCTTCTTGACAAAGCGGCGAAGGAACTGGAAGGCTATGTGGTTGAAAAGAAATTCATCTACGGCTTCGCGCCTGATGCCATAACTGATGCGGCGAAGGAAGGCGGCTTTGATATGATTGTCATGACCAGGTCAACGGTGACAGGATTTGCCAGGATTATTGGCTCGGTGACAAACAAGGTTGTTCGAAATTCTGAGGTTTCAGTGGTAGTCGTTCCAGATTAGGGATTTAAAAAGGCAGTATCGATATTCCGATACTGCCTTTTTTTCATGGATTAAAGTACTCTTCTTCCGTATGTGAAATCGCTGTTTAGCGGTCCGACTCTTACTACATCACCGGTATGAGGTGCGTGCAGCATCATGCCGTTTCCGACATAGATTCCTACATGATGGGCAGGGTCTCCGAAGAACACCAGGTCTCCCGGCTGGAGGTTGTCCCTGGTTACGTAGACTCCTACGTCCTGCTGGTCGGCTGCCACTCTCGGAAGGCTGATGCCGAAATGCCCGTAAACGTACTGAACCAATCCTGAACAGTCGAAACCTGAAGGTGAAGTTCCCCCCCAAACGTAAGGGACTCCCAGGAAGTTCGATGCATATGATATTATCTGGTCAGCGGAAACTCCTGTGGAACCTCTTGAAGCAGTAGTAGTGCTCTGGCTTAAAGCAATGAGTCCTGCGGCTGAAATGTTCTGCGAGGAAGCCAGCTGCGCGCTGTATTTTGTTTCAAGCGCCTTCAGGTCTGCCAGCAAAGGGGCCTGAGCTGCCTTCTGGTTCTTCAGGTCTGAAAGCTTGGTTTCGTTCTCTTTCTGAAGGGATACAAGTGCTTTATTATCGCTTTCAAGCTTTTCCTTGTTAGCTGTAAGCTCAGCCTGCAGCGCTTTGAATTCGCCTATGAGCTTTGTATCGTACTCAATGATCGTCTGGCAGTTTCCTATTCTGGATATGAAGTCTCCCAGATCCTTTGAGCCAAGGAGAATTTCAACGTAGCTTGTAGGGCCGTTCATGTAAAGCGCTCTCATTCTTTTGTCATAGAGGTCCTGCTCAGTCTTTATGGCCGCTTCCTGTTTTGCTATGTCTGCCTTAGCCTGCTTTATGTCTGCCTGCTTTTCTGTAATCTCTTTTTTGTTATAATCTATATTAGCCATGATTGTCTGGATTTCATTATCAATTTTGGAAATTTTAGATTCCAGTTCACTTTGCTGCTGTTTGACCGCTGCAAGATCGGAGGCAGGGTCAGCAGAAACGGTTGTGATGCTGATACCAAGGGTTATTACGAGTGCCATCGCGGCGGATATCCATTTTTTGTTCATTTAACCATCACCATTCTTCAATTATTTGTCTTTGTTCCCTTATGGAACACCCCTCAAGACATAAACAACGTTATTATATCATAAACTAAAAAATTGACATTGCTGCCGCTGCCCCGATATCATTGATGAACTCCCGAATAATCCGGCATCCCCCCGATTTCTGCTTTTTATTGCAAAACTTATTTTTTGTTATTTTTATTATTGTATTAAATTTTTATTAACAAAACCCTTTATTTACACCTCTGTATGAATCCAAAACTCGCCGCCGCAACTGAATTTTGTCGAATTTTGCATCACATTCCACGCAGCAATGAAAAAAGGACCGCTCAACGCAGCCCTCCGGATATTTACTTGTAGCCGTAAAATTCACTTCTGTCCTGTTTCAACAGTGTGAGGGTTTCAGCTATCCTGTCTACCATGCCATACCTCCAGAGATGGAGTTCAACGTAGTGCCTTATCTCCGGCACCCTCCAGTACGCTCTCTGGTAATCCCTGAAAAGTCTCAGCAGCTCCTCGTATGTGGGCTTGTATATCAGGCACATGGACTCTTCACCTTCGGCGAACATCGAAGGTTTTTTGACCCATTTGCAGTATGGGAAGTCAGGGTATTCTGTTTTTTCCATAACTTCACCCTCCCAGCGTTTGTTTAGTCCTCTTCGTCCTCGTAAAGCTCCGAATCGTAGATCTCTTCCTTTTCAATCCTTTCAGCCCTGGACTTAATGCCCTCATCTTCTTTTTCTCTCCAGTCCGCCAATGACATGTCCTCCGTAAGGGCCAGGTACATGGGATCCTTCAGAAATTCGCTGCCTTTGTATTTTTCTGCGATTTTTTTTACCAGCTGGCATGAACTGTAGTTTTCTTTGTAAAAATCGACTTTTTCTCTGATGTTTTTTTCCATTATATCACCCTCTTTAGACAATTATACTGTTTTTAAGCCTGAGCCTGTCAGCCACCATTGCTATGAACTCGCCGTTGGAAGGCTTTACATGTTCACGCGTAGTCGCATATCCGAATATGTCTTGCATGTTCTCAAGCTGGCCTCTTGACCAGGCTATGTCTATCGCATGCCTGATAGCCCTTTCGACACGGCTTCCCGTAGTATTATAGGTTTCAGCTATGGCAGGATACAGCTCCTTCGTCATGGATGACAGCAGCTGCTGGTTATCTACCGCAAGGGCTATCGCCTTCCTGAGGTATGTGTATCCTTTTACGTTAGCCGGTATGCCTATGCCGTTTATGACCCTCGTTATTTCGGCTTCAATGTTTCCCGGATTGCTGTTTCCAAGCTCCGCACCTTCTCCGCCCGGATTCATCGATGCCTTCTTTTCTTTGCCGTTGTACAGCGTGTTGTCGAACATCTGCCTCATCCTTCTGGTTAGAACCTCCATATCGAATGGTTTCACCACATAATAATCCGCACCCAGTGCGATCGCTCTCTGTGCAACCACATCCTGACCTACAGCCGTCAGCACGATTATGCGCGGCATGTGTTCGGTCTTTTCCTCGCCGAGCTTCTCGAGCACTCCCAGTCCGTCGAGATTAGGCATAATTATGTCCAGTATAACAAGATCAGGCTTCTTCTCTTTGATCATTTCGAGAGCTTCAAAGCCGTCCGAAGCAATCCCTATCAAATTTATGTCTATTTGAGTCATGAAATAATCTCTCATTACATTGCAGAACTCAATATTATCATCGGCAACTATCACATTTATTGCAGAATCCGTCATAGCATCCCCTCCTTAACCTCTTCTCACTTAATAGCTTTTATTCGACGCAGCGAGCAAATTTCCCTCTTTTCACCCAATTAAAGAAGCCGCCTATGGCAGCTCCTTAAGTTCCTGTTTTTTTGAATCTGCCATCGAAATCAGTTCTCTCGCATTCTCCAGTGTTATGTTCGTGACTTCCGAGCTGCCGATCATTTTCGCTATTTCAAGTTCCTTTGACCTTTTGTCAAGCAGAGCGACCTCTGTATAGGTCTTGCCGTTTTTGGTTTCCTTGCTGACATGGTAATGCGCATCGGACATGGAAGCAATCTGCGGCAAATGTGTTACGCAGAAAACCTGGTGGTCGATCGATATTGAATACATCTTCTCGGATACGCTCTGCGCAATCCTTCCGCTTATTCCGGTATCGATCTCATCGAATATTACAGAAGGAATTTTATCCTTGTCTACAAAAATCGTTTTCAGCGCAAGCATGATTCTGGACAGTTCTCCTCCTGAGACAACTTTCTCCAGCGGTTTCACAGGCTCACCCGGATTTGTGGAAATAAAAAACTGCACTTTGTCGCTCCCGTTTGACTGAAGTTTCCCAGAAGGTTCCACATTCACCTTGAATACGCTCTTGCCAAGGCCTATGAAGCTGAGCTCCTTATGTATTCTTTTTTCCAGGACCTTGGACACCTCACATCTGATACGATGTATCACCTCAGCCTGTTTTTTTGCTGACTCCAGCATTGCCGCCTCTTCATTTCTAAGAGTTTCAAGGATTTCACTTCTGTTAACCATCACGTCAAATCTCACGGTCATCTCCTCCAGGTTCCGAAGGATTTCCTCGATGCTTTTTCCGTACTTTTTCTTGAGCGCGCTTATCTGGAATATCCTGTTGTTGATCTCCTCCAGCTCGCTTTCATCGTAATGAATATTGCTTTTGAAGTTCCTTACTTCCTCGACAACCCCCTCCAGGCTGTAGTATATGTCCTGGATGTCCTGTGTGAATTTCTTCAATTCCTGATGGTGGTTCTCTATGCTTTTCAGATCCCTTATTACAACTCCCAGGGTGTCGAATATGGAAGGTGTGTCGTCAGCGCCTTCATACAAGGCTGAATATGCGCCGTTAAGGGTTCCGCTTATTTTCTCTGCATTGGACAGGATCGAAGCTCTCTCCTGAAGCTTTTCCTCTTCACCCGGAACAAGCTTGGCGCTCCTTATCTCGTTTATCTGATACAGGATGAAATCAGCCAGCTTGTCGTCTTCACCGCTGCCGCCCGACAAAGAGTTGATTCTCGTCCTTATCGCTGTCAGCTTTTCGAATCTTTCCCTGTACCTGTCCATTTCCGCCTTGATTTTATCCTGCCCGAAGTAATCCAGATACTGAACGTGGCTTGTCCAGTCCAGCATGTTCTGGTTTTCATGCTGTCCGTGGATGTCAAGGAGCGAGGACGTTATCTTTTTCAGGCTTGAGACCAGAACAGACTTGCCGTTCACCTTTATGATGCTTTTGCCGGACTGAAAGGTCTCTCTTTCAATTATCACTAGGTCATCAAACTCCACCGACATTTCTTTCAGGTCTTCACAGGTCCTGTCATTCTCAATGGTAAACACAGCTTCAACACATGTTTTGCTTTCTCCGGTTCTAATTAGATCCTTGTTAAACTTGCTTCCGAGGACATAGTTGATGGCATCAATCAATATGGATTTTCCCGCCCCCGTTTCTCCGGTAAAGACATTGAACCCCTTATCGAAGGATATGCTGAGATTTTCTATAAGCGCGAAATTTTTAATGTTCAGCTGAAGAAGCATCTTTCTACTCGCTTATCATCTTTTTCATTTTATGGCTTATAGTCTGGGCCTTTTCAGGTGTCCTGGCCAGCACGAATATGGTGTTGTCACCAGCCAGCGTGCCTGCTATCCCGTCAAAATTCAGTGAATCTATGGCCTCAGCTGCAGCGGAGGCGGAACCGGAAATAGTCCTTACCACTACAAAATTCTCAACAGTTTCAACATGGATTACCGTCTGTGTGAATATGTTTACCAGCTTGTTGGACATGAAGCTTTCAGTATGTGTTATCGTGGCATACTTGTATTTACCGCTTTCAGAAAGAACCTTTATAAGCTTCAGCTCCTTTATGTCCCTGGAGACTGTTGCCTGAGTGACATTCATGCCGCTCTTTTTCAGCTCCTCTGCAAGCTCCTCCTGTGTCTCTATGTCTTTCGCATTGATTATTTCAAGTATCTTAGCGTGTCTCGCTATTTTCATACTCTTCACCTTCGCCTTCCTTTGTTCTAAATGTAATCTTCTTTCTTAGCACTTTAAAGTAGTTTGAACCATCCAGCCGTATTAGCTTGCATTTATCCGGTGAAGCCGTGATCCTGACCTTCTTGACCTTGTCCAGCTCCATCCATTCCTGTCCATCCAGCGTCAGGAAAACGTTCTCGCTGTTCTTGTTTAGATCCACATCTATGCTGACCTTGTTTCCAAGCACCATGCTTCTCATGTTCATGGAATGCGGACAGATCGGAGAAAGGATCATTGCATCCATCGTCGGATAAACGAACGGCCCTCCGCAGGACAGATTGTACGCCGTCGAGCCTGTTGCCGTCGAAACAAGCACTCCGTCCGATACAAACGTCCCGTAAAAATCGTTGTCCACAAAAACATCGTACTTTATTATCTTGACAAGGGTTCCCTTGGAAATCACAACCTCGTTAAGTGCGTTGTAGTTCTTTACTTCACCCTGAGATTCGAAGCTGCAGGAAAGCATGGCTCTTTCTTCCGTATGAAACTCCTGTCTCAGCAGTTTCTTTATCGCTTCCCTGGCTTCAGAGCTGTCGACTTCTGTCAGAAAGCCGAGATGCCCTATGTTGATTCCCAGAATAGGCACGCTGTACCTGGCTATCTTTCTTGCTGCTCCAAGAATTGTTCCGTCGCCGCCAAGAACTATGAGAGCCTCAAGAAGTGCTGTAGCTTCGTTTTCAAGCCCCTCCGAGTTTTCAAATATTTTAACATTGACATTCCTGTCTTCCTCATAGATCGCGTTTAGGACCGATTCCATAATGCTCCCGTCAGGATCCTTTGAAACGTTTATGTTTATGCCTATGGTTTTCATAGCGCCTCCCTGTTCAGGTCCGCATGGGATTCCTCTACTATGCCGTTCAGATCCTCTATGAGCTTCTCATTCTCTATTTCAGCCTTTGTGAAGTAGATAAGATACTCTATATTTCCCTCCGGACCCTTTATAGGCGAGTAATCGGCATCAATAACACTGCAGCCTTCCGCCTTGATAAAATCATATATCTTTTTTATAACCTCCAGGTGTGTTGACTTTTCCCTGACGACTCCCTTTTTCCCAACCTTGTCTCGCCCCGCTTCAAACTGAGGTTTGATGAGAGCCATTATCTCCCCGTCTTCCTTCAGCAGATCAAGCACAACAGGAACCACCTTTGTAAGAGAGATGAAAGAAACGTCGATGCTTGCAAAATCAGCCAGCTCTCCAAGCTCCTCGGGTGTTACATATCTTACATTCGTCCTCTCCATGCATACAACCCTGGGGTCTGTCCTCAGCTTCCAGGCAAACTGGCCGTAGCCCACGTCTATTGCGAAGACCTTTGCCGCACCGTTCTGAAGCATGCAGTCGGTGAAGCCGCCTGTCGATGCGCCTATATCGAGACATACCTTCCCTTCAAGGTTAATGCCGAATTTTTTTATAGCTTTCTCAAGCTTCAGCCCGCCCCTGCTTACATATTGCAGTTCCTGCCCCTTGAATACTATATCGGCATTTTCACGGACTTTCTCCCCGCATTTGTCGACCCTTTGTCCGTCGACAAATATTTCTCCGGCCATAATGCTGGCTCTTGCCCTTTCCCTTGACTTAAAAATATCTTTTTTTACCAACAGAACGTCAAGCCTTTCCTTCGTCTCTGCCATATTCTACTCCTTCGTGTTAATAAAGTTTTCAATACTAGTCCTGATTCCGGCCGCATCAAGCCCGTTGCTCTCGAACAGCAGACTTGTGCTTCCGTGCTGTATGAATTTATCCTCGAAGCCCAGATTAAGAATCCGTGCGTTATTGTTCAGGCTCTTCATCTCCTCCAGGATCTGCATGCCAAACCCGCCGCTGATAATGTTGTCCTCAATGGTTACAATATCCACTTTTTCAGCCGCAAGCTCTTTCAGCATGCCTGAGTCGATAGGCTTGATGAAGCACCCGTTGATTATCCTTACCTTTATCCCCGATGCAGCCAGCAGCTCTCCTGCTTCCAATGCAGTCTGAACCATTCTGCCTGTTGCAATCACTGCGACATCTCCCTCTCCGCATAGCATTTCCCATTTTCCGAGCTCAAACTCCCTGACGGAAGGCATGCAGAAATGTTCACTGTCTCCTCCTCTAGGGTATCTGACCGCAACGGGAAAATCCTGCTTCAGAGCCCAATCAAACAGGCTGTCCATCTCACCCGTGCATTTCGGAGCAGCGATGACTATATTGGGTATGTGTGACAGGAAAGACAGGTCGAAAATCCCCTGATGAGTCTCCCCGTCCTCTCCCACAAGGCCAGCCCTGTCTATGGCGAATACCACCGGGAGATTCTGGATGCATACATCGTGGAGTATCTGATCATATGCTCTCTGCAGAAATGTTGAATATACTGCAAATACAGGCCTGAGCCCTTCCTTTGCCATACCTGCAGCCAGGGTTACAGCATGCTGCTCTGCTATCCCTACATCGAAGAACCTTTCCGGGAACAGCTCCGAGTAATCCTTGAGCCCCGTACCGTCCCTCATCGCCGCAGTCAGCGCAACAACATATTTGTTCTTTTCAGCCTGCCTTATCATGCTGTCCCCGAAAGCCTTGGAATAGGTTGTGCAGTCAGGGCAGCTGTTGATCTCTCCGCTGTCACAGTCGAAGGGACCTATGCCGTGGAACTTGTCTGGCCTCTTTTCCGCATGCTCATAGCCCTTTCCCTTCTGGGTTTTGACATGTATTATGACAGGCCCTTTCAGGGCTCTCGCCGAATACAGCATCCTGGTAAGTTCAGTTATATCATGGCCGTCTACAGGTCCCAGGTATTTCACTCCCATGTCCTCGAACAGCATCCCGGGCACAACCATCTGCTTGATGCCGTTCTTTATCCTTTCAAGCGTCCTGGCAACCCCGGGACCTATATTCGGTATTTTCTTTATGTTAAGCTCAAGCTCTTCCTTGAATTTAGCGTATTTCGGATCGCTCCTAAGCCTTCTGAGGTAGCTTGACAACCCGCCGACGTTTTTTGCAATGGACATCTGGTTATCGTTGAGTATTATGATTACCTTCGACTTCCTGTATCCCAGGTCGTTAAGTGCTTCGAAAGCCATTCCGCCGGTCAGAGCACCGTCGCCTATTACCGCAACGACCTCGTGCTTTTCACCTTTGAGGTCCCTGGCCGTCGCCATGCCCAGTGCCGCAGATATGGATGTGCTGCTGTGACCCGTGTCAAAAAAATCATATACGCTTTCGGATTTTTTCGGAAACCCGCTCAAGCCGCCGTACTGTCTCAGATTGTCAAACCCTTTCGCCCTGCCGGTCAGTATCTTGTGCACATATGACTGGTGACCCACATCCCATATAAGCTTGTCTTTATTCAAATCGAAAATGCTGAACAGGCTTATGGTTAGCTCCACCACACCAAGATTAGATGCAAGGTGCCCCCCTGTTTTTGAAACCTTGTCTATCAGGAATTCCCTTATCTCCTCCGACAACAGTTCCTTTTCATATATAGTCAGATGCTTCATTTCGTTTACATCTTTTATGTTATCGAGTATTTTATACATCTTTTTCGCTTCCTCTTCACCTGCACTGTATAAAACAATGCATAAATATATTCTTATCTTAGCATTATTATGCAAAAAAATCAAAGCATCTTTATAAGCGGATAAGGCTAAAAAACAGCTTCCGGCAATCATCTCATGCCGGAAGCCTGTTTATCCAAAAGTATCCTGCATTGCAGGGGATGTATATGGAGCCTCGCTTTGCTGTCAATAACCGGCACCCTGTAATTCGGATCCATTGCATCATATAAATACTCCGATTCGGTTTCATGGATGTCAATTTCCACCCATCTTCCCGCATCGGCGCTCCTGTTAAGAACAACCAGCGCAAAGCCGTCGTCCTTGGGGTTCCCGAATACATCTTTGCCGTCCCTGATATACCTGATATATGAAATTATGTCATTTGCACAGTAATCCAGCTTGAAAACACCGGTCCTGAGGCAGTCCGTCCCGTTTCTCACACTTATTATGTCTTTGTACCATTTTACAAGGGACTTGTCTTCGTTTCCCCAGGGATATGTCCCCCTGTTGAAAGGGTCCTTGTAACCCTGCATTCCCGCTTCATCGCCGTAATATATGCTTGGAACCCCCGGAAACGTCATCTGGACTGCCGCCGCAAGCCTTATATTCTTGTTGGCCAGCTGTTCCTTGTCCTCCGAAAGCTTGTAGTTTGCAATTTCATGCAGGCTAAGGTTATATTCGACGGGCGCCTCGCCGAGAACCGTTTTTATTCTTGCCCTGTCATGGCTTCCCACGAGGTTCATCAGGGAATAAAAGCTCTCGGGCGGATAATTCTCATGTTGGCTGTATATCTCCTGCTTGAATCTTTCCCCGTCTATACCTCCGTGAAGGAAGCTCAGGAGGATGCTTCTGAAAGGGTAGTTCATCACCGAATCCAGCTCGTCTCCCAGCAGGTAGCTTCTCAGTTCGCCGTAGCTCACCTTGTTTGATGCATCCTCCCAAACCTCACCTATGATGACCGCATCGCTGTTTTCCCTCTTGACTTCCCTGCGGATATCACGGATGAATTTTTCAGGAAGCTCGTCTGCCACGTCAAGCCTCCATCCCGATGCGCCTTCGCTTATCCACCTTTTGACAATGCTGTCGGATGAGAATACAATGAAGTCCTCAAAGGATCCCTCAATTTCGTTTACATTAGGAAGTGTCTTGAAACCCCACCAGCATTCATATTCCTCGGGATGGTTTGTGAAGCTGTACCAGGGATAGTATTTTGAATCCACAGACTGGTAGGCTCCGACGGAATCGTATTTGCCGTCCTTGTTGAAATAAAGGCTGTTGCTTCCTGTATGGTTGAAAACCCCGTCCAGTATTATGCTGATCCCATTTTCCTTAGCTTTGCTGCACAGCTCCCTGAAATCATCCATATCTCCGAACATGGGATCTATCTTTGTGTAGTCTCCCGTATCGTACTTATGGTTTGAATATGCTTCGAATATAGGATTGAGATATATTACGCTTATGCCGAGCTCCTTCAGATAAGGGATCTTTTTGATGACCCCCTTGAGGTTCCCCCCGAAGAAATCATTTGCCCTGTAGTCCTCATGTCCGTATTCCGGTATCTCATCCCAGTTTTCATGGATCTTGTAATCGCTCTCCTTTGCCTTTACAGAGCCGTCCTCGTTTCCGTTGCAGAACCTGTCCACGAATATCTGGTACATAACGCCGTCCTTGAACCAGTCCGGAGTTTTGTAATCCTTTTTGTACACCGTGATCTGGTATGAATCGGGAGGGTATTCATAAACCTTCCCTTCTCCTCCCAGCTGGGCCTTGTTGTTTCCGTAGTATTTCGTGCCGCTCCTCGTTTCAATGATGAAGTAGTACCAAATTAGAACAGGTTCAGCCGGAGCTCTGAATTCACAGGAAAAAATCACCGGATCATAATCCTGTGTCATCTTGATTCTCAGCTCATTCTCTCCCGTCCAGATCCTCAAGCTGACAGACTGGGGTTTCACCGCTGTATCGATCCTTATCCTTACCTTGATTTGTTCATCAGTCTTAACAGCTCCGAAGGGGCTTTTATAAAACGGATTGTGTGAATTATAATATATCATTCACATTCCCCTTTCTAAACAATCTCTCTGTACAGATCCGCATATTTTTTGCCAGCTTTCTTCCAGGAGACGTCGTGTTTCATGCAGTTCCCGACTATCTGGCTCCATTCAGGTGTATTGTAGAGGCCGACCGCCTTTTCCAGTGCGCCGTTCAGATCCAGGTGCGAATACCTTTCAAATAAAAATCCGGTCCCCTTTTTCCTGTTGACCTCAAAATCCTCCACAGTATCCCTCAGGCCGCCTGTGCCTCTTACTACCGGTACCGTGCCGTATCTCATGGCAATCAGCTGTCCCATGCCGCCGGGCTCATACAGCGAAGGCATAACATAGATGTCGCTGCCAGCATATATCTTCTTTGCAGCCTCAAGGCTGTAACCTATCCTGACTGCGATCCTGCCCGGGTGCTTCGAACACAGAGACAGAAGTTTATCTTCGTATACCTTCCTGCCAGACCCAAGTATTACGAACTGGCACTCTCCCCTGAAAGTTTCAATCGATTCTATGAGTATGTCTATCCCCTTCTGGTCCTCCAGGCGTGTCACCGCAGAGATTATGGGCACATCACTTTCATCAAGGCCGAATTCCCTTTGAAGGCTCTTCTTGTTTTCCTTTTTCGCAGCGGCATTTTTATGGGAGTAGTTTGCATATATCTCGCTGTCCGATACCGGATTATATTTCTCGGCATCGACCCCGTTCAGTATACCTATGACACCTCCCTTTTCCCTCAGGAGCTCCTCCATGCCGAAGCCCTTCCCTTCATCCTGCATCTCGCCTGCAAAGGTACTGCTCACGGTTGTTATTACGTCCGAGTAGATTATGCCCGCCTTCATGAAATTGAGAAGGTTGGGATAGTCTATTCTCGTCAGATATTCCATCGGCAGGTTTTCGTCCTGAAGGTATTCCGCGCCTATCCAGCCGTTGTATATGAGGTTATGGATGGTGTTGACGGTCTTGAAATTCAGCCCGCTGCTCTTGAGAAGCATGGGTATCATTCCTGCATGCCAGTCGTTGATGTGAATTATGTCAGGTTTGAATGATGTATCCTCCAGGAACCCTACAACAGCCTTGCAGAAAAAAAGGAACCTTTCTCCGTCATCGTACTGCTTGTATATTCCGTCGCGGTTGAAATAGTAGTCGTTGCCGACAAAATATGTAGGCACTTCCTTTTCTTCAAAATCATATTTGACCAGGCAGGTCTGATATCTGTCTCCCATTTTTACCGGGAAATTGCTCCTGAATCTCAGCTTTTGAGTTGTCTCCCTGTGAAGGGGAACTATCCTCCTAATATCTATGTCCTGCTCTGCAATTGCCCCGGGAAGGGCGCCAGCAACTTCGCCCAGGCCGCCGGCGCCTGAGTACGGTGAGCATTCCGCGGAAACATAGAGCACTTTTATTTTTCTAGCCATAGCATCTTCTCCTAAAACATATTTAAACGAGTTTCTCGTACAATTCCATGTATTTCTCTGCAGATTTTCCCCAGCTGTTATCCATCTCCATTGATCTTTTTACCAGCATGTGCCATATCTTCTTGTCCTGAAAAAATCTTTCAGCCCTCTGGATCGTATAGAGCATATCATGCGCGTTGTAGTTTGCGAAGCTGAATCCGTTGCCTTCGTTTGTCAGATCATTGAAAGGCTTGACTGTATCCTTAAGCCCGCCGGTCTCCCTTACAATGGGAATTGTGCCGTATCTGAGGCTTATCAGCTGGCTCAGACCGCAAGGCTCGAATTTCGAAGGCATGAGGAACATGTCCGAGCCGGCATAAATCCTGTGCGAAAGCTGGTTGTTGAACATCATATTCGCGGAAATCTTCTCGGGATATTTCCACTCCATATGTCTGAAGAGCTCTTCATACTTCGAATCGCCCGTACCCAGAATGATGAACTGCATGTCCATTGCAGCTATCTCCTCTATGACATGCTCGAGAAGCTCTATACCCTTCTGCGGCACAAGCCTCGAGATAAGGCTCATCACCGGCACATCAGCCTTAACGGGAAGCCCCAGCTCATTCTGAAGGGACCTTTTGTTGAAAGCCTTGTTTTTGAAATTATCGATGTTGTAGTTCTTGTAGATGTACCTGTCGGTTTCAGGGTTGTATTCATCGTAGTCAAGACCGTTCAGAATGCCGTGCAGATCATCCTTCCTCGCATTGAGAAGTCCCTCGAGGCCTTCGCCGTAATGATGCATTTTCACTTCCTCGGCATAGGACGGGCTAACAGTTGTAATAAGGTCGCTGTATACGATCCCCGCCTTCATGAAATTGACGTTCCCTTTGAATTCCAGCTTGTCCGCCGTGAAATTTTCGTAACCGATATCCAGTATTTCTCCCAGGACTCCTGATGGAAATATCCCCTGGTACTGGAGATTGTGTATGGTGTAAACAAACTTGATCTTATTGAAATATTTATCCCAGCCATGGTTTATCCTCGCAAGAGCCGGTATGTATCCTGTATGCCAGTCGTTGCAGTGGATTATGTCCGGCTGGAAGCCGGTCACCTGAAGAGATTCCAGGACAGCCTTGCAGAAAAATCCGAACATCTCCGCCTCGTCATAGTGGCCGTATATCTTTTCTCTGTTGAAATAGTATTCATTATCTATAAAATAAAATGTGATCCCTTCATGAACGCACTCGAACACGCCGCAGTACTGGTTTCTCCAGCCCAGCTTCACAAATGTATATCCTATGTACTTCATCGAATCCTTGTATTTGTCCGGTATCGCGCTGTATTTTGGAATTATGACCCTGACATCCGCACCCTTTTTGAGAAGCTCCTTTGGGAGCGAGCCTGCAACGTCGGCAAGTCCTCCCGTTTTTATGAATGGAGCCGCCTCTGAGGCTGCAAGTAAGACTTTTAACATCCTTTATTCCCCTTTCGCATGTTATATTCTTATATATTTCTATAGGCCTGCCTAAAATCCTTTAATTCGGTTATTCACAATAATTGATATTTAGAAACCCAAGGACTCTATCTCCTCATTTTCCAATTTGAATCCGTTGACTTCAACATCTTCCGTCAGTTCGATCAATAGATACTTCTTTTTGTTCTTATCTATAACCTGTCTGACCGAACTTAAATCTCCCGGAGTAATCGTGATATTGGTATTTTCATTTTCGATTTTTATTGATTTGCTTTCGAAAGCCGGCACAATATTCTTAACCTTGAATTCATAATCTCCTCCGCAGATCTCTTCAAAAGCCTTTTCCACCATTTCAGTGTTTTCAACGCCGGTAGATTCCAAAACCCTGGTTATTTCCTTCATGTCTACGGTAGGCTCTTCTCCATCGTCTTCATCTGCATATTCAAGCTTCTCATTTATTTTCTCGTATATCTCCTGCATTGTGTCTGGCTTTATCCTGTCTCCAACAACTGTATGCAATATGGCGTTGAAACTTTCCTTTTCCTCTGTTGCTGTAGGCTTCAAGCTGCACCCCAGTACATTCTCTATGAAAGATGCATTCATGTTCTTTGAAGCAGAGGAATAGTATATTATTTTATTTACATCGACGAATTCGCTGCCGATGCCTGGGAACACGAATCCATCAAGCGGTGATTTCAAATTAACCTCCACGTCTATGCCTGAACTAGGTTTAAATGTCATCTCCGAATAATCGAATTTCAAAACCTTTTTAGGAACATCCACTTTATTTATGCTGCACAGGATAAATTCCACAGCCTGAACCTGATCATCGGCTGCCTCATCAGCTTCCTTGCTCCTGTTCCTATTGCCTTTCAAGTATTCAGCTTTTACAAAGTTAATGACTATATCCGTTTCATAATTATAGTTTTCAGCTATTTTTTCGACTATTTTATCCGCATATTCCACAATGCTCCCCCCTGAATTCAAGCAATTATACAAAACCGCCTGGGCATTCTCAGTGCTTTCTGGGTCGGCTGTCTTGAAATCAAGTTCAAAAATCTTTGAATCTATAGGGCCCGTCAGGACTTTCTTGAAGTTCCCAAGATAAAGCTCCCTCTTTTCAATCTCCATCATGTCAAGATAATTGAGTTCCTTCATTACAATTGACTTATTATCCTTTTTCAAATAAACGCTGTATATTTCCTTCACCGACAGCTTGTATGTCGTAAGTTTAAACTCTTTCCTTAAATCTGCTAAATCTTTTTTATTCATCCGCTAAATTCTCCTCTGTTTAACAAAATCTTTCCCTAATTATACATAATACGACTATTCTGTTCAAACGAAATAAAATAAACACAGGAAATCCTGTGTTTTGATCAATATGTCTACCTGTCCCTGTTCAGAAGGTACATGGTTATCTCTTCAAGCTGTGAAGTGTCCCTGCTGATCTTATTCAGGTTTTCCATGCACTCCACTGTAAGCTTGCCGCAGAGCTCCATGCATTTTTCCAGACCGTACTCGGTTACAAATGTGGTTTTCTTGTTCTCAATGTCGCTTTGAGCCCTCTTGCCTAGCTTTTCGGTGTCGCCTGACACATCCAGGATGTCATCCTTGATCTGGAACGCAAGGCCTAGCTTTTCGCCGTACTCAGCCAGCAGGCAGAGTTCATCAGCCGCTGCTCCTCCCGTCATCGCACCGGAAACTATTGAGGCTTTTATAAGCGCCCCGGTCTTCTTACTGTGCATTGCGTAGAGCTGCTCCAGCGGTATCTGCATGTTTTCGCTAAGCATGTCGATAACCTGCCCGCCTATCATCCCGTCCACTCCTGCGCTTTCGCTGATCAGCCTGCATGCATCCAGGTTTCTCTGCATATTGTTTTCACAGCAGAACCTGAACATGATGTTCATGGCTTCGTTCAGGAGCCCGTCCCCTGCCAGGATTGCGATTGCTTCACCGAAGACCTTGTGGTTTGTAGGCTTGCCTCTCCTGAGGTCGTCGTTGTCCATAGCCGGCAGGTCGTCATGTATGAGGGAATAAGTATGTATCATCTCTATGGCACCGGCTACAGGCAGCGCCTTTTTGTAATCGCCGCTGAACATGCTGAAGCCCAGAAGGAAAAGAAGAGGCCTTATCCTCTTTCCGTTCGCGTTGAGACTGTAGTCCATCGCTTCAAATATTTTCTTTTCGTAGGTTCCCCTGCCTGAAAAATAGCCTCCCAGCCATTCGTTCATCTCTTTTCTGACCTGTTCAATTAGCTCTTTTTTCTTTTCCATATGTTCCACCACCTAACAATTACTGCTGTTTGACGCTGAATTCCTCTTCAGAATTCCCTGAGATTATCCTGATCCTGCCTTCTGCCTCATTTAATGTCTTGTACAGCATATTGCAGAGCTTTATGCCTTCCTCGTAGTCCTTCATGGAATCTGCGAGGGACACCTCGCCGCTGTCCATTTTTTCAACTATCTTTTCAAGCATTTCGAGCTGTGCTTCGTAAGTTTCAGACTTCTTTGCCACAGAAAACGCCTCCTCTTTATTCGCAAATTTTCAGTTCCGCTTTTACGTTTCCGTCCTTCACTATTATGTTCACCATTCTTTTTTTCCTCAGGTCATCCACGGAGCATATCACATTCCTGTTTTCATCCTCTATTATGGAATAGCCCTTGGTAAGCACCTTGAGGGGATTGTTTGCCATAAGCAGCGCGTTGAGCGTGCCTAGCCTGTCCTTTTCCCTTGACAGCCTTAGCTTTATGCTTCGGTCAAGGGAAGCCCTTATGTCATCGATCCTTGCATATTCGTTTACTATCCTTACGCTTGGATTTGAAAACTCAATCCTGCTCCTAAGCAGATCAACCCTGCTCCTGCTTTCGGCCAGCCTTTTGCCCGCCATCTTGTCCAGAGTTCCGCGAATGTAGCATATCCTGCCGTTCATCTCATTGAGGTCGAAAACAGCTATCTCGCAAGCCTGCGAAGGTGTCGAAGCCCTCCTGTCGCTTACGAAATCCACAATTGTGAAATCGGTCTCGTGGCCTACGCCCGTGATCACCGGTATCTCCGAGTTGAACACCGCATAGGCAAGCTCCTCGTCGTTGAAGGCCCAGAGTTCTTCTATGGAGCCTCCGCCCCTTGCGAGTATTATAACGTCGACACCAGTTTTGTTCATGTACTTTATCCCTTTAATGATTTCGCTGCTGGAGTTCAAGCCCTGAACCCTGGCTGGATACAACAGGATGTCTACACCCTTGTTTCTCCTCTTCGCCACATTGATGATATCCTGGATTGCCGCACCCGTAGGCGAGGTGACGACACCTACTTTTTTCACAAACCTTGGCAGCTCTCTCTTGTGGGATTCCAGGAAAAGACCCTCCGATTCTAGTTTGCCCTTCAGCTTCTCAAAGGCAACGAAGAGTTCTCCCATGCCTTCAAGCTCCATGCTGTCGCAGTAGAGCTGGTATGAGCCCTCTTTTTCGTATACGGATATCCTTCCCCTGACAACCACATTCATGCCGTTTTCCGGCATCAGATTGAGATTGGATACGCTGCTCTTGAACATGACGCAGTTTATCTTGCTGTAGGCGTCCTTGAGGGAAAAATACATGTGGCCGCTGCTGTGAAGTTTGAGGTTTGAAATCTCACCCTTGACATTGGAATTGTTGAGGATGAAATCGCTGTCCATGATCTTTTTTATATAGTTGTTCAGGCCTGAGACCGAGAGCGTTTTAATATACATGGTATCCCTGCCTTATCGGATTTATTTGTTCTTCATTATCTTGTCCAGCACCCCGTTGATGAAGGATGCTGACTTTTCGTCTGAATATTTTTTTGCCAGCTCGAGCGCCTCGTTCAGCGAAGCGCTGTTTGGTATATCAACCTCGAAAAGCATTTCGTACGTGCATATTCTCATTATCGTAATGTCTATTTTGGACAGCCTGTTGAGCTTCCAGTTAAGCAGATACTTCTCGATTTCGCTGTCGATCAGCTCCCTGTTCTCTTCAACGCCCTTCAGGATCCTTGTAATGTATTCCATATCAATATCAGTAAGGTCTATGTCTTCCTCAACATCTTTCACGTAATGCTCGATGTTCTCCTGCAGGTTGCCTATGACTTCCCTGTAGTCTTCCTTGTTCATTGTCATCTGAAATAGAAGCTTCATTGCAAGCTCCCTGGATTTTCTTCTGTTCATATTTCCTCCTAAAATTTTATTATGTGTACATAGAAACACCCTCTGAATTCAGAGGGTGAAATCCTATTCTTCTAATTCATCCTTTTCTTCTTCAAGCTTAGGAATTGATACGTTCTGAACATGTACGTTCACTGCTGATACGTTCAAGCCGGTCATTGACTCCACAGCTTTCCTGACGTTCTCCTGTACCTGATAAGCAACCTCAGGGATCTTCAGGCCGTATTCAACAACAACATAGAGATCTATTGCAGCACTGTTTTCTCCAACGCTTACCTTAACGCCTTTTGATAAGTTTTTTCTGCCGCTTAATATTTGAGTGATTCCACCCACAAGGTTAGCGCTCATCCCGATGATGCCTTTGATTTCAGTAGCTGCAATACCTGATATTACCGCAACAACTTCATCTGATATCTTAACGATGCCCATATCAACTTCATTATAAGTATTTTCTTCCATAATCGTACCCCCTTATATATTAAGCCAAGCTGTTAAACTATATTATAGCAAATAAAAGCAATTTTTACAAACATAAATCGCGAATGCAAAGGGCCGCCTTGAAGGCAGCCCTTTAAGAATTATTCTTCTTCGATTTCTGAATCTCCGAATTCAAGCGGTTCGTGGCATCGAGGACATATCATGTCTTCTCCTTCTTCCACGATACCTGCGTCAACGTATATTACATCTCCGCAGTTTCCGCATTTCATTTCGATAAAATCATCCATGTTGTCGTCATCGTAGTCTATATCGTCGATGTCATACAAATCATCTTCGACGTAAGCAAGATCTTCATCAATTTCACCTAGATAATCCTCGATATCCATCTGGTTTTCAGAGATACCTTCAATTTCTAATGCCATGTCCTTGAGTACTTCTATTATCTGTTCGATAGCCTTGCCTTCCTTTGTGGTTTTGTCCAGCTCGAGTCCGTCAACAAAACCAGCGAGGTAAGCAACTCTGGAAGTTAAAGATTCCATATACTCACATCCTTCTTATTAATTAAAACTAGACTTGCACTCTTTCCATGTACTCGCCAGTTCTAGTGTCGATTCTTATCGTGTCGCCTTCATTTACGAATATAGGAACCCCTATAACCGCTCCGGTTTCAACAGTGGCCGGCTTAAGAACGTTCGTAGCAGTGTTGCCCTTAGCGCCTGGCTCTGCATGAGTGATCATGAGCTCTACAAAATTAGGAGGCTCTACCGAGAAAGCTTCGCCCTTGTGGAACTTGATCACTGCAAACATGTTTTCCTTAAGGTATTTTATTGCATCTTCAACTTTTTCCTTGTTAAGAGGAATCTGCTCAAATGTTTCCTGATCCATGAAATAGTATAATTCTCCGTCAGAGTAAAGGTACTGCATTTCTTTTCTTTCGATTACCGCTTCCTGAAGCTTTGCAGTGGGGTTGAATGTTGTATCTGTTACTGCTCCTGTCTTGACGTTTCTGAGCTTTGTTCTTACGAACGCTGCTCCCTTGCCTGGTTTAACATGCAGGAAATCCACTACTACGAAGACGTTTGAGTCCATTTCAAAAGTAGTGCCCTTTCTTAATTCGCCAGCTGATATCATTTATGTATACCTCCAAAATTTAAAATTCGTTTATAATATTTACCGTAATAGGTATTATTAACTTTGTTAAATACAGATCATTTCTTTAGTGGACTTTGACATTATCTCAGAGCCGTCCGCAGTTATTATGATGATATCCTCTATCCTGACCCCACCGAAGCCTGGAAGATATATTCCGGGTTCGTTGGTGACCACCATGCCTGCCTTGAGCACTGTGCCGTTCCTGTAGCCTATGGTTGGCGCCTCGTGCACCTGCCTTCCGACTCCGTGGCCAAGGCTGTGACCGAAGTTCTCTCCATAGCCGGCTTTTGCTATATAGTCCCTGGCAATCTTGTCCACATCAACTGCCACCGCGCCCTCCCTGAAGCTTTTAGCTGCAAGCTGCTGGGCCTCAAGAACCACTTTGTAAATTTCAACCATTTTCTCGGATGGTTTTCCCAAAACGATTGTCCTGGTCATGTCCGAGCAGTATTCCTTGTATACGCATCCGAAATCCAGTGTAAGGAATTCGCCGTCCGCTACCCTCTTTTCAGTTGCTTCGCCGTGAGGCAGGCTCGACCTTGTGCCGGATGCCACGATTGAAGGGAACGACAGGCCTGTTGCCCCGTTCTTTTTCATGTTCATCTCCAGTTCGATGCCGATCTCCCGTTCTGTCATGCCTGGCTGGATGAATTTGAGCATATGCTCGAAAGCATTGTCTGCAATCTCTGCTGCTTTTCTCATTATATCCAGCTCGGTGCTGTCCTTAATCATGCGTATCTCTTCTACCATGCCCTTCATGGGCACAAATCCGCATCTGAGCCTTTCCTTGTACTCGGAATATGCCTTGAAAGAAAGCACATCCTCTTCGAATCCAATGTTTCCTGCGTTGCTTTCCTTTGCCAAATCCGAAAGCAGCTCAGCGATAGTCTTGTTTTTGCTGGTCTCGATGAGTTCGTAACCTTCCACCTGCTGGCTTGCCTGCTCAGTGAACCTTGAGTCAGTGATAAAAAAAGCTTTATCCATAGTTATAAATGAATAGCTTTCATTGCCTGTGAATCCGCTCAAGTAGTTCCTGTTATGGTCGCCCGCCAGAAAAACAGCGTCGATCTTTGCGGCACTCATCTTCCCTCGCAGCTTAGCGATTCTCTTCTCGTACATGTAAGCAGCCTCCTGATGAAATCTTGATTCAAAGATAACCAATGTTATTTTATCAAAACTTGTAGCTATTTGCAAATAATATTCGATAAATATTGAACAATGAATGCAACACATAAAACTGAAGGGGTCCTACACCCTTCAGTTTTATTCTCACTGAGCCACTATTCCCTTCTTGTATGAAAATTCAGCCGGGATATATACAACCCCCTTTTCCCCGCAGCTGTACCTGTACAGCTCCTCCATGACAAATTTTCCGCCGCTGTAGTAGCATAGATAGAATGCGTCCTTCGCCGCCAGATACACCGCGCTTGATTCGCCGGAGCATGACCTGAACCCGCTCTCGTTAAGGAACAGCTCCCTGATATCCTCGCAGCCAGGCTCTCTTGTCCCCGAAGTTATGAAAGCGTCTATATCTGTCAGAAGGTATTCCCTGTCCTTCTGCACAAAGTCGGTCTTCTGCATAAGCTTCAGCCATGCTATATTGTTGTCTCTGCTGAGAATCTCAAGCCTGAAGCAGGCGACAGCTGCAGCGCAGCACAGGGACGCTATGAGAATAGTGTATACAAGCACGAAGCCTCTTCTTTTTACACATACAGCATTATGCATTTTTTATATACATTTCCTTTCTTTGTCCTGATGGTTATGAACAGCACACGCCCCCGCTGATCTGCCTCAAAGGCCGCGACCCCCTTCATTATGTTGTTGGTTGTTCCTGACCAGCAGTAGCTGTAGGATATGACAAGGTCGCCGTCCCTGTCCATCCTTACCCAGTCGCTTCCGGTCCCGTCCCTCCTCACCAGCTCTATGACCCCGTTTCCCGCCTTTACGCTGGCGGAATGCTCAGTGATATAGCCAAGATAGAAAAACGCCTCCTCTGCATAGAATGCATCGCTGCTCCGGGCGACGCATCTTGTGTATTCCCTCATGTATCTTGAGAGCGCCGCGCCCTGTGAGGAAATGAGTATCCCGACCAGGGCGGCCGCCACGGCAACCTCTATCAGTGTGAACCCTCTCCTCACAGCCTACCGCCTGCAGCTTCCCTTCCAGAAAGTTGAGCGGAACACCTCGGATCTCCCGCAGACGGTCTGGTTCAGTCTAACCTCAACTTCAAGCACCTGGCCCTCTGTGATGTTCAGCGAAATGTAGCTGCCGTTAGCCGGCTCTGTCCCGGTGAATAAAGCATCTGCGCCTCTCTCCTTAATTAACTCCATCTCCATATCATCTCCTCCGATGTATATCCTGCCAGTGTTTCTAAGCTCCAGCACCTCGCTGTATGTCATCTCGTCTTCCATGACCGCTTTAAGGGCCCCAAGAAATGCAATATTGTCTCTGGTTGACCTGTTCCAGTTCGCCAGCCTGGTTTCGCTTATCATCACAGCCAGCGCTCCGGAAAACAGCAGCGCGAAGATGCCGAGGCTTACCATCACTTCTATGAGGGTGAATCCTTTTTTAGCCTTTGAAATCGACATTTGCCGTTCCCACACTGACGGTTATGTAGTGTGCCCCTCCGTTCCTGTCCCTGAACCTTATGGTGCATGCGTCGCTGGTGAAGCCCTTGTTGTCTATGTATATCTTGCTGCCGGCCCTGTTTATGTAGAGGTCGCTGAAGCCCTCAGGCATCTTGAGCTTCTTTACAACGCTGGAATTGCAGGAAAGCTGTATTGTATTTTTGCCCGAAAGAAAATACATGTATCCGCCTGTGCCGCTGTCCCTGCAGTGCTTCTTTGAAGCCACAATGAAATTGACAAGGCTGTTACCGAACACCTCAACCTCCATCCTGTTCCCGATGGCCGAATAATTCTTAACGTTGATCAGGCTGCAGCCGAAAATTACGGTCATTATTGACATGGCCATGAGCACTTCAATAAGTGTGAATCCGCGCTTCTTCATTATTTAGGATATATCTGCGTATTAGCTTCGCCTTTGTACACCTCGAAAGTCCCGGCCGAGTCCGTTATTCTAACTGAATAGCTCTCGCTGTCGCTTGTGAATGAAATTTCAACAGTTCCTTCCGTTTCGACAACAGCCTCCGGATCCGCTGCTCCAGTCAGGTCAATCACCGCGCTTTCCACTGAAGCCGCCACGAATTTCCCGTCCATCTCGCTGTAGCTGGACAGTGCAGCGCTCTGTATCTGCTTTGCCGTGTTGATGGCTTTAGTATCCTTGGCCCTGCTCTGGTAACCGGCAAACTTAGGGATAATGAATCCCGCGAATATGAGAATTATGGAGATTACTACCACAAGTTCTATCAGTGTGAAACCTTTTCTTTTCCTTTTCAAAACAACCACTCCTTTTCAATTTCAAATCGAGTCCATGATGCTCATTACGGGGAGCATTACGGATATTATTATACCGCCTATCACAACGGCCATGACTACAATAACCGCAGGCTCCAGCAGCCTGAGTGCCCTGTCCAGCAGGTTCTCCACTTCCCTTTCATAGTGTTCGGCGGCTTTTTCGAGCATGCCCTCCAGAGCACCCGTATCCTCACCGGTCTTCACGAGAGACAGGAAGAGTATGTCGTCTATGCCTGAAGCCGAGAAGGAACTGCAGACTTCCCCGCCGTTTTTCACTAACGCTGCAGAAGCCAGTATCCTCCTTCTGAACAGTGAATTTCCCGATATCTCGGCGCAGACCTCCAGAGCCCTGATTACGTTGAAACCCGAACCGATCATTATACCCATGTTCCTGCAGAAGCCCGACAGCTCCGAATGATTGAAAACAGCCCCCAGCACGGGCATCCTGAGCTTGACCATATCCAGGCGTTCCTTTCCCTTTTCGGTTTTGAGATAGCGACCCAGAAAAACGGCTGCCGCCGCTATCGTGCATGAAAGCGCAAGGAGATTCTTTCTTAAAAAAGCGCTCAAGGACAGCAGCATCCTCGTTGCAGTAGGAAGTTCACCCCCGAGCTCCTCCAGCGTGTCGGCAAAGCCGGGAACGATATATGTGAGCAGAGCCGCCATAACCATCATGGATACCAGGAAAACCACAGCGGGATAGGTGAGGCTGCTCATGATCTTGTCTCTCAGCCTGCCCTGCTTATCGAAATAGACCTCCATTTTTTCGAGCGCAGCTTCCAGGCTTCCTGTTTCCTCGCCGAACCGCAGCATGTGGATGTAGAATGCCGGGAAAACAGCCTCGTTTTTGAGGAATCCCCTGTGCAGCTGTTCGCCTTTTGAGATTTCAGCGTAGGCATCCCAAAGCGCCTTTCTTATGTGAGGAGCTTCGGTCATTTCAGCTGTGAGCCTGAGAGATTCCGAAAGCGTTATGCCTGCGCTAACCATTAGGTGGAGCTGGCTGCACAGAAGTGAAAGTTCCTTAGGTGATGCTTTTTTCAATTACCCTGATCGCCCCCTCACATATGCAGATTCATTGTTATCCTGCGGAACTCCCCCAGGGAGGTGGTTCCGTTCTTGACCAGCTCCCTGCAGCTTTCTTCCAGCCTCTTCACTCCGCATTCGAATTCATCCCCCCTCATCTCCTCAAGGTCTAGGCCGCCGCGTATTGCGGCCTTTTTCCGGCTGTCCATCCTGTTGTACTCGTATACCACGGTTCTCCCGGAGTAACCGGTCCAGTTGCACTTCTGGCAGCCCGCGCCGC
>Ga0316601_100000034_pt1 | contig 47203 bp, 41 predicted proteins | sample OWC_soil_day5_no_FD_207663 | JGI IMG/M metagenome (GOLD analysis project Ga0316601, IMG submission 207663) | Wetland soil microbial communities from Old Woman Creek delta, Ohio, United States - OWC_soil_day5_noCT | ecosystem: Environmental > Terrestrial > Soil > Wetlands | place: USA: Ohio... | reverse complement strand
AATAATCCTGATGTTTATAGGAGGTTCCCCGGGCTCCACGGCCGGCGGTATCAAAACAACGACTCTGGGACTCCTCGTATTCACCGTTATATCGGTAATACGCGGCAGGGAGGATACTGAGGTATTCATGAAGAGGATAAGCATAGAACTTGTGGTCAGGTCTCTCTGTATAGTATTCATAGCAATGAGCCTGGTTGTTACAGTGGTGATGATACTCTCAATAACCGAAACAGGTGCTTCTCTGGAGTATCTAATATATGAGACAGTGTCAGCTTTCGGCACAGTGGGGCTTACGCTCGGACTGACGCCGAACCTTTCGGTTCCGGGAAAGCTTATCTTGGCATTGACTATGTATATAGGCAGGCTCGGCCCGCTTACGCTGGTTATAGCTCTGGCAAAGAGAAGCCGCTTAAAAGGAATCAGATATCCGGAAGATAAAATTATAGTGGGGTAGGGATGATTATGAAGAGAAAACAGTATGTGGTTATAGGTATAGGAAGGTTCGGTTCAACGGTTGCAAAAACATTATTCTCGCTGGACAACGACGTTCTTGCGCTTGACGCGGACGAGGACAACGTCCAGAACATATCGGAGCATGTCACGCATGCGGTACAGGTTGACGCCACTGACGAAAACAGCCTGAAATCACTGGGTCTGAGGAACATGGATGTTGCTGTCATAACAATAGGAGCCGATATACAGGCCAGCATCATGGCAACGCTGATCGTCAAGGAGATGGGGATACCTTATATCATTGCAAAGGCGAACAGCGAGATCCATGCCAAGCTCCTGTACAAGATAGGCGCCGACAAGGTTATCCTTCCTGAAAGGGACATGGGAATTAGGGTTGCGCACAGCCTTGTTGCGTCAAACATCCTTGACTTCATAGAGCTGTCCAACGAATACAACATAGCTGAGATTGTGTGTCCAGACGAATGGGTCGGAAGATCCATAATGCAGATGAACTTCAGGGCGGATTACGGGCTGAACGTCATGGCCATAAAGAGCGGAGAAAAAATCGAGATATCTCCTGCTCCCGACTACAGGCTGTCTGACGGGGATGTAATAGTTGCCATAGGCGACGTCAAATCACTTGAGAAAATAGAGATTAGGACGAAAAAGTAAGTGGAGTCCATAAGCAGCAGGGACAATTCTGTCGTAAAAGAGGCAAGGAAACTGAAGGAGAGGAAGCACAGGGACGAGAAAAAGCAGTTCCTCGTCGAAGGGCTGAGGTTCGTTTCCGAAGCTCTCGGATCCGATTTTGAGGTATCCAGCCTGTTCTTGTCCGAGGATATGGCGGAGAAGTGGGGAGCCCTGGGGATAGAGGACAAGATAAAAGAGGATACGAAGGTTTTCAAGCTCCCAAGCAGGCTTTTCAGGGAGATTTCCTTCACCGAGCATCCGCAGGGAATAGCGGCGGTTGTAAACTGGAAGGGCAGGGAGACTAAGGCGGATGAAGGTTTCTTTATCCTGGCCGACAGGGTTCAGGATCCCGGAAACCTGGGCACAATCATAAGGTCGGCGCATGCTTCGGATGCCCTGGGTGTCATAATCACAAAGGGTACTGTTGACGTGTACAACGACAAGGTGCTGAGATCAACCATGGGTTCCATATTCCATGTGCCAGTGATTGAGGACAGGGAACTGGCATACCTGAAAGCCCTCAGGGAAGACGGGTTTGAGCTGGTGGTGAGCTCCCTTGATACGTCGAACGATTTCTTCCAGGTGGACCTAACCGGCAAGGTAATAATCGCGGTGGGCAATGAAGGCGCGGGCATAAGCGCAGAGCTCATGGACATGGCCGATGTAAAGGTGAAGATACCTATGCCCGGCGGCGCCGAATCGCTCAACGTTTCCGCAGCGGCTTCAATCATGATGTTCGAGGTAGTGAGGCAGAAAATTTTGAAGGTTGACAATGCCGGAAAATAAATGTAAAATGTGAACTATACATAAAAACATATAGAATGCGTTGATGAAGAGAGTAGACTTAAAGAGTCTTTCCAGGGAGAAAAGGTCACCGACTGTAAGCCTTTTTACTGATTTTAAGTTGAAGTTCGCTTCGGAGCTCCTGGTGTGAATTAGCAGTAGCGGCAGGCGGCAGATTGCCGATATAATTACGAGTGGGCATAATCATTTGTGCCAATTTGGGTGGTAACGCGGATTCAGTCCGTCCCTTTCAGGGGACGGGCTTTTTTTATTGTTAAATCGTAAATTCGAAAGGAGCAAGGAAAATGAAGGAAAATTTAGAGTTGATCAGACAGAATGCGCTTGCAGAACTGGAAGCGGCGGCCAACGGAACTGATATCGAGAACATCAGGGTAAAATACCTGGGAAAAAAAGGCGAGCTAACAGCTATCCTCAAGGGGATGGGGAAACTCAGTCCCGAGGAAAGGCCGGTTATAGGCGGAATCGCCAACGAAATAAGGGAGAACCTTCAGAACAGGCTTGATGCTGCTGCAGATGCAGTGAAAAATGCTGAAATAGAAGAGCAGCTCAGGAATGAAGTCATCGACATATCCATGCCAGGCATAAAGCAGACTTTGGGAAAAAGACATCCTCTGGAGCAGACACTGGCTAAGATGACAGAGATATTCCTCAACATGGGCTTCACAGTAGAAGAAGGCCCGGAGGTTGAACTTGACTACTACAACTTCGAAGCGCTGAATATACCTAAGCACCATCCTGCAAGAGGCGAACAGGACACGTTCTATATCAACGACACCATAGTCTTGAGGACGCAGACTTCCCCGGTACAGGTTAGAACTATGGAAAAGCAGGAGCCGCCAATAAAAATGGTCTGCCCCGGAAAAGTATACAGATCAGACGTCGCTGACGCAAGCCATTCGCCTATCTTCTACCAGATGGAAGGAATGGTCATAGACAAGGACATAACCTTCGCCGACCTCAAGGGAACCCTGGACCAGTGGGCAAAGAAGATGTTCGGAGATGACGTGAAGACCAAATTCAGGCCTCACCACTTCCCGTTCACGGAGCCTTCCTGCGAGATGGACGCATCCTGCTTCGTGTGCGGCGGAAAAGGCTGCAAGCTCTGCAAGGGCAGCGGCTGGATAGAGCTGTTCGGAGCCGGCATGGTGCACCCTGACGTTCTCAGGGCAGGCGGAATAGACCCTGAAGTATACAGCGGCTTCGCATTCGGAATCGGAGTCGACAGGACCGTAATGATGTCCTACGGCATCGACGACATCAGGAACCTGTACGAAAGCGACATGAGATTCCTGGACCAGTTCTAACAGAACAAAAAAGAAGCTAACTTAAAAATGAGGAGGAAGACACATGAAAGTTCCAATGAATTGGCTGAGAGATTACGTTGATATAAATATAAGCACGAAAGAATTAGGGGACAGGCTCACGATGACAGGTTCCATGGCGGAAGAGATAATCGCAAAGGGAGCCGACATAAGCAACGTTGTTACTGGAAAGATCGTGCAGCTGGAGAAGCACCCCGACGCCGACAAGCTTTTCGTCTGCCAGGTTGACATCGGAGCCGGGGAGCCTATACAGATAATAACGGCTGCGACGAACATGAAGCTCCACGATATAATCCCTGTGGCGCTCCACAACTCAACCCTTTTCGGAGGAGTGAAGATCAAGAAGACTAAGATGAGGGGACTCGTTTCAAACGGGATGTTCTGCTCGGAGGAGGAGCTCGGGCTTGCAGAGGAGCACGTGCACGGGCTCATGATCCTGCCCGAGGAAACGCCTTTAGGCAAGGACATAAAGGAGGTCCTGGGGCTCGACAGCGAGATCATAGACTTCGAGCTGACATCCAACAGGCCCGACTGCATGAGCATGATCGGGATGGCGAGGGAGACCGCGGCAACGATAGGCACAACCTACAGGATGCCGGACGTGAGCTACACTCCGAACAGCAGCGAAAACATCAACGACTTTCTGAAGGTGGAGGTAAGGGACAGCGTTCTCTGCAGCAGGTTCATCGCAAGGGGCGTCAAGAATGTAAAGATCGGCCCTTCGCCTAAATGGATGCAGGACAAACTGGCTGAAGCGGGAGTCAGGCCTATAAGCAACATAGTCGACATTACCAACTATGTAATGCTTGAATTCGGCCAGCCGATGCATGCCTATGATTTCAGGGAGATTTCTACCAACAGGATAGTGGTCGAGAGGGCAAAAGCAGGAGAGAAATTCACAACCCTGGACGGAACCGAGAGGGACCTCGACGAGAACATGCTTACCATCAAAGACGGCGAGACAGCAATCGGACTTGCAGGAATAATGGGCGGCCTTAACTCGGAAATAAAGGAAGACACAACGGGAGTTATCTTCGAGGCAGCGAATTTTGAGCCTATAAATATAAGAGTTTCCACGGCAAAGCTTGGATTGAGGACAGAAGCCTCAACCCGCTTTGAAAAAGGCCTGGATCCAAACATGACGCAGCAGGCAATTGACAGGGCGTGCCAGCTGGTGATAGAGCTGGGAGCAGGGCAGGTCATGGAAGGAACCATAGACGTGTACCCTGAGAAGGTGGTTCCGAAGGTCATGACGGTCGATTCGAAATGGGTAAATGCATTCCTCGGAACAGACATAGATAAGGAAGCTATGAAGGGCTACCTGGAAAAGCTTGATATGGCTGTTGAAATATCGGGTGACGATCTGGCAATAACCGTCCCTACCTTCAGGGTGGACGTGTCCATCAGGGAAGACATAGCTGAGGAAGTGGCAAGAATATTCGGATACGAGAACATTCCTATGACGATCATCGAGAGCGTCAACGCAAGAGGCGGAAAGACCATGAAACAGAAGCTCAACGACAAGACAGTTGAGGCGATGATATGCAGCGGGCTTAACCAGTCCATAAGCTATACATTTGTCAGCCCTAAATGTTTTGACAGGATACTTGTTCCTGAAGACGATGCTATGAGAAAAGCCGTTCTGATAAGGAATCCTCTGGGTGAAGACTACAGCATAATGAGGACAACCTCGCTGCCTTCGACTATGGAGGCTCTTGCAAGAAACTATTCAAGAAGCAATGAAATCGCAAGGCTCTTCGAAATCGGAAAGGTTTATATCCCTGGAGAGGATGTCAACCAGCTTCCGGACGAGAGGAACATAGCCGCAGTAGGGATGTACGGCGGAGCCGACTTCTACCACATCAAAGGAGTGGTTGAGAACCTGATGGAAGCGTTGGGTATCAAAAAGTACGAATTCCGAAGGGAAAGCAAAAATGCAAGCTTCCATCCGGGAAAAACGGCTGCGCTTCTCGTAAATGGAAGGCATGCAGGCGTCCTGGGCGAAATGCATCCGGGAGTAATCGACAACTACGGCGTAGCGGAGAGATGCTACGTAGCCGAACTGAATTTGGACGTGCTTTACAAGTATGCAGACCTGGGAAGGGAGTACAGGCCGCTTCCAAAATTCCCTGCAGTCCTGAGAGACCTTGCTATGCTTGTGGACGACAGCGTGATGGTCAAGGAGATAGAGGACATAATCACAGCTAACGGCGGGGGCCTTGTTGAAAGCGTAAAGCTGTTCGACGTATACAAAGGGAAGCAGATACCGGCAGGAAAAAAGAGCGTGGCATATTCCATAGCATACAGGCTCGACTACAAGACACTTACCGATGCCGAGGTTTCAGAAGTGCACGATAATATCGTCAAGAACCTTGAAACATCCCTCGGAGCTGAGCTCAGATAGGAATATTCTGGATGTTTTCCCGGCACATGCAGCAAATTCATGTTTTATAAGTTTCAAATGTATGGTAAAATAAGATTATGAATTTTCTGAGAGGTGATGTCATGAACGTTGTTTCTGTTAAAATAAACGGTGTGGTTTACAATCTCAAAGGCGAAGAGAACGAAGAATATCTGCTGAAGGTTTCACAGTACGCTGACAAGAAAATGAAGGATATTACTTCAAAGAACCAGCTTCTCAGCGCATCTTCTGCAGCGGTGCTGTCAGCAGTGAACATCGCAGACGAACTCTTCAAAGCGCTTGAGGAATGCAGCGAGCTTAAAAAGCGAAACAGGATGTATGAGAATGAGGTGGAGGAGCTTAAAAGCCAGCTTTCCTATATGGAGCAATCCAATTCCGAGCTCATGCAGAAGCTTGAGAACAGCATAGATTCCGGACTGCTCAGCAGGACAGAGGCAGAACTTGAAAAGATCAAGGGTGAACTGGCGCTTATGGAGGAGACGGCACAGAAGTATGTCGAGAAGAACAATCAGCTTAAGGCTGAAAACAAAGAGGTAAGATTCAATCTTCAGACAACGAAGTACAAGGTGCTTGACCTGCAGAACAAGCTCATGGAGAGCCAGATCAATGTTGCCAAGGAGAAGAAGGCCAAGAACATTCCTGAAAAGTAAAAGAAATAAAATTCCTGACCCTCAAAAGGGCCGGGAATTTTTTTCGCCTTACATTGGATATTAGATTTGGATAAGGTATAATGTACTGTAGAAAACTAATGCTCACACTGGAGCAGGGGAGAAATGATATGAGAAAGATTGAATTGCTTGCGCCGGCAGGGAGCATGGAAAGCCTTCAGGCAGCAGTCCAGAGCGGTGCTGATGCAGTATACATGGGTGGAAACAAGTTTTCAGCCAGAGCATATGCGTCAAATTTTGACAATGAAAAAATGGCCGAGGCGGTAAGGTACTGCCATATTTACGGCGTTAAGGTGCATGTCACCATAAATACACTTCTGAAGGATTCGGAGATAGGGGAGGCTGTTGACTATGCAAAGTTCCTCCACGGGATCGGGGTCGACGCCCTGATAATCCAGGATACGGGATTGGCGAAACGGCTGAAAGAGGAGCTTGGTGATTTCGAGCTTCACGCATCCACCCAGATGACCGTTCACAACGCCGAAGGGGCGCTTTTCCTCAAGGACCTGGGATTCAAAAGGATAGTCCTTTCCAGGGAACTCTCCTTAAAGGAAATAAAGGAGGTTTCGCAGTCGCTTGCTTCTCATGGGCTTGAGACGGAAATGTTCATACACGGTGCCCTCTGCATCTGCTACTCGGGGCAGTGCCTTATGAGCAGCATGATAGGCGGAAGGAGCGGAAACCGCGGGCGATGCGCGCAGACCTGCAGGCTCCCCTATACTCTTACTGAGGATTCCAGCGGAGATGAGAGGCAGGGCTATCTGCTAAGCCCCAAGGACATATGCACGCTCGACGTGCTTAGGGAAATATACGACACCGGTGTGGCGTCTCTGAAGATCGAAGGGCGCATGAAAAGGCCCGAATACGTGGCGGGAGTTGTGGGAGCCTACAGGAAAGCCCTGGACAGCCTCTACAAAGGCAACGCGGACTTCGGACTGGAAAAGGAACAGGAGAGGGTTCTCCAGCTTTTCAACAGGGGCGGCGCCTCCAAGGCGTATATGTTCGGAAACGTCGGGCGCGACATGATGGCCTATTCGAATCCAAAGAACACAGGTCTGGAGCTTGGCAGAGCCGATGCAGCCCTGCAGGTGAGGCTGATGAGAGGTCTCAGCGTGAAGGACGGCTTAAGCTTTGGAGAAGAGGGCTTCTCCGTATCGAAAATCATAATGGACGGCCAAGAGGTTCAGCAGGCTGACAAGGGCGACCTCGTTAAGATATTCCCCCAGAGATACAGGAAGGGGGATGTCCTTTACAAGACCTCGGACAGCAGCCTTCTGGAGGAGCTTGAGGAGGTGTGCTCGCAGCCTTATCTCAGGAAGATAGATGTGCCTGTAGAGGTGGCATTCAGGGTTTCAAAGCCTGTCGAGGTGGCGTTCACATACAAAGGAACAAGGCGTGAAATCCAGGGTCCTCTGGTGCAGGAAGCCCTAAAGAAGCCTCTTGCCCAGGAAAAATTCATTGAAAACATGACAAAGACACAGAACACCCCGTTCAACTTCATTGTCAGTGTCGTGAGCTTCGAGGACGGCTTTATTCCCGTATCATCAATAAACGAGATCAGGAGGGACATACTGTCCCAGATCGATATGCTTGAGAACGTATCGGACATGAGGACAGCGAAGCCGACCGTGGAGACGGCATGGGCTTCTTCCGGTGACCGGGCGTATTCGCTCCCGGGAAGAACCATGGCAGTGGTCAGCACGATGAATCAGTTCAGGGCGGCGACGGAGCTCGGGATTTCAGATATTGCCGTCGACTTATTCAATATGAAATCGGATCTGGATATTGATGAGGCGATCAATCTCAGGGGCGAATGCACGGAGATCTACCTCAGGATACCTAATATAATTAAGGAAGAATTTGAAGCTGTCTGCAGCTTCATCGATGCAAACCTGGCAAAGGTCGAGGGCCTTCTGACAGGCAACCTTGGCATCATGAACAGGTACCGGGGCAAGACGAGCCTCATAGGTGACTACAAGCTGAACATATTCAACAGGGAGGCGCTGGATTTCTACAACAGCCGTCTCGATCTGTCATGCCTCAGCGTCGAGCTCAACAGGGGCGAGATAAAGGACATGATCAGAAAGCGCAGAGCACAGGTCCTGGTCTACGGGAAGACTGAGCTGATGGTGAGCGAATACTGCATGACAGGGAGCCTGTTCGGCAACAAGTCAAAGGATTCAGCCTGCAGCAGGCCCTGCCTCAGGAGCGGCTACACCCTCAAGGACAGGAAGGGTGTGGATTTCAATGTGGAAACCGACAGGTATTGCAGAAGCCACATCTACAACAGCGTACCTATAAACCTAATACCTAACCTTGAGGACCTGGGGAGGATTGGAGCTAAGCATTTCAGGCTCGACTTCATAGACGAGAGCTACGGGGAAACCAAAAACATACTTGAAAGCTTCGCAGAAGGCAGGTTCGAGGGCAGTTTCGAGAACTATACCCGCGGGCATTACAAAAGGGGAGTGGAATAGATTGAACGACAAATCGCTGAGAGTTCTTGAGTTTTATAAGATACGGGAGGAACTTAAGAAATTTACCTATACGAATGCGGGCAAGGACATAATAGATGTCCTGAAGCCTTACGACAATATATATGAAGTGAAGGAGCACCTTGAGGAAACCTACGAGGCCCTCAAGCTTCTCACCACAAAAGGCGCACCTCCCTTCGAAGGAGTGTACGATGCAAGGATCGCCATAGAGAGAGCTGGCAAGGGATCGGTCCTGCAGCCGGGAGAACTCCTGAAAATCGCTGCCGTCATGAGGAGCGCGAGAAGGTTCAGGGACTATGTATCGGTGAGGGAGGACGAGGAGCAGCACCGCGTTATACAGGACATCTGCGAGGGGATAACGCCGGTAAAAAGCCTGGAGGACGACATCTTCAACGCTGTTGTCTCGGAAGACGAGCTTTCAGACAGGGCAAGCTCCCTGCTCTACAACCTCAGGAGGCAGCTCAAGGACAAGAACGTCTCAGTGAGGGACAAGGTCAACTCTCTGATAAGGAGCTATTCCCAGTACCTGCAGGACAACCTCTACACGATGAGGGGCGACAGGTACGTGCTGCCGGTCAAGGCTGAGCACAAGGGCAGCGTCCACGGGATAATCCACGACCAGAGCTCATCAGGGGCTACCCTCTATATCGAGCCGATGAGCCTCGTCAACCTGAACAACGAGATCAGGGAACTCGTGCTCAAGGAGAAGGCCGAGATAGAGAGGATCCTCATGGAGCTTTCGGAGAAGGTATATGACAACATACTCTACGTGAGGACGAACGGCAGCATCGTATGGGAGCTGGATTTCATATTCGCAAAGGCCAGGTACGCCAGCGAGAACAACTGCACCTGTCCTATGGTAAGCGACAGCGGTATGGTGGACATAATCGAGGGAAGGCACCCTCTCATAGACAGGAAGGCAGTGGTTCCTTCCAGTATTTACCTGGGCAGGGACTTCACGACGCTTGTCATAACCGGACCGAATACGGGCGGTAAGACGGTAACGCTTAAAACTGTGGGGCTCCTTCACCTGATGGCCTTGAGCGGGCTCATGATCCCGGCCAGGGAGCATTCCACAATCAGCTTTTTCGAAGAGGTGTTTGCTGACATAGGCGACGAGCAGAGCATAGAGCAGAGCCTTTCCACTTTCTCGTCCCACATGAGGAACATAGTCGAGATAATAGAAAAGGCAGACGAAAAATCGCTCATACTCTTCGACGAGCTCGGAGCAGGCACCGATCCAACGGAGGGAGCTGCACTGGCGGTGGCAATACTTGAAAATTTGAAAAAGAGGAACTCAAGGATAATCGCTACTACGCACTACAGCGAGCTCAAGGGCTACGCCTTAAGGACACAGGGTGTTGAGAACGCATCCGTCGAGTTCGACGTCGAGACGCTCAGGCCGACATACAGGCTTCTCATCGGGATACCGGGAAAGTCGAACGCCTTCGAGATATCGAACAGGCTTGGGCTTCCGAACTACATCATAGATGACGCCAGGGAAAACATAACAAGCGAGAGCCTCAGGTTCGAGGACCTTATCCAGAGCCTTCAGGAAAAGAGCATAAAGGCCCAGGACGATGCAAGGGAGGCTGCGAGCATAAAGCTTGAGGCAGCCAAGCTGAAGGAAAAGTATGAGGAAAAGCTCTATAACCTTCAGAACGCCAGGGAGAAGGCGCTGATAGACGCCCAGAGGGAAGCAAAAAGTATATTAAAGGAAGCAAAAGAGGAATCTGATTCAATCCTGAAAAACATGAGAGAGATGGAAAGGCTCGGCTACTCCTCGGAGGCGAGGAAGAAGCTTGAACTCGAGAGGCAGAAACTGAAGGAAAGGCTGGACAGGTCCGAGGACGCAGCATCCAAAAAGATGGAACCGAAGGGTGAGAAGCTGAAAGGCGTGAAGGAGGGGCAGGATGTATTCATACCTTCGCTCAACCAGAAGGGCATAGTGATCTCGAAGCCGGACAGCAAGGGTGAGGTTCTTGTGCAGGCGGGTATCATGAAGATATCCGTGAAACTGGATGACCTGAGGGCTTCAAAGGAAACAAAGGAAGCCTCAAAGAAGAAAGGCGGCAGGGAACTCAGCCTGAACCTTAGGACAGTGGCATCCTCCGTAGATCTCAGGGGCATGGATTCGGAGGAAGCGCTCTTCACGACTGACAAATACCTGGACGAGGCATATATGGCAGGCCTGAACGAGGTCACTATAATCCACGGCAAGGGCACAGGAGTACTGAGGAATTCCATAAGCGACATGCTGAAAAGGCATCCTCACGTAAAGAAGTACAGGCTTGGCGAATACGGGGAAGGCGGCACTGGAGTAACGGTTGCCGAACTTAAATAGCGGAGGTGCGGGATGATACTGGTGAGTGCATGTTTATGCGGAACAAACTGCAAATACAACGGCGGAAACAACCTCAACAGGGAGGTCCTTGGGCTACTGGCCGAAGGGAAGGCTATACCTGTATGCCCTGAGCAGCTGGGAGGCCTTGCCACTCCGAGGTCCGCGATGGAGATATCGGGAGGAACCGGTGCTGATGTTCTTGACGGAAGAGCGAGGGTGGTAAGCTCATCCGGAACGGACACCACGGAAAACTTCATAAGGGGAGCCCGGGAAGTGCTCAGCATAGCGAAAGCGGCTGGCGCCAAGGAGGTCATACTGAAGGCAAAAAGCCCGTCCTGCGGCTGCGGGCTGATTTATGACGGAACTTTCAGCGGCAGGCTTATCGAAGGAAATGGCGTCACTGCCGAACTTCTCATAAGAAATGGTATCGTGGTGATAACCGTTTGATAATTTGGAAGGCGATTATTTTGCCTTCCTTCTTTATTTGCCGATAACCGGTATGTATGTTGTTTGGCACCATCGGGCATTGTTTGGTTTAAGTGTTGATGTTTTTCAGTCATGCCTAAGCGTACCGTCAAACTGCACTTTACTGAGCTCATGAACCCTCAGTTGGCGGCGACCGCAGGACAGCATATCCATGATTTCAGCCGGCAGGCTGCCGTTCCTGTTCAGCATAATCCTGTACCAGTTCATATAATGGCTGAGGTACTTGCTTGCCACTGACCTGAATCTTTTCAGGAATCCCTTGAATCCCCTTGCCTGGATCTCAGCATTCTTCAGCGAAAAACCCGACCGGCGGTAGCTCGCGCTGTACGGCATGCATAATCTGAGCTTATTCTTCTTGGCAAAAGAAACATAGAAAAGATTACTAGTTGTGACAAGCATTTTGCAGTGCTCAATCACTGGGCTGAGTATATTCGAAATCTCGGCATACTCCAGCTTCCTGAGCCCTTTCCTGGCGACTGCCTTTAAAAGGATGTTTCCCTTGCTGTCACGGCAGCTCAGCATCAGGATCTGACAGCGCTTTTCAGCATCACGAAAGTGCGGATTTATTCTCCTGCATCCCTTGAAGTTTTCCTTCAGCCAAAACTCATTGACCTCGATTGTTTCGGTAAGTACGGTGTCCGTCTTTGTCTCGGCAACGCTCAGTATTTTGTGCCTCCAGGAAAAGGCGGTGGACAGGTTCATGCCGAGGAGCTTTGATATGTTCCGCAGGGCAAGCCTGCCTTCCATGCAGAAAAGATAGCCCGCCCAGGTCTCCAGCGTTTTCTTGCTGTACATGAATGGTGTGCCGGTAGTTTCTGAAAAAGTTTTCCTGCATTCCCGGCAGCGATAGCGTTGTCGTCCTAGGCCGGTCCTGCCGTACTTAACAAAATTCCTGCTTCCGCAGTGGGGACAGCTGCTCTTTTCAAAGTTCAAAGCACCCAGCATCCCCTCAATTTTTTTATCGCTGAATGTGAAATCGGTCAATCCCGCCCACCTCCTGAAATCATCTTTTTATAATTATGTCCAGGAGGGTGGAGTCTATTCAAATGCCCACCAACATTTTAAGCAAACATTGCCTTATGAACCTTGAACACCTAATATACCCCTAATTAGTGAAAAGTCAATCATGAGCGTCAGAAAGGTGACATCGGTTTGATAATATGATATATTATTGTTAGTGTTTGAAAATTTATGCAACTAGCTTAAGGAGGTATTTTGATGAACTTAAAGGACGTAAAGCAGGCGGCACGAGAAAATTTGAAGGGTTTCTGCAGGGTGTGCAGCGTCTGCAACGGAAAGGCATGCGCGGGAGAAGTGCCGGGAATGGGCGGCAAAGGCACAGGCTCAGCATTCACTGCAAATATCGAAGCACTCGATGCTTACAAACTTAACATGAAAACAATACACTCGGCAAAAAACCCTGACATATCAACCGAGCTTTTCGGCAAAAAGATGGACATACCGGTTTTTGCGGCTCCGGTTTCGGGAACTACATTCAACATGGGCGGAAAATTCACTGAAGATGAGTACATCTCCTGGGTTATAGGAGGCTGCCTTGATGCAGGAATTTACCCTATGGTGGGCGATACAGCGGTAGACGCCTTCCTGATAGCAAACCTTGCGCAGCTCAAGAACTTCGACGGACAGGGTATCGCGATAATAAAGCCATGGGAAAGCAACGAAATGATCAAAGAGAAGATAAGGCTGGCTGAAGAGACAGGAGCTTTCGCAGTCGGAATGGATATAGACGGGGCGGGACTAATAACGCTGAGGCTTGCAGGAAAGCCTGTTTCTCCGAAGACCGTCGAGGAGATAAGGGATATAGCACAGAGCACAAAGCTTCCTTTCATACTCAAGGGCATAATGACGGTTGAAGAGGCAGAGCTGGCGGTAAAAGCCGGAGTAGACGCAATCGTAGTATCGAATCACGGCGGCAGGGTCCTCGACCACACGCCGGGAGCAGCGGATGTGCTCCCAGAGATAGCCGAGGCTGTAAAGGGAAAAGTAACGATTCTTGCAGACGGCGGAGTAAGGAGCGGCGCCGACATACTGAAGATGATAGCCTTAGGTGCAGAGGGCGTGCTCATAGGAAGGCCGTTCGTCACAGCATCCTTCGGAGGAGCCAGGGAAGGCGTGAAGCTCTATATCGACTACCTCAAGGACGACCTGAAGAGTGCCATGGTGCTCACCGGCTGCAATTCAATAGATGAGATAACAAGCGACGTAATCTATTAAGTTGTTTACAGGATTACATGTTTATACTATAATGTACTTGGTTGAGAAAATTGAATAGAAATTTCGCTGGGGGAGCCATTGGCTGAGAAGGAGAAATCCTGACCCTTTGAACCTGATGTAGTTAGTACTAACGTAGGGAAGCCGATGAGTCAAAAACATTTATATTATGATCCAGTGCGATCCTGGTATAAGAATGGTATTTTGATATCGACAGACCTGCTTTATTATTGGCAGGTCTGTTTTTTATTCAATCCGATAACCAGTCATTGACAAATAAAAAAACAAATTAAATAAACCTGGAGGGAAAAAAGATGAACTACACAACTCAGATGGACGCCGCTAAAAAAGGCATAATCACAAAGGAAATGGAAACGGTTGCTGCTAAGGAAAACCTCGACGTTGAATTCATAAGAAAAGGCCTCGCAGAAGGAAACATAGTAATACCTGCCAACAAGAATCATAAGTCGCTGTCCGCCGAGGGCGTGGGAGCAGGACTTAAGACTAAGATAAATGTCAATCTCGGCATATCCAAGGACTGCTACAGCATTGAGGCAGAACTGGACAAAGTCAGGACTGCGCTCGACATGAAGGCTGAAGCTATCATGGACCTGAGCTCCTATGGCAAGACGGAAATGTTCAGGAAAAAGCTGATAGAGATGGCACCGGCAATGATAGGAACGGTTCCTATGTATGACCTGATAGGCTTCTATGACAGGGAATTGAAGGATCTCAAGGCTGAGGAGTTCCTGAAGGTTGTCGAGAAGCAGGCAGAGGACGGAGTCGACTTCGTGACGATACACGCTGGCATCAACAGGGAGACGGCAAAAGTGTTCAAAAGGAACAAGAGGCTCACCAACATAGTCTCAAGGGGCGGATCCCTGCTCTACGCTTGGATGGAGCTTACAGGAAATGAAAACCCGTTCTTTGAATACTACGACGAGCTGCTCGACATCTGTGTGAAACACGACCTCACACTGAGCCTGGGCGATGCCTGCAGGCCCGGATGCATCCAGGATGCAACAGACGCCTGCCAGATTAAAGAGCTCATGACTCTGGGCGAGCTGACGCTCAGGGCATGGGAAAGGAATGTTCAGGTAATAATAGAGGGACCGGGGCACATGGCGATCAACGAGATAGCCGCAAACATGATGCTTGAGAAAAAGCTCTGCCACGGAGCGCCTTTCTATGTGCTTGGACCATTGGTTACTGACGTAGCACCGGGATACGACCACATTACCAGCGCCATCGGCGGAGCAATAGCAGCAAGCAGCGGAGCGGATTTCCTCTGCTACGTCACACCTGCCGAGCACCTCAGGCTGCCTGACCTTGAAGACATGAAGGAGGGAATCATCGCATCAAAGATCGCTGCACATGCAGGAGACATTGCAAAGAACGTCAAAGGGGCAAGGGACTGGGACAATGAGATGAGCAAGGCCAGAGCAGAGCTTGACTGGAACAGGATGTTCGAGCTTGCGCTGGACGGGGAGAAGCCTAGAAGGTATAGGAAGGAATCAACTCCTGAGCACGAGGATACCTGCACCATGTGCGGAAAGATGTGCGCTGTGAGGAACATGAACAAGGTAATGAACGGAGAAGACGTCAACATCCTGTAAAAAAATGGTTGCCTGTCATATCGGATATTGGATTTGGGATAAATGCTTGCATTTGTCCCTTTTTTTATTGAGGACAGCAAAATTTAATGGTATCATAAAGGTTGGATTATTATTGATTGTTAGATTGTTTACGAGAGGGAGAATATATATGCCTATTAAGGTTGCACAGGTTGTCACACTATCAGAGATGGGCGGAGCCCAGAAGCACGTGCTTCTTCTAAGCACTGAACTGAAAAACAGGGGATATGACGTCACAATATTCACATCTGCCGGCGGCAAGCTCATAGAGAAGGCGAAGGAAAACGGCATCGAGGTCGTCCTGGTTCCCGACATGGTGAGGGATATAGATCTATCAAAGGACATAAAAGCTGTAAAAAATCTGCACAGGTTGTTCAGGGACGGCGGATTTGACATCGTCCACTGCCACAGCTCAAAAGCGGGAATCCTGGCCAGGATCGCCGCAAAGCTTGCCGGAACAAAGAAGGTGATCTATACCGCGCACGGCTTCGTGTTCAACGAGCCTATGAGCAATATCAAGAGGGCGGTATATATATATATTGAAAGAGTAGGCGCTATGCTCGGCGACAAGGTTATTGCTGTCTCAAAGAAGGACTGCGATTCAGCCCTTGAGAACAGGCTGGTCAAGCAGGAAAAGCTGACATTCATACCTAACGCCATACCTGAGATCAGGAAGGATGAATTGAGGGATGCGGCTGAAGTGAAGAAGGAGCTAAATATACCCGAGGACGAGTTTGTCCTGGGAACAATATCGAATTTCTACGAAACGAAGGGGCACAAATACCTGATAGAGGCTTTGAAAAGGCTCTATGCGGAAGGCTACAGGTTCAAAACGGTATTCGCAGGGCAGGGGCCGAAGCTGGATGACATGAGGGCGCTGGCGAAGGACTTAAGCGACATAATGTTCCTCGGATACAGGGAGGACAACTACGACATAATGAACATCCTGGATCTGTTTGTCCTGCCTTCCATAAAGGAAGGAATGCCATACGTCATCCTGGAAGCGATGTCACTAGGAAAGCCTGTCCTATGCACCAAGGTGGGAGCGCTTACGGACATGATATCCGACGGCGTCAATGGATACATTGTAGAGCCGCAGGACAGCGGCCTGATCTATGACAAGCTGAAGTGGATTCTGGACAACAGGGACAAGGTTGAAGCCGTCGGAAATGCGGGAGAGAAGTACGTAAGCGACAATTTCGCACTGTCAAAGTTCACTGAATCTGTAATCAGAATATACGAGGAGGATTAGCATGAAGGCATTCGACAAACTGCTGGAATATCTCATATATGCATACATCATCATACTTCCTCTATTCCCGAGCAAATACAGCATTTCCGGCATACCCTTCAACGGGGATGTAATACTGGCTGCAGCAATCCTAGTCTACCTGCTTAAGCTCATGATATACAGAAGCTCCAGGGAAAGATTCGCCATGGGGTTCAAGGATTTCTTCACCCACAGCCTGGGAATATCCATGGCCCTGCTCATATTTGCGATGTTCTTCTCAATCCTGTATTCGATGGACAGGTCGATGGCCATCCGTGAAAGCGCAAGATTCACGACGTACATAGTCCTGTTCTTTATAATCAAGTATGAAATGAATCAGGAGAGGGTGCTGAGGAACATCATACTCGTGTACTTCATGGTCTGCGCCTACATTTTCTGGGACGGGATCAATGAATACGCCCGGGCGGTCATGAGGACAGGCAGCTTCTCATACTCCTGGGAGCTGAGAGCGGCTTCAACCATGGAAAACTACAACAACTTCGGCGCTTTCGCACTGATTGCGTTTTTTCCTGCGGTCATGCTATTCGCAGGAGAAAAGAAATGGAGCTACAGGATAATATACGGGGCGCTTGCTCTCATGGCCCTCGGAAGCATAATCGTATCCTTTTCAAGGAACGCCCTCCTGGGGGTCATAATCGGATTCGTGCTGCTGATAATCCTATACAGCCGCAAGTTCATAATAGCATTCATAATAGCCGGCGCCATCGCACTGATGATGCCTGCCACAAGGACCAGGCTGCTTCAGATAGCAGACATGTCGCAGAACGAATCGAGGCTGAAGGTATGGAAAACGGCGTACTACATGATAAAGGACCATTTCCTTCTGGGAGTTGGCAACGGCAACTTTTACACGCAGTATCCGGGCTACATCGAAAAGCATCCGGAGCTGGTGAACACCTATGACTGGGAACAGGTGTTTCATCCGCACAACATACTCCTGAAGATCCAGAGCGAACTCGGCGTGCTCGGAACCGCGGCGTTTCTTGGTATCATAGTATCCCATTTCAGGGATCTATTCAGGTACCTGAAGAGCGAAGAGAACCAACATTTTCTTCAGTTCTTCAAGGGCTTCCTGGTTTCGAGCATAGCGTTCATGATGATGAACCTGATAGACAATTATTTTTCTGCACCTAAGGTTATCGCTTACTTCTGGCTTTTCATAGCGGTATACCAGTCCCGGGCCTGCAGCAGAAAGGGCTCTGAAGCGGAACAACAAAATGCAAATTAAGGGCGGTCTTTAATATGAAAGTTTTACACATAATAACCGGAAATGACGACGGGGGCGGAGCAAAGCACATTTTGAACCTGTGCCTTAATTCAGAAGGGAAGATGAAGTGCACCATCGGCTGCATAGGGGGCGGAGCGCTCTATGAAAAAGCTGTGGAAAACAATATAGAATGCATCCTGTTAAGCCCGAAGTCTTTCCTGGGCAGTGAGGCTGCAGACTGCATAGCTGAAAAGTGCTTTGACATAGTTAATTTCCACGGAGCAAAGGCATTCTTTCTTGGGAAGTTCCTCTTAAATAAGCTTTCAATTCCTGCCGTGGCTACAGTCCACAGCAATTACAGGCAGGATTTTCTCAACAGCAGGATGAAGCACCTGCTGTTCACGCCTCTGAGCATAAGCGGACTGAGAAGCTTCGGCTATTTCATCTGCGTATCGAACTACATCAAAAACCTGCTGAATGTGGACGGAATTGGCGGCAGGAAATTTGTCATCCCGAACGGCATCAATCTTGACGAATGCCGGGTGGCCTCCGATGCCTCAGCGGTCAGGAGCTCCCTCGGAATAGGGGAGGGGGACTTCGTATTCACAATGGTGGCAAGATTCCACCCGGTGAAGAACCACATCACACTGATAAAGGCCTTCTCCAGGCTGAGGGCGGAATTCGACAATGTTAAGCTTGTCCTCATAGGAGAAGGAAGCCACAGGGCTGAAATCGAAGCCGCTTCAGGGGCGGGAGTCATCTTCGCCGGCTTCAGAGAGAATGTGCTGGATTATATCAACGCATCCGATATTACGGTGCTCACCTCGCTGAGCGAAGGGGGAGCGCCGCCGCTTGTGGTTCTGGAGAGCGCAGCGGTGAGCAAAACTGTAATTGCATCGTCAGTCAGCGACATGCCGCATATAATAAACGGAGGAAACGGTTTTCTTGTAGACCCTTATTCAGAGGAGGACATATACCTCAAGCTGAGGGAGGCCTACCTGCATCCCGGCACCATCAAGGCCATGGGCGAAAACCTTAACAGGTATGTAAGAGAGAAATACTCGATAGACAGATTCTGCAGCAATTATTTTGAGGCCTACAAGGCAATTGTTGAAGATTCGAAGGTCGTGAAACCATGAAAAAGGCTGGCATAGTTAAAAGCTCGATATTCGTGATGGTGCTGATCATCCTGGGCAAGGTCCTTGCGCTGGTCAGGGATGCCCTGATCGCTGAGCAGTTCGGTGCTACGGCGGTGACAGACATCTATAATTTCGCACTGGGTGTGGTCTACCTCCTGACCACCATAAGCTACGGGATCACCACTACATTTATTCCCGTGCATACGGAGTGCAGGGAGAAAAACGGTGAAAGGAACGCGCTGGGCTTCGTAAGCAATGTGATAAATGTGACTACCGCTGCGACGCTTCTGCTCACCCTGCTCCTCATCGCTTTCTCCGGGACTATCATAGACATATTCGCACCAGGCTTCGGAAGCGATACAGGCGTATACAGCAGCTCGGTGCTCATCTTGAGGATAATGCTCGCCTCGCTGGTATTCATCAACCTGCAGAGCGTGATCACGGGGGTGCTCCAGGTACACAAGCAGTTCTTCGAGCCCTCAGCCATGGCGGCGGCGGCGAATGTAGTCTACATACTGTACCTCGTATTCCTGGCCAGGGACTACGGAATAATAGGGTTCGGATATGCAACGGTGGCGGCTTTCCTTGTGCAGCTGCTAATAAACGTGCCTAAATACTTCAAGCTCGGATATGGCTACAGGCCTGTGTTCAACCCGAAGGATGAACACCTGCGGACAATACTTCAGCTCATGCCCCCGGTGGTAATAAGCACCTCGCTCATACAGCTGAACATGTTCGTGAACAGGTCCTTTGCGACAACGGTCTATTCGGGAGCGGTAACGGTGCTGGAGTTTTCAAACAAGATAAACACGCTGGCCTACGAGGTCTTTGCGATAGGGATAGCGATGATAATATACCCCACGCTGTCAGAGCATGCGGCCAGGGGGAAGACGGGCGAATACAAGGCAGCCCTGGTCAAAGGCATCAACACAATCCTTCTCATAATGGTGCCGGCGGCTTTCGCCATAGCGATGCTGAGGATGCCGCTGATAACTGTGATCTTCAAGAGGGGCGCTTTCGACCAGGCATCAGCGCTGGCCACAGCAAACGCACTGCTGTTCTTCTGCCCGGCCATGATAGCCTACGGCGTGAGAGACATCCTGAACAAGGCTTTCTACTCCATGAAGGACACCAGGACGCCTATGTTCAACAGCTTTGCCGGCATAATACTTAACATAATCCTCAATTTCCTCCTGGTCAAAAAGATGGGCGTTTCGGGGCTTACCCTGGCAACCACACTGTCATCGCTTGTCACAACGCTTCTGATGCTGGGCAGCATAAACAGAAAGCTGGGCGGGATGCGGGCTGCGAGCACGCTGGAGACCTTCGGCAAGGTGCTGCTTTCTTCTACGGCGATGGCCCTTGCGATATATGCGGTGGACAGATTCTGCGCAGCCGCCTTTGGCGCGGAGCTTCTGGGAAGCGTGCTTTCGCTCCTGATCTCGTTCGCAGTGGGAACAGCCGTATATGCAGCAGGACTTCATCTGATGAAAATCGAGGAGTTCCAGTGGCTGGCGGGCGCATTAAGGAAAAAACTTAGGAAAGGGGAGAAGCCTGATGAAATTCTCTAAGATTCTCGGCTACCGTGTGTTCGCGGGAAGCAAGGAGGAACTCTTCGAGTACCTGGACACCTTCGAGAAAGTAAACATAATATCCGGGAACCCAGAAGTGCTGTACAACGGCATGAAAGACAGTGAGCTCTACAGCATCTTCACGGGCGGCAGTTCGGTGATAATCCCGGACGGCGTGGGGACAGTGCTGGCCTCAAGGATTGCAGGAAGCCCTGTAAAAGAGAAGCTTGCTGGCATCGAGGTAATGCAGGGCATCATAGAAAGCTGCGCAGAGGAAGGGCAGGGGATCTACCTCATAGGAGCGAAGGAAGAGGTGGTTTCAGCCTGCGCTGAAAAGCTGAAGCTGAAATACCCCGGACTCAATATAATGGGCTGGCACAACGGATATTTCGACATAGACAGCTGCGGCGAAATAATCTCGGACATAAAAGAAAAAAAGCCCAAGGCCGTTTTCGTAGCCATGGGTTCTCCCAGACAGGACAGGTTTATCCTGAAATATATGGATGAGCTGCCCTGCAGAATATTCATGGGAGTCGGCGGCAGCTTCGATGTCATGTCCGGAAATATCCAGAGGGCTCCGGAGTGGATGATAAAAATTGGGATGGAGTGGCTTTACAGGGTTTCCAGGGAGCCCTGGAGGCTGAAAAGGCTCAGCTCCATACCGAAATTCCTTACAGCTGTACTTTTGCACAGAGAAGGATAGAACCGACCAGAATAAGGGTAACTCCGGTTATCTTTAGTCTGGTTATTTTTTCGTTTAAAACCATGTAGGATATCGCCATGGTCCAGACATATGTCAGGGAAGTCAGCGGCAGAACCACGGTGTATGGCAGTTCCTTGAGAATGAGTATGTTCATTCCCGCGCCAAGCACATAGAAAAGACCGCCAAAATAAAGCGAAGGCTTGAAGATGACTTTGTAAAGCTTCTCCGACTGGGTTGTCGCCCTCTTGAAGAAGTACCCTCCCAAAGCTCCCGACAATGTCATTATTATCACAAGAAGTATGATCTTAAACCACATCAGGCATCGCCACCTCCTATCAGCACAACTCCGGCCATTATTGTGAAGACCCCAAGCAGCTGAACCGGCGAAATCGTCTCATTAAGAATGAACCTGCCGAAAAAAAGCGCGAAGATATAGCTGAAGCTGAGCATCGGATGTATTACCGAAAGGCTCCCGAACCTGAATGCCGCTATCATCAGCACGGCACCCGCACCATAGAATAAAAAACCTATTATCACAAGCATCAAGTCAGCTCCGCCCGACATCTTCCAGAAAAGCTGCCCTGTGGCTGTCAGGAGCGAGGCTGCGAGTATTATGCAGATTCCTATATAATTTTTCTTTATGGAATCCATGAATCTATTTCCAATCATTATGATCACCCACAGTATAGTATACAATAAAACATTCTGCAGCGGAAGAAAATAAATAGCCGTGCGATTCACTGCGGTAAAGAGTTAGAGCATTGAATAAATTCTGACTATTTATTATGGGGGTTTTTAGAGGTTATTTTGAATTTATAAAGAATATAATAAGTATTGTTGGACGAAAATTCTGAATAATATTCGAGGGGAGATTTTAATGATGAAGGATACAATAATTCTTGACGGCGACAATTTGAGTCTTGAGGATCTGGTCAATGTTTCCAGGCGGGGCTGGAAGGTAGCCCTCAGCGAAAAGGCTGTGGAAAAGGTTAAGAAATCCAGAGCAATAGTCGAGGATATCGTGGAGAACAACAGGGTTGTCTACGGTGTAACCACCGGTTTCGGCAAATTCGCCGATGTATCCATATCCATGGACGAATGCAAGCAGCTCCAGACAAACCTGATTTTGTCGCATGCCTGCGGCACGGGGCCTCTTTTCCCTAAAGACACTGTGAGGTCCATTATGCTCCTCAGAGCGAATGCCCTTGCAAAAGGATTTTCCGGGATCAGGCTGGAGACTTTGACGACACTTATTGACATGCTGAACAAGGGAGTTCACCCGCAGATACCTGAGAAAGGCTCCCTTGGCTCTTCTGGAGACCTGGCTCCTCTTTCGCACATGGTCCTGCCGCTGCTGGGCGAAGGCGAGGCCGAGTTCGGAGGCGAGGTCCTGGCTGGAGCAGAGGCGATGAGAAGGGCGGGCATACCATTAATCGAGCTGACGGCAAAGGAAGGCCTTGCACTCATCAACGGCACCTGCGTCATGACCGGAGTCGGTGCCCTGGCCATATACGACAGCATCAGCCTTGCAAAGGCTGGCGATGTGGCTGCGGCGCTGACAATCGAGGCGCTTAGGGGTATCAGTGATGCATTCAGCAGCAAGATACAGGAGATAAGGCCTCACAGGGGTCAGATGACAACCTCGAGGAACGTCCTCGGTATGCTCGAAGGCAGCACCTATGTGACTAGACAGGGACAGTTGAGGGTGCAGGACGCCTATGCCCTGCGCTGCGTGCCTCAGGTTCACGGCGCAGTTAAGGATGCCCTGAACTACATCAGGGAAAGGGTGGTCATAGAGATGAATTCCGCCACCGACAATCCGATAATAACAGAGGACGGCGAGGTGCTTTCCGGCGGAAACTTCCACGGGGAGCCGATGGCACTGTCCTTCGATTTCCTCGGCATAGCTGTCTCGGAGATCGCCAACATCTCCGAAAGGCGGCTGGAGAGGCTCATCAACTTCCAGCTTAACGACCTGCCGCCGTTCCTGGTGAAGCACGGGGGGCTCAACTCAGGCTTCATGATAACGCAGTATGCGGCTGCTTCACTCGTATCCGAGAACAAGGTTCTGGCACACCCTGCGTCGGTGGATTCCATACCGTCCTCCGCAAACCAGGAGGACCACGTGAGCATGGGAACGATAGCTGCAAGGAAGGCCATGAGCATTGCGGAGAATGCGAGAAGGGTCGTCACCACAGAGATAATGGCCGCCTGCCAGGCAATTGATTTCAGGGCAGGACTCAAGCTGGGTGCCGGAACATCGGAGGCCTATGCGGCAGTCAGGGAGGCAGTCAGCTTCATCGAGAAGGACACAATAATGTACAAGGAGCTGGACAAGGTGGAAAGCCTGCTTTCAAGCGGGAAGCTTCTCGAACGCGTAGAGGAAAAAGTAAAACTTGAAGTTTAAATGGAGGGGTCAGGATGAACAAGGTTATTGAATGCATACCGAATTTCAGCGAAGGAAGGGACAAGGCGGCCATCGAGAAGATCATGGACACGCTCAGGGGAAGGGAGAACATCAAACTTCTTGACTACTCCTCCGACGAGGACCACAACAGGACGGTGGTCACATTCATCGGAACGCCCGAGGCGATGGTGGATGCCATAGCCGATTTCGCTAAGGCAGTCTATGAGAACATAGACATGACAAAGCATTCTGGGGGGCACCCGAGGATGGGAGCTCTGGACGTGGTCCCGTTTGTGCCTGTCAAAGGCGTCGACGCCGCTGAATGCGTGGAGGTTGCAGAGAAGGTAGGCAAGCTGCTGGGCGAAAAATACTCCATACCTGTGTACCTTTACGAGGATGCCGCCAGGACGGCCGCAAGGAAAAACCTGGCAGACGTGAGGAAAGGCCAGTACGAGGGATTCTTCGAAAAGATAAAGCTGGCTGAATGGAAGCCTGATTTCGGGCCTGAACAGGTGAACCTGAAGGGAGGCTGCACGGCGGTAGGGGTTAGGTTCCCGCTGGTCGCCTTCAACGTGAACCTTGGAACCAGCGACCTGGCTGTTGCCGAAAACATCGCAAAAACCGTAAGGCACATAGGCGGAGGCCTGAGGTTCGTAAAGGCCATGGGGGTTATGCTACACGACAGGAACATAACCCAGGTATCCATGAACCTGGTAAACTATGAGAAGACAGCCGTGTACAGGGCTTTCGAGATGATAAGGATGGAGGCGAGGAGGTACGGCGTGGCCGTCGTTGGAAGCGAGGTCGTGGGACTGATTCCTATGGATGCCCTGATAAATTCGGCTGAGTATTACCTGCAGATAGAAAACTTCTCAAAGGACCAGATCCTGGAAAGGAGAATATGGGAATAGCTATGAAGACTATAATCAGAAATATCGATTGCCTGGTCACCTGCCGGGGAGAAGGCGTCAAGAAGGGCAGCGACATGATGGATGCCGGAATAATAAATGACGGCTACGTCGTGATCGATGCCGGAAGGATTGCTGCTGTAGGCGAAGGAGAGGGCTACAGGGAGCACCTGAAACCCTCGGACCTTGTGATTGATGGCGCTGGGAAGACCGTAACGCCGGGGCTCATCGACGGACATACCCACCTGGTCTATGCAGGCTCCAGGGAATTCGAACTCCCTCTGAAGCTGGCCAAGGTAGGCTATATAGATATCCTGAAAGCCGGGGGAGGGATCCTCAGCTCCGTTAGGGACACCAGGGCCGCATCCCGGGAGGAACTTGTGCTGCAGGCGCGGAAGAGGCTCGACCTCATGCTGACACACGGGACGACCACAGTAGAGAGCAAATCCGGCTACGGCCTGGACCTGGAAACCGAGATGAAGATGCTGAGGGCCAACAGGCTGCTGAACGACAGCCAGCCTGTTGATATAGTATCCACATTCATGGGTGCCCATGCGGTGCCGCAGGAGTACAAGGAGGACAGGGAAGGCTACATCAGGCTCATAGTGGAGGAGATGCTCCCTAAGGTCAGGGAGGAAAACCTTGCGGAATTCGCCGACTGCTTCTGCGAGCATGGCGTTTTTGACATAGAGGAAACCAGAAGGATACTGACCGCTGCAAGGGCACAGGGCTTCAAGATCAAGCTGCACGCAGACGAAGTTGTATCAACAGGGGGCGCAGAACTGGCCGGCGAAATGAAGGCGGTCTCGGCGGAGCATCTGGTAGCGGCATCCCAGGAGGGCATGAAGGCTATGGCAGACAACAATGTCATAGCTATCCTTCTTCCGACAACCTCCTTCTATCTCATGCTGGAAAAATTCGCGGACGCAAGGAAGATGATCGAGCTGGGGGTGCCGGTGGCGCTGGCCACGGACTGCAACCCGGGCACATCTCCAACTGAGTCCCTGCAGATAGTAATGACCTATGCCTGCTTCGGGCTGAGGATGATGCCGGAGGAGATCATAAACGCAGTGACACTGAATGCCGCCTGCTCCATAGGCAGGGAGAAGGAGATCGGGAGCATCGAGGCCGGAAAGAAGGCGGACCTTGTCATCTTCGATGCAAAGAACCTGAACTACCTGATATACCATTTCGGTGTCAATGCGGTTGATACTGTTATTAAGGACGGGAATATAGTGGTTAAGGGAGGCTTGAAATGTTAAGGGACATGACAATACAGGATTTTACAGAGGAGCTTGCTTCCAGATCGCCTGCACCGGGCGGAGGCAGCGTTGCCGCACTGTCAGGCGCGCTTGCTTCAGCGCTCGCCTGCATGGTCTTCAACCTGACGGTGGGCAGGAAGGATTACAATGAATATCCTGAACGCACCAGGGACAGCATAGACTCGGGACTTGTCCATGCGAGGGCGCACAGGGACGGATTCCTCGACCTGATGGAAAAGGACGTGGAGGCTTTCATGGAGCTCATGGATGCATTCAAGCTGCCGAAGACAGGCGAGGAGGAGATTAGGTTCAGGAGCGGGAAGATTAGCGAAGGCTACAAAAGGGCTCTGGAGATTCCGCTCGAGGTTGCCGAATCGGCCCTCAGGATATTCGAATATATCGAAACCGCCGCGAGGTGGGGCAACAAGAATGCAGCATCAGATGCAGGAGTGGCAGCAATCCTGGCGCAGTCCGCCATAGAGGGAGCAGTCCTCAACGTGAGGATAAACCTGGCATCTATCAAGGATGAGGACTACAAAGCAGGGATCAGCGGGAAGTGCGAAAAGCTTGTAGCGCAGGGCCTAAGTAAGAAAGAAGAGATAATTGCTGTTGTAAACACAAAGATATGATAAAGTGAAAAGCTCCCCTGTGGCATGCAGTAAGAAAGCTGTTTGCCACAGGAGAGCTTTTTATTTATCCGGAAGCTCATACAGGGAGCCGAATTCATAACCTCTGTCCTTCCATTCCTTCAGCACTGTGTCCAGCACGTCCGCGTTTGTCTTTGATACCGCATGGAGAAGGAATATGCCTCCGTTGTGGGTCCTTTCCCTAAGGAGGTTAATGGCGTCTGTTTGGGAAGGCTGATTGTCAACCTCCCAGTCCCTGTACGCGAAGCTCCAGAAAACGGTCCTGTATCCCAGCGACTTGGTGTAGTACAGGGAGAGTTCGCTGTAGTTCCCCATAGGCGGCCTGAAGAAGCGGTCCATCGTCCTTCCAGTTACAGCTGTGTAGGCGGCTTCGGTGTCTTCGACCTCCTTGTCAAAGGATTCCTTGCCTGACTGGGCAACCAGAGGCATGGACGGATGGGTGCTGGAATGGTTGCACACCAGATGGCCTTCGTTCGCCATCCTCCTGACCAGGTCAGGATTGCCTGTTATATAGGACCTCGTAACGAAGAAAGCGGCGTTCACGCCGTTGGCCTTCAGAACGTCCAGGATCCTGGCGGTATACCCGTTTTCGTAGCCCTCATCGAAAGTCAGGTATATCACATTTCGTGATGTATCCCCAAGGTAGTAGGCATCATAGCCGTTTATGAGGTTGATGATGTCCTGGGGCTCGCCGGAAGGCTCCCCGTTTGCCTTCGGAACATAGTACCAGCTTTTCTCGGCGCTGTCCAGCGCCGAAACGTCGGCATCGGGAACGCTTACGCTTCCAGCGCCGCTGCCGTCAGCAGGCTCGCCGGTGTCCGTGCCAGCACCCGCATCCGTATCGGCATCAGTTTCCGTACCGATGTCTGTGCCTGTATTTATGTCCGGTACTGTATCCGACACCGGAACGCTCTTGTTGAATAGGCTGCAGGAGCTGAATACGAACAGCGCCAGCACCAAAATGCAAATAAGTCTGTATTTCATCAGTCACGACCTCCGATTATTATGATATACTGAGAAAGATAATCCCCAAAAAAGTACTGTTGAGGTAAATAAATGAGCATGGAATTAGATGAATTTGAAAAAAAGATAGATGAACTGTATAGCATCATGATACAGCCTATTCACGAATATTACAAGGCTGCCGCGGTGCAAAACTGCAGGCTTGAGCTAGGGGTCGATGCCGGAAGCAGCTTCTCGGAAAGATATGCCGGGATAATGAAGGACGGCAAAGAAATGGGGGCGGTATATACCCCGGCAGAGATTTCAGGCTACATGATCAGGCACACCATCACGCCCGAGGACATAATCGGCAACCCGTACCTGAGGATAGCGGATCCAGCCTGCGGAACAGGCAACATAATACTGCCAGTCTTCCGCCGCCTTAAAGAGATATACTCGAAATCGCTTGACGAAATAAACGGGAGGCACAGCCTCGAGCTTGGCGAAGGAGATATTGCAAAGCATATCCTGGACAACAACCTGTTCGGTTTCGACCTGGACCGGCTGGCTGTGAGGGTGCTGCTTTCGGACCTTTTCTCAGAGGCTGGCTATTTCAACGCCGGGAATTTCAGGGAAGACGATTTCCTGATGAGCGGGACAGGAGAAGGCTTCGATGTTTTCTTAGGCAATCCTCCGTATATAGGCCACAAAACAGTGGACAAGGGATACGCCAGAGCGCTCAAGGAGAATTACAGGGGGATCTACACCGATAAAGGAGACATATCCTACTGCTTTTTTCAGAGGTCCATAGACCTCATGAAAGGAAAGGGAAAGCTGAGCTTCATAACGTCCAGGTATTTCATCGAATCGCCCAGCGGCACAGCCCTCAGGAGGCTGCTTGCAAGGGATAGGGCAATGACAAGGATTGTCGACTTCTACGGCGTAAGGCCTTTCAAGGGAGTGGGTATAGACCCTGTCATCATATTCATGGACTTCAGCAGGGCTGGAGAAAGCGAGTTTGAAGTTATCAGGCCGCTGTCAAAGGGCGGGAAAAACGACAAAAACGGATTCCTTCAGTCACTGCTGCATGGCAGCGGAAACGAATATGCGCAGTTCAGGATGAAGCATGAGGCTCTGAAGGATTCTGGCTGGATACTCAAAGACAGAGAGGAGCTTGCAATCCTTGAGAAGATATCGGGGAAATGCAGGGCCGCGCTCAGCGGCATTGCCGTCAGCTATCAGGGCATAATAACCGGCTGCGACAGGGCTTTCGTACTCGAAAGGGAGACTGCCGGAGAGGCCGGCATCGAAGCGGAGCTCCTGAAGCCGTGGATAAAGAGCAGCAGCATACAGAAAAACAGGGTTAATCCAACAGGAAGCCTTCTCATTTACTCCGATCTCATAGAGGATGAAGCCCTGTATCCCAGCGCCATGAGGTACATCTCGGAGCACAGGGAAAGGCTTGTGAAGAGGAGGGAATGCAGGACCGGGGCCAGAAAATGGCACATGCTCCAGTGGGGAAGGAAGAGCGCGATATTCGAGGAAAGAAAGATAGTATTCCCCTACAAGGCAAGCGGCAACAGATTCGCCATCGACGAGGGCAGCTATTTCAGCGCAGACGTATATGCGCTTGTGCTCAGGGAAGGAGCAGCAATGAGCCTTGAGAAGCTCCTGAGGCTGCTGAACAGCAGGACCTACGAATTCTATTTCAAGAGCTTTGCAAAAAAACTGGGGGAGGACCAGTACGAGTATTACCCCAACAACCTGATGAAGCTCCTCCTTCCCGATGATCCGCAGGAGGAGTTCCTGTGCGAAGAGGAGATCTACAGATATTTCGGTTTCACTGACCGGGAAATAGATATTATTGAGAAAAGCCTGTCATAATGACAGGCTTTCGTTATTTGACCAGCTCTTCAACATACTTTGGCAGGGCAAAGCATGCCTTGTGAAGTTTCTTCGTATAGTACCTTGTGTCGAAACCCAGTTCATCCGGAAGGTCGGCTTCCTCCGGATCGTACATCTTCGAACCGATGGTGAAGCTCCAGTATCCGCCGGGATAGGTAGGGATCGCCGCCATGAACAGCTTTGTAACAGGGAACACTTCCCTGGCATCGCTGAAAACCTTTTTAACCACTTCAGGCAGGTAGAAAGGCGTCTCTGTCTGGGCCACGAATATCCCATCCTTTGTAAGGCATTCTGAAATCTCCTTGTAGAAGCTGCCTCCGAAAAGTCCCTCGGCTGCTCCGAACGGGTCCGTCGAGTCTACAATTATCACGTCAAATTCATCCTTGTGCTCGTGGACATATTTTATGCCGTCGCCGATGAAAACCTCGCATCTTGGATTTTCAAGCTCGCAGCTTATCTCCGGAAGATACTTCATGCATTCCTCGACGACGCACTTGTCAATCTCGCAGAGAACGGCTTTCTTGACCGACGGATGTTTAAGGACCTCCCTGATGGCGCCGCCGTCTCCTCCCCCGACAACCAGCACCTTCTCAGGATTAGGATGGGTGAAAAGAGGGATATGCGTTATCATCTCATGGTATACATATTCGTCGGCGACCGTAGTCTGAACAATTCCGTCCAGGAGCAGCATCCTTCCGAAGCGGTTTGATTCCACGATGGCCAGGTCCTGATATTCGGTCTGTTTCGTTACCAGTGTCTCTTTTACTTTATATATCATTGCAGCATCTTCAATCTGTGCTTCTTTTATCCACATTTCCATAAATAATCCACCTCGCAAAGTATTTTTCAAACAAATAGATTATAGCAACTGCGCATATATTTATCAATAAATAATGTATGAAATTAAAAATACTGAACATAATAAAAAAAGAAGGAATATTTTAGAAAAAATAGAATATATATCAACGAATTGATATCATATGCAGAAATGTAATTTAAATTCCAAAAAACGGAAGGAGGACAAGCTTATGAGCTGGCTGGAGAAAACAATGATGAAAAGCATATTTTTGAGGGGAGGTACAGGCTTTAGATGATGTGCTATGAATGCAATATTCAGCTGATCGACAAGCACAGGGAAGGGGACAGGAGGGCTCTCGAGGATATCTTTAAGCTTAACCTGCCGCTTGTCCTGTCTGTGAGCAAACCATACTTCAACAGAGGGATCGAGAAGGAGGACATAATCCAGACCGGTTGCCTTGGGCTTATGAAGGCTGTGCTTAATTACGATAAGGAATACGACACGCAGTTTTCCACATATGCGTCCTACCTTATCAAGGGCGAAATCAGGCGGCAAATAAGGGACGACTGGCCTATAAAGGTGAGCAGGAGCACTAAGGCCAAAGCAAGGGATATTTACTATGCCAGGCAGGAGCTGTCGAGGGAGCTGATGAGGGATCCGACCACTGAAGAAATCTCGAGGCATACAGGATTAGGGACCGAAGAGATAGCCTATGCCGTGGATGCAGCCAGAAGGCCGCAGTACCTGCACGGCGTGATATATGAAGACGGCGGCACGCCGGTATCCCTGATAGACAAGATGAGCAAAGAAACGGCGGACGGAGCCGACATGTTTGACGAAATATCTTTGAAGATGGCCAGGGATTCGTTAAAGGGAAACCTTAGGGAAGTGATCCAGATGCGATATTTCGACGACATGACCCAGAGCCAGGTGGCGGAGGTAATCGGAGTAAGCCAGGTGCAGGTATCGAGGCTTGAAATGAAGGCCAGGAGAATACTCCGCCGGAAGCTGACATGAAAGACCCCCGGGAGCATGATATGCTCCCGGGGGTCTGTTTACTGGGCGGTATTGTTGTTAGAGTTGTTAGAGTTGTTAGGGTTGTTGTTTGACTGATTTTGCTGAAGGCTGTCTGAATAACCCTCGATTACCGTATCAAGGGTGGTCGGATCCTGTTCGGTCGGCAGGAGGAGGGCTGGGTCTGTGGTGTAGCCGCTCTTCAGGTATATCCTGGTTTCCTTGAGGAAATCAGGAGTAAACGGCCCGGCCAGAAGCCCTGTTATCTTGTTGACCTCAACCGAAATGTGCGCGTCGCACATTTCCGTAGGTATGGAGCCCTGGATGAAGTAGTCTGTGATCACTGTGCTTCCGCGCGGGTCGTTTTCACAGGCATCAGTCGCAAGCTTTCCGGAAACGGAACAGACAGATGCTGTCGTCACTCCCGACGGCTGCGATATTGTCTTGGGCTCCAGCCCTTCATGCGCCGAAGCCATGATTTTGCCCCATAATCCTGCGGCGGTATTGCTTGATACGTTCACCGTCACCGAGTTGTCGTCATTGCCTATCCACACAGCTCCTGAGTAGTACGGAGTCAGGCCGCAGAACCAAAGGTCCCTCTTGTCGCTGGTTGTTCCTGTCTTACCGCGAACCTCTATATCGCCGAAGTTAGCGGCAGGGCCTGTACCTCCAGAGCTCACAGGGCCTTTAAGAAGGTCATACATAACGAAAGCGCTGTCAGCTGATATTACTTCCCTTGTGGTCTTTTCTGATTCAAGGATGACTGTGCCGGTGTTGTCCATAACCTTCGTATACAGTATAGGCTGAGTGTAGTTTCCTTCATTTCCGAAAACGCCGTAGGCTGCTGCCATCTTAAGCGGGTTTGTCCCGTGGTGCAGCTGTCCCAGGGCAAGGGCTGCGATACTCGTCTTGTCATGCTCGTCAAAGGTAAGCCCGTATTTTTCGCCGTAGGATATTCCTGTCTTCAGTCCCATGGTATGCTCCAGCTTTACTGCTACCAGGTTTATGGATTTCATAATGGCGCTTCTTAAAGTGTTCATGCCGGAATATGTCAGGTTGTCGTTCTTAGGGTCGTAGGGTTCTGCTTCCGAACCGTAAATTGCTCCGATGCTTGCGTCAAGAGGTGAATCCTCTATCAGCGTTGCAGCGGTTGCCTTCTTCGAATCTATGGCGGCGCTGTATACGGTCAGCGGTTTTATGCTGGAACCCGCCGGCCTGAGGTATTTTTCAGAGGCTGCCCTGTTGTAGGAGAGGGCAGGCTGATCGCCTCTCCCGCCGACAATAACCTTAACCTCGCCGGAGTGGTAATCCATGATGACGGCCGAAGCCTGAGGGGTGAGTATCCCGTTGCTGTCCGCTCCGCCGCCGAGTCCCGAATTAAGGACTTCCTGCGTGCTGTCCTGCATGGTTTTGTTCATGGTGGTGTATATCTTCAGTCCTCCGCTGGAAATGGCCCTTGCCACTTCCTCGTCGGTGTAGTTGAGCTTTTCCTTCAGGTCCTTCTTAACCTGCTCTATGACAGGAAGCGAGAACCACTCGTAATTCATCCTTTCAGACTGCGTAGCCTGAGCCTCGAAAACGAGTTTACCGCTGTCGAGGTCGCTGATCGCCTGGTCGTACTGCTCCTGAGTTATGTACTCGTTGTAGAGCATTCTCGAGAGGACGGCTTTAGTCCTGTTTATATATACAGACGGATTTTTCTTGGAAGTTGACGAGTAAGCATAGTAAACTGAAGGGCTTTGGGGCACTCCGGCAATATATGCGCACTCCAGAAGGCTAAGCTCTCCTACTGATTTGCTGAAGTACTGTCTGGAAGCAGCTTCTACCCCATAGGCGCTCCCTCCAAGGTATATGGTGTTGAGGTAAGACTCGAGTATCTGATCCTTCGAGAGAACCTTCTCCAGCTTGAGAGCCAGATACCACTCCTGAACCTTCCTTGTTATTGTAACCTCGGATGTAAGGGTCGTCATTTTGATGAGCTGCTGCGTTATGGTCGATGCACCCTGAAGGTTATCGCTTCCCGTCAGCTTGTTCTTTATGTCTATAAATATGATGCTTATTATTCTCTTTATGTCTATGCCTGGATGCTTGTAAAATCTTTCATCTTCAATGCTCACAATGGCGTTTTTAAGATCCTGGGGCATTTCTGAATATTTCACTGCAATCCTGTTCTCGCTGGACTTCACAGTATCCATGTACTCGCCTTTATCGTCATATAGCTGCGAAGGCTGGCTCATGTTTGTTATGTTGTTCACATCCAGCTCAGGCGCTCCGGAAATTATGGCTATCCCTGCACCTCCTGCTGCGAGGCAGGTGAATACAAAAACACCTATGAGGGCGTAGAGGATTTTACGTTTGTTTATTTTACGGGATTTGCCTGTTTTGCTTGGCTTTGCAGGCTTTCTAGGCTTTTTAGGCTTTTCACCCATAGTTGACCTCCTTAAAAAAGACTATATTTATCGATTCTAGATATTATAACATACTTTAATTCCAAATGTATAAAAAAAATGTTAACATCATACCAGGCTCAAGGTTTTACAAGGGGGAGTTTATAGTATAAAATTATGGTTAAGAATAAAGGATAGGAAGGTGATGGCATGATATACGGTAATATAGATGGCATAAGGGATTCGCTGCTTAACAAGCTTGAAAACCTTTATAAAATGGTTATGCCTAAGGACATAGTCTGCAGCTACGAGCTCGTGGAGATACTGAAAGAGGTGTCCGAGATCGTGAACAGGGAGGTCAGCGTAGCCGTAAACAGGAGGGGGACGATCATCAGCATCGCTGTAGGCGACAGCTCGACTGTGGAGATACCTGAGATAGAAGACAGGGACAAGCGCCTCAGCGGCATCAGGATTATCCACACTCACCCGAACGGGAATTCTACCCTGTCGGCGGTGGACATCTCCGCGCTGATAAAATACAAGCTGGACTGCATGCTGGCAATAGGCATCAAGGAAGGCGAATTCACGGACGCAACGATGGGCTTCTGCGGAGTATCAAACAACAGGATAACTGCAGAAACAACAAAAAAGCTGAAGCTTGAAGAGATGTTCAGCATCAACATAGCTGAAAAGATAAGCGAGACTGACAAGCTGCTCAAAGCGGCGGATATAGTTGAGGATGACAGCGAGAGGGCTATCCTCGTGGGCGTCGACAGCGAAGAGAGCCTCGACGAGCTCGAGGAGCTGGCGGAGGCCTGCGGAGTGAAGGTCCTGAACAAGGTAATACAGTACAGGAGCTCCATTGATTCAGCCTTCTACGTAGGCAAGGGCAAGGTGGAAGAACTTGCCCTCATGAGGCAGGTCTATTCGGCGAACGTCATAATCTTCGACGATGAGCTTTCGTCGTCGCAGGTGAGGAATCTAGAGGAGAACATAGGCGCAAAGGTTATTGACAGGACCACCCTCATCCTCGAGATATTCGCAACCAGGGCGAGAAGCCGTGAGGCAAAGATCCAGGTCGAGCTCGCGCAGCTCAAGTACAGGCTGCCCAGGCTGATGGGTCTGGGAACCGTTCTCTCCAGGACCGGTGCCGGAATCGGAACCAGGGGCCCCGGAGAAAAGAAGCTGGAGACTGACAAAAGGCATATCAGGGAAAAGATATACGACCTTAACAACGAACTAAAAAAGATAAGGAAGGTAAGGGAGACCCAGAGGGAAAGAAGGAATGCGCTGCCTAAGGTTTCCCTGGTGGGATACACGAACGCAGGCAAATCGACGCTGAGGAACAAGCTCTGCGAGATAGCATACCCTAAGGAGAGCATCAAGAAGGAGAAGGTGTTCGAAGCGGACATGCTTTTCGCCACGCTGGACATAACAACAAGGGCCATCCTCCTGCCGGACAATAGGGTCATCACTCTCACAGATACCGTCGGCTTCATAAAGAAGCTGCCGCATGACCTGGTGGAGGCCTTCAAGTCGACCCTTGAGGAGGTTGTTTTCTCGGATCTCCTGCTCCACGTAGTGGACTGCTCCTCAAGCTATGTGGAGGAGCAGATAGAGGCGGTGAACACAGTTCTCGGCCAGCTCGGGGCAGCGGGCAAGCCTATGATGCTGGTCCTCAACAAAATAGACAGGGTCTCTGAAGAAACGGTTGACGCCATTGCAGAGAGATACAGGGACATGAAAATAGTAAGGATATCGGCCAGGGAAGAGATCAACCTTGACCTGCTGCTTTCCGAGGTTGCCGAGATCCTGCCGTATACTCTGAAAGAGATAAGATTCCTCATCCCGTATTCGGACCAGGCATTGGTTTCATACCTGCACAGGAATGCAAAGGTGCTGGAGGAGGAATACAGGGATGACGGGACATATATAAAGGCACTGGTGGACGACGAGGCTCTCAGCAAGTGCAAGAGATACGAAATATAGAGCAGCGGGGGTAGAGAGATGGATATTTTGATCAGGGACGCAATGATTGTTACGCTGGATCCTTTAAACGAGGTCATAGAGAGGGGATATGTGCTTATAAAGGGCGATGCCATATCCCGCGTGTCCGCAGGCGCTTATGATGGCTGCCTGGATGGGCTCAGGATTATCGACGGAAAGGACTACTGCGTTATGCCCGGGCTTGTCAACTGCCATACACATATGGCGATGACACTGCTGAGGGGATACGGCGAAGGACTTCCCCTGATGAGGTGGCTTAACGAAAAGGTATGGCCGATGGAGGCAAAGTTCAGGGGGGAGCACATAGCTGCAGGCTCCAACCTGGCCATGGTCGAGATGCTGAGGAGCGGTACCACAACCTTCAGCGATATGTATTTCTATCAGGATGAGGTTAAAAGGTGCGCGGAGGAATACGGCATGAGGGCTGTACTCGGCTACCCGATCATGGGTGATGCCTGGGAAAGCCTGCTGAACAGCTACCTGGGCAGCGTTGAGGGTATCAATTCGGAGAAATCCGGCATGAGCAGGGCGATGCTGGCGCCCCATTCACCTTATACGCTCAGCGAGGATGCGCTGAAAGCAATTGCAGCTGCAGCAAAGGACCTCGGTTGCGGCATCCATATACATGTCTCCGAGACAGAGGATGAACAAAGGATAGTCAGGTCGAAATACGGCAAGACGCCGTCCGAACTCCTGCTGGAGGCCGGCATATTTGATGTGAAGACCATGGCCGCCCACTGCGTATACCTTACGGAGGGCGACATGGAGATCATGAAGAGCAGGGATGTGAGTCCGGTCCACAATCCTGTCAGCAACATGAAGCTCGCAAGCGGTGCTGCCAGGGTGGAAGAAATGCTGGACAGGGGCATCCGCGTGTGCCTCGGAACAGACGGCGCTTCCAGCAACAACTGCCTCAACATGTTCGGGGAGATGAAGGCAGGCGCACTGCTGCAGAAGCTCACCTGCAGGGATACCACCGTCCTGAGCGGCAGGGCAATGCTTGAGATTGCAGCGGCCAACGGTGCGGCAGCCCTCGGGTTCGGAAATCTCGGGAGGATCAGGCAGGGGCATCTGGCGGACCTCATAATGGTCAGCATGAAAAAGCCGTCGATGGTGCCTGTGCACGACATACATTCGAACCTTGTGTTCTCTGCAAACGGCAGCGAAGTCGAATATGTCATAATTAACGGGAAGCTGATCATGGAGAAGGGCGAATTCAGGTCAATCGACGAGGAAAGGGTTATCTATGAGGCAGCAAGGATAGCGGCAGATTTGTCATAACTATTGAAAAAATGAATGAAAAATTTCACGGGCATAATTATTCCATTGTAATTATGCCCGCTTTTATTATATAATTAGCTTTAGAGTATCAAATTGTAACGCGGGGGGAAATATTTAATGGAGAAGTCTATATTGCAGTATCAGAAGGCCTTTAATTCCATTGTTGAAAGATTGAAAAGCAATGACTCGGTTCTTGCGGTAATGGTGTTCGGAAGCATGGTTACGGGAGATCTGTGGGACGAGTCAGACATCGATCTGTTCGTGATCGTTGACCAGAAAATGAATGCCATGAAGAACATATACACGGAAGAAAAAGGCGTGCCTGTACATAGTAAAGTGATGAGCAAGAGCAAGTTTCTGGTATTGTATGAGGAAGACCTGAGAGGCGGTTTCATCCACAGGGTGTTTGCTTCCTCAAGGCTGGTTTTTTCCAAGGACGCAGACATAACCAACAGGTATGACAACGGAAGGTTCTACCCTGACCTGGACCGAGAAAGGTGGAACATGGTTTATCTCGGCAACCTCCTGAAAAGCATCGGGCTCTGCAGGAAGTACATACAGAACGAAGGGATTTTCACGGCGTATACCGCCGCGGTCAAATCGATGGAAGAGTACGCGAAGTTGTACGTGAATTCATCGGGATATATGATAAGCAAGGACGCCATGACGATGGCCATGAACCTGAGCAGCGGTTTCAAGAGCCATGTAGAGAACCTGTTCTTCAACATGGGCGACAAGAAAGAGGTCATAACGGCTGCCTTGAGCTTTGTGCAGGGTGCGGTGGACGATTCCATAAGGAACTACTGCGGAGTTCTAATCGATTTCATGAACGATAGGGACAGCTTTCTAAGCGCTGAAGACGTGGAGAACGACAAGGTTTTCAACAGCTACAGCATAAATATGGAGGAGATCCTGAACAAGCTATGGGAAAAGAACATAATCAAGAAGGACACCAGGGACTATAAGTCTGATGAGGGCAAGGTCCTTTTCAAAGAAAACGTGTATTTTTTATAAATAACTGCGGCGAACTTATTTCTGATGACGATATAGGTTCGCTTTCTTTCAGATAAAAATATTATTTTCGGGCAGGTGCAGCATGGAAAAGTATCGGGTTTACTTCGGCCGGCAGGACGAAGCGAAGTATTCAGCAATAGCCCACAGGATTAAGCGGCTCATAGATGAAAACAGGATAGTGGACGGGGAGAAGCTGCCGTCCATAAGGGCGCTTGCCGATTTCCTCGGCGTAAATACTGACACGGTCGTCAGCGCATACAACAAGCTTGAGAACGAAGGGTATGCGTTCCGGAAAAAAGGCAGCGGAACCTACGCCAAGATGAGGGACTCCAGCAGGTCTTTCAAAAAGGAATACAGCAGCGGGCTCAAGCTGATATCCAGGGAGTCGACAGATGATTATATCGACCTGACAGGGGAGATGCTGACCACGGAGTTTTTCCCGATCACGAGCTTCAAAAGCGTGCTGGACGAGGTCCTTGACAGGGACGGCGCCGAGGCGCTCATAACCCAGGAGGCTCTAGGCTACGAAGGCCTCCGGGAGACCATAAGCAGGGTTTTCTGGAACGAAAAGGTTAAGAGCGAAGACATACTGATAGTCACCGGAGCCCAGCAGGGCATAGATATAATATCAAAGGCGCTGATAAACCAGAACGACTACGTTCTCGTGGAGAAGCCCACATACAGCGGAGCGCTGTCGGTTTTCAAGTCGAGGATGGCAAACATCATAGACATGCCTATAGGAAAAAACGGAATTGATGTTGACAAGCTGGAGAAGCTTCTCATGAAGAACAGCATAAGCTGCTTCTACACCATGAGCTATTTCCAGAATCCGTCCGGAATGAGCTACGGACTTGAGGAGAAGAAAAGGATACTGCAGCTGGCAGAGATATACGATTTCTTCATTATAGAGGATGACTACCTGAGCGAGCTCATCTTCGACGAGTCCATACCCTACAGCAGCTTCAGGAGCCTTGACAAGAAAAACAGGGTGATATACGTAAAAAGCTTCTCAAAGCTGTTTCTCCCGGGGATAAGGCTCGGGTATCTCATTACCCCGCCAAAATACAGGGAGGCCATACAGAACTCCAAATTCAATACGGACATTGCCACATCAAGCCTTATGCAGAGGGCGCTGGAGATGTATATAAACAAGGGCTATTGGATAGAATATATAGATAAGCTTAAAGGGATATACAAGTCCAGGTACAGGGTGATGGAGCAGTGCATAGACGAAATCCTGGGGCAAAAGGTGGAATATCTCAGCCCCGGCGGCGGGCTCCATTTCTACCTCAGGATCAGCGACAGCTTCAGCATAGACGCAATAAAGCTTTTCAGGCTGGCCAAGGCGAAAAAGGTGCTTGTGACGCCCGGAGGGATGTTTTACAAGAACCCCAAGGAAGGGGACAAGTATTTCAGGCTGAGCTTTTCGACGGCAGACGAGGGACAGATAAGGAGAGGCATAGAGATACTTTCCGGCATCATATCCGATTACGGTTGCGGGGTGAAGGTCAATGAAGGATAGCTTGCTTAATGTGGACTGGGGCAAAAGCGAAACATTCTCTGACGAGGATATAAGCTACTACCTGTATCTTGAGGGCAAAAGCGCCGAGGCTATCAGCAGGATCAGGGGGACGGACAGGGAGACCGTCCGGTCGCACATAATTAACGGAAAAATAAAATACGGCATGATAGCCAGCTGCAGCGGAGTGGACGAGCTGTTCCGCAAGATAGCAAATTCCCCCAAGGCTGACAAGGTAGGTGCACTAAGCTGCCTCGGGCAGGAGCTTCAGGCGGCTCTGGTTGACTACATCGTAAGGAACTACAGCCTGATGAGGTCCAGGGAGAAGGAGACCGCTGTCTGGATACTTGGCGAAACGAAGCTGAGGGAAGGCTACGGCACCTTGAGGAAGGCTCTGGTGCACAACCACATCAACATAAGGCGAATGGCGGTATCTGCCATGGGAAAGATATGCGACATTTACTTTGAGACGGCGCTCATAAAGGCGCTTGAGGACGAGAATCCGCAGGTTGTCTGCTATGCCATCAAGGCGCTGGACAGGCTGGAGAGCCTGGCGGCATATGACAGGATAAAGGAAATATTCGAAAATGCCGACAAGGACTACTTGAAGTACGCCGCCGAGAATTATTTACAAGGAAGAACGCTTTAGAAGGGTGGATTAGGATTGGGATACTTTACGATAAAGAACGAAGCGGTTTCGGAATTCGAGGAAAAGAAATCCGTTTTTATAGGGCACGCTCTCAGGGTTTGCGAAGAGAGTGAAGCCAGGGATTTTGTAAACAGGATAAGGGGAGAGCATAAGGAAGCAAGGCACAACGTATATGCCTATATAATAGGCGAGAACATGGGCATACAGAGGTACAGCGACGACGGAGAGCCCCAGGGAACCGCAGGAGTACCCGTGCTGGACGCAATCAAGAAGAACGGCGTCACTGACGTCGCCGTTGTAGTCACGAGATATTTCGGCGGCGTGCTGCTGGGCAAGGGAGGTTTGGTGAGAGCCTATTCGAAGGCGGCCTCGGACGCGATAAAGGAAGGCGAAATAGTCGAGAGGGTCAAGGGAGCGCCGCTGACCATCGACATAGAATACGACGCTCTCGGCAAGCTCCAGTACATGTTTGAGCAGAACGGCTGGTTCATCGAGGACACGGTCTACACCGACAAGGTTAAGGTGATGACCTACTGCGAAGCCGATAAGATACAGGAAGTCAGCGGGAAGGTCACAGAAGCGCTCAGCGGCAGGTGCACGATAAGCGAGGGCGATCCCGAATACTTCTTCAAGAACCCGGAGGGCAAATTGAGTTTGAAATGATGCAGGCCTATATGATATAATGTTTAAGGCTTTTTATAAAAAAACTTAGGAAAAATTTATAATAAATATTCGTTTTAGGAGGAAGTATTCATGTCAGGACATTCAAAATGGCATAACATTCAAGCTAAAAAGAGCAAGACAGATGCAAAAAGAGGTAAGATATTCACAAAACTGGGCAAGGAAATAATGATTGCTGCAAAGGACGGAGCAAGCCTGGACACTAACGCAAGGCTGAGAGACGTTGTTGCAAAGGCTAAGGCAAACAACATGCCTATGGATACAATCACGAGAGCGATAAAAAAAGGTTCCGGTGAACTGGAAGGCGTCAACTATGAAGAAATAGTTTATGAAGGATACGGTCCGGCTGGAACAGCTGTCATAGTAAATGCGCTTACAGACAACAAGAACAGGACAGCCGCCAACGTAAGATATGCTTTCACCAAGCACGGCGGAAACATGGGTTCAACAGGCTGCGTATCCTTCATGTTCCAGCAGAAGGGCGTAATCGTAATAGAGAAGACAGACGAGATGGATGAAGACGAGATGATGATGATGGCTCTTGATTCAGGGGCTGAGGACTTCAGCTCAGAAGAGGAAGTCTTTGAGATAACCACTGCTCCGGAAGATTTCGGTACAGTTAGAGAAGCGCTTGAAGCCAACGGGCTTGAATTCCTTGAAGCAGAAGTCAAGATGGTCCCTGACACTTACACAGCTATCGATGAAGAGGCTTCTGTAAAGTTCCAGAAGATGATAGACGCCCTCGAGGATGACGACGACGTCCAGGACATCTACCACAACGCTGAGTTCCCTGAGGGATTTGAGGGATAAGCTGCACTATGATATTCGAAAAATCACTCTGAAGGTTGTATGAAAAACAACTAAGGGGTGATTTTTTTAGTTTCAAAGCCGATTGGTGGTTAAAACTAAGAAATGGTAATATATCTGTATAGAAGTTGCGATAGTGCAATAACCATCGAAAATTGAAGGCGAAATTCGCAGAGGAGGAATATTATGTTGCAGAGAAAGTCAGATCTACCTAAACGTCTTACGCTTCTTAAAGAAGCGTACTTGGTAGGCCGATGAGTCTTGGCTCATAACTTTAAAATAACAAGTGGTTCTTCTGCGTCGATAACAAGACGTTACAACAAGCCCAATTGCACCCTGAAGAATATCGCGATCTTATTGTACGCGTTGCGGGATACTGCGCTTTCTTTGTTGAGCTTTGCAAGGAAGTCCAGGATGAAATCATAAGCCGTACAGTAATAGAGTAAACTGAACAAATAATAGAAGGCCACCTAAGGATGAAAATCCGGGGTGGCCTTTCTGCATGCCAGAGGATATAATATAACGTGTAAATCTGAGAAAGTATTTTTGTTTTAAAAGGAGATCGCGGATGTTTCTAATGATAGACAACTATGATTCGTTTGTATACAACCTGGTAAGATATCTGGAGGAGCTGCAGGAAGAGGTTGTGGTCTGCAGGAACGATATGCTGACCTTGGAGGATATCGAGAGGATGCAGCCGCAAGGGATAATAATCTCGCCGGGACCTAAGACTCCCGAGCAGTCGGGAATCTGCATAGACGTCATCAGGGAATTCAGCGGAAGGATACCGATCCTGGGGATATGCCTGGGGCATCAGGGGATTGGATATGCATTCGGGGCCAAAATTGTCAAAGGCAAGGAGCCCGTGCACGGCAAGGTTTTTGACGTATACCACAACAACGCCGGTGTGTTCAGGGGTATCAAGAATCCGGTGAAGGTGACACGGTACCATTCCCTTATAATTGAAAGGGACTCGCTTCCCGAGTGCCTTGAGGTGACAAGCGAGACTGCCGACGGGGTAATCATGGGAATCAGGCACAGGGAGTTCCTTGTAGAGGGAGTCCAGTTTCATCCGGAGGCAGAGCTGACGGAGTGCGGCCATGAGATGCTGAAAAATTTTCTGGAAGAAGCCAAGAGCTTTAAGAGGTGACGGGAATATGGACTATTTGATAGAAGAGATAGAGACGGGACTTGACGCGTTCGATATATATTCAATCTTCAGGGACGACAGATCAGCCGCTTTTCTTGACAGCGGCAAGGGAGCCGAGGATCTGGGAAGGTACTCTTTCATAGGGCTGAACCATTTCGCGGCCTTCAAATATGAAAACGGCGTATGCACCGTAGACGGCAGGGAATTCGGGGGAGAGCCCTTTGAAGAACTGGACAGGATGATAGGCAGATACAGGATAGAAAACAACACAGGCCTGCCCTATGTTGCGGGAGCAATGGGGTATTTTTCCTATGATCTGGCCAGGACAATAGAAAAGATCCCAGTGATTGCGTTGGAGGATGTGAAGATACCGGACCTGTATTTCTATTTTTATGACAATGCGGTAATAGTGGACAACCTGGAAAAGAAAACATATGTAACAGCCCTGGGGATATTGAGGCCCAGGGAAGACAGCGTCAGGGAGCTGAAGCGCAGGATATCGGTCGGGGATAAAGTCACGTACGGTGAAGTGACAGGGAGCAACACGGTATTCCGTTCCAACTTCACTAAGGAAGGCTACATCGAAACAGTGGAAAGGGTGAGGCAGTATATCAGGAGCGGGGATGTTTATATAACAAACCTGACGCAGAGATTCTGCTGCGAAACCCAAAAGGCTCCCTACGATGTATACAGGGACCTGCGGCATATCAATCCGGCCCCCTTCGCCGCATTCCTCAATGTGGAGGATTTCAGCATCGTCTGCTCATCTCCCGAGAGGTTTCTGAGGATAAAGGACAGGATAGTCGAAACCAGGCCCATCAAGGGCACCAGGCCCAGGGGTAAAGACGAAGCAGAAGATCTGAGGAACAGGCAGGAACTTCTGGACAGCGAAAAAGACAAGTCGGAGCTCCTGATGATAGTCGACCTGGAGAGGAACGACCTGAGCAAGGTCTGCAAGCCGTTCACGGTGAAGGTGACGGAGCTTTTCAAGCTGGAGGAGTACAGCACCGTGTTCCATCTGGTCTCGACTGTGGTCGGCGAACTGAAGGACGGATGCACGGCTGTCGGCTGCATCAAGGCCTGCTTCCCCGGAGGCTCAATAACTGGAGCCCCTAAGGTGAGGTCAATGGAAGTTATCGAGACGCTTGAGCCTACCAGGAGGAATATATACACGGGCTGCATAGGGTATATAGGCTTCGACGGGAATGCGGACCTGAACATAGTCATAAGGACCATACTCATGAAAGAAGGCAAGGCCTGCTTTGGAGTAGGCGGCGGGATCACCTGGGAATCAGAGAAGGAAGCTGAGTACGACGAGACTATCGATAAAGCTCGGGCCCTCATGAGAGTCCTATAGATATAAAGGGGTGAGAGAGTTGATGATGTTGAACGGCAAGGTTGTGAAGGATGAAAAGATTATATTGGACAGCGGTTTCCATTTCGGGAGAGGGCTCTTCGAGACCATGCTCGTAAAGGAGGAGCCGCTTTTCCTGGCAGAGCACCTGGAAAGGATAAACAGAGGCCTGCCGCTCATCGGGATTGACAAGAAGATCTCCGGGGAAGAGGTTCTGGAGGCGGTAAAAAAGCTCCGGTGCAGAGGCTGCGTGCTCAAGATGGCTGTCACAGAGAAGAATACGCTGTTCACAGCAAGGGAAAACAGGTACAAACCGGAGCACTACAGCCGCGGGTTCAACGTCGGGCTGAGCCCGGTCATGAGGAACGAATCCTCCCCGCTCACATACCTGAAATCGCTGAACTATCTTGACAACCTGCTGGAACACGAGAGATGCAACCGCCAGGGGCTTGACGAGGTGCTGTTTTTCAACAGCAGGGGGATGCTCTGCGAGGGAAGCGTTTCAAACGTATTCATTGTAAAAGGGGACAGGATATCCACACCATCTATAGAATGCGGACTGCTCGGAGGCATCGTGAGGAAGTTTGTCATCGAAAGCTTCGATGCCATGGAAGGGAGCCTCACAAAGGAGGAGCTCCTGGAGGCAGACGGCGTTTTCCTGACGAACAGCGTGATGGGAATAATGAAGGTAGCAAGTATTTCCGGCAGGCAGTGCCATGAAAACAGCATTATTGATAAAATAAGGCAGGGTTATATGGAAAAAATCATACTTATTGGATGAGAATATTGCTATAAATGCAAAAAAATATAGCAATAATCTGATAATACTGATATTATAGTAGGTGAGGGTAAAAATTTTAAATAACTATATTTATATTTTTAGGAGGGTATTTTATGAACAAACCAGTAATGTCAGAACTATTTAAGAAGAGGATGCCATCAGATGTCAGACTTGGACAGATGAAATTTGCTGAACGTAAAGTTAAACCTGCACTAGTCAATGTGGCTATTGGAAACGTTTCCTTACCTACAAACCCTGCAATGATGAAGAGAATGTTTGCACTTGATGCACCTGAAAGCCCGTTCAATAAGGGCGTTGTTAGATATTCAGGTACAGTAGGTGAGGCTGAGTGCCAGGATGCTTTCAAGAACATCCTTAAATGCGAAGGCTTTGACACTGAGAAATTATTCGTTCAGGTAACAGACGGCGGATCAACTGGTATGGAACTGCTGCTGCTAGGCGTTTGCGGAGATGCTGGAAAAGACGAAAAACCATTGCTTATGATCGACCCGGCTTACACAAACTACACTTCGTTTGCTGAAAGAATTGGACGTAAAACCGTTTCAGTTACTCGTACATTGGGCGAGGACGGAAAGTTCACTCTTCCAGAACTTGACAAAATTGAAGAGGTAATAAAAGCCAACAACCCTGGAGCGCTTCTTGTTATACCTTATGACAATCCTACTGGACAGCTTTACGACTATGCAACTCTCAAAGAGCTTGCTAAACTTTGCGTAAAATACAACATGTGGATGGTTAGCGACGAAGCTTACCGCGAACTCTACTATGATGAAAAAGCTGATATGGTCAGCATCTGGGGCGTTACAGACGCAGATGTACCTGGCATAGAAGGCAGAAGAATAAGCATAGAGACAGCTTCAAAGGTTTGGAACGCATGCGGATTGAGAATCGGTGCTATCATCACTGACAACGCTGAGTACCACACCCAGTCAGTTGCCGAATACACTGCAAACCTATGTGCAAATGTTATAGGCCAGTATATATTTGGAGCGCTTGCTCACGAAAGCAAGGAATCAATAGCTGAATGGTGCAAAGGACTCCGCGAATACTACAAGGATATGATGTTCAAGGTAAACAAAGGCCTTAAAGAGATGGAACCAGGCCTTATTGTTTCAAGCCCTGACGCTTCACTTTACACAGTAATGGACGTTAGAAATATAGTAAAACCTGGCTTTGATTCAATAGAATTTGTTCTTTACTGTGCTCAGAAAGGCGCAGTTGAGTGCGACGGAGTAGAGACAACTCTTCTGGTAGCACCTCTTAAAGGATTCTATGACCCAAGCCTGGGAGACAAGAACCCTGGAAAAACACAGTTCCGTATCGCTTTCATAGAGACTCCGGAAAACATGAACAAAGTTCCTGAACTATTTGTAAAGCTTGTTAAACAGTACGAAGCACAGAGATAAGTAAAAAGTAAAGCTGCCGGATTAAATCCGGCAGCTTTTTTAGCGGGCTCAGAAAACCAGTGATGTCAAAAACTTATAGTGCTGTGTTTAATAATTAACAACATAGACCTTCAGCCCGTAGCGGAAAGCCAGGGTAATCATGTTGGATGTACCCTCGGATTTTCCGTCCCAGAAGGCGATCAGGACTCCCGTATGACTGGCCTCCGACGCGTAGACGGCCATCTGCTCGTTTCGGACAAAGCCGGCAATCTTGCCGAGCCGTTCCCAGTCGGCCCTGAAAATTTTCAGCTTGTAATTCCGCTCCTGCGCAAAAGCCTCGCCAAGCCTGTCTGCGCCTCTTGCTCCGCCGGAAACAATCTCAATATTCCCCGCTGCTGTTTGAATGGTCGCGGAGCAGTTCATTGAGGAAACTGCTGCATTTATCCTTAAGAAGGGAATAATCTTTGAAATCCCTTCCGCCGGCAATTATCACCCTCATAAATTTTCACCTCCAGGCATTACTGTTGTATTCGATATATCCCAAAAAATATCCTTCTATTATTAACAGAAATATAACACGTTCTTAATTGCTTTGCGCATCAAAAGGCTGTATGCTTAAACAGCAATAAAAAAATTAATAAAGGGAGTGATCATATGGATTTAACTTTATCAGATATCAATGAATGTCTTGAAACTTTAGGCTAATATCTGTAATGTGACCAATGGGAGTTGTAAGTCTTCATACAAACACAGAACACAGATAGTAAAGTGTAGAGACATCATACCGGACAGCCGAAACAGCAGGTTTTTCAGCCTGCTGTT
>Ga0316601_100000032_pt1 | contig 48678 bp, 40 predicted proteins | sample OWC_soil_day5_no_FD_207663 | JGI IMG/M metagenome (GOLD analysis project Ga0316601, IMG submission 207663) | Wetland soil microbial communities from Old Woman Creek delta, Ohio, United States - OWC_soil_day5_noCT | ecosystem: Environmental > Terrestrial > Soil > Wetlands | place: USA: Ohio... | reverse complement strand
ATTCTACGTTTTTTATCTGGATTATCTGCAATGGCGATAATTATTTTATCAAACAAATCCTTTGCTTCTAGTACAACATTTAAATGTCCCATAGTAAATGGATCAAATGAACCTGCATATATAGCTATAGCCATGTTCCACTCCTCCAAAATAATCAATTTTTAGTATCAATAATAGTATATCTAATACTTAACTGGTATATCACTTAAATTTCTCTTATCTCTTCCGTATACTGTGGAATTTTACGTTAAAAATTAAAGACACCTTGGTAACGAAGTAGACCTTGATCCTCTTCAGTGTCCTCTGCAACTAAAAATAGGTGCCAAAGGAAACGTCCCTTTGACACCTTGATAATTATATTAGATTTCTCTTAACCATTTCAGTTACAGCAAAAGTTGCAACGTCATCTGCATATTTTCCTGGTCCAAAGCCTGCATCGTAGCCTAGCTCTTTAGCTAACTCGTGAGTTATTCTTGGACCTCCACAGATTAATACTACCTTATCTCTTAAGCCTTCAGCTTCTAAAAGCTCTACAAGATTTGTTAAGTTTTCTATGTGAACGTTCTTTTGAGTAACTGTTTGTGATACTAGAAGAACGTCAGCTTTTAACTCTATAGCCTTCTTTATGAACTCTTCGTTCTCAACTTGGCTGCCTAGGTTATAAGCTTCTATCATTTCATATCTTTCAAGACCATAATGTCCTGCAAAGCCCTTCATGTTCATGATAGCGTCTATACCAACTGTATGAGCATCAGTTCCTGTACTTGCACCTATAATTACTATTTTACGTTTGATGTTTTCTTTTGCATAGTCATCAACTTGGTGCATATCCATTGTATCAACTTCTACAGTTTCAACGTGGATTGATTCGTAGTCTACAGTATGAGTTAAGCTTCCAAATACTACAAACATAGTAAACTCTTCATCAAGAGATCCATGATATGCTACGTTTGGTTCGCTTAAGCCCATTTTCTTAGCAAGCTCTTTAGCTGCTTCTACTGCCTTTTCACCATCTGGTAATGGAAGCGTAAAGCTTACTTGCACCTTACCATCATTCATAGTATCGCCGTAAGGCTTAACCTTTGTTAGATCAAGGCTCTTATCAAAATCTTTTTTATCTGTTGAATATAATCCGCCGCTCATTAGTTTTTACCCCCTAACATAAGCTCTATGAATGGATTGATGTAGTTCTTATCTTTTTCAACAACGCCATCCAATCCTTTTCCTCCATCTTGAGGTCTCTTAACTCCTCCAAATACTCCTTTTTCAAGAGTTTTGAATAGTCCCATTCCTTCGATTTCTTGTAGTAAATCTGAAGCCTTGTTTAATACTTCATCTGCTCTCTTTTCCATTATGCCGCCTTCTTTGAAGGTGATTTCATTTCCTAAATCAGCCATGTTGTTGAAGATGTATTGAGCATTTTCTATTGATAATGCTCTATCCTGCATAAATGGAGTGTGGATAGCTTCTGTTAACATTCCTAGTAGGTGAAGTTTTTGTCCAGTCATTATTGTTACCATGTTGAATAATGCATCTTGAACGTGTCCTTTGAATATATTACCTGTCATGAACTTAGTTGGAGGCATATATTTTAAAGGCGCCTTAGGGAATATTTCTCTTGCCATTTGAGCTTGAGCAAGTTCTAATAAGAATCCATTCTTTAAGTCAGGATGCATTTCAAATGCATGACCAAGTCCCATTTGCTCTTCTGGAAGTCCAGCTAGTAATGCAAATTGCTCATTCATTAATTGAGAAGCAAGTACTGTATGAGCTTCTTCAACTGCATCAGCAGTAGTTAAGTAGTTGTCTTCTCCTGTGTTTATGATAACACCGGCAAAACCATTTATTATTCTTGAGAAGTATTGGTCAACAATAGTTCTCTTCATGTTTATATCTCTGAATAGTATGCCGTATAGAGCATCATTAAGCATAACGTCTAATCTTTCAAGAGCTCCCATAGCAGCTATCTCTGGCATACATAGTCCTGAACAGTAGTTACATAATCTTATGTATCTTCCTAACTCTTCACCAACTTCATCAAGAGCATTTCTCATAAGTCTGAAATTTTCTTGAGTTGCAAAAGTTCCTCCAAAGCCTTCAGTTGTTGCTCCGTATGGTACGTAGTCAAGTAAGCTTTGACCAGTTGTTCTTATAACAGCTATTATATCTGCACCTTGTTTTGCAGCAGCTTTAGCTTGGATTATATCTTCATATATGTTTCCTGTAGCAACGATAACATATAGATATGGACCTTCCTTGTCACCGAATTTGCCAAGGTATTCTTCCCTTTTAGCTCTGTTAGTTCTAATTCTCTCAACAGTTTCCTTAGCAATACCGTTTATAGCTGTTTTTATTTCAAAAGCATCAGCCATTGGAAGCTTAGTTAAGTCTAATTCTCCCTTAGCAACCTTTTCCGCTATCTCTTGAGGAGTTAGCTTAGTGTTAAGCATAGCGTTTCCTATGAATGTAGCAGTACCGATTCCTAAACCGTTACCCTTCTTTATGTTCTCAACTACAACGTTTGGCAGTGGTACTCCAAACTCATCTACACCATCAATTCCTAGAAGTCTGCATATTGTTCTTTCAACAGTTACTGTAGTATGCTTATCAACAAATTCTTGAGTATCTGCAGCTATTTTTCTTGCAGACTCTCTTGCTTTTTCTACTACTTCAAAATTTAAATTTAATTTACTTTCCATTTTCTTTCTCCTTTCAGTCGAAACACGAGGTAACTTAAGATTGTTCGCTGCCCTTTGGGCACTGGGTACTCTATGACAGTTCGTTTCCACTCACTAGAGTACCCGCCAAAGTTCATTTAGAACTTTGACCTCACAAGTTACCCGTAAAAGTCCATTTAGGACTTTTACCTCCTCTTATTCTTTATCAGCATAAAAACCTTTAGCTATATTTACTAGTTCCTCATCAAGACCAAGTAAAATTGATATATTTAGTGCATCCTTTGGTACCTGGCTGTCCTTTGATACCCTTTCAAGCCTATACTCCATATTTTCCTGGATAAGCTCCACAGAATGCTTTTTATTTAAATCAATTTTATACTTTAACGCTTCAAAATTAACATTTTTTAGCCCTACCACTTGATAGTGTACCATATCTTCTTCAACTACTCCATCATAATGGGTAGATATAAGACTTATAGAATCATACTTAGTTAAATACCTGCTAAGAGATTTAACCAAGAATAAACCTTCCTTAGGATTCGTTCCTCTTGCAAACTCATCTAAAGCTAAAAAACCTTTTTCAGTTTTTACACAATTTATTACCTCTTTAAGCTTAATAATCTCAGCTCCGAAGGTACTTAGTCCTTTAGATATATTCTGCATGTCATCAGAAACAAAATACACAAAATCTAAAACTGGCAGCTGTGCTTCTTTAGCAAAAACATATAAACCCATCTGTCCAAGCAATAGATTAAGTACTATTGTTTTCAGAGTTACGCTTTTACCTCCCATATTTGCCCCAGTAATTACAGTAGTGCCATCCACTAGGTCAATATTTACAGGAGTAAAGCTCTTTTCTCTGCTCTTAAGCACTTCTTCTATTTCAGGATTAACTGCATCCTTTAAGGATAATTCCATCTTTTTAGAGATTCTTGGTTTAACTGCATTATATTTAATAGCTAGCCTAGCCTTAGCCATTAAAAAATCCAGCTTCCCTATACTTTCCATGTTCTGCTCAAAGTAATGAATGTAATCACTAAGCTTCTCACTTAGCTCTCTTCTTACCTTAAGCTCTTCCTCTTCCTCTAAAATCACCACATCAAGCCTTTGCTGCTTTAACATGATAATAGTGTCTTCATCCTCTTCCTTTAGAATATTATGCTCAAGCTTAGTTTTCTCTCCCCTGATTTCCTTTAATCTTTCAGAGTACTGATCATATATATAAAACGTTGGAATTCTCTTTCCCTCAGGGTCTAACAATACAATAGCCTCTTCAAGGGAATTCATTCTTATGTTTTCAATTTGCAAATCTAAATTATTAAACACTTCTAAAAGCTCTTCATTTAAAAGTGTAAAATATTTTATCTCATAAAGCTCTATATCATCCAGCGCCTCATTATGCTTGCATCTTTTTATAGAACTTTTAATATCTTTAAGCTTACAAAATATTCTCTCAACCTCTGAATATAATTGCTTCTTAGTTTTTATTCCTTCTATTACCTTTTCTGTGTCATCAAGCTCCTTTAACAGCTTATCCTTGTGAGCAATTTTGAATGGCTTTATATCCTTTTTTTCTTCTGCTCCATAGGGTGTCATTACCTCTAGCTGATCCATTACAAAGGTGAAGCCTATTTGTTGTCTTTGTTCTTTATCTAAGAATTTCACCTAAACCACCCACTTTATCTAAAATTTTCAGCCTTTACATCAATAATCGGCAAACTAATTTCTTTTCTAAGCTTATCCATAAACCTCTCCTTATCAAACTCATATCCAAAAGGAGATTTTGGATTGCTAGTGACACAAATCACATTTATTCCATTTAACACTCTAAGCTTTCCGCCCTGTCTTTCAAACTTATATAAAGTATCCCCACTTATAAAAACCTTAGTTCCATCCTCTGCTAAAAAAGTGATACCCTTAAACTTATCTGTGGATTTCATAATATCCTCAATAAACTTATCGGAAATTATGCCCTTCACTACCACATAAACAGCTTCCTCTGTAAGGTTTTCTACAACCTCCTTAGCGGCTTCTAAGGCAGTTAAAACCTCCAAATTAACTATGGAATCATCCTTATTAATAATAGATACTCTTACAGCTTCCGGTATATTTCTACACAACCCCAATATGTGTTTATTATCCTCCTGCTGCAAAGATAAAAGCTTAACTGCGTGGCCAGTTCTTTCAACTACTTTATCCATACTTCTAGATAAAGCGGCTCCTGTGGCTAATATTGTAGCCTCTGTTATAGAAGGGGAAGCGAAGCTTTTTCTACTTAATGCTCCATCTACAATTACCAAATCACTGCCTAAGCCTTTAAGCTCTTTACAAACCTGTATCATATAAGAATTTAATGATGGTCCACCAAGCTCTACATATCCATCACTAAGGGCTTTTACAATTACTACTTCTCCCATAGCGGTATGAATGCCTGTGGTCGATAATATTTCTCGAGTAATATCACTGTTATATAGACACTGCTTTGCAGTAGCTAAACAGGTGCCCTTTTCTATATATATTCTGGGTTTCTCAGTAGCTGTTACTCTGTCCTCTTCCTCTCCATCCCGTCCTATGGAAGTAAGGCCCAACTTAAGTTTCCCCCTTGATTTTTCTAATATATAGTTTAAAACAGTAGTTTTCCCTACATTTTTATCCATGCCTATTATTGATATTGTGTTGTATGGCTTAATCATTTGTAGAATGTCTAGTTTATTCATTATAAAACTTCCTTAAAATAATATGCGGAACTTTATTATTGCATCCACCTGCACAACTTATTCAGCGTACAGGTGGACCTTTAATTCTTAAATGTAAAATTTAAAATGTAGAATGTAAAATGAATGTTGATTTTTCTGTTGTCACAGAAAAATCTTATATTTTAAATTTATAAAAACGCTATTGCATTTTAATTTATATTTTTTCGTCAGAAAAAAATTCATTCATTTTTAATTTTAAATTTTCAATTTTAAATTAAAATAGTTCTTATTCTTTGTGACTGCTTCTTATCTTTCTTTCAAGTCCTTCTGGTTCAAGAGCCATTTGTTGTCCGTTTAATAATCCAGCAACTCCAACCTTCTTAACTTTCTTTTCTCCACTGCATACTTCACAATTACAGCCTGGTACATAGTTAGTTGGCTCTTCGTAAGTAGTAATTACTCCTTCGAAGTTTCTTAATATAACTTTGTTGTGGCTTTGTGAAATTACGTAGTTTGGCATAACTGGAGTTTTTCCACCACCACCAGGAGCATCAACAACGAATGTTGGTACACAGTATCCTGAAGTATGTCCTCTTAAGCCTTCTATTATTTCTATCCCCTTTGAAACTGGAGTTCTGAAGTGCTCAAGTCCCATTGAAAGGTCACATTGATAAATGTAATAAGGTCTTACTCTTATTCTAACCAATTGATTAACTAATTCCTTCATAACGTGCATGCAATCATTTATTCCTCTTAAAAGAACTGATTGGTTTCCTAGTGGAACACCAGCGTTAGCAAGTCTTGCACAAGCTTCTTTAGCTTCTTCAGTTATTTCATTTGGGTGATTAAAGTGAGTGTTTAACCAAATTGGATGATATTTTGAAAGCATGTTTACTAGTTCTGGAGTTATTCTTTGTGGTAGAACAACTGGAACTCTTGATCCTATTCTTACTATTTCAACATGTGGGATAGCCCTTAATTTTGAGATGATATATTCTAGCTTATCATCTGAAACTAGAAGAGCATCTCCACCTGAAAGTAGTACGTCTCTTATTTGTGGAGTTTTTGCAATATATTCTATTGCTTTGTCTATTCTTTCTATTGGCATTGAGCTGTCACTTTGTCCAGCGAATCTTCTTCTTGTACAGTGTCTGCAGTACATTGAGCATTGGTCAGTTATTAAAAGTAATGCTCTATCTGGATATCTATGAGTTAATCCTGGCACTGGTGAATCTCCATCCTCATGTAATGGATCTAAAAGATCTGCATGAGATTGATGTACTTCAAGTGCTGTTGGTATAGCTTGCTTTCTTATTGGATCATGTGGGTCGTTTGGATCGATTAATGAAAGATAGTAAGGAGTTATAGCCATTCTTAATGTTTTAAGAGTTTGTCTTGCTCCTTCTTCTTCTTCTTCAGTTAATGGAATGTACTTCTTAAGCTCATCTACAGTTTCTATTCTATTTTTAACCTGCCATCTCCAGTCATTCCATTGTTCATCTGTAACGTCTTTAAATAGTTCAAATCTTCTATTCACTTTCATTTTTCCGTCCCCCTAATTTACAATTTACTAAGTTTTATATTACTGGTAACCATTAATTCTTGTGTAATTATTTGTAATTAGCTTTTACACAGTAAATGCAATATTAATTAACTTAATATTGCATTTACTTTATTGCTCTCTATTAATATATATTAAACATATAACTCTTCAAATATTTTTCTTAAAGTTTCACTTTCTCTTAATTCAGCTAAAGTAATTTCAGCATGGTCCTTAGTGTATCCATTTCCTATAATCATGTTTACGTCTTTACCAACACCTTCAGCTCCTAAAGCTGCTTTTGTAAAGCTTGTAGCCATTGAGAAGAAGTAAACTGTACCATCATCTTTAACTGGTAATATACAAGCCATTTCTGTATTTTGGATGTTTACGCAGCTGATTGATAAATCAACTTCTTTGCCATTGTTAGCTTCTAAAGTTTTGTTTAGTACATCTACTGGTCTAGTAGCATCACTTATTATTGCTTTATGGCACAATCCCCATTCAAGTAATTGATTAGCTTGAGCTTGCTTTCTAACCATAGCTATAACGTTTCCAGTTGGTCCTACTCTCTTCATTGCTTCATAGCAGCAAAGCATTCCTGATTTTCCAGCTGCTCCAAGAACAAGTACGCTTTGTCCTGGTCTAACTAATTTCGCTGCTTGAGCTGGTGCTCCTGCAACGTCTAATGCTGCAAGTGCTAAATTTTCAGTCATGTCTTCTGGAAGCTTAGCATATATTCCGCTTTCGAAAAGTATAGCTTGAGCTTTAACCTCTACTCTATCGATGTCTTTTTTAACATCTAATATTTCTTGGATTTTTAATGGAGTTAATGAAAGTGATACTAATGAAGCAATTTTGTCTCCAACTTTTAAATCTCTATCCTTCAAAGCTTCTCCTATTTCAGCAACTGTTCCTATAAGCATTCCGCCTGAACCAGTTACTGGGTTTTGCATCTTACCTCTTTCACCCACTATTTCCATTATTTTAGCTTTTATTTTTTCAACATCACCCTTAGCTTCTTCTTCTATTTGAGTGAAGCTTGCTGAGTCAACATTCAAAGCTATAACATCAACAAGTATTTCGTTGTCATAAATCTCCATAGTGTTGTCAATTTTGTAAGCTGCTTGAGTTAAAACTCCTTGTGGTTCAATTACTCTGTGAGTACCGTATTTACATCCCTTTTTCATAATTTATTCCTCCTCAAATTATCCCTTTTATATTAAATTAATTTTTAAACATCCATAGTTTTTATTTCTTCAAATATGATTAAATCAGCTTCTGTAAGTGACTTAATCTCTTCAATAGTTGTATCCTTATGCATTTCCTTTAGTACTAAACCAGCCTTAGTAACTTCTATTACACAAAGCTCTGTTACTATTAAGTCAACTTCCCCTCTAGCTGTAAGTGGCAAAGTACATTTTTTAAGTATCTTAGGTTGACCCTTTCCAGTATGCTGCATAGCAACTATAACCCTTCTTGCTCCTGATACAAGGTCCATTGCTCCACCCATTCCTGGAACCATTTTCCCTGGTACAATCCAATTAGCAAGGTTTCCTTCTTGGTCTACTTCTAAAGCTCCAAGAACAGTCATATCAACGTGACCTCCTCTTATTAATGAAAAGGACATTGAACTATCAAAATATGCTCCATGAGGAAGTATTGTAACATATTGTCCACCTGCGTTTGTAATATGTACATCTTCTTCACCTGGTGCTGGAGTAGGTCCCATTCCTACCATCCCATTTTCTGATTGGAAAGTAACCATCATGCCTTCTGGAACATAGTTAGCAACCATAGTTGGAAGACCTATACCTAAGTTTACAAGCTGACCATCTCTCAATTCTTTTGCTACTCTCTTAGCGATTATCTCTTTTGCTAACTTGCTATCTGTTATCATAGTTATAGAGCCCCCTTCATTATATAATCAACTACTACACCAGGAGTCATTGCAAGGTCTGGGCTAAGCTCTCCTGTCTTCACTAATTCTTCTGCTTCAACTATTACTGTATCTGCAGCCAATGCAATGTATGGATTGAAGTTTTTTGTAGTTCCTTTATAGAAGGTATTACCAAATTCATCTACTACTGTTCCAAGTACTAATGCTAAATCCGCTTTTACTGGAAGCTCTAACAAGTACTCCTTACCATTTATAGTAAGCTTTTCTTTGCCTTCTTCAACTATTGTGCCTACACCTGTTGGAGTTAAAACTCCGCCTAGTCCAGCACCTGCTGCCCTAACCTTTTCGATTAAACTTCCTTGTGGAACAAGCTCTACTTCCATTTTTCCTTCATTCATAAGTCTTCCTGTTTCAGGATTTGTCCCTATATGAGAAGCTACAACCTTTTTAACTTGTCCATTTACTACAAGTCTGCCTATTCCTCTGTCTGGGAATCCAGTATCATTAGCTATTATAGTTAAATCCTTTACATTCTTTTCGATTAGTAAATCTATTAACTTTTCAGGAGTTCCACAAGCTAAAAAACCGCCTATCATAACTGTCATGCCATCTTTGAAAAGCTCTTTTACTTGTTCAGGCTTAATTATCTTGTTCATATTTTCCCCTCCTATTTTAATCCTAATATTTTTCTTGCTTCTGCTGGAGTTGCAACTTCTCTTCCAAGCTCCTTAGCAAGTCTTACTACCTTTTCTACCATTACTCCATTTGACTCTGCTGGAACACCTTTAGCGATGTAAACGTTGTCCTCAAAACCAACTCTAACATGGCCTCCCATGATTATTGACATTGCAGCCATTTGGAACTGACTTCTGCCTATTCCTGATACTGTGAATGTACTTCCCTGTGGAATACTTCCTGCCATAAATACTAAATCTCTTGGAGTAGCGCTAATTCCACCATTTACTCCCATTACGAAATTGAAATGCATTGGTTCATTAATAAAACCTTTTTTCTGAAGTCTTAGAGCCATATCTATCATGCCTTTATCAAAAACTTCAATTTCTGGTTTTACACCAAGTTCAATCATTTTTTTACCAAACTCTTTAATAGTGTTTTCAGTATTTACAAATATGTCATCTCCACCAAAGTTACAAGTACCACAATCTAATGTAGCCATCTCTGGTACTAAATCTACTGGTTGAAGTCTTTCTTCATTGCTCATACCTACTGCTCCACCTGTAGAAGGTTGTACAATAGCATCTGGACATTTTGCCTTTATTGCCTCTATGCATTGTCTAAATCTTTCTCTGTCTTGAGTAGGAGTACCATCATCCCATCTTACATGTAAGTGAATGATACTTGCGCCAGCTTTGTATGCCGCTTCAGCTTCTCTTACTATTTCCTCTACCGTGTAAGGAACTGCAGGATTATGTTCTTTAGTAACCTCTGCTCCACAAATAGCAGCTGTTATAATAAGCTTCTCCATTCTATTTCCCTCCATTTAATTTAAAATAAAAACCCTATTCATACACATCATAATTAAATACACACAAATCATAAATTTAAAATTTAGAATGCTTTATTAATTTAAAATTTAAAATGTAGAATGTAAAATGAAGGTTGAAATTCCTGCGGAATTTCTTTAATTATCTTTTTTTATTCTTAAAAACTCCATAGGAGTTTTTTCCTTCATTTTCAATTTTTAATTTTAAATTTTACATTGTTATTTACGTTGCTTGTCCTTTGGTGTTACACAAGTTCCACTTGCTCTACATACAACTATCGGCTCTGCTAATATATCGCAAGCTGAATCATTTATATCTGGTCTTGGAACAATTACCTTTCTTGCTTCAAATACCATTTTCCTTGATGTGTTTCCCATTTGAACTATTTCGCCTTCAGCTTCTATGTAATCTCCTGCATAAACTGGTGCTAAGAATTCAACGCTATCGTAAGCTCTGAATAATCCTTCATCACCATCTTGTTGTATCAATAACTCTGTAGCAACATCTCCGAATAATTGAAGCATTCTAGCTCCGTCTACTAAATTCCCACCGTAATGTGCGTCATGTGAACTCATTCTTAATCTGATTAATGACTTCATAATTAATTCCTCCCCTGTTACTTCCTAATGATTTATATTCCTGAAATCTACATTTAAAATTAATCTTAAATGTAGACCTAACAAGCTGATTATAATAAATTAAAAACAAAAAAACACCGAAAGATTTTCAGTGCTTTAATATACCTACTTAATTAACAAAATCAAACACCATTCATGCAATGAAAACCTTATCATTACATAAATAGCGCTCCGTGAATTTCTCACGACAAGAATAGAGCATTTTACTCTTATCCCCAAGGGAATATCCAAGAACAAATAATTCCCTTTCGGCAAAACAAATCCTTCGCTTTTATTATTGGAGGTTCCTCTCCTTATCACCTAAAAGCTACCCTTTTGTTTGCGCCTCTACTTATGTTACTTCCTGTTATTTTTTTATCAAACACCCTATTATGTCTTAATTATAATGCTTACTAAATTCAAAGTCAATATTCTTACGAAAGATTATAAATATATTTAACTTTCTGCATATTGGTGTAATTGATTTATTTCCTTCACTATTAATACCCTTTTTTAATATCCACAACATTTTCTAGTACACCTTTATTTGCATACTTCTCTAAATTCTTATATGTTATATGAAACCTTCTTTCATTTCTTCTTTCCGATACCCAAGAGTTATGTGGGGTAATAATAACATTTTCAAAGCTCCACAACGGACTTTCTTCTTTCAAAGGCTCTTCTTCAACAACATCTAAAGCTGCTCCTTTAATTTGACCATTAGATAACCTTGAAATCAATTCCTCCTCATCTATTACATTACCTCTTGAAACATTAACTAGCAAAGCATTCTCTTTCATGCTTGCCATTCTTTCTTTATTTAATAGATGATGACTTTCTTTTGTGTAAGGTATAGTCACCACTACCACATCACAAAGCGAAAGCATTTCATCAAGATTTTCCTTTTTAAAGCATTTGTGAAAATACTGAACGGGTGTACCTTTCGTATTAAGCCCTAAAACCTCCACCTCAAAACTCTGAAGCCTTTTAGCAGCTTCAATAGCGATAGTTCCTGTACCTAAAAAACCTACTGTCTTGCCACAAAGCTCTAAAACAGAGGTGTCCATTTTCCACTGCTTATTTTGTTGTTTTTCATAAAACCCTCTACTGTTTTTATACAACTCCAGTATTTTAAGCACTATCCATTCTCCCATAGGTATACTGTATCCACCTCTATTGTTTGTCAAAGTGATATCAGATTTAATCAATTTCTCCTTAGGAACCTGATCTATTCCTATACTAGACAATTGTATCCATTTTAACTTTTTCATTTTACTTATATCTAAGCTATCAAAAGGATTATAGCACACCAACACCTCTACATCTTCTAATTCCTCTGTGTAAGATATACCGCTCTCACCCTTTACTAACAGCTCATACCCAAGCTTTCTTATACTTTCCATTCTTTCTTTCCCATAATCATATGTAAAAAGTGCTTTTATAGCCATAAAAAAACACCCACCCTTTCTCATGCATACTATTTAGTAACATTCATATTATATCATTTGTTTGGAAACTTACTTAAACACATAAATAACAATGCTATTTCTACAAAAGTATATATGATATCAGTCTAAACAGCGAAGATTTTGAATAATCAACCGCCAAAACCCAATGAAATAATTGCACAATTTCAAGCTTTTTAAGAGAAATATTATTTAGCTTAATTTCTCTTGCAAAATATACATTTATACATTATACACGCAAGTTTATGCACAATATTTATTTAAACAGATTCAATTTGTAATGTAAACTTTTTCATATATATTGTAATTTTCGACAAAAACCTATAACGCCTCGTATAATAAAACTGATTTTTCAAAATTTACAAAAAATCGAACGAAATGATTTGACAAACTTTCACTTTACATTTTATACTATATTTAGGATAAGGTGCATGTCCTAATGAATGTTTATACATTTTTTTCGGGGGTGTTTATTAATGAAAAAGATCGTGTCAATGGTTACCGCTCTTTCAATGTTTACTCTTCTTACATCTACATCTGTAGCTAACGCATCACAAAATACTGCACCAGATTTTGTGAAAGGTACGCTTTCAGGTAAATTTACAAAGGACATCAAGGGGGTTCATAATTTTTTCAACGAAAACAAGTCTAAGTTTGGAGTTGATGTTGCTGAAAACGAGTTAACTCAACTTGCATCACAAGCAGACAACTTAGGATTCACTCACATAAAAGCTCAACAAATGGTTAACGGCATTCCTGTATTCGGTAATGAATACATCGTTCACTTCGACAAAACTGGACAAGTATATGCTGCTAACGGAAATTTTGATGCCAAAGCAAAAAAGGCTAAAATTGATAAGACTAAATTTATAGCTCCAAGCAAAGCCGCTTTACTTGCGCAAGCACAATTTACATTTGACTCCTTACAAATGGCGCCAAATGCAAAGCTTTATTTGTTGAACGTTAATAATGAATTTATTCCTGTATATGAAGTTAGAGTAAACTTCCTATATCCAAATCCAGGTGACTGGCATGTATTTGTAAATGCTGTTAACGGCAATATCGTTAAGCAATATAATACAATATCAGGTGTTGCTGCTACAGCTACAGGAACAACTCTTATCGGAGAAGTTAAAACTTTAAATGTTGATAAGGTTACTACTACTGTAAAAAGAACAACAACAACACAGTATAGACTAATTGATAATACTAGACCTGCTTCAATAACTACTTATACAGCTAATAGTGGAACAATTCTTCCTGGTTCAGTATTCTACGGAACAACCGCTTCAATTACTGACAAAGCTGCTGTAAGTGCTCACGTTTATGCAGGAAATGTTTATGATTTCTACAAATCTAAGTTTGCTAGAAATGGTATAAACAATGCTAACATGGCAATGAAATCAACCGTTCACTATAAACTAAACTACAATAACGCTTTCTGGAATGGTTCACAAATGGTTTATGGTGATGGAGATGGTACTACCTTTACATCACTTTCAGGAGCATTAGACGTAGTTGGTCACGAAATGACTCATGGAGTTAACTCAAACTCAGCTAATTTAGTATACGAAAACCAATCAGGAGCATTAAGCGAATCTATATCAGATACCTTCGGAACACTTATAGAGTTTGCTTATCAACCAGCAAAATTTGACTGGTTAGTTGGAGAAGATATCTACACTCCTGCAAAAGCTGGCGATGGATTAAGAAATATGGCTGATCCAGCAGCACAAGGACACCCAGCTCACATGAGCCAATTCAAAGTTTTACCTAACACTCAAGCAGGAGACTGGGGTGGAGTTCACAGTAACTGTGGAATACCAAACAAAGCTATGTACTTAACTGCTACAAATGCTAGCATAGGGATGGACAAGATGGCTCAATTATGCTACAGAGCTTTAACTGTTTACTATACTTCAACTACTAATTTCTCACAAGCTAGAGCTGCATTCGTACAATCTGCTACAGACCTTTACGGTGCTGGAAGCGCAGAGGTTGCTGCAGTAAACTCTGCATGGGATGCTGTAGGCGTACAATAACAAATTGATACAGACTCTTGGTTATTTACTAAATAACCAAGAGTTCTTTTATTTTTATACTAATTTTTCTCTTCAGCTAATACAAAATCCAAAATAAACTGTTACTCTTTTATCTTCTTAAATAAGGTACTGGGTTTATAGGCGTACCCGCCAATCTCACCTCAAAATGAAGATGAGGTCCGGTACTTCGTCCTGTGCTTCCAACCTTTCCTATCTGCTGGCCACTTTTAATCTTCTGTCCTTCACGAACACTAATCACACTACAATGACCATATATGGTTTCTATTTTGCCACTATGTTCAATTTTAATAACCTTTCCATAACCATCTTCCCATTTAGCATAAGAAACAACACCTTCCATAGATGCATAAATAGGCGTTCCTGTAGGCGCTCCAATATCAATTCCATTATGCATTTTACCCCATCTTTCCCCAAAGTTAGATGTAATGGTTCCCCTACTTAGGGTACTAAACACTGGCACAACGGATGTATTTGACGTTTTAATTCCTTTTAAAATAATTTTATTTTCCGGCTTTTCAACTATACTTTCGCTTATTACTTGTTCCCCAACTGTTCTTCTATTTTGAATCGCAATTTGTTTATTTATAATCTTTAAACCATTCTTGCCTTCGTTTTGCACTTTAGTTTGGCCCTGAAGCATATCATTGGAGTTATTAATAACAGTAGCTGCAGCTATCACTTCTTTAGCCTCCACATTCCCCTTTATTTCCACAGTTACTAGAGGTTTATTACTACTATAATTTGTATTTATTATCTTCACAGCTGCGCCTTCCACGTCCTGTACCTGTCTCAGCTTAACCTTCTTTTTCACATAGGTTATATTATTAACAACTCTACTTTCTTTAACATTCTGCAGATTAGCTTTTGATATGTAATATTTCACAATATATTCTTGAACAGCTTTACCTTCCATCTCATTTGCTACTATCGCTACTTCTTTGCTATCTGAAAGCATGCTAAGGGCAGTTACCTCTATTTTATTCTCATTAATAAAATTTTGTCTAATATCATCTTCTGAAGTAAAGAAACTTTCATCCACTAATATTCTACTGTCCTGTATATCTCTATCTATATTTATTTTTCCAAATCGCTTTTTAATATTACTTTCAACATCCGCTTTAATGATATTAAAGGTTTCTATATCTTCTACATAAGCTATTGGGGTGCCCCCTATAGTAATTTGATACCCATTCGCCTTATTGGTACTATAACAAATATATGAGCATACTATGGTTACTGCAATTACTATAATACTTAAAAATTTTCTATTATTATCTAAATTACTCAAGTTTTTCCCTCCTCTTGCCTTTGTTAATATACCCAATAAAACAAAAAATATAATTAATTTTTATTAAATTATTGAATAAAAGCCACTATAGTAGATAATATTTAAAATATATTAATAATTAACCCAGTATTTTCATTGTTATAAAAACTACATTTTGTTATAATTAACACATGTACTACTATATATTGTATAAATTTAATAGGAAGGTTGCGATAACATGAGCACTTTCATGTTTAAGAACAAAAATACCGAATACACACCAATAAGCAATGTTTTTATAGATAAATATATGCCCACAGCCAGAGGAGAATTTGTAAAAGTATATCTTTTAGGACTAAAATATTGCATATCTGGAGAGTTAGGAGTTAGTTCATCAATTATAGCTTCAACTCTTCATTTGTTAGAAACAGATGTACTAAATGCTTGGAATTACTGGCACGACGAGGGCGTTATAAAGTTTCACGCCATTGATAAAATGGGTAACTTTAACATAGAGTTTTTAGACTTAAAGGAGGATACACCAGATTCTAATGAAAAGGTAAATCTCCTTCATGAATTAAATAAAGACCCTATAAAAGGTATGCTTCAGGATATAGAAAAACTTATAGCTAGGCCTCTTTCTCCAAAAGAAATGACTACTTATATAGGTTGGCAAAATGAATTCAATTTTTCACCTGAGCTTATTCTTCTATTAATACAATACTGCGTGTCAAAAGGAAAGCTAGATTACAGATACGCAGAAAAAATAGCATTAGCTTGGCATGATGCAAAGATAAACAACATAGATGAAGCTCAAACCTTTATCAAGCGTCATGAGGATAAATGGATAAAAATAAGAAAAATTTTAAACTACTTAGGTATAAAAGATCCCGAAATTATGAAACCTCAAGAAGAAATGCTTGATAAGTGGATTAATATATATAAATTTCCTCTTGAAGTTATTCAAAAGGCATGTGATATTTGCTTTGAAAGGCTTAACAAAGCAGAATTTAAGTATATAGACGGTATTTTATCTAGCTGGTTTAAGGAAGGGCTGCTTACTCTCGAGGATATAGCAAAGAAGGATGCGAAGAAACCAACTTATAAGAAGGCTCCAGATTACAGCAAGCCGTCAAAGGATAATTTTAATAACTATGAACAAAGAACCTATGATTATGATGATTTAGAAAAGAAATTATTAGGATGGGATAATAATGATTAAGGGTTATCAATCAGATATTTTAAAGATATATGAAGCTATTCGCGAAGAGAGTGCTGCTGAGCTGTTAAGAAGAAGGGAAGAAATTGAAAAAAAAGTTCCTAGAACATTAGAGATCGAAAGACAAATTGGCAAGCTTTGCTTAGAACTTTCTATGAGTGCTTTAAAAACTATAGAGAATAGAGAAGAATATATTAGTAACTTAAGAAATAAAATAACTGAGCTTAGAATCCAAAAATCTGAGTTGTTAGTATCTCACGGTTACGATATGGAATATTTATCACATCGCTACCGATGCGATAAATGTAATGATACCGGATTTATAGGCGCACAAAAATGTAGCTGTTATAAGCAGCTCCTTGTTGATCTATACTACAAAAACTCAGATTTACGAGACATGCTAAGAATCAACAATTTCGATACCTTTCAAATGGATTATTATTCTCAAAGAAGGGCAGAAGACCAACCCGAAAGTCCTCGAAAGAACATGGAGAAAAATGTTACAAGAGCTTGGTCTTTTATTAACAACTTCAAATCTTCTACCGAGAATCTATTATTCTATGGCAACTCAGGTACTGGAAAAACCTTCTTATCTCACTGCATAGCTAAAGAACTTTTAGACAAAGGTGTTTTAGTAGTGTATAGAACTGCAGAGGAGATTATTCAAAACCTAAGACAAATACGTTTTGACAATGATTCACAACTGGAGGATTTAATACTTAATTGTGATTTGTTAATAATAGATGACTTAGGCACTGAAAATGTAAATGATTTTTCAAAAACTGAACTTTTTAATCTATTAAATAAAAAGCTCTTAAAAGGCAAGAAGATGCTTGTATCAACTAACTATACTATTGAAGGACTCTCAAAGACCTATTCAGAGAGAATTACCTCAAGGTTATTTGGCAGTTTTACATTGTGCAAATTCTATGGTGATGATATTAGAGTTAAAAATAATTTAACAAAAATGAGACAGATGTAAAAGAAAAGGTGCTTTAATCTCTATATTTTGAGATAATAAGCACCTTTTTTAAATATTTTTTCAATACTTTGAAACTTTAACCATATTTCTTCGTCTATATAGTGTAATTAACTCACAAACAATTTGTTACTTTTTTAAGGAGAGTGTATTTTAAGTGGATGATTTAGCGCTAATCAAAAACATATTGGATGGCAATATAAATAGTTTTAATGTACTTATCTATAAATATGAGTCATCAATTTTTAGATTTATTCTAACTATGGTGAAAAATCCAGAGGATGCTAAAGATTTAACTCAGGATGTTTTTATTACAGTTTATAATAAACTTTATACCATTAAAGGCCATAACAAGTTTTCAAGCTGGATATACCAAATAGCTAGAAATAAAAGCTTAGATTACTTAAGAAAAAATAAACAAAATATTCAATTAAGCATAGAAGAAGCCTGGGATGTTTTTTCAAATGACCCCTTACCTGAGCAATGTTTAGAATTAAAAGAAACTAAAGAAGAGCTTGAATCTTTTATCAAACATTTAGATGATACCACTAGACAAATACTAATACTAAAAAGCTTAAACGAGGATTTAAAATTTGCCGATATTGCAGAAATATTGAACATAAATACGTCTACTGTAAAAACAAAATATTATCGGCTGTGGGATAAATATAGCAGCTATAAAAAGGAAAAGGAGTGTATAGCATTATGAACTGTAGAACATTCTCAAAATCCTTAAAGGATTATATTACAGAAGAACTTTCTCAAGAAGCAACTGAAATGATGTCAAGACATATAAATAAATGTGATAAGTGTAAAGCTTTATATAACAGCGAATTAAAAACATATGAATTTTTACAAAGCATGTCCAAAACTTCCAATTCATTATTTATAAGTTCAAGGAGTGATATTATGTCAAATATCGATAAAACAAAGTATAACAAAACATTTACTAACAAGGTACATTTCTTTATGAAAAAGAATTCTTTTAAATATGCTTTAGGCACTGCAGCTGCCGCTGCATTAATACTTACACTTTCCTTTTCAGGAGGCCATTTTAAGGATTCTAAAATAGCTGGATTTCTTCCAATAAAGGGCGGAAGTACTACTGTAGATAAAGTTAAAAAGGTAACTCCAGCTACTAATACAACTCAACCCCAAAATCCAATTGAAAATAAACCTCAAGATAAAAACCAAGAGAATGCTATGCCTAAAAAGTATGAAGATATAAAATATGAAAATAAAGAATTAGGATTTTCTTTCTTAATACCTGAAAACTGGAGCGGAAAATATACTATAAAACAATCTGCTGAGGGACTATATGTATACTTTAAACCTGTTAACGCTGTATCAGAAGGCCAAGGATTACTTTTTGCCATATTGAATAATTCCTTAGTTAATGCAAATTTTTATGATACCGTTGGAGACCCTAGAACCTTTGAGGCTAATGGAGTAAAATATATTGTCGGTGGTCCAACAGATATTGGGTTCCCTGATGACAATAAGGAATATACCAATTATAAAATGTTAAAAAATCAGGTTAGAGACATTGTAAAAACCATAAAAGTTATAGACAATAGTATAAAATATGAAAATAAAAATTTAGGATTCTCTTTCACTATTCCTGCAAGCTGGAGCGGAAAATATGCTATAAAGGAAACAGCTGATGGAATACATGTATACTTTAAACCTGCCACCCCTGGAAACCCTGACACTCAAGGCAATGGATTTCTTTTCGGCATAGTGAAGGAATCCACAGTTAATGCAGACCATTTTGATACTGTTGGTCAACCTCGAACCTTCGAGGCTAATGGAGTAAAATACATCGTTGGTGGACCAACTGGAGTTACCTTCTCTGATAGCGATCCAGAATGGGGCAATTTTAAAAACATCTCAAACCAAGTTAAAGATGTTGTAAAAACTATAAAGGTTATAAGTAATAATAAATAGAGTACTGAACCTCAAAAATTTTATAATTAACAAATGATATTAAAATATTTAAAGACTCGCTCATAAAAGCGAGTCTTTAAATATTTTAGTTTATAATTATTTGTTTTTTGCCGGTACCATATGAATAGCTACACCATTCAATCCTAAAACCGCCTCGTGAAATGCCTCTGCCAGAGTTGGATGTGCATGAATTGTCTTTTCTATATGCTCCACAGTCATGTTATTACTTACCGCAAGTGCACCTTCATGAATAAGGTCTGAAGCATGAGGTCCCATTATGTGAACCCCTATTATTCTTGCACCTTCTCCTGACACCTCGTTATCTGCAGTAGAAATAACCTTCACCATTCCTTCTGGTTCACCAAGTGCAAGAGCTTTTCCGTTAGCACCAAACATAAATTTACTTGTCTTATATGATATCCCTTTTACCTTTACCTCTTCCTCTGTCATTCCTATATACGCTATTTCTGGAAAGATAAATATGCAGGCTGGCACCAAGTGGTTATGGTATAATATATCCTTTTTTTCAACTGATTTACCAGCAGCAGCTACCTCTTCTTCCTTATCAACACAGCTATCTTCATTAGTTCTGACATATCCCATTATCTTCTCTGCTACTTGTGTTCCTTGGTGAGATGCTGCATGAGCAAGCATCATTTTACCATTCACGTCACCTATGGCATAAATGCCCTTAACCTCTGTTTCATAGCATTCATCAACCTTTATTCCTTTTCTATCAAAACTAATGCCCATCCCCTCTAAATTTAACCCCTCAGTTATAGGTGTTCTCCCTGCCGAAACTAAAACAGCCTCAGTACTTATTTGCATTTCACCCTTTTTACCTTCTGCAAAAACAACAAATTCCTTCCCAGCCTTTTCAATCTTAATAACCTTGCAGGAGGTATTTATATCTATACCCTTTCTTTTTAAGAATACAGTAAGTCTTTTAGTTAAATCGCTATCAACTTGAGAAAGAATACCCGCCATATATTCCACCACAGTAACCTTGGTTCCCATAGCATTAAATATCCCTGCAAACTCCATTCCTACAACTCCACCGCCAATAACTACTAAACTCTTAGGTACTTCTTTAAAGTTCAATATATCTTCACTGGTATAGATGCCCTCTAAATCCGCCCCTGGTATTGGAGGAACAGCAGGCTTAGAACCTGTAGCAATTATAATATTCCTTGCAGTCAACTCTTTTTCCGAACCCTCAGCTGTGGTAAGCTGAATAGTATTTTTATCCTTTAAAATAGCTGTTCCCTTAATCACATCAATGTGATTTGCCTTTAACAGTTGTTCTATTCCACCTACTAGCTGATTAATAACTGTTTGTTTTCTTTCGTGAATTTTATCCACATCTATACTGAAGTTATCAACATTAATCCCATATTCATCAACAGATTTTAAAATATTTAATATTTCTGCATTCCTGTATAATGCTTTTGTAGGAATGCACCCTCTATTTAAGCAGGTGCCCCCTAATCTATCCTTTTCAATAACAGAAACCTTTGCTCCAAGCTGTGCCGCTCTGATAGCAGCCACATATCCACCTGGACCTCCGCCTATTACAATAATATCTCTATCCATTATTCCTGCCCCCTTTTCCTCTAGAACACTGAGCAACTTAAACTCCCTCTCTACCCTTCTCACGTTACCCACCAAAGCCCATTGAGGGCCTTGACCTTTGGAACACTTATTCAGTCCATTTTAATACAGGAGTCCTTGCAGCCTTAACCTCGTCAAGCCTTCTAACAACAGTATTGTATGGAGCATTTTTTAAAGTTTCAGGATTTTCTTTAGCTTCCTCTGCAATTTTAACCATTACATCTATAAATGCATCTAAAGTTTCTTTACTCTCTGTCTCTGTTGGTTCTATCATTATGGCGCTGTCTACTATAAGAGGGAAGTAAATAGTTGGCGGATGATATCCATAATCAAGAAGGCGCTTTGCAATATCCAAGGTTGAAACCTCATGATTATCCTTTTCTAGTCCTCCTAAAACAAATTCATGCTTGCATATCTCATCTATAGGTAAATAGAAATACTTCTTTAATCTTTCCTTCATATAATTCGCATTAAGCACTGCCATTTGGCTTGCTTTTTTTAGACCTTCTGCTCCCATAGTTAATACGTAAGCATAGGCTTTAATCATAACTAAATAATTACCGTAGAAGCTCTTAATTTTCCCTATAGAAAGAGGCTTATCATAATTTAGAGTATACTTATCTCCAACCTTTTCTATAATAGGCACAGGCAAGAAAGGAATAAGCTCTTTCTTTACTCCTACCGGACCACTTCCTGGACCACCGCCACCATGAGGAGTTGCAAAGGTCTTATGAAGATTCAAATGTACTACATCAAAGCCCATATCCCCTGGTGTTGCCATTCCCATTATTGCATTCATATTTGCTCCATCGAAATAAAGCAGTCCGCCTGCTTCATGAACAAGCGTTGAAATTTCTTTTATATTCTTTTCAAATAACCCTAGAGTACTTGGGTTCGTAAGCATAAGCCCAGCAGTTTGTTCATTTAAAACTGCTTTAAGCTTTTCTATATCCACAGCACCCTTTAAATCAGATTTAATCTCAATAACTTCAAAGCCCGCTACAGCCGCACTGGCTGGATTGGTCCCATGAGCTGAATCTGGAACTATAATCTTTTTTCTATTATAATCTCCTCTATTTTCATGGTAAGCCTTCATTAGCATTAATCCAGTTAGTTCTCCATGTGCACCTGCTGCAGGCTGAAGAGTTATTTCATCCATCCCAGAGATATCACATAACATTCTGTTTAAGTTATACATCATTTCAAGAGTACCCTGTACTGTTTCTACAGGCTGATACGGATGTATGTAGTTTAATCCAGAAAGCGCAGCCATATCTTCATTAATTTTGGGATTATATTTCATGGTGCAAGAGCCTAATGGATAAAATCCATTGTCCACCCCATAGTTTTTATTTGATAAAAGCGTAAAATGTCTTACCACATCTACCTCACTTACCTCTGGGAGACATGGTGCTTCTTTTCTTAAAAGCTCTTGAGGAATAAATTCATCAATTTCTCCTACAGCTACATCGCACTTTGGAAGGGAATAAGCAGTTCTGCCGCCCTGTGAAACCTCAAATATTAACTTATTATATTCCTTCATACTAATCCCCCCATAACCTTAACTAACAAATCAATTTCTTCCTTTGTTCTCTTTTCTGTAACACAAAGAAGTAATCCATTATTATGGAGTGGATACTCTCTACCTAAATCATATCCTCCAAGTATTCCATTCTTTAAGAGCTCACCATTAATTTGACTGACTTGCTTATCGCTTGCAACAACGAATTCCTTAAAGAAAGGCTTGTTAAAGGCTGCTTTATAATTTCCTAACTTGGTTAATTCATTGAAGGCATAATGAGCTTTCTTTGCACTTTGCTCAGCTACTTCTTTAATACCTTGTTTACCTAATGTAGTTAAGTAGATAGCAGCACCTAAGGCGTTAAGTCCTTGGTTTGAACAAATATTTGAGGTAGCTTTTTCTCTTCTTATATGCTGTTCCCTAGCTTGAAGAGTCAAAACAAAAGCTCTCTTACCGTCTACATCATTTGTCTGCCCTACAATCCTGCCAGGCATCTTTCTCATAAGCTTATTTGTTGTAGCCATAAATCCAAGATAAGGGCCACCAAAGGCTAAATTTCCACCTAAAGATTGTCCTTCGCCAACAACTATATCTGCACCTATTTCTCCAGGAGTTTTTAAAATGCCAAGAGATATAGGGTCTACATTCATAATAAGCAATGCCTTATTACCATGAGTTATTTTTTCTACCTCTGCCATATCCTCAACGATTCCAAAAAAGTTTGGATTTTGCACAATTACTGCTGCCGTGGTATTATCTACAGAATTCTTTAGCTTATTCATATCCGTAGATCCGTCCTCCATGTCTATTTCAGCTACGCTAATACCATTAAATCTCATATAGGTTGAAATAACCTTGCGGACCTCTGGATGGACAGTTTTAGAGATTACAATACTTCTACGTCTTGTACTTTCTGAAGCCATCATTGCTGCTTCAGCACAAGCAGTTGCTCCATCATACATAGATGCATTAGCTAAATCCATACCTGTTAAGTTTGATATCATTGTTTGATACTCAAATATAACCTGAAGAGTTCCTTGACTTATCTCTGGTTGATATGGTGTATAGGCAGTGTAAAACTCTGATCTTGAAGTAATATGCTTTATTACTGAAGGAATGTAGTGGTCATAAGCTCCTGCTCCTAAAAAGCATACAAGCTCTTCTCCACTTATATTTCTATCAGCTAAGGCCTTAATGTGCTTTGCAACCTCCATTTCACACATTGAGCTGCCAAGGTTTAACCTTCTATTTAGTCTGACCTCTTTTGGTATATCATCAAATAAATCTTCAAGGTCGTTTACCCCAATGCTTTCAAGCATTAACTCCTCATCTCTTGGGGTATTAGGTAAATAAGGATGCATGCTATTCCTCCTCGCTGATGCAGAATTCTTTATATTCCTCTGCGCTCATAAGAGCTTCAATTTGTGCCTTATCACTATACTCTACGCATATCATCCAATTTTCATAAGCATTTTCATTTACGAGACCTGGCTCATCTATTATAGCTTCGTTAATTTCTATTACTTTTCCATCAATAGGAATGTATATGTCTGATGCTGCTTTTACCGACTCAATAACACCAAAGCCATCTCCTGCAGCAAATTCTGTATCAACCTCTGGTAATTCTATAAAAACTATATCCCCAAGTGCCTTTTGAGCATAATCTGTAACTCCGATATATGCCTTATCCTCCTCAAGCTTTACCCATTCATGCTCGCTTGTGTAAAATAAACTTTTTAAAACTCTCATTTAATTACCCCTCCCAAAATTATTTTTTATAGTTTTTGTTATAAAATTTTTTATTTATTACTTCAGCCTTTAGAGGCTTATTTCTAACTATGATATTAATATTGCTTCCAAGTTCAGTGTATTCAGCATTAATCAATGCTAGACCAATGTTTTTCTTTAAGGTTGGTGAAAAATATCCCGTTGTTACAAATCCAATCACTTGCCCATTTACTGCTACTTCATAACCATGTCTTGGTATTCCTTTATCCTTCATTTCAAAGCCTACAAGTTTTCTAACTAAGCCCTCTTCCTTTTGTTTTACTAAGGCATCTTTTCCAATGAAATTTTCTTTCTTTAACTTAACAAAGTAGCCTAAACCTGCTTCTAATGGAGTAATGTCCTTTGAAATTTCATTACCGTAAAGTGGCAAGGTTGCTTCAAATCTTAATGTGTCTCTGCATCCAAGGCCACAAGGCATAATCCGCTCTTCTTTGCCCGCCTCAAGTATTCTATCCCACACAGATGCTATATTGTCATTATCAGAATATATTTCAAAGCCGTCTTCCCCAGTATAGCCAGTTCTTGAAATTAAGCATTTAACCCCTGCTATTAGCACATCTCTTTTACAGCAGAAGAATTTAACTTCATCTAACTTTGTATCAGTGAGCTTTTGAAGTATCTCCTGTGCTTTTGGTCCTTGAAGAGCTACCTCAGACACTTTCAAAGAAATATTCTCCAGTGTTATATTAAAATCTCCTTTATTACTAACCATCCAATTAAAATCTTTATCTACATTACTTGCATTTATTACAAGGTAGAAGTAATCCTTTGTAAATTTATAAACTAAAAGATCATCTACTACTCCTCCATCCTCATAGCACATTAACGCATACATAACTTGATTATCTTCAAGTACACTTATATCGTTAGTAACTAAATTTTGCACGAAAGCAAAAGCATCTTTCCCAATAACTTCTACTTCCCCCATGTGTGACACATCAAATAGTCCTGCTGCATTTCGTACAGCCTCATGCTCCGGTATAATTCCCTTGTACTGTACCGGAAGTGCCCAGCCGGCAAAATCGATTACTTTTCCACCATACTTCTCATGAGAAGTAAAAAGTGCGGTCTTTTTTGCATTTTCCATTATTAACCCCCTATTATTTATTATTTAAAGCTTTCAAAGAAAATAATAAGAGGAATATGATGTGCATAGTTATCCCATAAGCCATCATATTCCTCTGTATGTTTACCTGAAAGTTTCTAAATAAGGTCGACTCCGTATCTACTTCTTCTTCAGTTTTCATTTGGTAAATATTTAATTTCTTCATATTCTTACAACAATCTATGACTTGCAATAATTTATTTCAATACATTTATATGCTATTTCCAATTAAATAGTACATTATTTTTTTCATTTTCTTTAAGTAGTATAGCGTTTTTCCTAAATAGTTTGCATATATGCTGCTGCTATCATTAATAATAAATTTAGCCCTATAAAGCTTTTATTTTAAAGTCTTATAGGGCTCTTTTAATTAACTTTTCTTTTATAGAATTAAATTAGTAATAACCTCATATTTTAGCCTTCTTTGCTATACCCTGATACAAATACTCTAAGTATTCTGTATCTGCACCTTCTTTCTTTATCATGTCTATTCTAGCTTTTGCTTTTTCTAAGCCTTCTCTCGCCTCATCATTATCTCTTTGTTTTATACATGTACTTGCGTATTCTAATAAAAAATCAATTTTCAAAACAATTTCCGCTAAATCTTCCCTATCTTCATTAACCAAATCTACTAATAGAGCATAAATCTTTGGAGAAGTTTTTGCTTTAGAACTATTTAAAAGCTCGTTATTTCTGCTGCTTTTCTTTGACATGTTACCCTCCTGTATCTCTAATAAGTTTCTTTCTATTTATAATAGTTTACAATTTATAAAATAAAATTTCTAGTCTCTTTTCTTAAATTTATTCAGAAAGCATAGCTATTACACCATAAGCTATAAAATTAATAATACTTTATTTTTTATTTATAACTAATAAATTTCTATCCCACAGTTCTCATTGAAAACAAGCTCAATATTTTCTGCCCATGTGCATGCCTTAATATCCTTTAAGGTTTTCTCAAAATATTCACCTTGATTTTCTGGAATGCTGATCCTTAGGGTGTTTATACTTTCCTTTAAAGAAAGATTTCTTTCTGATTTGTATTTCCTTACTTCACCTATAGTATTCTTAATATTTTCTCCAAAGTATATTATTTCTTCCTTTTTACTATCAGCCTTCATATCCCATTCCATTGTATGAATTGAAGCAACTTTTTCAAAAGCTTTAAAATAGGATTGATATATTTCCTCTGTGATATAAGGTACATATATAGCATAAAGCTTTAATAACTCCAAAAGCACCTTGTACAATGCATATTGTGCTGATACTCTTTCCTTTTCTCCATGTATTTCTGGCTTATATACTCTATCCTTTACTATTTCAAGATAGTCATCGCAAAAGTCACTCCAGAAGAACTCATCTATTTCATGCTTTGCAAGTCCTGTCTCATATTGTTTTAAATATTCTGCAGCCTTTTCTTGTACTATTTTTACCCTTTCAATTATCCATTCATCGATGGGCATTATTGCTTCAGGTTTTTCTCCATCAAAATCTTCAAGCTGCATAATGCAAAAACTTGCTGCATTCCATAGCTTAGTTAAAAACCGTTTTGATATTTTAAGTTCATCCTCTGAAAACATGGTATCAGTTCCAAGCTTTGCTCCCGCAGCCCAATATCTTAGTGCATCCGCAGAATGTCTTTCTATTAATGCCTTTGGTGATGACGATGCGTTGTTTTTCGATTTACTTATTTTTTCACCCTTCTTAGCTAAAACAAATCCACATATCATAATATCCTTCCATGGAAGGCTTCCAGTGTGAAACAAACTTCTAACTATAGTATAAAATGCCCAGGTTCTAATTATCTCATGTGCCTGTGTCCTCATTCCCATTGGAAGGAGTTTTTTGGTTATATCCTCTTCTGTATTCCATCTTGCATTTATTAACGGTGTCAAGGCAGAGGTTGCCCAAGTATCAAGTACTGCTGTTTCCGGTGTAAAGTCCATGCTTCCGCAACTACATGCTGAGGTTGGTTTCACTTCCATAGGATTTATAGGAATTTCCTCCTCCTTTGCAAATATAACCTTGCCACACTTGCTGCAGTACCAAAGGGGAAATGGAATTCCAAAATATCTCTGCCTTGATATACACCAGTCCCATTTTAGATTTTCTACCCATGTTATATATCTATTCTTCATTGACGCTGGGTACCAGTTTATCTCATCAGCAGCCTTTAGATACCTTTCTTTTTCACTTAATATGTCTATATACCACTGCTTTGAAGGTATTATTTCAATTGGTTTTCCACACCTTTCATGAACGGAAACTGTATGAGTTATTATTTCACTTTTTCTTAAAAGATTATTTTCCTTAAGTATTTCTATTATTCTTTCCCTTCCGCTGAAGGCCTTAAGTCCGCCAATAAAAGGAACCTCCTCTGATATCTTGCCGTCAGCTTCAATAACTCTTCTATAAGGCAGCTTATGCTTTTCATACCACTCTACATCTGTTGTATCTCCAAAGGTTGCACACATTACAATTCCAGTTCCCTTATCTAAGCTTACTTTCTCATCTGAAAGTATAGGTATTTCATAATTATATATTGGAACTAGGGCATTTTTCCCTGCATATTTCAGGTATCTCTCATCCTTAGGATTTACAAAGAGGCAAACACATCCATAAAGGAGCTCTGGTCTTGTTGTGGCAACTATTAACTCCTGACCATCAACTAAAAATGGTATATAATTAAAGGTTGTTTCTTTGTCCAGTCCTTCAAGCTCTGCCTGAGCAATAGAGGTTTGACAGGTTGTGCACCATAAAACTGGTGATTCTTTTATATATGCCTTTCCTGAACTAGCCATATCTATAAAGGCCTTTTGGGATATTTTCTGTACCCTTGGATTTATACTTTCATATTGAAGATTCCAATCTACGCTAAAGCCCATTGAAAGCCAAAGGTTTTTAAACTCCTCTTCATATTTTTTTGTTGTTGAAAGGCATCTCTCAATAAACTGACTCCTTGACATATCTACTGCTCTAATATTTTCTTCCTTTTCTACAAGTCTTTCCGTAGGAAGCCCATTATCATCAAATCCAAAGGGATAAAATACGTTTTTTCCCTGCATTCTTTGAAATCTTGCAATCATCTCAGCCTGTGTATAAGAAAATATATGACCTATATGAAGACTTCCACTTACTGTTGGGGGTGGTGTATCAATAGAAAAAGTTTCTTTCTCGCTATTAAAATCATATTTATATATATTTAAGTCTTTCCAATATTCTTGCCATTTCTTTTCTGACTCAGTTGAATTATATTTTTTACTAAGCATAAAAATCCCTCCTGTATTCCTTATGGGCCCTAAACAATTATTAATTGTTTCCCCTCCTAATAATTTAATCTTTTCCCTAATTGCGCACTTAGAGAAAACAAAAAAACCCTTCGTCCTAACTTATAGGACGAAGGGTGAATCTCCGCGGTACCACCTAGATTTGTACATGTGTACACTCTCAAAATAATACGGGCATATATGCCGATATTACTTCCCTTTTAACAGTGGGAACTCCGGTAAAGCCTACTCTCATAAAGATTTCGGTTTACAGCTCCAAGGCTACCTTCATCACATCCATCATGGGAAATTTCCACCAACATTCCCTCTCTTTATTTCTGCAAAGCGACTACTCTTCCTTATCAAAGCATTTAAGTAAACTATTTACATATTATACTATCAATATAAATATATTATGTCAATATTTATATTGAATATTCTTTATTATAAAACAACATAGTTTTAATTTCTAGTTCACTCCGTTTTATGAATCTTTCTTTCATTTCTCAAATTTATTACAAAAGCTATGGCTATAACTCCATATGCTATAAAGCTCCTAAAATATTCTCCGAGAGCTACATTTTGAAATAAATTCTGACCTGCAAGCGGTGATACAATAAACAAGGTGTGAAACAAAATTATTCCTATAAATGCATTACTTATACTTGCTTTAGTTAAGGTTGCTCCTCCCGCTAAAAGTGCAGCACATGCAAATATATCAATATTTAAATGACCAGTGTATACATTAATATTGCCCATATTTAACATAAATAATAAGTGGCCAATACCTGCCATGACAGTAGAAATTACAATTGCATATCTTCTCACTTTATCTCCATCTATCCCCAGCATATTTGCTACCTCAACGCCTTGACCAACCGCCTTTAATTTACAACCAAACTTAGTTCCAGTAATATATTTAACAAAAGCAGCGCATAAAACTATTATTAGTATAGGCATAACCGAGAATCTATTCATAAGAATTTTAAATTCCATTAGGTCCACCATATTTCTAACTCCTATGCCGTTTGATAAAATAATCTCCTTATTTCTAGGGTGAACTACACTTCCGTAACCCACCATAAAAACCAACTGGTATAAACTAGTGCCTAATAATCCTATTATAATACTAGTAATCATTTCTTTTCCTTTAGCCCTATTTAATATGAAGCCAATAATATTACCTAGTATTAAACATATAATAGTAGTTAGTATAAATATGCTTATCAACCCCAAAATGCCGGAAACCTTTGCACCAATTACCAATATAGAAGCTGCTTGAGCGGAAATAGCTCCTATAGATATTGAGAAATTTAACCCCATGCCTGCATATATAGGTATAAGAAGTGCTAAAACCATAATTCCACTTGCTATAAATCTATTATACAACTCATTTTTTATAAACCCTAAGCTTACACCCGCCCCCATAATGCCAATTATACTTAATACAAAAAATATTGTTGGAACAATAAATTGTTCCTTCCTTAGTTTTATGTCCTTATTATAAACTCTCACTATTATTCTTCCCTTCATACAAAAATGCGTATAGAAGTATTCCATTAGTGACTATCATTCTTGTGATCTCTGATAATTGAGGAATTAAAAATTCATTAGCCACTGGAACTGATATTAAAAATGTAGTTTGAAATAAATATGTACCAATAATTGCATTTAATACCGTTGCCTTTTTTCTTGTAGCACCACCAATTAATATTGCAGATATTGTAGGAAAAGCTACACTGAGGGGGCCATCATATAACTGTACAAAACCATAGCTTTCAGAGTAAACACATATTCCTATTGCCGCAATCACCATGGACACTATTACCGATATAGTCCTAGTTTTATTAATGTCTATACCAGATAACTTTGCAAAATTTTCATTCTGTGCAACTGCCTTCATTCCAACTCCAAGCTTACTCTTAAAAAGCAGATATATAGCCAAACAAATCATTGCATAAAACAATAACATACCAAAGGGTATCCGTACTTTTCCAATATTAATAATCATAAAATTGTCTAAAATACCTTTAAAATAATTTTCCAAGTTTATTTTTGGACGAAGCCCTTTGCTTCCAACAGGATATAACATCTGCCTATTTGTAAAAGGGGCACCAGAATAGAAAATATTCATAATAGGTATAAATGATAAACCCGCAAATATTCCCACAATCTCCTCATTTCCCTTAAGCCTATTAATAAGCAAAGCATATATATAGCCAAAAATAATAGCTACCAAACTTCCAACTATCACTGCTGTCATAAATCCTAAAAATCCAGTCAACCTAAATTGTATTGCTAAGAGCATGCCTATAAGTCCTGCACTTATACCAATAGGCAATCCAAAATTCATACCTATACCAGTATTTATCATCGGGATAAGTGCCAACACAAATACCCCGTTCATTACCATCTTAACAAGCGATTCATTAATTATAGTGATGCAATCTAACCCTAAATAAATTAAACATATAAATAACACCAATAAGTACAAAACCATTATAAGCTGGGGTCCCTTAAATCTAATTCTCACGATTTACTTCCCTCCTCTTTCCCGAAATAGCCATACTTAATACTTCGTCATCTTCCTCTGGAGAGAAAATATCAAATATCTTTCCTTCATACATAACTACTATTCTATCACATACTCTTTTTAATTCCTCCACTTCACTAGAGGCTACAACTATAGTTGTTTCATTTACATCATTAATATCAACAAGCATCTTTAAAATCAATTCCTTGGAATACACATCAATTCCTCTCGTTGGTTCTCCTATAAATAAAACCTCCGGCTCTGTTGCTAACGCTCGCGCCATGCATACTTTTTGTTGGTTACCACCGCTTAATTCCTTAACTAGCTGCCTTTTAGAGCTACATTTAATGTTAAATTCAGTAACATATTTTTCTGCACAAATTGCTATTTTCTTTTTATCTAAGAAGGCTAAACTCTTAAAAATGTGCTTATTTACAAATTTATTTTTACTATGACAGGCTGTAAAAATTATATTATCTTCTATAGAATCCTGTAAAAGCAGTCCTAGTTCTTTTCTATCCTCTGGCAACATTACTATTCCTTTTTTAATTATACTTTGGGTATTTTTAAGATTTAATTTTTCATCTTTGTATATTACATCTCCATCCATTTCATAAAGACCCATTATTCCATAGGAAAATATTGATTGTCCATGACCAGCAAGGCTTGTTATACCTAATATTTCTCCTTTGTATATGTCTAAAGATATATCCTTATATACCCTGTGGCCATCCTTAACAAAAACATTATTAAAGCTTAATACCTTTTCTTTACTCTTTATGGTATTTTTCTTTTTATCCACCTTAACTACTGATTGTCCAATCATATCAGTAGATATTTTCTCTATATTAAACTCCTCTTTCTTATAAGAGGATACAATCTCTCCATCTCTAAACACAGAAACTTTATCACAAAGCTCAATAACTTCATCTAATCTATGGGATATGAAGATAATTGAAGTGCCTTTTTCACTTATTTTCTTTAGTACATTAATTAATGCTTTAGAAGCTTCTTTATTCAAAGAAGCTGTTGGCTCATCCAGCATAAGCACTTTTAAATTCTGTTTATCCAGTTCTCTTGCAATCTCCACAAATTGTTTTAAGCCAACAGGCAAGTTATTTACCTTTGTGTTAATATCCACTTCAATGCCTAACTCGTCCATTATTTTCTCAGTTTGAAAATAATTATTTCTCTTATCAACATAGGAGAATTCTTCTGAAAGTATTGCCGTAGGGGTATATATATTTTCTCTTGTTAATTTAACATTTGAAGCAACATCCATATCATTTATAAGTGCAAATTCCTGATGAACCATACCTATTCCCGCCTTAATAGCCGCCTTTGAATTGTTTATATTTACCAAATTACCCTCAATATAAACATTCCCTTTGAAACCTCCACTGCTATTAATAACCGCATCTCCAAACAATATATTTAAAAAAGTACTTTTCCCTGAGCCATTAGCACCTACTATACCGTGTATTTCACCTTCTCTTAATTCAAAATTAATGTTTTTCAGTGCATATACCTCTCTAAATTTCTTTATAATCCCTTCAGCCTTCAGTACTATACTCATAGATATTCTCCTCTTTTTGTTCAAAATAATATAGAAATCCCTTAACATCTAAAAAGATATAAGGGATTTACTATTACTTATATTAATATATTATTGAATCCATTACAAACATAAAGTAGTTCTTAGATTCTGGTTTTAACTTCTTAAAATCTACTCCCACTTTAAACTTATCTTTAGCAAACTTATTTAGGAATTCTTCATTCATTACCTTATCTGCCTTAGCATTGTTATCTATCATGTATTTTCCAAGCTCTACTGCATATTCTGGTAGGAATATTGTCGCAGGCATTGGCCAACCACTTAATCTTCCTGTCATGTCAGCTTTAGCAGCCTTTTCAGTTATCATTTTGTTTATCTTATCAAAGTTTCCTGCATCCTCTTTAGCTATTTCAAGATTCATAACTGTTGGAAATGCTTGTGTAGGTGTTGGGCAGCATTGCTCAGCAACTATAAACTTTTGTTTTAAAGCTTCATCAATTATTACATCATACATAGGACAGTTTGAACCAAATACATTTGTATCTTTACCGTATTTAGCTATTTGTCTTGGAAGGTCTTCTCTTAGGAATTGCTGCATTGCAGCTGGTCCATTTCCTGTTTGTGGATCTGGAGTTACAACTTCAACAAATTTAACACCTAGCTTTTGGCAAGTTTCCTTCATTTTATCTCTTCTCTTAGCAACAGATTCCTTTGCTAAATGTGTTGGAAAGGAATAGTGTATGAAAGTTTTTGCGCCCATCTTTTGAGCCTTTTCTACTATAGTTACACCTCTTCTTGCCCAGTCAGTGTCTAAGTTTATATCTACATATTTGCTCATCATCTCTGGATCATCCCAAATTGGAGCTGTAATAGTTATTATATCGGGTCTCTTTTCTTTAACCTTTTGTAATGCAGGAAGTAATCCTGATTGTCCTGATACCACTACAATAGCTTTCATCTTTGGATTATCTGCAAGACTTGTTATTTGACTTATTGCTGTTTGTATTTCTGTTGAGAAATTTTCTGGCAATGTAATATGTTCTACAATGTCTGGATACTTCTTTTTCATATTGTCAGCAGCTCTAAATTCATCCTCACTTGTTGATAGTGTTGGAGTTACTATACCTATTTTGTAATCAGCAACGCTCTTTTTTGTAGCAGCAGTTTCTTTAGTACCACAACCTACAATACTCATTGCTAAGAATATTGTAATTAAAACAATACTTATAACTTTTTTAAACATTTTCATTCCCCCCGTTTTTTATTACATCGATTACATAAGCCCCATGCGCTTTTGCAATCAAGGTATTATCCTTTGTAAATTAATAAATACCAACCATATTATAAACAACATTTTTTCTTTTGTACAATAGATAATTTCTATACTATCTTAAAGTGTTATAAGATTTAACAATACCATTAGCATTTTTTATAGATATCGTAAAAACTGTCTTGTATTCTCCAATGTTTGTATCTAAACATAAAGTTCCTCCATGACCTTCAACAATTTTTTTAGCAATAGCTAATCCAAGACCAGTTCCGCCATCACTATTTCTAGATGAATCCCCTCTAACAAAAGGTTCAAAAATGGTTTCTTTTAAGTTATCAGGTATTCCTGTACCATTATCCCCTATTTGCAATATCACTCCATTTTCATCCTCTGATACTTCAATTCTTAACTTTGTACCTGATGGGTTATATACTATGGCATTGTATACAATATTCATAACTGCTCTTCCAAGCTCTTTCTTATCAAAACTTAAAATGATTCGCTGCAGCGGAAGACTTAAATCTAGTTCAATACCCTTTTCCTCTATTTGTTCATAGCACTCTGCTACAATTCCTCTTATAAATTCAATAAAATCCTGATTTTCACACAGGAGCTTTAATTCACTATTTTCAAGCTTTGACAGTTGAAAAAGATTATTTATCAAGTCCGTTACCCTTGCGGCTTTATCATAAATAACCTTTAAATATCTTTGTTTTTTCTCTTCCTCCTTAACCATTCCCTCTGAAAGTGCTTTCGCATATCCACAAATAGCAGTAATAGGGGTCTTTAAATCATGGGATATGTCCATAAACATTTGCTGCCTGTTTTCTTCTAGCTTTTGCTTTTCTTCTTCCACCCTTTCTAACTTTTCAGCCATTTGGTTAAATGCATCTTTTATTTTCAAAAATTCATTTTCCGCATCAAGACTTATTCTAGCTTTTTTATCTCCACTGCTCATTTTATTTATAGACTCTGATATTTTCTCAAGAGGCATACTAATTTTCTTTGCAGTAATCTTACTATATAGGTAAATATTTAACAAAAATAATAATAAGAAAATAGCTGCTGCCTTAACATAGTTATTTATATAAATTTTATTTAGTTCATAGGGGGCATTCTTCAAATTCAATCTAATATCCGCCTTATCTTGAGGAAGTATTGCTATACATATATACATTCTTCCATCTATACCCTTAAAAGACTTGGCAGAGTACATATATTTTTGTTTTTCATACATACCTAATAAATCATAAAGTTCATACCTGTCATATTTAAAGTTTGTAGTTTGCTTAATTCCCTTTACATGTACTACATTATAATCTTCATCCAATATTTCTATCCATCCATTAATAGCTTTAATGTCCTTAATATCTATATTCTCATAATCTGACCTAAGAACCTTGTCCGCAGTAATACGAGGAAACCTTCCCATATCCATAGTTTTCTCCATTTGTATAGCCAAAAAGATCACTGTTGATACGCAAATTACTATGCTTATCAAAACAAAAACTATATAGTTCTTCATTAAAGTACTAAATATCTTTTTATTTTTCATTATCTATACCTTCTTTTCAAACCTATATCCTAGGCCTCTAATAGTCTTAAGATATGTTGGATTCCTAGGATCATCCTCTATTTTTTCCCTTATGTTGCTTATATGCACCATAATAGTGTTGTCATCCCCCTGAAAATATTCGCCCCATACATGTTCAAAGATCTGTCCTTTAGTAAATACCCTTCCTGGTTGCTCTATAAGATAGCAAATAATTTTAAATTCTGTAGAAGTAAGACTGCACTCTTTATTCTTGCAATAAAGAGTGCAACTGCTTTTATCTAAAGTAATATCTCCTATTACAATTCGTTCTGACTTTTCTTCTTTCTTTAAAGAGCTGCTATTAAGCTTATAGAACCTTCTCATCTGTGCCTGTACCCTTGCCACTAGCTCAAGAGGATTAAAGGGCTTAGCCATATAATCGTCAGCCCCAAGTCCAAGCCCCAAAATTTTATCATTATCTCCACCTCGGGCAGATAATATAATTACAGGAAGGCTGTATTCCCCCCTTATCCTCTTTACCAACTGAAATCCATCCAGTTCAGGCATCATTATATCTATAACTGCTATATCTATTGAATTATCCTTTATTATTTTCCAGGCAATATTACCATCCACAGCTTCCATCACAGTATATCCTTCATTTTCCAGATATAGCTTTAGTATCTCTATTATATCTCTATCATCATCTGCTATTAAAATTGTTTTATTCTCCATCTTTTCTCTCTCATAACTCAAAAGATCTTACCTCCATCCATTATATACCATATACTATAATTATGGACTATAATGCTAAGGAAGGGAATATATTATTAATTATTCTTTAAAAACTCTTCTACCTCATCCTCTAAATAAACTCCATCCTCCATCATTTTATCCTTCCACTGAACTCCTAGCTTATCTAATATCCTAGCCTGAGCCATACCACTTAAATAAAAACGATAATCTCCGTCAGAATTTCCCAGGCCATGCTTAAGCTTATTAAACTCTCCTCTCCAGAAAGTTAATCCTTTTTTATAGTTATAACTAAAATTTCCACTGTCTCTCTCAGCTGCCAACTCATGAGCTTTTATCTCTGTATACTTAGCAAGCCCCTCTAACCATTCAAGTTTTTTTTCTGCCTCTATAGCCTCGCCGTTTAAATTAGCAGCAGTCCTTCTTTCATCTCGCCTCTTAACAAATTCCTTTAACAACTCTTTAGTTTCATTTTTATCCTTAGCCTTTAGTGCCTTTGATAAAATCCCCCCCTCCTCATTCCATTGTTTTCTAAACCCTTCATCACCATATGGATAGGTTTTTAACGCACTATGTGAAGCCTCTGCCTTTAATAACTTTTCCTCATTTGAAACAGCTTGAAAACCATGAAACATCTCATGTATTACTACTACTGTGTGGATATCTTCTGTCATTATTGCAAACTGATAAGGAAAAAGCTTAGCTGGTATATAAGGCAACTCACTGCGAATTCCTAAAAAATAATCCTTATTCATTTTTTGTAGGTTTCCAATACTGCCAGTCCAGACATCCCCAGTTTTAACAGCAAAAGCTTGTGAATTAACAGCAGCTCTTCTAAAGTATTTGTTATTGTCTCCTTTACCCTCTATAATCTCCCAATAACTATCTGGACTTTTATCCGCATAAAGAAATTCATATTTATCATTGTATAGAATTATTGGTATCTCTTTCTCCTTAAATCCTGGCCAAATTTCATTTCCTAATTCCTCTTTAATCTTTTTCACTTCTATTATCCCTTTTTTATCTTTTTCACTTAAAACTTTTGCATCTAAAATATGACTGTATTTTCTAGCTGTAATTTCATTTTGAATAACTAGAAAGCCTAATGCCATTAGAAATACTATTAATATCCCTTTAAATATTTTTTTCTTTTTACCTTTAAACATTTTTATCACTCTCCTATACCTTCATATTACAGTGGTAAGCTTTAGCTTCAATAAAAAAAACCTTAAGATTACCTTAAGGTTTTAAATTTAACATTTAATTTTAATTGCCAGCCTTTATCCCTCTTCTAATTATGCTGGATACAGGTTCGTAGAAATCATCAGAAATTGTTTCAGAATTAATAACTACTCCATTCTCATAGGTATCTCTTCTTATTCTTACCTTATGTCCGTCAATTCCCCTTTGTTCAACGGAAACTTGTCCTTGGAGCAAATTAGGGTCATCTATCACTTTTGTAGCAGGCTGGATTGTTTCGTACACATCATTTGTGATAGAGTATTTTTTACTTGTGAGCTCCGAGTTTGAGTAGATGTTAATATATAAATTTCTGTTTTCAGTATATCCTTCTATGTATATTGGATAGTCTAGTGTATTCTTAAACTTAAAGTCAATATCGTTCCAATCTACAGTGGCATCCAATCCCAGTTCAACATAGGAGGATGGCAGTGTATGATGAGCTCTTTCAGCAGGTTTTATTCCTGTTCTCAATATTGCATTGTATAAAGTAGATGATACCTGGCATATCCCCCCGCCCAAACCAAACTCAACCTTATCACCAACAATAACGGGAGCCTTCATAAAACCTCTCTCTTCTGTCCTTTCCCCCACAATGTCATTAAAGCTAAAGGTATCATTAGGCATTAGGAGCCTTCCATTAATTAATGAAGTAGAAAGCTCTATATTCTTCACTCTTGCAGAGGAAGAAGAAGCAAAGCTAGTATTAAAAGCAGCAATTTTTGTATCTACCGCCGAAAGCTTTTCTGCGGTAATCTCAGCCTTAACCTCTTCAATAGGAGCTTCTATTTCCTTATCACAACTTAAAGCTCCTGCCTTGATTAATTCTTCAAACTTCTCTTCCTGAAGCTTACATCCTTTTATATCTCTAGCAATCTCCATGTTTCCATCACTAGTTTTATTTACACTTGCATTCGTCGGCCCTTTATTAATGTCTTTTTCAATAGTTGCTGCAATTTCTTTGATATAATTTTCATTATAGGTTAAAGCTGCAGAGTATTGCAGCTGTGCCCCTTCTTTTATAAGCTTATTCTTTTTATATTCATCTAGGGATTTCCCAAAGTTATAGGCCTTCTCAACTGCGCTGTCAATATCAACCCTTGAGATTAACTTAGAATTTTCTAAAACATAAGCTTTTCCCTTGGCCACTATTCTTATCTTTTTCTTAAGAATATTATCTATATATTGCGACTTAACTACTTTTTTACCCTCTTCTAAAGTTCTACCACTTAAATCTAAACCACACACTTTTATACCTGGATATATCAGCTTTTCCCATCTTTTGCTTTCGCTGTAGGTTTTCCACGTGAAGCCACATAATACACCAATTAAGGTAATCAAAAACTGTAAGATTATGATTTTTCCTGCTATGGTAATACGATACCCTCTTATCTTCATAGAATACCTCTCGTAATCTCCTATAATTATCAAAATAAAGTAATATTATTTATCACCATTCTCAAAAAAATTAATAATACTGCCTATTTTTTCTGCTTCATATTTTATTATATTATTCTGTTCCTCAAGCATAGTTTCTTTTTTATGTATATCTTCTCTATAGCTGTTAATCAAGCTATTTAGTCTAGTTATTTCAGCCTTATATTCATCTATTGTATTGCTAGTTGAATTATAATACTCATTGCCAAATTGATTTAATATGTTCAGCCTTTTTTCACCATCAGAAATAAGCTTCCTAAAATCTGTTTTTGAAGCCTGAATTATATTCATTACAGATTGTTTTCTAACCTCATATGGCAAATTATCAGGTAATGCGTTAATAAAGTTTCCTAGCATAAAAATCGTATTAATGTCGCTATTCTCCATGCTAAATGAGGAATATATCTCTTTAATAGTCATCTTGCTGTTGCATCTAGAATCTACCTTTATATTCATTTGTTTTTCCTCATTTGAAGGTTCATAAGATTTTGTAACAGTTTCGTTTTTATCCTCTAGTTTTTTTTCAACTTCTGCTTGTTTTGCAACTTCACTGCTGTCTGTTTTTAGCACATCATTTACTTGCTCGTCCACCTTTTCAACCAAATTTAGTTTTTCAAACATAGACATAATCTTTGACATCTTACCTTCTCCCTTAATCTAAAATCTACTTAATATAAAATTTTATATTTTAACTATGGTTTTATTTTCACTAGCATAAAGATTAATTACAAAAGTCTATATAAAAGCTCTTTCCCAAAAATTATACCTGTAACTAGCATTATAAAAGCTGCTATTAAATAAGAAAAGCTTGGATTTATTTTATATGTCCCTTTGAATATGTATCTTTCTGCCATTTTTATTATTACCTTGTAAGAAACCAAAGCAATTATAAAGGCTAATAATTGAATAAATAATACCTTCCATAACAAAATCAATCACACCCATTTTATCTTTAATTCATTATTTAATGACAATAAACAAAATTAGTAAAATATTTACATATGAACTGTTTATTATAATTATATACCATTATACTTAATTCGGCAAGATACCTAAAATTAGTAAAGTAAATTTATATTTCAAGTCAGTTATTGTCATATTATTAGTTATATTGCTGATATACTGAGCTTTCACAACTTTCTGGCCATATCATAATATATTAATAGAGTTTAATTTTATAAGGAGACAATAGAGATGGGTAAAAAAGTATTATACTTTGGAGATTTTGGTATAGACGATGCTGTTGCCATTATATATGCTCATTTATCTAACCAGATTGACATTGTTGGTGTCGTTGCAGATTACGGAAATGTAGCAAGGCAGGTTACTACTAGAAATGTATATTACTTATTGGATATAATAGGAAACAAAAACATTCCTGTTTTCACCGGTTCAGAACGGCCAATGACAGGGGAAGCTCCTCAATTTTTTCCGGATGTACATGGTAAAGAAGGGCTAGGATCTATTATTCCAAAGGTAAAAGCCCTTCCTACAAAAGAAAACTTTTTAGAGGTGACAAAGCTAATAGAACAATATAAAAATGAACTTATAATAGTTTGTACGGGAAGATTAACCTCCCTTGCAACATTATTTCTCTTATATGGAGACTTAATGAAGAGTGTAAAAGCCTATTATATTATGGGCGGTGCATTTTTAGTACCAGGCAATGTGACTGCTGTGGCAGAAGCAAACTTTATTGTAGATCCAATAGCTGCAAACATTGTAATGACTTATGCTAAAAACCTTAGTCTCTTCCCTTTAAACGTAACTATGAAAGCAATAATAACTCCTGAAATGGTAAATATTATACAGGAGAAAAGTAAAATAAAAATTATCAAACCTATGTTAGATTATTATTACATTTTTTATAAAAAGCACTACCCACTTATCCAAGGAAGCCCTGCTCATGATGCACTAACCATGAGCGCAGTAATTCATAGTCAGATGTTTAATTATGCTTATCTTCCAGTAAAAGTTGAAACTTGTGGTACCATTTCAAAAGGACAGAGCATTGCAGATTTTAGACCTGCGGAACAATTCACCCAAGAACAAAACCCTCATAACATTGCACTTAATTTTAATTATGCGAATTTCTATAATGACTTTATGGCTGTAATGACTAAATAATACTGCACATACCTACTTACCTTAAAAGTAACCAATTTATCTAATCATTCTACAGGAGCTGATAACAACATTCCAATAAATTCAGTTGACGATGCGCTAAAATACTCTGGGAAATCTGAAACTCAAATTAATTATTTAAAACAGATGGAAGAATACAATAACCAATAATTATCCACAATTCTGCTCTTCTATTAAAGACAAAACTGTTGAAATGTTAATAAATATTGTTAGTAACTGAAATTTTAAAACACCTCAGCAACTTGCAGAGGTGTTTTAAAATTAAACTTCTCTATTAAAATTAGCAACAAATCCAAACTTTTTAAATAAACTACTATATTGTTCTGGCACCTGAATTACTACCATGTCACCTTTATTCTTCTTTGCATCCTTTAAAGTCTCAATTATAGTTGAAGCTCCTATACCTTTATTCCTGCAGCTAGGCAAAGTGGTTGTAAAATACATTCCCAAATTATCATCATTCAATCTAAGCAATGCCGATGCTGAAATAGGTTCTCCATTTCTATGCCCTATATAGAACTTATACGAAGAATTATCTTTTAACGCTAAAAGCATTTTCTTAACTGCCTCTATATGTTCGTCAGGAATTTCATATCCTCTGCACACTATATCACTCCAAATATTCATCATTCCTTCGTTCTCCGTTTGCTTCAGAGTAAAACCATCAGCTAATTCATAGCTCTCTTTTAACATTTCTAAAAATAAGTATCCTTCTTCATACTCATCTTTTATAAAATAGGAAATATATTCTTCTCCTGAAACAAGGCTTTCAACAAATTGTTTTTGGATGCCTTTATTTATATCAATAAAATACTGTGGTAATCCTGAAATTATACCAAACCATGTAACCTCTCCACACTTAACAAAATTGCATTTCTTCGCTAGTCCTGGAGACATATTATTTCTCTCTATTATCTGTAGATAAGGTATGTTTCCTCTTTCATAGATTTTTGCTGCTAAATCAACGGTAACATCTACTGCAAAACCCTCTCTTCTATGTTCTTCTCTTGTATACATAATTCCCATAGAGTTATCATCATGAACAAGGACCCAACATACAGGTTCTCCATCTATATACACTGCTGAGGAAGGCCTAAGCTCTATATCCTTCCTTATTACGTCTACACTTCCTGGCCACCTAAATTCATAATATTTATCTACTATCTCTGCATCCTTTAAATCTACATCTTGAACTGGATGCTTTATAAGACTTAGATCCAGATTCTCCTTTGGTAAATAATATAAAGCACACGGATTGTCCCAATTAACAAAATATCTTTTTTTAATTTTATCTGCTATTGAAGCATCTATTCCAGCAAAACCATAGAACCCACCTTTCGAAAAAGTACCCATTACTTCATTAATAAAACTCTCATCTTTAGAGGATATATAGTTATGATATTCCTTTATTACAAATACACCTTTAGGATTCTCTATATCATCAACATAAATTTCTGCTTCAGGTTCATTTTCAATCATTCCGATTGTATTTAAATTTATAAGCAAGTCTTCCTTTAAAAAATCCATTATTGCTTTTGATTTTTCTGTCTTTATAAGCATGTTATATCACCTTCTCCTTCCATCTACCCTTTCTAAAAAAGAATATTATCATCACTGCCTCTATTACCACTGATAGAGCTACAGCTATCCAAACTCCCGTTGTTTCCATTTTGAATTTTAATGCCAATAAATAAGCTATTGGAAGCTTAAGCGCAACATTAGCTACCATTGATGAGATCATTGGTGGAAGGGTATCCCCTGCCCCCTGAAAAGCCCCTCCGTATATGGTAGGAAATATAACAAATATTACTCCCACGTATACTATTCTCAAATACTCCGCACCATGACTAATAACTTGAGCTTTATCGGAGAATAGACCAATAAAGAACTCTGGGAAAATAAAATACGGAACTGCAAAAATAATCATATTAATTATCGCGAGCTTTATTCCCTCTTTTATTATACTGTCACAGCCATGAACATCTTTTTTCCCTAGACTCTGACCAACCATTATTGCAATAGCTGTAGATAATCCAGCCAAAAATATAAAGGTATAATTAAAGAGTTGTCCACCTATTCCAAAGCCCGCTGAACCTTCTTCTCCCCCTACCCTAAACACTAAGCTAACCATGAGTAATCCTGTTATGGGTCTTGCTACCTGCTGAATACAAGCCCAACCGCCTATTTCCAATATTTTATTGCTGCTAGCTGCTTCAAGCTTCATTGTAGATAGAAATTCTCTTAAACTTCCATTGTACAGCCTCTTAATTAGCAAGTAATTGATTACAACAAAAGAAAAAATCGTAGAAATTACCATGGCCATGGCCGCTCCTCTAATACCCAACCCGCATACAAAGATTAGGAAAGGAGCCAATATAGCATTTAAAACATTTGATATTCCAAAGACAACCAATGGAGTTCTTGTATCTCCCAAGGCCTGCATAATTGTTCTTAAGGCTGAATTCAAAAAAACGAATATAGTTCCCAGAAATATTATTGATAGATGCTGTCTTGTTAACTCCAATATTTTGGTGTCGGGTTTATAAAACATATGCTTTATTATTGGCAAGGTATATATAGTACAAATTATGCTCAAAGCCCCTCCTATTATTGCCGAAAGAAGGAAGGATTCGCTACTGTATTTCTGTACTGCTTTCATATCTCCTTCTCCATAGCTCCTCGACACAAGCGCTATGGTTCCAGCTGACACCAGGGAAGACATTACAAATATTACCCCTGCAACAGAATTTGAAACAGAAGCTGCTGAGAGCTGCTTTGTTCCAAGCATTCCGATAAACTTAGTATCTACAGTCCCTAAAAGACTTTGAAGGATCATTCCAATCATCACTGGCCATGATAATTCAAATATCCTTTTTAAATCCGATTTTCTTTTAATCTCCACTCCTGCACCTTCCACAGTCTCTCCCCCAATCTATATTAAACATCTTTTACATATTTAGACATATCCATATATTTCTACACAAAAGCCTATTTTCCTTTATATTACAAAATAAAAAGACATAAGAAAACACCTTTTAATTTTCTCATGCCTTAACTATTTTTTATGAATTAACTTCCTTAGTATGCTTTTTCATCTTTTCAGAAATAACTAACAACTCATTAACTAAATCCTTAGCCTTTGTGGTTTTGGAAACATACTCTTCCATAACCTCAATTACCTGTTCAACATTTGCCATAGTCTCATCTGATACGCAAGCTATTTGAGATATTGATTCAACAACTTCACCATTAGCCTTTGCTAGCTCGTTTATTTGAACATTAACATCGTTAGTTTTCTCTCTTACGAACTCTGTAGTAGAATTTATATCGTTAAATATTTCCTTGGTACGCTTTACCAATTCATTCTGTTCAGAGTTTATACTTTTTAACTGTTCCATCGCTGATACTGATTTTCCACTTTCTTCTTTAAAATCAGTCACTATATTTGCTATATTAACTGTAGCTTTCTTACTTTGTTCAGCCAGGTTTCTTATTTCCTCAGCAACCACTGTAAACCCTCTTCCAGCCTCACCTACTCTAGCTGCTTCAATGGCTGCATTTAATGCTAGAAGATTGGTTTGCTCTGCTATTGCCGTAATAGTATAAGTTATTTCTTGTATTGCTTGTGATTTCTTATTTGTATTTTGTATTATTGTATACATTTCCTCATAGTTTTTCTCTACCTTATTAGATTTTTCAGCTAAATTACATACTATATCTAAACCATTTTCCAATATTTCTTTTGTTTTCTGTGATGATTGCTCCATTTTATTTGATAATTCTAAGGTACTCTCTACGCTTTGATTAGTTTCCTCAGATAAATGCATCTGTTCTTGCATACTTTGAGAATTATTTTTTGCACCCGCCCCTATTTCTTTCATCGAACCTTCTACATTTCTTGAGTACTCTACTATTTCTTCTACTATGTTATTTATTTCTTTTGAGTTGTTATCTAATACATTTATAGCATTATAAATATCCTGAAGAATAAGCGCTTGTCTCTTTTCTTGTTCGCCAATCTGCACAAAGCTATCCCTTAATTCATTTCTTTGACTTCCACCAATACTCACAACTACACATACAGCCATAATTACCATTAATATAGTTCCCATTTGTATATTATAATTTAAGGTGTCTATATTTCCTGTTTGACCACCCAAATATCTTTCAATAATTGAAATCATATTAATAATAAATACAACAGCCGACACACTATAAATAAATTTTTTATCAAAATACAAGCAGTATGTGCACAATAACGGAAATATGAATACAAAAGTTAATGGCGATTTCGCATTAAGCAACACTATAGTATAGGTCAATGTAAATCCTATAAAAGATATATACTTTAATAAATTATTGTTACTATTTTTAATGTATAAGCCTAATGATATGGCAAAAGAAGCTATCATAGGCAAAGACCATATTATTATAGTTGCTAGACTTCTGTCGCCTTTTGCATATTCAGATATAAATCCTCCTAAAATTATAAATACCATCAGCACGTTAATTCTTAAAACAGACTGATTTACCTTTTTTAAAAAATTCTCACCCATACGTCCAATCCCCCCAAAAATTTATAACCAATTTTATTCTTCTACTATTTTCGTAATAAATCTATTAACCTTTACTGGAAAATAAGTTTTTTTATATTTTTTGTATGAACTTACAATCGATGTAATGATATTTATTTTTTCACAGGCTCCCTTACTGCTTTATAATACTTTTTAGGAGATAATCCACAGCTGTTCTTAAAAGCCCGTATGAAATTAGAATAATCACTAAAACCACAATCTAAATACACTTCTGTCACTGGCCTACCTTTTTTTATTAGCTCTTTAGCTAATATTAATCTCTTTTGAAGTATATAACTGTGAACTGTGTACCCTGTTTGAGCTTTAAATCTATGCATAAGATAATATTTACTCATATAGAATTCTACAGCAAGATTTTCTATAGATAAATCTTCTTTTAAATTATCATTTATATACTTTAAAATTACAGCAATATTTTTATCATATTCTATATCACCAATTTCCTTTTGGTCTTCTGTTCCCAAGAACAATCTATTAATATATACAATAAGCTGCAAAAATAAAGAGTTTTTCAGTATATCACTTCCGAACTCGCTACTCTTACATGCTGACTCAAGCTGAGAAAGTATATACTTTATATCTGAAAGATATTCCGCCTTTAAACGAATCATATTTAATTTTTCCTTAAAAGCCTCTTCAAAGCAGCTTAGTAAATTGCAATCCATACTGTTATGTTCAATTAAAAAAGATGAGTTTACCCAAATTACTATACGTTCATAAGCCTCCTCGGTGTCGATTAAGGGCTTATGCACTTCATTGCTGTTTACCAGCAGTATATCCCATGGTTTAAGCTTATAAGCCTTGCCTTCAATTAGATAGGTTACCTTCCCCGAGATAAATATAATTATTTTATTAAAGTCATGGTAATGAAACTCAAACTGGTCATGTTTTTTATCTTTTAAGTGAAAGAATCTGAAATCTTCCTTTAAGTAACCTCTTTTTATTGTTGAGATATCCTTATCCTCATACATATGCTCACCGTTGCGTTTTAACGAACGTCCTCCCTTCTTTATCACTATCCGAATCCTTTAGTCTTCTATTACTTATAATATTAGAACACTTTTTGCAATATATCTAGCATTTTTAGCAATAAATATAGTAAAAATTTTTAATATACTATAACTAAGAGAATAGTTCAAGGAGGTCTCCTTATGAAAATTGAAGGAATATGGCTGCCCATTATTACACCCTTTAAGAACAATGAAGTTGATTATGAATCCTACAAAAGACTAATTGACTATTATATTGATAAAGGTATTTCTGGTCTTATTCCCTTAGGTACCACTGGAGAAAGTCCTACAATATCGGAAGAGGAATATGAAATCATCCTTGGAAAAACTATGGAATATGCTAAAAATAGAGTACCAGTTTATGTTGGGCTGGGAGGCAACAATACAAGTAAAGTTGTAAAACAAATAAAGCTTGTAGAAAAGCATAAAGTGGATGGCATTCTATCTGTATGTCCTTATTACAACAGACCAGATCAAAAGGGCATTTATCAACACTTTAAAAGTATTTCAGAAGCTACCGATTTAAATATAATTATTTATAACATTCCCTATAGAACGGGCAGGAATATTGAAAACTCTACTATTCATAAGCTTGCAGAACTAAAAAATATAGTAGCCCTAAAGGATTCCTGTGGTGATATTAAGCAATCAATGGAGCTAATATTAAATCCACCTAAGGATTTCTCCATATTAACTGGTGAAGATATATTATTCTACAGCACCATGACTTTAGGTGCTCAAGGCGGCATTCTCGCATCAGCCCATTTGCGCACAGAAAAATTTATTGAAATCTATAAAAAAATAAAAGCAAATGACCATAATTCTGCATTAACTATATGGTATGAAATATATAAAATGATTCCTTTATTATTTGAGGAACCTAACCCAACGCCAATTAAATACTGCCTCCATAGGTTAGGGCTTATTTCATCCGCGGAAGCTAGACTTCCTCTCACTGAAATCTCCAATACTTTAGAGAACAAACTTAACACTATAATAAAAACCTAATTCTATAAAACTTTTAGTAAGGATGATACTATGAAAACATTAAAGAACTTGTTGGATGGAATTACCTATGAAGTTGTTCAAGGTACGGACGAATTAACCATTAATAATATTTGTTGGGATTCAAGAAAAGTAACCCCAAACTCATTATTTATTTGTGTTAAATGTAGAAATGTGGATAGGCATGATTTTGTCCTTCAGGCTATTGAAGATGGAGCTATTGCTTTGGTTGTAGAGCATGATATAAAAGATATTCCTAAAAATATTACGATAATCAAAATAGAAAATACTAAAATAGCCATGGCTGCTATTGCTAACAGTTTCTTCGAAGAGCCTTCAAAACACTTTAACCTTATAGGAGTAACAGGTACAAACGGTAAAACCTCTGTATGCCATTTAATTTCAAAAATTTTAGAAAACATTGGACGTAAGG
>Ga0316601_100000031_pt1 | contig 49292 bp, 37 predicted proteins | sample OWC_soil_day5_no_FD_207663 | JGI IMG/M metagenome (GOLD analysis project Ga0316601, IMG submission 207663) | Wetland soil microbial communities from Old Woman Creek delta, Ohio, United States - OWC_soil_day5_noCT | ecosystem: Environmental > Terrestrial > Soil > Wetlands | place: USA: Ohio... | reverse complement strand
CCACTTCCCAGAATAATCCATTTTATCTCTTTATTATCTTTCAATTTATGAGCAGCTGCCAGAATATGTTCAAAGTCCTGCGCTTCACCAATATTTCCTGCAAACATTACTTTAAAACCATCGGGTAACTGCGGAATTTCATAAGGTGACAAGTCAGTACCTATTACATCTTCTGCCCAATTAGGAAAATAAACCATCTTATCTGCAAAGTTTCCTTTTGCACAGATAGAGTGCTTAAAACCTTTTGAACTAATAAGAATTTTATCCGACTGTTTATACAGGAATCTCACCATAGAGGTAAAAAAGCTCAAAACATATTTATTGGTAACTCCACCTGCACTGGTCAGACTCTCAGGCCATAAATCAAGCACCCAAAAATAGAACGGTATTCTTTGCATTCTCTTTATTACTGTAGCTGGAAACGCTTGCGTTACCGGGGATGACTCGTGCACCAGCACATAATCGTATTTATTTCTTAATGCATGAAAAAAAGCCCAGACAGAAGCAATCAGAGCCCAGCTAAAGCCATTGATTGCTATTTCAATACCACGACCTTTTCCTCGAGGAACCAAAGGTATTCTGACCACATTCACGCCATTTATCTTTTCTTTTCTTCTTTTGAAAATGCCATATCCATTAAAAAACTTACCATCCGGATAATTGGGAATACCGGTTGCAACAGTAACCTCATACCCACGCTTCACCAGTTCAAAAGCAACATCGTTACATTTAAACTGTTCGGGATAAAAGTATTGAGAAACCAACATCACTTTCATACAATATTATTTTAGATATTTTCTGACTTTAAATTCCAGCTTCAACATAAACAATGCGGGCAACAAGGAATAGTTCCACATCAGTTTCAGAAACTTCATATTAAACCCATCCAGCTCTCCTGCTTTTGTTTCTATCTTTATATTTTTCAAGATTCCATACAGTACCAACATCTTGCATTCTGCCAACTTCAATGCTGCGAAGGACTGAGCAAGGATCATCGAATCAATATGCCGGTGAAATATATCTTTATATTTAAATTCATTATAAGCTATGATTGAATCGCACACCTCATTAAAATGGGTATTTTCTGTTACAGAATTCTCGTTTATAAAATAGCAGTAAAACGTATCGGGTATACGTCTCATTTTTTTGCTATGCGCCATTGCCGTAAGCATAAAAAGCTGATCTTCTGCCAACTTTAATCCCTCTTTAAAACGTAGATTAAGTGAGCTAATCACATTCATTTTCAATAATGTTCCTCCTGCACGAAAACAGAATACTCCGGCATCTATATAATCCTTCAGGCTCATTACTGGCGTCTCTCCCACTTCAGTTAGCACCACATTACCTTCCTTATTAATCCGCTTATAGGAGAACTGAATGCAATCCAGCTCATCTTCAAATGCATAATGATGAACTACTTCCAGGCAGTTACGTTCAATCCAGTCGTCGGAATCCACAAAGCACACCCATTCACCTGTTGCCTTCTCGAGCCCTTCATTTCTGGCCGAACTGGCTCCTCCATTTTCTTTGTGTATAACCCGAATCCGCGAATCCTTAACTTCGTAATCATCACATATTTTCCCTGAATCATCCGGACTGCCATCGTCAATCAATAACAATTCAAAGTCTGAGAATGTTTGAGACAGAATGCTGTCCACACATTTGTGCAGATATCGTTCCGCCTTATACACAGGCACGATGATACTAATTGCGGCAGCACACATATACTCTAAGTTGTTAACACATTCGTTTAAATGGATTCAGTTTCAAAACCAGCCTCAGCAAATCTCTGCAGACTATATTATTACGGTTCAGTCCCAAAATATCAAAAGCTCTTTTACAGTTATACCTGTAAATACAATGATACCTTTCAGAAGCGGAAACATAGGGAAGCCGGTAAACTCTGTCAAAATCCATCAGTTTAAGATAAAAAGTATTGTAAATCTTATCTTTACCAATAGAAGCATATACCGAAGCATCATGAGTCCGGTAGAACACTGTAATTCTATCCATGAAATAGAATCTATATCCTGCCTGAGTAAGTTTTAACCACATCGGATGATCATCCACATACGGAAAACGTTCATCAAATCCGTCTACCTCAATTACAGCTTTCTTGTTTAAAAAGACAGACGGGCCATGTATTGGATTTCTCCTAAGCAAAATATTGTATTGCTCATTCGCCCCAGTTTCAAGAGAAAAGAATTTATCTCCTCCCTGATCTTCAATATGATAGAAATTACTCTCGTCAAAAACATATCTAAAAAAGAGAGACTTAGATTCCACTACCCTAGCTTCTTTATTCAGCTTTACAAAATTAACAAAGGCATCCACACAGTCCGCTGTCAGAATATCATCGCCGGCAATAAATTTAATCCATGTACCTTTAGCAGCATTCACCCCCCTATTACAGTTAGCTGCAATGCCCAAATTCTTTGGTACAGTTATAACCTCTGTTCTCACAAATCGGCCACTATTCTTTTGCATCCACTCTTTGCATAGTTCAACAGTATTATCCTTCGAACAGTCGTCAGTCACTATCAGTTCTATATTCTTATAAGTCTGTTCTCTTGCACTATCTAGTGTTTCAAGAATATATTTTGATGAGTTATAAGTGACAACTATAATTGATACTAAAGGTCTATTTTCCATAGCTTTACAATTTAATTTATTTAGTTAAAGCACAACCTTACTTCTTTTTTTTTTAAATACCGCGAATAGTTAAGCGACACATTAACCTGAATAAAAGAACTGACTATCAAAAACATATAAGCAAAATCAAAAAGATACGGTCGCTGATACATAAGTGCCAGATATAAAAGCATCGATAAAAATGTTCCTTTTACATTCTTATTGATCTGTGCAGATATCACTAAAAGCAGTATAGAAATAAGCACCGTAAATATAAAACCATAATAGATAAGGAATTGTTTATAGGACGAAGAATCTGCAGCCACATCTGTATGAGTCCCCCACAGGAAATAATCTGAATGAACAAATAAATCAAAATAGTAATCCAGTTCCTCCGAGGTTCTGTTGTCTCCTTTCAGTCTGCCATCTTGCATCTCAAACCTCTCCCAAACTAATCCTTTTACATCTTCATTATCCTTGGTAAACAGATAGAGTGCAATCACAGCTGCAATAGCAACTAGCTTTAATTTTGTGCGATAGAAATACAGAATAGCCACTGCGCTCAAGAGGATAAAGAAAAGAGAAAAAGCAAAAATGCCCGATATGAATAAAATAATATTAGAAATCTTCTTCAGGTTATATCGTTCAGCAAAAAGCATAATACCAGCAAAAGTACCAACAACTCCTGGTTCATCGAAAACTCCATAAAAACGAGGAAATTCTACATAAATAACCTCATTGGGCATCACCAGGAAAGGATACTGCCTGTAATAAAACTCTTTCAGTGGATTAAGCGGATCAATCAAAGAATAGCCCACCGGATAAGATATTACGACTAAGACATAAATAATCAGTGAAAGAAATAAAGAAATAACCAGAATAGTTTTGAAACATTTATAATATTTCAGCATCACCTTCCGGTCTATAACAAAATAAAATAAAATAAGCAACGAAGAAATATACCCCATAAAGTTAGCCTGGGCATCACTGGCTAACGATAAAAGTAACAAAGCAAAAATGGGAATAATAAGTAAATCAAGCTTTTCTGCTTTTCTGAGATTGAATATACCAATAAATGATAGGACATAGATTATAATTACATTTACCTGTTCATAATAGCCCCACATAAAATAAGGCTTCATAAGAAGGAAAATGCAGAAACCATAAAAGTAAGCTACTAAATTACTTCCTGTAAATATTCCAGTCCATCTCTTTTTCATCATACAGAAAGATTATTTCTCTCCCAGAGAAAAGTCATTCAAGACTTTATCTTTGTTATCCCGTCATCGTCGAATTTTCTTTTTAATAAGATCGCTGATATCTATTCTCTTATCCAGCTCCTGATATGAATAATAAAATGAGAATACAACAAACAAACTACCCAATATATATCTGATAGTCATTGGAGCAAGCAACACTAATACAATACAAAGAGCTGACAATAAAAATTGTATACTAAAAACTTTATAAATTCCCTTTTGAAAATGAATATGGTATCTTTTACCTGCAATAATCCACACCTGTATTAAATAAACGATATATCCAACAAGAAAAGAGATACCCAAACCTGTAAGCCCCCAATACATATAACCAAGAATATTAAAAGCCGTCGTATAGATAATTGCTACTAGCTCGCTCCAGAAAAATGCGGTTGTATCTCCTTTTGCAAGAAAGGAATAAGCAATGGTCCAACTGGTAGCTTTAAAGAAGATACCAAGTATAGCCCAGTAAATAAGACCTTCAACTGGTAAAAATTTGCTGGAATAAAGTATAGTTATCACCGGTTTTATGAAAATGATGAAACCGGCGATAATAGGAGCCAATAGCAACAGACTTATTTCTGCCTGTTGATTTATTGTTTTATTAAACTCTTCACTGCCGGAGCTTACAGCTGAAAGCCGGGGATAATAATCGGTACCCATAGCTGTAAATACAAGACCCACGTATGTGTTTATAATAGCAAATCCGGCTGTAAAAAGTCCTACATCATCCAACCCGCCCTTATTACTTATAAAAATCCGCACTAAGTAAGAAGCTCCCACGGAAAGTAAGCCTTGAAGACTAATGAAGAATCCCATCTTCAGCATTCCTTTCCCTTCTTTCTTTATACTTTTTGTAGTTATTTTAACCTTTTCAATCTTAACTTTATTGGAATAATAATAAGACAAAATGAATGAAATAACACTAGTTATGATCAAAACCGGTACTATAGCATCCAATCCCCATAAATAGTATAAAGGAACCGTTAAGAAAAGACCTATCGTATTACCCGTAACATTTGCTTTAGCCATATCGGCATACTTTCGCATGCCTTGCAGCAAAGCTATTTGTCCGGAAGCAAGTTGTTTAAAGAGAACTGACGATGAAAGAATAACAAAGGCTATTGTATACTGATAATTTCCAAATGTAACATAACTCAGATAAGGAGAGAACAGTAAACAAATAACAGCACCAAGCAATCCAGTCAACCATACCAACCGACGAAATACACGGATAACTAACGCTATTTTTCCGGCATCCTGTGTTGCATTGGCTTCCGCAATATCTCTTACGGCACTGGTACCCAATCCTAAATTGGTAAGCGACATTATCAAATCCGTAGCCGAAATCAACAAACCGTTAATACCCATACCTACCGGTCCCAAAAGTACAGCTACAAATTTTGAACGAATAATACCAATCAGAATATTGTATACTTGCACTCCTCCGAATAGTGAGGTAGCCTTCAGACTTTCCTTATAAGAATTTTTATCGTGTTCATCTTTAGTCATCTATCAAACAAAAAGATTGATTTTATCTACAACATCCTTTACCTCGTCCATATTCATTACCGGACTCATAGGTAAGCTAAGTTCCTCTTTATGAATCTGTTCTGTTACAGGCAATGACAAACAGTTCCACTCTCTGTAACATTCCTGCTTATGAGGAGGTATCGGATAATGAATAACTGTTTGCACTCCATTTTCATCTAAGTATTTCTGCAGTTCATCTCTTCTCTGACAACGAATCGGGAACAGATGGAAAACATGCCCATCTGGATCGTTTACTTTCGGAGTAACCACCAATGGATTAGTAATATGTTGAATATAGTAAGCAGCTACCTTTTTCCGCAGCTCAATATCTTCATCCAGATGTTTCAGTTTCACATTTAGTACAGCAGCTTGTATTTCATCCAGCCTACTATTTCTACCTGTATATTTGAATACATATTTTTTAAACGATCCATAATTGGCTACAGCTCTTACTATCTCTGCCAACTCCTTATCATCGGTAGTTACCGCACCGGCATCACCCAAGGCTCCCAGATTTTTACCCGGATAGAAACTATGTCCGGCAGCATCACCCAATGCCCCTGTTCTTTTTCCCTGATACATACATCCATGAGCCTGTGCATTGTCTTCAATCAGCTTCAGCGAATATTTCCTGCACAGTTCTCCAATCTTCTCAGTATAGGCACATTGTCCATACAAGTGCACAATGAGTATGCCTTTTGTCTTTGGAGTAATTGCCTTTTCAATTAAATTATCGTCTATCTGGTAAGAGTCTAAAGCTGGCTCTACCAAGACTGGAACCAGTCCATTTTCCGAGATAGCCAGTATAGAGGCTATATAAGTATTGGCGGGAACAATAATTTCATCACCCAGATTCATAACTCCCATCTCTATATAAGCTCTGAAAATCCATATCAGTGCATCCAGACCATTGGCTACACCAATTGTATACTTTGTTCCAATATAACGAGAATAATTCTCTTCAAACGTCTCATTCTCTTTTCCCTGCAGATACCAACCGGAATCAACAGTTCTGCTTACTGCTTCATGTATTTCATCAGCATACCTGGCAGTCACTTTTTGTAAATCAAGAAATTTAATCATAGCTTTCTCTCCATATAAATGTAATCATCGTCTTTATCATATATTTTAAAATCTAGTCGGGAATATAAGTTTAGAGCTCGCTTATTTTCAGGTATTACTTTCAGTATAATTCTGCATAGCTTAAGTTCTGTTGCTATATTAATACATTTCTTCAGCATAGCTTTTCCTATCCCGATACCCCAATATTTTTTTTCACCTATAAATCCCCAAAATTCTGCAGTACAAAAAGATAAATTCTTTAGCCCGCAACACCCTATTCTTTTCCCATTATAGCTCACTCCCCATATTAAATAACCATATTTTTCCGGCAAAGATTTAAACCAAAAATGCTGAAAAGTACGCGAAAAATCGGGAATATCCATCAATAAACGGGTTTCAGAATCTTTCAACCATTGATAGGATGTATTAAGGTAACATTCATTAAATCGTTCTAAAACCACCCTTTGAAATACTTCATCTTCAGTTTCTGGAAATACAGTATATTCATAAATATCATACATTATTGATCTGGCACCCAAGCCCTCCTTCTGAAAAATCAGTCCCTCATTCAGGTAACATCCCGAATGTTCGGTCGATTGACCGAAATCAAAATATGGTACATCTGTATATTTTGTATTTATCAGATAATCAAACAACAAATCCAATACCCCAAGTTCTTTTCCTATAGCATTGGCCGAGCAATACTGTGGATGAACCACCCGATTGGTAATATATACCACTACTCCTCCCAAAGCCACATCATCTTTGTATGTCAGATAGAGTACTATATTATCAGGAAATCGCGAATGCAAAAGTAAAATCTCATCTAGCGTATGCACTGGCTTTGTGTGATGCCTGTCTTTCAGATTATCTTCAAGAATCTTCCAGAAAACAGCATAATCATTACTCTCCCTTACTATCACATTATTTTCCTTCGCCTTGCGTGCTGCCACCCTTCTCATCTTATAGAACTTAAGTTTATTTTTTTGAAAGATAGTCGACGACACATTTCTTGCCAAAATCCTGGCACTATTTTTAAACAAAGCATATAAATCTTCCTGTGCGGGAATCCGATGATAAATTGCAGGTATTGGTTTATAAATAACCTTTTTTATTCCAAGACTCTTCAAATGTTCATTTAACAGTTCAAATATCCTGACCATATCCTTTTCAGTAATCTCCGACGACATGATAAACCCTCCGTGAGTAAGTCCCTGATGAGAATATAGAACATCGTCAACTCTATTTGCCGGCAGCAAGGTATATAATTTCCCCTTACGATAAATCATCAATGAATTGTCATGAAATCTATCCGAATGATAATCCATGTAATTCCTAAGAAAAAGAAATGTTCCATTCTTCGATTTATTCACAAATGAATCCCACTCATCTGCATTTTCTTTATCATACTTCCTTATTTCAAACATCACAATATTTTTTTAAGAACAACAAATTGTAAAATGTTATTCATTGCTGAATTTAATTTTCAGAAAGTCCTCATAATTGCGGATATAATCACTCTCTTCGTATACCATTGAAGCCAGGACCAGACAAACAGAGCCAGAGGAGAAATCATCCAGTTCACGCCATATACCAGGAACCACTAACAATCCCTGATAAGGTCTGTTCAATTTAAAAGTTCGTTTCAGCTGCCCATCATCAAGCGTTACATCAAAGCTGCCACTTGCAGCAATAATCAGTTGACGAAGCTCTCTGTGAGCATGTCCACCTCTTGATGCTCCTCCGGGCACATCATACAGATAATAAGAACGTTTTACATGAAATGGAACTGTATTTCCATTTTCCACCACTGTAATATTACCTTTTTCGTGATGATGCTTATCCAGTTCTATTATACTACAATCATACACCGTAGTCCGTTTCATTTTTTCAGTTCTTTAAATTGTTTATAATCATAAATATAATCAGCCTGATCAAAAAGAGTCGATGCCAGAATCAATGCCAGGGAATTTGTAGAAAAGTTACCCATTTGTCTCCATAAGCCTTTCGGAACATATAATCCGTAATAAGACCTGTTCAGTGAAAATACTTTCCTCTCATTTCCATCGTCTATTATCACATCAAAACTCCCCGAAAGAGCCACAATGAACTCCTGATTTTTCCTGTAAGCATGTCCTCCTCTGGTTACTCCGCCAGGGACATCATATATCCAATAAGAACGAGCTATTTTAAAAGGAACATGTTTATGCTCTTCAATAAAAGAAAGATTTCCCCTTGGATCAAGGATCTTAGGTAAATCAATAATTTTCACATCTTTAATTTTCATAGCTTGTTTTTTAATTTAAATAAGTCCTTCTCACCAACAAACCTTGGGAAATATTTCAGGCAGATTATTATCAGCGGAACCGATGCAATCACAACCAAAATAAAATAGGCAAGATACTCAAGTACATCATTGGTAATAAAATACAAATGTCTTCTCAGTACCCAGAGTACTACCCAATGTGTTCCCAATATTATACCGCAATTACGACCAAAATAAGAGATTAATGGCAATTTATTTATCATTTTTGAGAGCAATATTATAAATAGTATACCACTCATGCCCGAGATATAAAATGAAACATAATCTCTATGATATACATTGATTATCATCTCTTTCTTATCAGCTGTAAAATAAAGAAGCACCAGAAAAATCAGCAGAAAAATCGGAATATACCGATCCCATTTGTTAGGGGCAAACAACTTTGTTTCTGTATTCAGAAGATATCCCGTATAATAGAAAGGCAATGCTGTAAGAGAAGTATCAATCCACAAAGGCAGATTAACACCAATAAAACCAAGTTCATACCCCACAATCCCTATGATAAAACAAATGATGGACATAGTTATTTTTTTACCTGTCTCGCTTGTTTTTAGCTTCTCACATACTACAACCACAAGATAAAAAAGTAGCGACACTTCAAACAAGCTGACAAAGAACCACACCGGTGTATTGAAATAGAGATATTCAGGGTGTGTTACAGACTTTCTGAGTTCTTCCAGGATTATATCCGAATGTCCTCTTAACAGCCATCCCGCACAATAAAACAGGTATGACATCAGTAAAAAGAAAACAAATGGCACAAGCAACTTATTCACCTTTCTCAATGTAAAATTTCCTAATCCAGTATATTTTGAGAAAAACATGCCAGATAATAAATAGTAGAGCGGCATAACAAAGCTTAATTGCATTCTCATTAAGTCACTATTACCAATCGGCTTATCAGGGTCGTTGATATGCACAGCCACTACCATCAGGATACAAATACCCTTTGTCAGGTCAATAAAGTCAATCCGTTGTTTCATACTGCCATTTTATTGTGTTCGGATTCAACTACCTTATACAGATCATAAATGGTTTTGGAGTTTACAATATGGTCACGGTTTAATCTTACATTGTATTTCTCATCTGCCATCACAATCACTAAAAGTCCCACCACCGAGCTCCATTCCTCCAATTCACGGTATATGGTTTCGGGTTTAAACTCAGCCGGATCAGTCTCATCAAACTGCAGAGCAAAATTTTCTATAAATTTATTTAGTTCCATGTGTTTATTTTTATCTGTTTATACTCAGTAATTCCAATAAGTAATTCTTCTTCGTCTTAAAAGCCTCTTTCGATAATTCAAAATAATAATCCAGTTCTGTTTCTCTGGTTTTCGTTCCTCCAAAAAGATCATTCATTCGTAGTGATTTTGTATTCTGCTTACGTATATCGTACCGGTCATATTGTAGATTCAATTCATCAAACATTATTTCACGCGTAATTATCAAAGTCAGAATTGGTATATCAAGAGGTAATCCAGGTTTGCATACCCAACTTCCACTGGTTCCATACCCACCTTCTATATCATATATTCTGCATAAGCCAACAGGTTCATTTTCATAGTAAAAAATAAAATAATAATCCTTTCCCTCTTTCTCTCGCTGTTTGTAATTGCTAATCCATTCTTTTTGTTTTTTCGTATCATTTTCTGTGTAATGGATATGACGTCCTAATTTGGGGTCCGTTCTTAGTTTTACAATAAAATCAGCATCATCCTCATTGACAAGCCTCACATGGATTCCATATCTTTCCAGCTTAAAATTATCAGTTAGTTTCATAATATACAGTTTAGGAAATCACTTTAAAAAATATATCGTCCAAGCTTTTTATTTAGCAATTACAACAAAAAAACGAACAATAAGGTTCACATTATTCCCCAAACTACCCTCTTCACATAATCCGTATAAGAAATGATAATTCTCAAAACTTTATCACTTACATTGGGCATAGAATAATCATATACCGTGCGATAATTTGTTGGTTCTGTATGTTGGTTCTGCAGCTGAGCAAGTCCCTGCATCACTCTTTCCGGATGTAGTCCCACCATCATAACAGCTGCTTCTTCCATGGCCTCAGGTCTTTCATGTGCTTCGCGTATGTTCAGTGCCTTGAATTTCAGGATAGACGATTCCTCGCTGATCGTCCCTGAATCAGACAATACTGCCGCCGAATACATTTGCAGATGATTGTAATCACTAAAGCCCAATGGCTTCATGAGTATTACATTTTCATGAAAGCACACCCCCTTTTCTTCAATCATCTTACGTGTACGGGGATGACAGGAAACAATTACCGGATAATCATAAACCTCTGCCACCACATTCAAGATCTCTACCAAGTGAGCAAAATTCCTTTCAGAAACAATATTCTCTTCCCTATGTGCAGAAACAACAAAGAACTTTCCTTTCTCCAGCCTCAGCTTATTCAGAATCTGCGATGCCTCGATTTTAGGCAGATAGTGGTGCAATACCTCCCACATGGGGCTACCCGTTTTAATAATTCTGTCGGCAGGCAATCCTTCCCTCAGTAAATATTCGCGGGCTATAGAACTATAAGTCAGATTTATATCTGCAATATGATCTACAATTTTCCTATTACTTTCTTCAGGCACCCGTTGGTCAAAGCAACGATTTCCCGCCTCCATATGAAAGATAGGAATATGCCGTTTTTTAGCTGCAATAGCACAGAGACAAGAGTTTGTGTCACCTAATACCAAAAAAGCATCTGGTTTTTCCAGTTCCAGTACAGGTTCAATATTAATTAAAATTCTTCCTGCAGTTTCCGTAGCATTCTTTCCGGCAGCATCCAGAAAATAATCAGGCTTCCTTAATTCCAGATCCTCAAAGAAAATCTCATTCAGCTCATAATCATAATTCTGTCCGGTATGAACTAAAACATGTTCAATAGCCGTACTGGCGTCTAGTTTCTGTATCACACAAGCCAATCTTATTATCTCCGGCCGTGTGCCTACCACCGTCATTACTTTCAGTTTTTTCATGCTTTATACTGTTTCTAAGTAAGTATCACTATCTTCAGGATCATACCACTCATTTATCCAGAATTGCGTATAAAGATCCTCATCACCCGTATTGGTTATATTGTGTGTATACCATATAGGCATATCTACATATCCAGGTTCATCTCCATCCATATCAAAGTTTAAGATTTCTATTGTACCCACTTTGCGAAGCTGAATTCTCGCTTTTCCCTTTATTACCGTAAAGCGTTCAATCTTGCGTGTGTGAAAATGGTTTCCCCTGGTTACTCCAGGAACGGTAATGGAAAAAGAAACCTGCCCACCCACGCCCAGTTTTGCTGTTTCAACAAATATTCCGCGGGAATCAACGTTTTTCACCAGTTTCACAGGAAAGTGTTTACTATGATCCATATAACTTCGGAACGTATTGAAAAAATTCACCTCATTTTGGTCTTTTAATTCTGGTATAATGCCTTGTTCAACATAGAGTACTTTAAATTTCTCCAGCAGAGAAAGTACATCTGTCACCTTCATTTCTGTATCATGTGGAATCATATCCCTTTCAACCACTGCCAAAGAGCATTCTTTCACCTTTCTGATTTTATTCAGAATATAATTGCACAGACTTCCCACATAAATCAGTTTTACTACATTATCCTGTAAAACCTGTGGCATTTCACCATGTGTCAGCTTATAACAGAAAGTCACAATAAACGAATTAAAATCAGGTCTTCCGAAAGGACCAAACACATTTGGAACAACCATACCGGTAAAACTGGCACCGTTCCGTTTCGCCCACTCTTCAAACAAAGCTCTGCCATCTCTTTTAGAACGACCATATGCACTGTCAAGATCCTCTTGGGTAGAAGAAGAAAACAATACATGAGGCATTACCTTTTCTGCTTCCATAGCATCAATCAGTTGCTCTACTAGCCCTACATTAGTGTTGTAGAGCAACTGCTGATCGGGATGCCGGTTCATTGCCGCCAAATGCACAATTACATCACATCTCTTTACAAAGTTACGAAGCTTCTCCGTTGCCTGAAAAAATGCATCTTCAAAGGGTACTGATTCAAATTCTTGCTTAAATAGTCCTATTGTATTGAACAGATGCGTTCCCACAAACCCAGGTTGTCCGGTTATGCCTATTCGTATCATTGTTCATTCTATTTATTGATCAACTCATGCATTTTCTTCTTCTCTTCTTCCTTCTCTTTCTCAAACTGTTGCAAATCCTCCCTCACCAAATCAATCTTCAGCAACAATTGCTGCATACCCTTAAAGTCAAGCCTGAAAGTATTATGAGAATGATAATCTTCCAATACAGGTTCAATTTCTGCCAAGAAATCATCTTCATCATTGTTTAGGTCAAGAAAATCGTCTTCCATTACCATATCCAGACTAGCCAATAAACTACGCATACCTTCAAAGTCAAGCTGATAAGTATTGTGAGAATGGTAATCTTTACTTTTTGAAATAAGCTGACTTCCTTCAATGAAATACTTATCATAATTAAGATCGCGTTCATCGCATGGAATACGGAAGTAATTACCCATATCCTCACTATTGGCCATTTCTTCACGGGTAACCAATGTTTCATACAGCTTCTCACCATGACGAGTACCTATTACTCTTACTTTAGTCTTAGAGTGATAAAGATCTATTAATGCTCGTGAAAGTACATCCAGAGTTGCAGCCGGTGCTTTTTGCACAAACAAATCACCGTTTTTTCCATGCTGAAAAGCATAAAGAACCAAATCTACAGCATCATCCAACGTCATCATGAAGCGAGTCATATTCGGATCAGTCAGCGTAATATCCTTACCAGCCTTTATCTGATCTATCCACAACGGAATCACCGATCCACGGCTTGCCATTACATTACCGTAGCGGGTACAACAAATGGTTGTAGCCGCATCCGGCCCCAATGCCCGTCCTTTGGCTATAGCTACTTTCTCCATCATTGCTTTCGATATACCCATTGCATTAATAGGATAACAAGCCTTATCTGTAGAAAGAACCACAATATTCTTCACTCCATTCTCAATGGCCGAACTCAGCACATTTTCTGTTCCGATGATATTGGTATATACAGCCTGCATGGGGAAAAATTCACAGGAAGGAACCTGTTTCAGGGCAGCAGCACTAAACACATAATCCACTCCTTTCATCACCCCATCTACAGAACTTCTGTCGCGCACATCGCCAATATAAAACTTCAACTTCTTATTCTGCATATCATGGCGCATATCATCCTGCTTCTTCTCATCTCTGCTGAATATCCTTATTTCTTTGATATCACTATCCAAAAACCTCTTTACAACCGCATTACCAAAAGAACCCGTCCCTCCGGTAATTAATAATATTTTATCTTTAAAAATTGACATATATCTACCCTTTCATTTCTTTAGTTAATCAAGAAAAACAACTCTCAACTTTTTTTTCAAATAATAAAATCTCAGAACTAATCTCTTTTGTTATCAAATCACATCCTTCATTAAAGATGTCAGCATCAAATAAATCGATGTATTGCATCAATTTTTCACTTATATTGTCTTGTTCTTTCACAACCACGCCCAGTCTGTACTTTTCCACATACCTGGCTTGAATGCTTTCTTTGTTTACAATCATCGGCTTCCGGTGAATAACAGCCAGGTAAAAGCGGTTGCTCATTATGTTTACATCATGTACACCTGTAGGAAGCAGTATATTTATAAAATCAGCTTCTTTCACTATACCATTTTCTTCTTCTTTTTTGTAGCGTCCCGTAAAAAGTACATTTCTATATTTCCTCTGTAAAACCAGTTCTTCCAGACTCTCTTTCGCATTCCCGTTACCGGCAAAGAGTAATAAAACAGCACTCTTATCTCCAAAAGCATCAATTATCCTCGAGTTCGTACTGTAATCGCGCAACTGACCGATGGTAAGAATCCTTATATTGTTCTTGTCAAAAGGCACATACTTATAGTCGCTGCAAACACTGTCGGAACGTAAATTGTGACTCACTATAAATTCCGTATCTCCAGGAAGCCAGGAAAGAAATCCGGGAGAAGAAACACAATTCAATGCAGAGCATTTAAGGTACTGGTGAAAACGGTTTTTGTATATAGTCAGCAACTTCGAGTAATCCCTGATATCAATGATATACCTGTTATTAAAGTGTTTCTTCAGATATTTTCCCAGAAATAAAGAAGCCTGAATAGTATGAACAATTACAAATTCATAATTCCCACTTTCCAGTTCTTTCCGTACAAAAACAGAGAAACGCAGGTAATCAATATATTTTCTGTACAAAGGCATTGTCTCAGCACTTTCAAGTGTGTAAACGATGTTATTCTCACATTGCAGAGAGTCATTACTTCCCTTCCTGTTCCAAGAAATAAAGTGATATGGTATCTCTTTTCGTTTCAGCACATCTGCATAATATTGCAGATAAGGAGCCGAATTAATATCCGAAGGAATAACAATAGCTACTTTCATCACTTCTAAAGCGTTATTGGTTGATCACTTTTTCTCTTCTTAAAAATACGCAGTACAGAATATATTCCCAGACAATGCCGTGGAAACAGAGAAAACAGATATCCTTCAATCTGGTACTTTACCGACGAACTATTTATAAGTGCAGGAAACAGGAATCTGCTGTCATAAAAAACCTCCGACAATAGTTTTCTATCCACAGTATTCATCCTTAAAGCATTAAACAAGGAATTATTAAGTGCCAGTGAGATCAGATTATTAAAGTATAACTTAAATCTCTTATCCACATGGGCCGCTGTAAACACAGAGAGTGCTACTACCACTTTTACATAGTCAAAGGAACGCTTCGGACTAACTGTTTGCATAATAGACCCTTCTCTTATCAGATAATTATACACAATACCTTTGTAAACCTTCATATTATCAGCAAAATATAGCATACGTGGAGTAAACTCAAAATCCTCGTGGTATACTCCCGGCATAAACCGAAGTCCGTATTCATCAAGAAACGACCTCTTGTACACATAAAACTGAGCAGGCCTTATAATGCCCGAAACCAGCAGCATCTTCCCACTTACTGCATTTTCATCACTCACCCTGTATTCTGTAGAAGGCTTGTCATTTATAATAAAACGACATCCCATGGCAAGCACATCAATATCTGTCAGATCTTTCATTATATCGGTCAGGCAATTGATGTCAATCCAGTCATCCGAGTCCACGAACCATACATATTCTCCTTTAGCAAGAGAAAGTCCTTTATTTCGCGCTTCGCTGAGCCCGGCATTCAATTGTGAAGTTATGTATATATTATCATATCTGCGGGCCACATCCTCTGCAATAGCCAGACTATTATCCTTCGTTCCATCGTTCACTACAATAATTTCATAACTAGCAGAATTACAGTCCTGCTGAGCACAACTCACGAGACACTTTTCAACGTATTTCTCGACATTGTAAACTGGGATAATTATTGACAACTTAAGCATAATTTCATAATTATTTTATCTGGTTTCTGAGAAGAAAAAAGTTCGTCACTACCATACGGAGCAACTAACGTTTTTTAATTTTATATAAAATGACAATAATTAGATACTTATTTCATTTTAGAAACAAATTAAACGTATGAAAGGTTGCTTTAACCTTTGAAAAACATTCCTAAAAATTGCTTTAAATTAAGAAGATTAAAGAGTCATCAGGTAAGAATCTTAATTAATCAAAAAATTATAAAAACCAGTGCTTTTAATATTAAATAATTACAACAATACATACTAATAATTTGTTTAATGTATGCACCATAATATTGAGTCACATGAATGCATTCGAAAAATTATTAGCTTCGTTATTTTTTGTTGGTATTGCCAGCATAGCATGTAGTGACGGTACCGAACATTTCGTTTATCCTGATCCTCCCGAAGAGGAAGAACCGGATACAGTTTCAATTGTTACAGTACTCTTTGAAGATTCCTTCAACCAAACATCATCCGTTCCCGATGCTAAAAAATGGGTATTATGCTATAAACAGTCAGGTGTTGCCTGGGCCAATTATCTTTCCGGAAGTTATAATCAGGCATATGCGGAAGATGGGAAACTAATACTGAAAGGCGAAGTTGTAAACGGAGTTTATAAGGCTGGAGGTATTCAGACAAAGGGACGATTTGAGTTCACACACGGTAAAGTAGAGGTCTCTGCCAAAATAAAAAGTGCACAGGGAGCCTGGGCTGCTATATGGATGATGCCGGTCAAACAGACGTATGGATGGCCAGCCGACGGCGAAATTGATATTATGGAGAATGTCAGTAAAAACAGTGTTGTTCAGCAAACGGTACATACTTACTATACTAATGTTTTAAAACAAACCATTCCAGTACATAGCACTACCAAATCATTTCTACAGAACGATTTCAATACATACGCTGTAGAATGGAGTACAGAAAAGATTGAATTCTTTATCAACGGAATATCCACACTCATTTACCCAAACCTTCATCTCAGTAATGAGAGTACGCAGAACCAGTGGCCGTTCAATCATCCGTTCTACATTATTCTGAACCTCTCTTTGGGAGGTCCGGGTACCTGGCCGGGCGAGATTATGGATTCAGAACTTCCGGCCTATATGGAGATAGACTGGATTAAAGTTAGCAAATTGCAATAGAATATCAGACAAGAATTCATAAACAACGCATAAAAAAGGCTGAACTCTTCAAAAAAGTTCAGCCTTCTCTTTTCAATGTATTACAGATTTATAAAGCAACCTTAAAGGTTTTACTTGTCACCTTAACAATATAAATATGATTTTCAGGAACCATTATTCTAGATACGGCATCCGTTACTCTGAACATCTGTACCAAAGCACCTGCTTCGTTATAAACCAGTACTTCATCACCAACATTTGCACCTTCAACAATAATAGCATTACCTTCTGTGTAAACCTTTATGTTATCCGCAACAAATTCCGGTATAGCAACTCCGGCTTCTTCTATGATATAGGTAAAACTACTCCATCCGGTTGCACTCCTGTAACTTGCTGAATATCCCTGGGGAACATAAAGTTTACAGGTTGTTTTATTAACCAGACTAAAGGTATTATTTGTGGCACTAGGCGGTGTTGCTGGTCTGCTGTGTATAGAGGTCAATCCGGTACATGAAGCAAATGCTCCGTCGCCCGTGGTTGTTACACCACTCGGAATGGTTACTGTAGTCAGACTTTTGCAGTTATTAAAGGCATATATATCAATATAGGTCAGTCCGGTACCCAAATCCAGGGAAGTAAGCCCTTCACAATAACCAAATGCTCCCCATCCGATAGAAGAAACACTGTTGGGTATAGCAATAGCCGTCAGTTGATTGCAATTATAAAATGCATCCTTGGGAAGAGAAGCAACACTAGTACCTATAATGGCAGAGATTAAACCCGTACAGTTATAAAATGCTCCTTCCCCCACAGTAGTCACACTGTTACCAATCACTACTGACGACAAGCCATCACATGATTCAAATGCAAAACTTTTAATAGTGGAAACTGTAGAAGGTATCTCATAATAAGATGACTTCGAATTAGGATAAGCAACCAGCGTCAGTTTGTTTTTGCTGAGTAGTACTCCATCAACCGAAGAGTAAGTCAGGTTAGCATCTGCAACAATAAACTCCCTTAAGGCAGAACAGTAAGTAAATGCTCCATCTCCTATAGAGTTTACTGAAGCCGGAATCGTCATTGAAGTTATTCCGGAACAATGCCAGAATGCTCTCGTCCCTATCGTAGTTAGTTTAGATGGCAGAGTCATCGAGGTGAGCAACGGACAGTTACCAAAACAAAAATTACCAATCGATGTAATGTTTGGCCCCAATGTAACCGAGGTAAGTCCCGTACATTCCTGAAACGCTTGATTTGAGATAAGCGTCACACTCGTCGGGAGTACCACCGTTTTTAATTTTGGTAAACTAAAAAACATATATTCAGGAATTTGGTTATTCGTAACAGAAATAGCTTTCGACAACCAGAAGGCACCTCCGGCTACCATGGTCACACCAGATATATCCAGATTAGTCAGATTATCCATGCTTCGTAACGCACCTACGTCATTGGCATTCATCTGTCCTGTAATCTTCAAGTCTGTAATCACATCTATCTGGCTACCCAGTGCATCGTTCAGGCCCCATGCTACATTATTGATAGTTACCCACTGAGCCTTCATACCATAGCTTTGAAACAAACATATCAGTACCAATATGCATTTACCAAGTGTATTTGTTTTCATAATCCATTCATTCTGTTTTTTAAAATAATACAATCAATACCATTAAGTTGTGCAGCTGTTGTAGAATAGGAACTCCACGCCGATCCATAAATCCTGGTAGTCCGGGCAAGCGTATACATTTCCACCAATGCATCCTGCATTCCACTAACACTATTCCTGTCTGCAACTTTATCAGAGGTAGTTATCCTGCTTCCAAAAACAGAGAGGAGAACTTTTTTGTCTTCCTGAGAATCCGATGCCAGATAGAAATTTGCCTCCGGGCAATCGTCTATCTCCTTTTTAATCTGATCAACAAAAAGTTGGGTAGGACTCTCTCTTATAGATGTTATATTATCTGTTCTGCGAATATGAATTCCAATGGTATGTTCATTGAACGAGGCTGTTTTTCTGCTTATCTGTTCCTGTAAGCAAGAAATCGGCATAAATGAACTATACTTTTTTTTAATGTCCGAATGAAAGAAATCCACACAACTAGTCAGGTAAACGCTATTCTTCCGGGCCCACTTTCTGAAGTCAAACCCATTATTCACACATTCATCAGCTTCGTCCACATAAATACAATCGTCAAAACGTATCCACTGAAAAGGTCGTGGCAGGTAAAAATTCTTTTTCCGTGGATTATCATTAATCAGCCAATCAATCAAAGAAGCTTCTTTCAATATTACATTTCTATCAGGAATAGGTTGAAAGAGCTCATCAAACCGACAGTTCAATCCACGTGTCTTGTACCAGATAATATGCAAGCCAACATTCGTCTCCATAGCTAGTGCTATAGCAGAATCAATTGTTCTCATCCGGTTGGCAAGTCCACCAATAGGTACTAATGTAATCATCCACTTGCATTTTATTATACGTAACACTACATGTCCACTTTAATAAAACAACGCATAATGGAAATGGTTTCTTAAAATAAAATAAAGAATAATCAGTCACACAGTTAATTAAGAAACAACGAATAGTTATAAACAAAAAGATCCCGGAATTACTTCCGGGATCTTCTCATTAAGCAAACATTACCTGTTTTAAGTTACATATATCAAAAGCTATGGTTCTGTTTAGTTAGTTAGTTCAAAAAAAATTAGTTACGAGTAACTTTTACCCAGTCAACTTCCATATATCCTGGTAAGTCAGAGTCCGTAATAGTTCCAGGCCATGTTCCTGCACCGCCTAAAGCAAAGTTTAGGATAACATAAAAGTTTTTGTTGAATGGCCATTGTTTCATTGAAGCTTCATCGCTAAGGTGCATATTCGGATAGCTCAAAGTAACCTGTCCATTAATAGTGAACTGAACCATTTCAGGAGTCCAGTTTACACCGTAAGTATTGAACTGACCTGTATTGAAAGGCTTGGTCACACTACGAATCGGATCAATTTTACCTAAATCATTTGCATAATGAGTATGTACAGTCTGGTGCGCATCCGTTTCATAGCTAACCTGCTCCATAATGTCTATTTCACCGCAAGAAGGCCATCCTGCACTCATATCATCAGGCATCATCCATATAGCAGGCCATCCTCCTTGTGCTGTTTTAAAACGGGCACGTACTTCAATCTTACCATAAGTAAATGAAAACTTACCATAAGTCTGAATACCACCAGCTTTATAGGTTCCATTAACCTTTTCTCCTTTTACAACCAATACTCCGTTAGAAACGTAAGCCTGATCATAGCTTTGAGAGAGGTAGTTACCCCATGCAACACCTGGTAATGTTGGGCATAAAACCCATTTATTTTTGTCTGGAATAGAACTAGTTTGATTAAAATCGTCCTGGAAGATTACATTTTCATCAGTAACCTTGGTATTGTTACTCGTTGTGTCCTTGCTAGCTGTAACTGTGTTTGCTGCTGCGGCGGCTTCTATTGTTTCTGTAGTTACTGCGTCTTCACTACATGCTGTGTTGAAAGCTGCAGTTAGCAGCATAATCAATAAAAAATAGGAATTTCTCTTCATAAATAAAATTTGATAATTTAGCTTAATTTGAATAATTGTTTGGTTAATGAATTTTAGTGCTGCAAATATATGGGGAAATATTTTATAAACTCGCATCAATTTTTCTATATTAGTGATTATTAGTACTTTAAAAATTATTTTTCTTTTACAAGAAAGTATACATCACATTAATAGCGTAATTCTTGAAACAAAAAAACAGCGGGACAAAATGGCTGTTTTTGTTCATATTTAAAGAAATAATTTATTATACTTATTGAAAAATTTAATTATATACTTTTCACTCATTCATAGTGAAAAAGCCATAATAAAAGGATTCTATTATATTCTGAGAAGTAACTTTTCGTATTCAGAATGAAAAGAGACAGGAGGAGAAATCTGTTTTTATTGTATCCAATGCATGGTAACACAATTGTTTTATATACACTTAAAAAATTAACGATATTGTTCTTGAATTTTGCAATAAATATTTTGTAAGAATCCTTTCTAATTCTAAAAATTAACTCTTTGCTTTAAGTCGTTCAGATTGGTTTTTCCCGTTTAAGTTTCAGGAATATACAAAATTGTTTTATTTAATTGTGTTAGTGTATTATAAAGTGAATTAAATCATTTGTTTAATCAACTGTTTTTTAGTTCTTGTTTTAGTATTTTCTTTTGGCTTGACCCAAAAGAAACAAAAGGTCAAGGCTGCACGAATTTTACTAAAATTGGGGGATGCTGAGCTAAAGGTGCTGAAACTCGCTGCGCTCAAACAACAGCCCCTTCTTAACGCTCCTCAACCCCCAATTTCTTAACGTAAAATTCATGAGGCCGGTCCTGCTGGTTCCTGAGCGAGCTACTGTTTTGAACCAATTAGCTTTGCTTCGCTCGCTTGCACTTCGTGCAGTTACTGGCTATTGTGTCATCAGGCAGGTTACATCATCTTTTTAATGGCAAAACCAAGTTCACCTCAACAGTCGAGCGAAGCAACAACAGCACCAGCCATTGAGAAATCAAGCAAAGAAACGATGGCAAAGCCGAGCCAAAAAAAAGAATCGTCTCAAAGTGACAAGCCGAGCGAAGCAACGGCTACCCGCCCCACAACCTCAGCAGAGCGATGGCGCAGCCAAACGAAGCAACAGATACACAAGCGATGGCAAAGCCGAGCCAAAAAAGAATCGTCACGAAGTGACAAGCGAGCGAAGCAAAGCTAATTGGTCCCAAACTGTAGCTCGCTTAGAAACCAGAAGGACCGGCCTCTTTTTTTTTGCGTGAAGAAATCGGGAGGAATGTAGCGTGAAGAAGGGGCTGCTGTTTGAGCGAAGCGAGTTTCAGCACCTTCCGCTACAGGCCTCTCGATTTTAGGAAAAAAAATGCAGCCTTGATTTTTTGTTTCTTTTGCATCAAGGCAAAAGAAAAGGGCAGTTGCAATCAAGGCAAAAGAACAATTAATAAACATCCAGCGACAGCCTCTTCAAACTCTCTTTTGGCTCTTTCGGAACCGGAATATTATTGATCGATGAATTTTCGAAAGTAACATTGCGTGTATTAAACAGATAGTAGCCATTTTTAGCCTGCTTAACATGGAAGTTACTCACTGAGATATCGCGTATTTCTGTTCCTTTTAGGCCATCAATGTAAACAGCATAATTATCGGCAACATTTGCCTCTACATCCTTTATTTCAAAATTTTCGTAAGTCGAAGGAAAGTTTCCGCCTCTGAAACCAAAATAGTTAGTTTCAAATCGCAGGATAGCACCTTTTACTCGTTCTACTGTTATATGATCCACAAATACATTGCGTATGTAACCACCACGATCTTTGTTCGATTTAAAATAGATGGCATTCTTTACCGTTCCTATCTTTATTCCACTCATGTACACATTCTCCACACCTCCGGACATTTCACTGCCTATACAAAGACCGTTACATTCCGAGTTGAAAATACAGTTGCGTATCACAATGTTTTTCGACGAACGTCCAATTTCTCTTCCATCCTTGTCACGGCCGGCTTTTATGGCCACAGCATCATCACCCGTTCTGAAAGTACAGTTTTCAATCAGCACGTTCGTGGTCGATTCGGGGTCGCAACCATCATTATTGGGATAATGACTGTCAATGGTCACACCTCTAACAATTACATTATCGCAATACACCGGGTGAATGGTCCAGAAAGGGGAATTTTTAACTGTAACGCCATCTACCAGAATTCTGGAACATCCCAGAAACTGAATGCAGGAAGGACGTAGCAAAGTTCCTTCACCAAAGATCCGCTCCTGTACAGGAACAAGTTTACTGCCCATCTCTCTCAATCGGTCACGATCCTTTATCTCTTTCTCACCCCAGGCAGCAAACTCCAGTCCACCTTGGGCATCGATAATTCCTTTTCCCGTAATAGCTATGTTATTGGCATGATAAGCATAAATCATAGGTGAGTGCCCATATAGTTCCGTACCCTCCCAACGTGTCTGCACCACTGGCAGATAGTCGGCTGCTTTTCCACTGAACAGCAGACAAGCGCCCTCTTCCAGATGCAGGTTAACATCCGATTTCAGCACAATGGAACCGCTTATTTTATATGTACCTTTTTCTACCAGTACCTGTCCGCCTCCGCTCAGCGAGCAGGAATCTATAACCTGTTGCAGCTGTTTGCGAACATTACTGTCTCCACGACAGACAAATTTTATGCTTCGTTCCGGAAAAGATGTTTTCGCAATATTTTCAATAATTCTTTCCGGTGCTGTCAGTTGTTTCGGAGCTTTAATACAAGCTGTCAGACAAATAACCAACAGCAAAAAAGCATAATTTGACCTTTTCATAAATTTATAAAACTAGTTTTTCAATGTAACATTATTATTTTTTGCATGTGGGACCATCATGCCGGTAAGTAAACCAATTAAAGGAAGCTTTTCCTTTATCTGCCAATGTGTTATAACAATACAACCCCACACGTACTCCCTTCCAGTATCCAAATTTCATGCTGAAAGTATTTCCACATAAATGGAATTGCTTATTATCCAGACTATAGGCTAACTGATAGGCATTATCAATTGTATTCAGTTGCAAACGCAAATAAACCTTGTTGCCCGATGATAGCTTTAATAGTGGACTAACCTGGTTGTTACGATCCATATAAATCCATTTTTCTCCATTTACCATGGATATACCCAACAACACATTCTCCTTCCCAATGCAAGCAAGTCCGCAACGCTGTCCGTCTTCCATTGCACTACAGTCTAGCTCAGTTAACGCCATACCTATATACCCCATACTCTTCTGAGTGAGCGTATTTCTAGCAAGCTTAAAATTTTCAGCTTTCAGTGCTTTCAGCGTAAGCGCACCTTTCTTTTCGGTGAGTGACCATGCATCGTCAACGGGATTGTGGTTAAACTGCCATTGAAGAGATAAAACCGGTGAAGAGAAATCATCACTCGTCAGGGGAACTGTAACAGCACTCTTCTTTCCAACATTCGGTTTCTTCCAGGTCTTAACCGGTTCACCAACTCCATTTCCGTCAATGTCCACCCCAACAACCGGCCAGTTATCGTGCCAGTGCATTGGTTGCAGATGCACCACTCTTCCTATCGGATTGCAATGCTGAAAATGAAAAAAGAACCATTCGCCTTGAGGAGTATCTACCATGGCGCCCTGATGCGGACCATTAACCGCCGTTGTACCTTGTTCCAGTACCACTTTTCTCTCATACGGGCCATAGATGTTCTTTGAGCGCAACACAGTCTGCCACCCTTTCTCCACCCCTCCTTCAGGAATGCTGATGTAATAATATCCGTTCAGTTTATGAATCTTTGTGCCTTCGGCTACCGGACCGGTATATACCACCTTGCCCTCGTCGAGTAAACGCGTACCATCTGTGCTCATTTTATGAATAATAATTGGTCCCGCACCGTGTATGCTACGCCCCAGATAAGCTTGTCCGTCTTCATCCCAGAAAGGACATGGATCTTCCCACTTCTCAATGTGTACCACATTGGTAAGCGGACTCCACGGACCGGCTGCTTCTTTGGCTTTTGTCATAAACAACCCCTCTTTGGGAGTACAGAAAAATATCCAGAAATATCCGTCATGATACCTGATTGAAGGAGCCCACGAACCACCTGCATACTGACTGTTGGTATCAAATCCAGGATAATCAAGCCGTTTATATACGTGAGAAATAAGCTTCCAATTAACCATATCCTCCGATTCAAGCACCTGCATACCCATAAAATGAAAATCAGATGCCACCATATAATACTTTTCCCCCACCCGTATCACATCCGGGTCGGAATAGTCAGCATTCAAAATCGGGTTGGCATATGTTCCGTTGCCCAGATCACCCCATTGGTTGGGGCAATCTTGGGCAAACAAAACAATTACCTTAGTAATAACACATATAATTAATAAAAGTCTTCTCATTAATTAGTATCCCGGATTTTGTTGTACATCCGCCTTATTCAAATCAATAGCAGCCTGAGGTATCGGACGAAGAATCTTGTACTTACCGTCAGGACCTTTCATATTAGCTTCCTGAATACCATCTTCATTATACTGAGTTGCATACTGAACCAGCTTATGTGTACGTTTCAGATCGGTCCAGCGTACATACTCACCGGCTAATTCACGAGCACGCTCATCCAGAATAAAGTCGATGTTTACCTGCGACTTATCCACAGTCATCTGAGTTGTATATCCTGCACGGATTGTTCCCGGACGTTGACGAAGTTTGTTTATCATCTGAGCAGCTTTTTCTGTATCTCCCATTTGAAGATAAGCCTCTGCGGCAATCAAATAAGCTTCACCCAAACGAGCCACTACCACGTCGTGCATGCTACATGCCGTACTGCGGTTAGCTATTGAAGCATCGGTATAATCATCAAATTTCTTGATACAAGCATTACCATAATCCTGTGAACGACGGTCTTTATACGTAGCAGGTTTTCCGTTCGAAGGAGCAATACCACCATCGGCAATCGTTTTACTAATCAGGGTATTCTTCTTGATTCCATATGGGTCATCAGCCTTCCATGCTGCAATATCAGCATCCGTAGCCCATGCCGGAGCATAGTAATAAATAATAGGCGAAGTGGTAGGAGCTGAATAATAATCAAAATAAGTCTGGTGGAACTCAAGCATGAAAGTCTGTTCCAAACGGGCATCACCATGAGTATACATTTGTTGTAAGCGTAGTGATGGTGCAAAGTTTCCATCAATACCTTTATTTCTTGGTTTCTCAGATCCTCCTAAATAAGAGCCGAACTGTGCCTGCTGGTAAGAACCGTTTGATGAAGGATTTGAAACAGATGCAGCGCTAAACTGAACACTCCAGAAAATTTCACTATTCTCTTCATTCGCAATATTAAATGCACTTTCAATGGAAAGAGACGGAGTTTCACTGTTTATAGCCTGCAAAGCATATTTGGCAGCATTTTCAAAATCGGTGCTCTGAGCCACCTTTTCTTCTTGAGCTTCATAACCAGTGCCATCCAGCCATCCGCGTGTAAGGTAAGCTTTCGATAGATAGAAAGCAGCAGCACGCTTGTTAGCACGTCCTACACCCGATTTAGAGCGATCCAGCAAATGAGAATCAGAAGATATCAGATAGGTAAATTCGTCTATAATGAATTTATACATGTCAGAAAGGCTTGCACGAGCGTGACTCATTTCGGCATAATCAAACATTTTAGTATTCAAAGCAACCGGTCCATACTGCTGAACGAGTTGAAAATAGTACCATGCACGTAAAAAGCGCGCTTCATCTATGTATTGTAAACGCACACCCGAATCGGCTGTAGTTTCGCCATAAGCTATCACACTATTGGCCAGTTGAATGCCTTTATAGCAATTCACATAGAAGTTTTTAATATTCCCTTCATCAGCAGTAAAGGTGTACTGACTCAAAACTACTCCCTGTGATTTTCCATCCGCATAGATATCTGTACCAGCAACAAACAATAGCGGTGATGTATTGTATAAACTGCGTAAAGTAGAGTATGCACTATTGGTTAAGTTAGCAAAACCGGTTGTAGTAGCATAGAACTGGGCAGATGCCACGTTGGATCTGTTATCCTGATCAAGAAAATCAGAGCACCCGCTAAGAGTTGACAAGGCTAGCAAGCCTGCAATAAAATATTTCTTTTTCATAATCGTTACATTTTAGAATTTTAAATTTACACCAAACTGATAAGTTCTTGAGCTTACCCCATTAGAACCGTCATAAACATTTGCCCATGCCCATTCAGGATCAAAGCCTTCATAATTGGTAAATACAAACGGATTCAATATATTTGCGTAAATTCTCAAATTAGATACATGCATCTTTGATATCCACTTTTTAGGGAATGTATATCCAACAGTAATATTCTTAACCTTCACAAAAGAGTTATCAACCAGGTTTTGTGAACCACCAGACCAAAATGCACCGCCTCCTTTACCGTTTGTACCATTGGTTGGGAAAGGATATTTTCCGTAGTGAGTCTTTTCCTGATAAGCAATCTTGCCATCTTCTCCCAATATCGGAGCACCTTCAGGAATGTAGAAATCCATATTCATACGCATCATACCACGCTGTCCGTAATCAAGGAATTCATTCATGAATGAAGAGTACACTCTACCACCCTGACTTGCATAGATGTTAACAGATAAATCCAGGTTCTTATAAGAAAGATTGGAAACAAAGCTACCTGTCCATGTTGGAAGGCAGTGTCCTAAAATCATCTTATCATCAGCGTTAATTGTACCGTTCTTGTCTTTATCGTAAATCTTCATTTCACCTTCAAAGAATTTAGTCTTCATGCTGGCGTCTTTAGCATAAGTCTGAGCCTCTTCACGGGTACATATTCCTGTATATTTGTATCCGTAAACAACATCAATCGGATGATTAATAAACCAGTTGTTACCTACAAGGTCTTCTTTTGCGTCATTCAGTTCTATAATCTTGTTAATGTTTCGTGCAAAGGAGAAGTTAGTTTCCCATCTCCAGTCCTTAGTCTGCACATTAAGCGTGTTCAGCTGCACTTCAATACCTTTGTTATTAACCTTACCTACATTGTTTACTAACGAACCTGTGATCGACCCCAGCTCGTAAGGAGTATCCATCTTCATCAGCAAGTCTTTGGAATCTTTGTTGTACAAATCCACCGAACCATTGATTCTATTGTTGAACAAACCAAAATCAAAACCAAAGTTAAACTCTGTTGTTTTTTCCCAGGTCAGGTTAGTGTTCGTCATTGTATAACCGTATCCGTTAGCTACGTTCGAACCAAAGTTGTAGTAATTCTTCACGTTTGCCAAAGCCTGTGTATCATACGGTCCTACACCGGCATTATTACCTGTTACACCGAAGCTGGCACGAAGTTTCAGGTTGCTTAACCATTTGTTGGCAGATTCCATAAATTTTTCATCAGAGATTCGCCATGCCAGAGCAGCAGATGGGAACATACCCCAACGGTTGTTTTTCTGGAATTTAGAACTACCGTCCCAACGGGAAGATACAGTCACCATATATCTTCCTTTGTAAGCATAATTAATACGACCTACATACGATAGCATCGACATCTTATTATAATAGCTCCACTTGTCCTCTACAGTACCCGAACCCAGATTGTACCAGTCCACATCAAAAGGCATATCCACCACCTTTATGTAATCACCTTCACTTTTCTGTTCGTAGACGCTGAACAAAGCCAATGCATTGAAGCTATGGTCGCCAATGGTTTTCATATAGTTAGCCTGAGTATCCCATGTATATGAGAATACATCATTGTTATACTTCTCGGCCATATTGGTTTTTCCCTGACGAAGCTGAGTAGATGTTCCGTAGAAAGTACCACGTGTATTTTTTGAATACATAGGCGAGAATGTTGTTTTAAAGATAATGTCTTTCACCGGACTATATTGCAAATAGAGGTTTGCCATCATGTCATAATAGCGGGTATCATCTCTTGAATTATCACGGTCTATCACCGGGTTGATGTTAGAAGTCGGACCACCGCCATTTGGATACACTACAGCATCTTTACCCGGCTGATAAATAGGCTGACCGGCATTATCGCCTTCCCAGTAATAACAAGGCATGTTAGGAGTCATACGGAATCCTGACAGCACAGAATTCTGACTACCATTTTTCTTCATAGAAGTAGCCAGGTTGGTAGAAAAACCGGCTAAAACCTTTTCAGATATTTTATGTTCTACTGCTCCTTTCAGGTTCCAGCGTTCGTAACCATCATATAAAATACCTTTTTCATTCTGGTATCCCAGTCCCACATGATAAGAAATATCTTTTGCATTTCCTGATATATTTAGGAAATGGTTTTGTTGTGAACCATCACGGGTAACAATATCAAACCAGTTGGTATAATTTTTATTCAGATACATATCCTTAACCACCTGACTGTCTCCTCCCCAGAAATTGGCAAAGTTAGAAGCACTCATGTCCCATTTTGTCAGTCCGGTAGCATTATCCAGCGTTGAAGTCAGATAACGAGAGAAACGGAACTTCATAAACTGGTCACCATCCATAAAATCAGGCATGTTGGCTTTTGTCTTCACCCCATAATATCCGTCATAGCTCACTGTTGTTCTTGTAGCATTGGTATCCCCTCTTTTGGTAGAGATCATCACCACACCATTAGTAGCGCGCGAACCATAGATAGCAGTAGAAGATGCATCTTTCAAAATGTCTACCTTTTCAATATCCATCGGATTCAGAAAGTTCATATTATCGCATACCACACCGTCAATAACATACAGCGGTTCGCCGCCATTCAGTGAGCTCTTACCACGTATCTGAATACCGAACCCTTCACCGGCACGGCTGGAGTTTTGAGTAATGTTCACACCGGCAACCTGACCTTGCAAACTTTCCATCAGTGAAGTAGCACCTTTAGCCGAGATATTCTCCGCTTTCACACTGCCCACCGAACCGGTCAGGTCGGCTTTCTTCACCACACCATAACCAACCACAACCACTTCATCCAGCAGTTTATTGTCCGATACAAGTGTTATCGTTAATTTCTGCTGATTACCAACCTTTATTTCCTGTGATTTGTAACCCACGTACGAAACTGTAAGCACAGCATTAGCAGGCACATTTAATGTAAAGTTACCATCAAGATCAGTTATTGCACCGTTTGTAGTTCCTTTTTGTGCAACAGACACACCTATCAGTGCTTCACCATTCTGGTCAATAACATGTCCGCTGATTTTTTTGCTCTGATTAACCGATTGTTCAATAGATACGCTTTGTATTTGTGTTGCAACTTCAGCTTTAGCCCCAAGTGGCAAAGCAATTAAACCAAGAGAAAGTCCATAGGTAAACCATGCTCTTTTAAGAAAATGGTCTGCAGGTAAAAAGGACTCTTTTTTTAAATCACTTTTTCTTTTCATGCTCTTCATATTAGATTTCATAGATTTTAAATAACAATCTGGGGCCAAATTAAGGTAATGTAGCTCTATTTCCAGTGTAAAATCTGACAACTTTGATGGAATTTCTAACAAATACGATAAAAAACATATCCATTAAGGCTTTAAAACCATAATTATTTTTGATTACTGCTCATTTTCCTCTATTTTCGCAAGTAGATAATGATTATCATTTGTTACGCCTTTATGAAAAACCTGTCAAACGTCAAAACTATATTTTTTTTAATTCTATTGTGCCTGTCCTTCATCAGTCTCAAGGCAGCTGCTACAAACATCCCCGACAAATATTCCGTAACCTATTTTTCTGCCAAGAATGGGGTGGAAGACGGACTTGTGAACCATATTATTCAGGATCATAAAGGACTGCTTTGGTTTGCTACATGGAATGGATTGTATCGTTACGACGGTTACGTTTTCAAGAATTATAAATCAAGCATTGAAGATAAAAAAGGACTTACCAACGACAGACTACTCCATATTAATGAAGACAAATTTGGATATATATGGGTGCTCTGCTACGACTCAACCGGCTATCGTTTTAATCCAGGGAAAGAAATTTTCGAACCCATAACACAAGGTACGCGAAACAAATACCAGTCCATTCAGGTTCTACCCAACGGCACCACCTGGCTTCTGCGAAAAGACGGAACTGCCATCCGTGCTACCACCAATCCACAGAACTATAAGCTAACACTTAAGTCGTACTCGGCTTCCCGGGGAACATTGCCCGGTGGAAGAATTCAATCGGTATTCATGGATTCAGAGCAATACGAATGGATACTTACTGATAACGGACTATACAAACTGCATGGTTCCAGACTAACCACTATTATTGGCGGAAAATCAGCAAGAAAAGAGCCTATTGGCTTTTATTCAGCCACCGAACAAAATGGAGAGCTGCTTTTTGGTGCCAGTCGTGGACACGTATTTAAGTATTCCCTCAAAAGAAGAAAAATAACAGGTATGCAGCTACAAACAGCAGCTCGCATTATTTCCATTCTGAAACATCAACAACAAACGGCTTACATCACAGATCGTGATGGCTTATTTATAACAAACACAGCAAACAGTCAGCCTCTCCATTTTTCTTTGAAAGGTGTAAAATCTTTAAAGAGCGAAGTTATTGAATCGGCCCGGATTACATGTAACGGACTTATCTGGCTTACTCACCCCAAACCGGGAGTCACGCTGTTTGATTCACAAACCGGACAGTTTAATTTCATTGATAAAACCGACGAGTTAGGCCGACCTCTCGATACAGAAACCGGATTTTTCACTTTCGAAGACAAAAACGGATTTTTGTGGGTACATCCAAAAGGGGGCGGATTTTCCTATTACGATTCCCGAAGCAAAAAGCTTGTTCCGTTCAACACAACCGACAAAGAGGTTAAATGGAAATCGAATGACCGCTGCTTTGCTGCTTTTGCCGATAAACAAGGAAACCTATGGATGAGCACACAGCTCGACCGTCTAAAACGCATCACCTTTTTCCCCAACAAATTTCACATCTATACTCCCAATACCAGCGATATAGAATTACCGGATAATGAAATAAGGGCTTTGTTCATTGACAGCAAGAAGCGAATATGGACGGGAGCACGAGATAATAACATCTCCATTTACGATTCGCAGCTAAAGCTTATTCAACGATTTAAGTCGGGCAAAGTGTACGCCGTCATGCAGGATCAGCATCAAAACTTCTGGATCTCCACTAAAGGACAGGGACTGATAAACGGAACCGAAATAACTCCCGGTAAATTTCAGTTCAGGCCATACACCTACAATGCCGATAACCGATATAGCCTTAGCAGTAATAACATCTACTATACCTTTCAGGACAGCAAAAAACGAATCTGGGTTGCCACCTATGGCGGCGGACTCAATTTAATGGAAGTCATGCCAGGTGGTTCACTCCGTTTCATCAATTTCAGAAACCAACTGAAAAAATATCCCATCGACCGTTTCTATAAAGTGAGACATATCACCGAGGATCAAAAAGGGCGCATCTGGGTCTCCACCACTGCCGGAATCATCTATTTCGACGGTACATTCAAGAAACCGGAAGATATTTCTTTCCATACCATATCCCGCGAGCAAAGCAATGTAAACAGCCTGAGCAACAACGATGTGCAGATGATTAAATGCATGAGCAACGGAAAGATATTTGTCATTACCTACGGTGGCGGACTGAATGAGCTTATCCCAACGGGAAGCAACTCCTTTACATGCAAATCGTTTACCCAGAAAAACGGACTCAGTTCGGATATCATCTATTCCATGCAGGAAGACAGAAGAGGAAATCTCTGGCTGGCAACAGGAGGAGGACTGGTTAAATTCATAGCTACCCGGGAGCAGATTCAGTATCCAAACGAGCACATTGCTTTCAATGTACATTTCAGTGAAGGTGTGGGTGCTACTGATGGAAAACAGATTTATTTCGGAACCAACAAAGGACTGCTGTATTTTACTCCGGAAAAAATCCATAAAACAAATTTTGTTCCGCGCATATTCTTCACCTCAATATGGGTCAATAATCAGGAGGTCTCCTCAAAGCAGCACAATGCTACCCTGAAAATGAATCAGGGCAACATCTATCATCTCACTCTGCCACCCAATAATCAATCCTTACGAATAAGCTTTTCGGCACTGGACATGACCAATACGGAATATATCCAGTACGCCTATATGCTCGAAGGGTTCGACAAGACATACCGCCTTACCGAAAACGGTAGAGAAGCCAGCTACACCAACCTGCCTCCCGGCAATTATATCTTTCACCTCAAATCAACCAACAACGAAGGAGTGTGGGTAAATAACGAGCGACTATTATCTATTGAGGTACAGCCCAGTTTCAACGAAACAACTTTAGCGCATGTGCTTTATGTCTTCCTTTCACTGGCTCTCATTGTTGGCGGGGTATATGTCTATACCGTGTTCTATAAAATGAAGCAACAGGTAAAGAACGAAGAGTACATTGCACAACAAAAGCTGAGCTTCTTTACCAATGTTTCTCACGAGCTACGCACACCACTCACACTTATTACAGGTCCACTGGAACTTATTCTGAAAGATGAAGAACTACCGGATAAAGTGAAAGATGCGCTTACTACCATGAAGAAAAACAGTGACCGCATGCAACGGCTCGTTGGTCAGATTCTCGATCTGAGCAAACTGCAGGAGAACAAGATGAAACTCCGTATTCAGAATAAAGACATTGTGACCTTCACCAAAGAGATCACTCAATGTTTTGAGGCTCTTGCCACAGAACGGCATATACATCTTTCGTTCTCATCAGAACCGGCTGTTTGTCATCTCTGGTTTGATACGGACCACCTGGAAAAGGTTATCTTTAATCTGTTATCCAATGCATTCAAATATACCCCTAACGGTAAGGAAATAGATGTTCACCTTACGGAAAACAACGATTCCGTTTCTATCCGTATCACAGACCAAGGCATTGGCATCCCCCATGAAAAACAAAAAAGTATCTTTAACCGGTTCGAAAATCTGGTACAAAACAATATTCACAGTAATCTCAGCACAGGTATCGGACTGGCACTGGTCAAAGAGCTTATCTCTATGCATCAGGGTGATATCTCTGTTCAGAGTGAACCGGGCAAAGGCAGTTGCTTCACTATTCAATTGCTGAAAGGAATGGCACACTATCCAACCGACACGGAGTATATTTTATCCGATCTTCAGGAAGATGCACAAAACAATCTGGTACCGGAAGAACATCCGCTGGAAGAGAACGATACGGACATGCAGCAAATGCTCGTTGTAGAAGATAATCACGAACTGAGAGCATTTATCAAGCAAGTCTTCGAAGGCAAATTCAGACTACTCGAAGCACAAAACGGAAGCGAAGGACTCCGAAAAGCTGTCACTTACCTGCCGGACATAATCATTACAGATATCATGATGCCGGTCATGGATGGCTTACAAATGCTTTCCGAATTAAGAAACGATGAGCGCACATCACACATTCCTGCTGTGGTATTAACAGCAAAAGCAGATATGAACAGCATGCTCACCGGGGTACAGACCGGCGCAGACGATTATATCGTGAAGCCTTTCAGCATCAACTATCTGCAGGTAAAAATAGACAGCATCTTAAGTCAGCGGAAAAAGCTACAGGCTTTTTACAGTCATAATGTAATTTACAACGATAACAAAACAGAATCTGATTCCACACCGAAAGAAATCACCGCCTTGCTATCAAACAAGGATAAGGCTTTTCTGGATAAGCTGTCCGACATTATGGAAGATCAGATAAGTAATCCCGAGCTGAACGTGGATTATCTTGTAAGCTGCTTCAACCTGAGCCGCAGCAACTTCTTCCACAAGCTGAAATCTCTGACGGGACTTTCCCCTATCTTGTACATTAAAGAGGTACGAATGCAGAAAGCAGCCACACTGGTAAAAGAAAAAGAGAATTCAATTGCGGAAGTTGCCTATATGGTTGGTTTCAGCGATCCACACTATTTCAGTAAATGCTTCAAAGCCTTCTGGGGAATGAATGCATCCGATTTCGCAAAAGAACAGGAAGATATTAATTCATCAAGCAATTAAATATAGTACTATGAAAAGATTAACAATTTTAGCTGCAGGACTACTGATGTGCGTAATGACTTTTGCGCAACAAGCCCTTTGGGGAGGAGCACCGGTTGTCTCTCCCGAGATTCACGACAACAACACTGTTACCTTCCGTCTGAAGGCACCCAAAGCTGTAAAGGTACAGATTACGGGAGATTTTCTTCCTACACAGAAATTCAACACTCCCTTCGGAGAAACAGATGGTCCGGGAGTTGTCGATTTAACCGAAGGTAAAGATGGAATCTGGGAATACACAACTAATCCGTTGAAACCGGAACTTTACGGCTATTCGTTTATTGTAGACGGACTGAAGACTACCGACCCCGGCAATGTTTATCTCATCCGTGATGTGGCTACACTTACTAATGTATTTATCATAGGTGGCGACCGTGCCGATTTATATAAAGTAAACAAAGTTCCTCACGGAACCGTGTCCCGCATCTGGTACAATAGTCCCACACTGGGCATGGAGCGTCGAATGACTGTCTATACTCCTGCCGGATACGAAACCAGTGGAAAGCGTTATCCTGTTTTCTACCTGTTGCATGGTATGGGCGGTGACGAAGAAGCATGGATTTCTTTGGGACGTACCGCACAGATTCTTGATAATCTCATTGCAAAAGGTAAAGCAAAACCCATGATTGTAGTCATGACCAACGGCAATGCCGCTCAGGAAGCAGCCCCGGGAGAATCTTCACTCGGCATGGTTACTCCTACCTTTCAATTACCTAAAACCATGGAAGGTTCTTTCGAGAGTGCATTCCCCGATGTGGTAAAATTCGTCGATAACAACTATCGCACCATTAAAAGCAAATCGGGTCGTGCCATTGCAGGTCTTTCAATGGGTGGTTTCCACTCCATGCATATCTCCAAACAATACCCCGACTTGTTCAATTATGTAGGTCTGTTCTCTGCAGCCATCATTCCAAACAAGGATGTAACTTCACCTGTCTACAAGGATCTCGAAGGCAAGCTGAAAGTTCAGTTCTCCAAAAAACCGGCTCTTTACTGGATTGGCATTGGTAAAGCCGACTTTCTATATAAGGCCAACGAAGATTATCGCAAGTTGCTCGACGAAAAAGGATACAAGTATACTTACTACGAAACAGGCGAAGGACATATATGGAAAAACTGGCGCATCTATCTTACTGAATTTACCCCTTTATTATTCAGATAATCTATAAATATAAATATCATGAAAAAAATTCTCTTTTCACTGCTTGCTGCCGGGAGTATCCTCACTGCTTCGGCACAAACTGTTAAACCTGCCATACCGCGGGATCCAAAGATTGAGCAGCAAATAGAAACGCTGCTAAAGAAAATGACTCTCGAGGAGAAAATCGGGCAGATGACCGAGCTGACTATCGATATTCTGGCAAAACGGACTAATCCGTTCGAGGGAATGAATCAGCAGAATCCCAAAGTGGACGATTTAAAAAAGATACTGAAGAAATATAACCTGGAGAAAAAGTTCGACTTATCCAAAGGCATGCCTGGCAAAGATGTCATGATGAAAATCTACATGGACATCATGGAGATAGAGAACAAAAAAGGATTCCAGATTGATGAAGCTTTACTCGATTCTGTAATCAGCAAGTATAAGGTTGGTTCTATCCTGAATGTACCAAACAGTCTGGCACAAACCAAAGAGGGCTGGGAAGCTATTATCCGGAAAATACAGGATAAATCGATGAAAGTAATTGGTATCCCCTGCATCTATGGTGTTGACCAGATTCATGGCACTACTTATACTCAGGGCGGTACCTTCTTCCCGCAAGGTATCAACATGGCAGCTACCTTCAACCGTTCGCTTGTACGCGAAGGCTCACGTATCTCTGCCTACGAAACCAAAGCTGGAAGTATTCCTTGGACTTACGCTCCTGTTCTCGACCTCGGACGAGATGCCCGCTGGCCGCGTATGTGGGAGAATTACGGAGAAGATTGTTATGTGAACGCCCAAATGGGGCGCGAATCAATTTTAGGTTTCCAGGGAGAAGATCCAAACCGCATTGATAACAACCACGTTGCTGCCTGCTTAAAGCACTACATGGGTTATGGTGTTCCTGTTTCGGGAAAAGACCGCACACCATCGTCCATCACTCTGCAGGACATGCGCGAGAAACACTTCGCTCCTTTCCTCGAAGGTATCAAGGCAGGTGCACTGTCTGTCATGGTCAATTCGGCAAGTAACAACGGTCTCCCTTTCCATGCCAACTACGAACTGCTCACCAAATGGCTGAAGGAAGATCTTCAATGGGACGGGATGATTGTAACCGACTGGGCCGATATCAATAACCTTTATTCTCGTGATAAGATTGCATCCAGCAAAAAAGAGGCCATCAAACTGGCTATCAATGCCGGAATTGATATGTCCATGGTACCTTACGAATGGAGTTTCTGTACTTACCTCAAAGAACTGGTACAGGAAAACGAAGTTCCTATGACCCGCATTGACGATGCCGTACGCCGCGTACTGCGCATGAAGTATCGCTTGGGACTGTTCGAAAAACCTGTTTATAACAATAAAGATTTTCCTTTGTTCGGATGCAAGGAACATGCTGATGCTGCTTTGCAGGCTGCACAGGAATCGCTTGTTTTACTAAAGAACACGGATCACATTTTACCTTTGAGTACTGGAAAAAAATTACTGATAACCGGACCAAATGCCAACTCCATGCGTACGCTCAACGGAGGCTGGTCGTACTCCTGGCAGGGTGACAAGGCAGAGATTTGTGCCACTCAGTACAACACCATCCTCGAAGCGCTCAGCAGCAAGTTTGGTAAGGATCAGGTTATCTACGAACCGGGTGTTACTTACAAACAGGGTGGTCTCTACTGGGAAGAAAATGCTCCCGAAATTGATAAGGCTGTGGCCAGTGCTGCCAATGCCGATTATATCATTGCCTGCATAGGCGAAAATTCGTATTGCGAAACTCCGGGAAATCTCACCAATCTCACTCTTTCAAAGAATCAGCTTGACCTCGTTAAGGCGCTTGCCAACACAGGAAAACCGGTTATTCTCATCCTGAACGAAGGTCGTCCACGTATCATTAACGAGATTGAACCTCTCACAAAAGCTGTGGTAAATATCATGCTACCGGGTAACTATGGTGCCGATGCTTTGGCAAACCTGCTTACAGGTGATGTTAATTTCAGCGGAAAGATGCCTTATACTTATCCAAAGGAGATAAATTCGTTGTTTACGTATGACTATAAGCCTTGTGAGGACCTTGATAAAATGGAAGGTGCTTACAATTACGATGCGGTGATGTCTGTTCAATGGCCTTTCGGATATGGTTTGAGCTACACAACATTTAGTTATAGTAACCTGAAGGCAGATAAATCTGCTTTTACTGCCGATGATGTGCTGACTTTCAGTGTTGATGTTACAAATACCGGTAAACATGCGGGTAAAGAAAGCGTGCTGTTGTTCAGCAGTGACCTGGTAGCTTCTCTTACTCCTGATATCCGTCGCTTGCGTGCTTTCGATAAGGTTGATCTGCAACCTGGTGAGACTAAAACGGTTTCTTTCAAGGTAAAGGCTTCTGATCTGGCTTTTGTTGGGTATGATGGTAAGTGGATTATGGAGAAAGGTGATTTCCGTATTCAGACTGGTAATCAGACTTTGACAATCTCTTGTCTTGAGAGTTACAAGTGGGATACTTCGAATAGGTAGTATGCTTTTTGCTTAAAATGCCTTTTCTTTTGCCTTGATTGCAACTGTCCTTTTCTTTTGCCTTGATGCAAAAGAAACAAAAAATCAAGGCTGCACAAATTTTACTAAAATAAGGGAATGTAGAGCTAAAGAAAAAGAACTCGCTGCGCTCAAACAGCTTTTTCTTTTTAACGCTCCACACTCCCTTATTTCTTAACGCAAAATTCATGAGGCCAGTCCTTGTTTTCCACTCGGCTGCACCATCGCTCATTAGCTTTGCTTCGCTTGGCTAAATTTCGTGCGACTACTATTCCAAAACCAATGTAGCAACAGCTACACGCTTTAAAATCCCGTCGAGCAGTGGCGCCTATATAATGCCTATAATCAGTCACTCGCGGACTAAGGATTGACCGGCCATACATTTTATCTTCATGTATTACAATTGTTCTTATACCATAGTAGTAGTTTGCCATGTTGGTGTGGTAATCCAACATAATCCCATCCGTATCAGAGAATGTACTTATATCTCTGCTAAAGGGTTCGTTTTTGGTATCAATACATTCTATAGGTCCCTTCACGGTTAACATAATGGTAGATAACCAGTTACAACCTGAGAATATGTAATCTCCTAATCTGTTTGCTTTAGGGAATGAAATTGTAAACAGCTGCCTACAACGACTAAATGCGCGGTCGTCTATTTGTATAACGTTTGGAAAAGTGAGCTCCTTGCAAACCATATTGTTGTAAACTAACTTTGCTTTTCAGGTTAGTGTAATCCCAACCTTCCATATCAATAACGGGAGCGTAGTAGCGAACTATGTCGTTTCCCAGCCAATAATTGGCATTTACATCGTTTTCGCGTACTGCAAGTGTGGTTTGTCCTGCTTTTACAAAAAGCTCTAAAGATAATATAGGGTTAAAGCGATAACCTCCAAAGGCACCTGCCAGCCATCCAAAACGAGTTTTATCTGCCCCGAAAGAGCTGAACGTACTTACTCCAAACGGCACACCTCCCGATGCTCCTACATACCATCCATTGGCTGTATGCACCGTAGTTGTATCATTTGTAGTCTGTGCATTCACTCTACCCTGCAAAAGAGCCAGAAGGAAGCAGATAAATAATATTTTTTTTTTCATAATCAATTTTTATTTCAGTTATATATAGTATGTTCAGAGCAATAGCGATCTTTTTTTCATACAATTACATTATCCTGGCATTTTTATTCCTACACGCAACAAACTGATTTACAACACCTAAAAAAGAATATAAAATCAGAGACTATAAACTGTGCACTATAAAAAAAGTAATCAGATTTACTAAATAACCCAGCAATGGCAAAGCCAAGCCCAACCAAAAAGCCAAGTGAAGCAACGGCCAACTCTCCCACCAGCGATGGCGAAGCCGAGCAACCCAGGACCGGCCTCATGAATTTTGCGTTAAGAAATCAGGGAGTGTGGACGTTAAGAAGAGGCTGTTGTCTGAGCGAAGCGAATTTCAGCCTCTTTAGCTCCACGCTCCCTGATTTTAGTAAAATTCGTGCAGCCTTGATTTTTTGTTTCTTTTTGATCAAGCAAAAAGAAAAGGTATTTGCATCAAGGCAAAAAAAGAGAGTTGCAATCAATATAAAAAACATATTCAATATCAAAATAACACACAAATATAGATTTTTATATTTTTACAAGCCATGAAAACATATCATAAGTACACAAAAGAGCATATAAAAAAATCAAAATAACATTTTTTTTATTTTTCAGGAATGAATACAAAATATATAATACAAACAAAAGATAATATTTAATTATACACATATCATAATTTGCAATTACACACTTTATAACCAGAATAATTTATTAAATAATATTAAATAATAAATCTAAAATAGAAATAATGTGATAATAAAAATGCAGTGTAGTATTTGGTATTATATTAATCATATTATTAAGCTAATAAAGAGTTTTATATATTAAAATAATCCTATAAAAGATAAATAAGTCAGCAAATATTTGTTTTTAGCATATTTATGATATAGCAAGCATTACAGAAATACAGTAATTACAGATAAGCTTAATCAGCTATCTAATTAAAAAAATAAAATAAAATGTATATATTAATATAAAATATACTAAATAGTGTTGAATAATACTATTTTTACATATAGAAAATATTGTTTTAAAATAAATAGTACACATATTTGTAGTCTGCAATTTATAAAAAATGTTTTTATATACAAATATTAATTTATCTCATATAAAAAAAGCAAAATAGCAACTACAAAACTCCTTATAAAACACAATAAATATTTTCTATATTATTAATGGTAAAAAGAGTCTTGCGTATGAAAAAAATCGTATTTACATTATTTAGTTTATTACTAAGTATTGTTGCTTTTGCCCAGTCGAATACTATTAAGGGTAGTATTTCTGACGAAACCGGAGAACCGGTTATCGGAGCATCAATATTTGTAAAAGGAACAAAAACAGGCACGACAAGTGATCTTGATGGAAATTTCTCAGTAAAAACCTCTGCAGGTAAAACATTAGTTATAACCTTTATAGGTTATGAGAAACAAGAGGTTAAAGCACAAAACGGAATGAAAATAACCTTAAAAAGCACCAGCCAGAATCTGGAAGGAGTAGTAGTTACTGGTATGTCAAGAATGGATAAGCGATTATTCACCGGAGCTACAGATAAGCTCAATGCCGGTGAAACAATGCTAAATGGTATTCCGGATATAAGCCGTTCACTGGAAGGGCGCTCTGCCGGTGTATCTGTTCAGAATGTTTCAGGTACATTTGGTGCAGCCCCAAAAATTCGTGTCCGGGGAGCTACTTCAATCTATGGTAGTTCAAAACCACTATGGGTAGTTGACGGAGTGATTGTGGAAGATGTAACAGAAATCAGTTCAGACGATCTTTCTTCCGGAAATGCAGAAACACTAATTGGGTCGGCTATTGCCGGACTTAACTCTGATGATATAGAGAGCTTTCAGATCCTGAAAGATGGTAGTGCTACCTCAATTTACGGTGCAAGAGCCATGGCAGGTGTAATTGTAGTTACCACCAAAAAAGGAAAGGCCGGACAAAGTCATTTCAGCTATACCGGTGAGTTTACCTCCAGGCTTGTACCAAGTTATAACGACTTCAACATTATGAATTCTCAGGATCAGATGGGCATCTATAAGGAGATGAAATCTAAAGGCTGGCTCAATTACGCAGAAGTTGCCAACTATTCAAACAGTGGTGTTTATGGAAAAATGTATGAGTTAATGAATACAATAGATCCTGCAACAGGGCAATTCATGCTAACTAACAATCAGGAAAGTCAGAATGCTTATCTAAAAAGTGCAGAAATGAGAAACACGAACTGGTTTAATGAGCTATTCAGTTCCAATGTAATGCAAAACCACTCAGTCAGTGTATCCACCGGTACAGAAAAAGCAAGCTACTATGCATCAATAAGTGCAATGACAGATCCGGGATGGTATAAACAAAGTGAAGTAAAGCGCTACACGGCAAATTTAAATGCCACGTATCACTTATTTGACAACCTGTCTGTTAATATGATAGCCAACGCTTCTTACCGCAAGCAAAAAGCTCCCGGCACATTAAGTCAGGATGTTGATGTGGTATCAGGAAAAGTAAAACGCGATTTTGATATCAACCCGTACTCGTATGCGTTGAATTCATCACGAACACTCGATTCTTCTGTCTACTACACAAGCAAATATGCTCCTTTCAATATACTTCATGAACTGGAGACAAATTACATTGATCTTAATGTGTCCGATATGAGATTTCAAGGAGAAGTTAGGTGGAAAGTAATCCCTGAGTTAGAAATCAGCATGTTGGGAGCAGTAAAGTATTCAGGTTCTTCACAGGAATACAATATACTCGACAATTCAAACCAGGCTTCAGCATACAGAGCAATGGGAACAAGCACCATTCGTGATGAAAACTCTTTGTTATACACCGACCCTGACAATCCGTATGCATTACCTATTTCCATTTTGCCTAACGGTGGTATCTACAAACGTACGGACAATCGCATGAATGGTTACGATTTTCGTACCACTGCCAACTGGAATCATACATTCAACAAGATACATATTGTTAACTTGTTTGGAGGTATGGAAACCAACAGCACAGATCGTCAAAAAAGCTTCTTTAACGGATGGGGTATGCAATATTCCAAGGGTGAAATTCCTTTCTATGTATACCAGTTCTTTAAAAAAGGCATTGAAGACAGTAACGACTATTACTCTCTAAATCACACTAAAGTAAGAAGTGCTGCATTTTTTGGTAATGGTACCTATTCGTACAAAGGTAAATACATATTAAACGGTACATACCGTTATGAAGGAACAAACAAATTAGGCCGGTCGCGCTCTTCACGCTGGTTACCAACATGGAATATTGCAACTTCATGGAATGTAGACGAAGAAAATTTCTTCGAAAAGGTAAGACCTACCCTTTCCCATTTATCACTAAAAGCTTCATATAGCCTTACTGCAGATCGCGGTCCACAGGATTATGCAAATTCTACAGCTATAATAAAAGCCTACAACACATATCGTCCTTTTTCAAGTGTAAAAGAATCCGGATTATATGTTAACCAACTCGAGAATAGCGAGTTAACTTACGAAAAGAAACACGAATTAAACATCGGTCTTGATGCCGGATTTTTAAATGAACGCATCAGTGTAGCTTTCGACTGGTATAAACGTAACAACTATGATTTGATAGGCCCTACAGCTACAGAAGGGGTTGGAGGTACCATCCTTAAGTTTGCCAATATAGCTTCTATGCATTCAAGTGGTGAGGAACTCAGTATTTCTACAAAGAATATTGTAACAAAGGACTTCAAATGGTCATCAAGTTTTATCTACTCTCATTCTACCAATAAGATTACTAACCTTAAATCTCAGGCCAGAGTTATAGATATGGTTCAGGGAAATGGGTTTGCACAGGAAGGATACCCCGTACGAGGTCTTTTCTCTATCCCATTTAAAGGATTAACAGACCAAGGCTTTCCTACTCTCCTTACAGAAAAAGGAACAACAACTTCCTGGGACATAAACTTTCAGGAACGCGATAACATTTCATATTTAAAATACGAAGGTCCAACAGAACCTACAGTCAATGGTAGTCTGGGCAATATCTTCACATATAAAAATTTTAAATTGAATCTGTTTATCACTTACTCTTATGGAAATGTAATTCGTCTCGACCCAGTATTTAGTGCAGCATATAGCGATCTTAGCTCCATGACAAAAGAGTTTAAGAATCGTTGGGAAATACCCGGAGATGAGCAATACACCAATATACCTACAATTTTAAGCGACAGACAGCTAAAAGACAATTCTGCACTGAGTTACGGATATAACGCCTATAACTATTCAGATATACGTATTGCCAAAGGCGATTTTATCAGAATGAAAGAGGTATCACTGGCCTACGACCTTCCCAAAAGCTGGTTAAAAAGGAGCAAGTTCACAAATGCATCCCTGAAGTTACAGGCCACTAACCTATTCCTGATCTATGCAGATTCCAAGCTAAACGGACAAGACCCTGAGTTCTTCCGTTCAGGTGGTGTTGCAGCACCTGTGCCAAAGCAATTTACATTTACTATTAAATTAGGTTTATAAAATGATTAATCATATGAAAATAAGAAAATATATATTATACTCATCGTTGGTTGCAGTTTTGGGAGTTGCTTCATCATGTGATGATTATCTTGATACCTTGCCCGACAACAGAACAGAAATAGACTCTAAAGAAAAAGTTTCTGAGTTGTTAACATCTGCTTACCCCTCAGCAAATCCAAGTTATCTGTTTGAAATGGCATCCGATAATACTGACGATCAGGCCAACCTGTATACAGCTTATGATCGTTTTCAAACAGAAGCTTATCAATGGGACGATATAACAGATGTCAGCCAAAATGAATCGCCACAGAATCTTTGGGAAAAATACTACTCGGCTGTAAACACTGTAAACATTGCACTTCAAGCCATAAATAAGCTTGGAGAGGAATCCTTAAAAACACAAAAGGCAGAAGCTTTATTGTGCAGAGCTTACGCAGAATTTGTGCTGGCAAATATTTTTTGTGACTCCTATTCGGAATTAACAGCAGGCAGTAAAATGGGACTTCCATACCCCACAGAACCCGAAACAACAGTTGATCCAAAGTACGAACGAGGCACACTGGCTGAGTTGTATAAAAAAATAAATGCCGACATTGAAGCAGCATTGCCTTTGCTCAAGAATGTAATTTACACAGTTCCGTCTTATCACTTTAACCTGAAAGCCGCATACGCATTTGCAGCACGGTTCAATCTTTACTATCGTAAATATGATAAAGCAGAAACCTATGCAACGAAAGCGTTGGGTGAAGTTCCTTCTGCAGTATTAAGAGACTGGTATTCATGGAATCAATTGTCTGAGAACGGACAGATCCGCCCAAATGCATACGTTAGTTCGGATGTTCAGGCAAATTTCCTATTGCAAAGCGTTAATTCTCTTTGGGGAGTTATAGGAGGTCCGTTTGTAGCAGGAAATAAATATGGCCATGGCACATATATAGCCAATACAGAGACTACAGGAGCAACAGGGCCATGGGGTTCAAATAAATCAAAGCTTTACTATAGTGTATTCAGCAATTCGACTGTAGCTAGAGTCATGGTTCGTAAAATTGGTTACTACTTTGAATATACCGATCGTTCCAGTGGCATTGGCTATGCACACTCTGTATACTCTGTATTCAATGCAGAAGAAACATTACTTTGCCGTGCCGAAGCTTACGCTCTTCAACAGAAATATGATAAAGCCGTGGCAGATATCAACACATTGCTAAAAGCCTTTTCTTCCAGTCCAGGCATTACTTTGGAAAACATAAAAAGTTTCTACAGCGGCATAAATTACTATACAGCAACCGTACCAACAGTAAAGAAAAAGCTGAATGCCGATTTTTCCATTGATCTGGAAACACAAGAACCACTGCTGCAATGCATTCTTCAGTTGCGCAGATTGCTTACTCTTCACGAAGGATTGCGCTGGCAGGATATTAAACGTTATGGCATTGTAATTTACAGACGCGAAATGAGTTCTAAAACCATGAAAACCGGAACCGTTACAGATTCACTTACAGTGAACGATCCCCGTCGTGCCATCCAGCTTCCTCTGGATGTTATAACAGCCGGTTTAACAGCAAACCCAAGAAACAAATAATCTAACACAACTCATTATGATAAAAAAATTAATATATATAATGCTGGTCCTGGCAGCAACGCTATCTTTCACAGCTTGCCAGTCGGATGATAAATTAGACCCAACAAGTATTTTTGATACTACAGCTCCCAAAAGAGATGCACTGGAACAATGGCTGCAGGAGAATTATACATATCCGTATAATATTGATTTCAAATATAAAATGGAGGATATAGAATCGAATATGGAATATACCCTTGTGCCGGCCGACTCAGCCAAAGCAGCCAAACTGGCTATTCTTATCAAATACCTCTGGCTTGAATCTTATGATGAAGTGGCAGGCATTAGCTTCACCAAAACATACGTTCCACGAATTATTCACCTCATCGGTTCACCGGCACACAATTCAAATGGAACAATTGTGTTGGGCACTGCTGAAGGAGGGCTAAAGATTACACTTTACGTTGTTAACAGTCTTACTCAAAGCTGGATTGATAGCCCTGCAACTCTTAATACATATTATTTCAAAACTATGCATCACGAGTTTGGGCATATTCTGAACCAGAAAAAGCCTTATGATGCCGGATTTAAACTAATATCAGAGGCTTCTTATGTAGGCGACGACTGGTATTTATCTTCCGATGAGGAAGCCAACCAGAGTGGTTTTGTAACTCCTTACGCACAAAGTGAGCCTAATGAAGATTTTGTAGAGAATCTTTCCGTTTACATAACCAGCTCAAAAGCGCAATGGCAAGCTATACTAGATAATGCAGGTACCGACGGAGCCACTACAATTCTGAGAAAATTTGCAATAGTGAAAACATATATGAAAGATTCATGGAATATTGATCTTGACGATTTGCGTGATGTTGTTCAGAGAAGGCAAAGCGAAATAAAATATCTTGATTTGGAATCTTTAAAATAAAATGAATATGAAAAAAATAATATATTGCATACTACTTTTATTTGTCGCGTTTGGATTTCAATCATGCGTTGACGATGAAAAAGAAGTTTTCAACAAATCAGCTTCAGAGAGAATGTCCGAAGCCCTGGCAAACTATAGTAAAATATTGCAGTCTCCCAAAAACGGTTGGCGACTACGTTATTACGCTGGGGCCGACTATGCCTATGGCGGATACAATATGCTTGTTTCATTCGCTGACGGGAAAGCCAATGTAGCTTCCGAAATTACTGAAACAGATACCATTTACCGTTCGGGCTACGACCTTATCAGTAATCAGGGACCGGTGCTCACGTTTGATACATTTAACCCGGTAATGCATTTCTTTGGCACTCCATCCAGCAGTTCACTCGATGGATATCAGGGAGATTATGAATTTGTAATAATGAGTGCATCGGCAGATTCGGTTGTTCTGAAAGGCAAAAAATGGGGAAACAAAATGGTTATGACTCCCATGCCCGAAAAAACAGAATGGAAATCGTACCTGGACAGTATTGTGAACATTCAAAACGAGAATATATATCCTGAATATGTGGGTACAATAGGTAGTAAAGAAACCAAACTATCTTTCACACAATATCACACGTTGGAGATTTCTTCCGGAGGCTCCTCATCAACCAATAGCTATATCTGCAATACAAAGGGAATTGAGTTCAACACACCGGCCGATATTGCAGGGCATACGTTCAATTCGCTTAGTTGGAACAATGTTGATACTACATTTGTGGGAACAGCTACAGACGGAACAAAAGGTTCTTTCAAAATTTATATTTCTCCCGAATACAAAAAATACATCGGAACATGGAATATCACTATTAATGGTACAATTTACACTGCTAATGTAGCTCAGAATGTACCCGGACAGTCATTCACAGTAAAAAGTACTCAGTTGCCTTACCCGTTTGTTGCCAATTACAGTTCTACTGATGACAAAGTATCTGTATTAACTCAGGATTTAGGAATTTTTGGTGAATATACTGTTAAACTTTGTCCGTGGGATGCCAATGCCGGATATCTGACCTGGAGTGATAACATCGGCATGGAATCAACCATAACTTCCAAAGATCCGTTAACCCTTACTTTTGCCAACAATGGTCGTTGGTCATCGTATACAGTAAATTCTTATCTTCTGTATCTGTTCGATTCGGCAGGCAATCGTATTGGCAAGTATACCGGTGGCAATTATAAATTCCCATTTGTTACCAAAGCAGTAAAAGTTCAATAAATGAATAATCGTATGAAGAAAATAATAAATATATTGTTAATAACTTTTGCATGCGCCCTTATGTTTCAGGCGTGTAGCAGTGATGATGGAATAGAAGTTATCAGTGACAAATTGGCTATCACTTCAACATCCACAACCGACTTACCGGCAAAAGGTGGTGAAGGTTCTATTGTTGTAACAACAAACAGTACGGTGGAAGCTGTAGCAAAAGACAGCTGGCTCAGTGTTTCGGTATCCGGCAATACAGTGAAGATTTCTGCAGACCACAATTTAAGTGTCACAGGCCGTTTCACCCATGTAACCATTACTTCCGGAGGTAAATCAGTCATTGTTCCGGTTTCGCAATATGGGCTGGCCATTACAAAAGACACAAACAACATTGTGTTTACAACAGACACGCCTTCATCGGCAACCATCAAATTCAAATCCAATGGAACCATCTCGTTTGATCCGTCAGTAACCTGGATTAGCTACTCCGTTGAAGGAGACAGCTTAAAAATTACAGCAGCAGAGAATACTACCGGAGCACCACGTTCGGGATTTCTGAGGTATACTGTTGGCGGAATAAAAGATTCTATTAGTGTAGATCAGGCTTCTATTCAGGACTATGCAGGTACATGGAAATTATACGGATACAACAGCAGTGGCAAACTCACTAGCGCCACAGCAGTTCTTACTGCCAATGAGGACAACACTCTGACCGGAACTATTGCCGGATTTTTCAGTGTTAAGTTTATCTACAGAAATGGCAGTCTCGTTATGCAGGCAGGGCAGCAAACAGGTACTTACACCACTACACAAGTGTCATACCCTATCTACCTCTGCCTTGGCGAAGCAAGTGGATATCTTACATGGGACACTTCTGCGGAATACGAAGTATCTCCCACATCCGAAGACGGAGTAATTCTCTTCAATGACAACGGTTCATGGTCGGGATACGAAGTAAACTCTTTCTATATGTATGTGTTTACCTCTTCTACTTTGTCTTCACAAACAATGTATGGCTCGTATATGTATATGGAATCTCCATTTATGTACAAGCAATAATAACTTAATTTTTTCTTAATTCCGGGGATTATTCCTCAGGAAAATATGCTTTAAAACCAATCGTTGCAAATTTAGTTATGCAACGATTGGTTTTTTTATTACTTTTTTTTTGGGGGGGAGGAATTTAGTTGAGTGCAAATGCTTTTTCTTTTGCCTTAATACAAATACCTTTTCTTTTGCCTTGATGCAAAAGAAACAAAAAATCAAGGCTGCACGAATTTTACTAAAA
>Ga0316601_100000030_pt1 | contig 49543 bp, 62 predicted proteins | sample OWC_soil_day5_no_FD_207663 | JGI IMG/M metagenome (GOLD analysis project Ga0316601, IMG submission 207663) | Wetland soil microbial communities from Old Woman Creek delta, Ohio, United States - OWC_soil_day5_noCT | ecosystem: Environmental > Terrestrial > Soil > Wetlands | place: USA: Ohio... | reverse complement strand
TAAATATGCCGTTAATATTATATCTGCCTTTTAATAATAGGAGGATGACTTCTATGATTAAGTGTATAGTTATCACTTTATGTGACAATTGTTATTTTATAGCATTTTGTTAAAATCAGCTTTTACTGGTTATATATATAAAAAGAGCCTCAAGATCTTAATAATTACTTGTTCTATACAAGATTATCAAGTTCATGAGGCTAATCTGCCAACTTGCGTTGACTACTCTTAACTATTTAATACATCAAAGAAATTAATTCTTTAGAGCGATTAAATCCATGTCTCACTTTTAACTTCCCCTTCCAAAGACAAAACAATTGCTTTGATAGGAATATTGCGTGTAGCTTCTTCTCTTGCTATTTTAGCCATCTGAAGTAATCCTCCGCAGCATGGAACTTCCATAATCAACACAGTAAGAGTGTTAATCATAGATTCATCTATCATAACTTTTAGCTTTTCTATATAAGATTCCGTGTTGCTATCAAGTTTAGGACAAGCAATAGCCAGAATCTTTCCTTTTAGAAAACGACTGTGAAAGTTGCCGGCTGTAAAAGATGTACAATCTGCAGCCAATAATACATCTGCTCCCTGAAAATATCCAGCTTGCGGATTAAGTAAATGAAACTGAACCGGCCATTGACGAAGTTCCGAAACTTGAGGCGTGGCCGAAAAAGCCTGAACTGAAATAGTGGCGCCGCCAGCTGCAAATCCGGCACCAGCAACAGATGGTTCTGCAGATTTTAGTGTGCGAGCCATAGAACCAGGGCATCCTCCGTGCATTCCGCCGGCATTAGGCTGCCCATGAACCTGTGAAAGATCTACCTTTATATTGTTTCTTCTCAGATAATCAACTCCTTGCATAAGCAATTCTTTTTCGCCATGCTCTTTTAAGTGCTTTAAGTGAGCCAGAATTACTTTTTCACCTTTAGGAGCAATACGCTCCATAACGGCTTCTTCGCTGTAAGGCTCTGCTTCACGCTCCTCCAGTTCAATAGCACCTACCGGACATTCGCCAATGCATGCTCCTAATCCATCGCAATATAAATCGCTGATCATTACAGCTTTGCCATTAATAAGCTGTAAAGCACCTTCGTGGCAACCTTCTACGCACATTCCGCAACCATTGCACAACGCTTCATCTATTTTAATTACAGTTCGTTTCATTCTTTCAATATTTTGGATGATGATGCAAAGGTATGGTAATTCATGGTTCTCCACTTGTAACAATAGTTACAATGGATAGCTTTTTTATATATCTATCTTGCTTTTTAACTTAATAACGAGCAACGAGGATGTACAAAATCTATTTTATTAACGGATAAAATTGGTGTAAACCTTATCGATCTTCTCAGGAGCGGGAACGGATTCTTTTGTTTGTTCGCGCATTTTAAGTAACCACGCCATGTTTCTTCCCAGAACTTCCATTATCTGTACGCCCTCATCATCTTTTAGAACTTCTCCCTTAAAAAGTCCGTGGGTAATGTTCCAGTAGTTTGACGTAGCAAGAATCATCTCCGAATAATTCAGATAATGGTTCAGGCTATCGAATGTAGAAGAACCTCCGGTGCGGCGTACAGCAACAACTGCAGCGCCAACTTTCTGACGGAATAAATTGCCGTTACTTCCCGACACATAAAAAGCACGATCAAGGAAAGACTTCATAGTTCCCGGTATTCCGGCATAGTAAACAGGCGAACCAAGAATAATTCCATCAGCATCTTTCATCTTCTGAACCCATTCATTCAAAGGATCTGTTGTAATAACGCATTTCTCGTCTTTGTTTCTGGAACATCCGCCGCAGGCCATGCATCCTCTCACTGCTTTATTGCCGATGTGGATAATCTCGAACTCAATACCATTTTCCATTAATTGCTTTCCAACACCCATCAATGCATGATAAGTATTACCTTCTTTATGGGGGCTTCCGTTAATTGCTACAACTTTCATTTCTTTTTTCCTTTTAATTTTGTTTCTTTGCTGCAAATTTCAGATATTAATATCGATTGTGCAAGTACCTACTAAAAAGTAGTATAGTAACTAAAAGGAGTGAATTATGGAAAATGAAGGATGTATAGAGAAATATATTTTTAAGGGAAAGGACTATTTTTGTTCTTTAGAGTTAGTAATGGACATGATTGGAGGACGATGGAAGACAATAGTTTTATTTCATCTGAAAGATGGGGTGATGCGCTCTGGAGAACTTCAGCGTAGTTTGCACGGTATTGCCAACAAAATGTTTACCCAAACAGTTCGGGAATTGGAGCAAACCGGGCTTGTGGAGCGTATTGTCTATCCAACAGTTCCTCCAAAAGTGGAGTATAAGCTCACTTCTATGGGGGAATCCGTTATTCCCGTTATTGAAACTCTTAACAATTGGGGAAAGGAAATCAGTGTAAAGTATAATAAGAATAAATAATTCTCAAAAGGCACAATAAAAAATTGGCAAATCAATACTTTGTTTATATCTTTGTAGCGCTATAGAGTGGTTACATTAATCCTTATTAAGGGGTTGACTGGATTTGACAGCGGGCAGAAATGGTATGTAAGCATGCAGTGCGTCGGTGATTTGCACTTAAATCTCAGTTATCAAAATTTTATCTGGCGAAAATAATTACGCTCTTGCTGCTTAATCGAATTATAGTAGATTAGCTTAATCTCTGCACTAGGTGCGGAGACGAGACATCACTCGGTTGCTGTTGTTCCGAAGCGTTCCGGTTTAGTGGTGCAGTTATATCGGAAATAGTTTGAGTCCCGTCTCGTGGCTCTTGCGAAAATTTAGAGACTAAGGTACTGGTTGGTGGCTTCGGTCTTGCCGTACTCGAAAATTTAGGCGAAGATAAGCATGTAGAAAGCTTATGATTTCCTCGTTTGGACGAGGGTTCGATTCCCTCCAGCTCCACTTTTATGCAAAAAGCTCTGAAAATCAGTATATTATAATTGTATACTGATTTTTTTAGTTGTATATAACTGTATATCGGACATTGATTTTTCTTTTTTTAGTTATTAAAAATCGCAAATTATTAATCCTAAAAAGAAAAGAGATGCCGAGAAAAAAGTCAATAGCAATTCTTCCACGTCTGTGTGATGTTGGAGGAGATGTTGATAAGAAATGGTTTATTGAATACTCTATGCGCAACCCTCGCGATGGAGTGATGAAACGTTTCCGTAACTATTCCATTTTTACTGGAATTAGCTCTGCAGATGAACGTTATATAATAGCAGAAAAATATATAAATGAGCTTACCTCAAAAATAAAGTCCGGTTGGTCCGTCTTCGATGAGCAACAGGAAAGTGTTATTTATGAGGATGAGTTAGTATATAATGCTGTTGCTGCTAATTATGGTCGTGCACGGAAGTCAAATCACACCGTTAATTCCTATTTAAGCGATTTTCTACTACTAAAAAAGGGTGTTGTTAATAAGAAAACGTATCAAACATATCAGTCTAAGATGCGCTCTTTTTGCGCTTATTTGGAGTTGAATTGTATTGCTAAGCATGATATCTCAGCAATAAATAATGAGATAATAACAAAATTTCTGCTCTTTAAATTCGAAAAAGAAAAGCTTGCAAAAATATCAATAGCAAAATATCAGCAGATACTTTATTCCTTTTTTGAATATCTTATAAACAATAAGAAAGTCATTAAATCAAATCCTGTGCATGATATCCCTCGTATAGGCGAAGTTAAGGACTGCGCCCCTTATCCTATACCTGCTAATATCCGGAAAAAATTGGCAAAAGAAATAAAGCATAGAGATAAGCAGCTCTGGTTAGCTTGTTGCATGATGTATTATTCTGCTCTCCGCCCTGGCGAGGAGATTCGAAACCTTAGGGTAGGAGATATAAACTTCTCAAGTCGTAAGATTCTAGTCAAGAGCGATACGGCCAAAGGAAATAGAACCGATACAATTGATATGCCCGAACAGTTACATAAAGAACTCATTGCCCAACGTATTGACTTAGAAGATTGTGAACTATATATTTTTGGAAAGTTTGGCCGTCCTGGAATAGAAGTTTTAGGAAAGAACACTATGCGAAATCGTTTCAACAAGATCAGAGACGATCTAAATATATCATCTAATTACAAATTCTATAGCTGGAAGCATTCAGGAGCAGAAGCCTTGGCAGATCATGGTGCAACAACTTGGGAATTACAGGCTCATTTGCGTCATCGTTCTGTTGAAACAACCGAGAGATATGCCCGTAAAAGAATAGGTAATAGGAACGCAAACATTAAAAATAATTTTCCCGATATATAACTTACAACCTACAACGTTTTAAAATATCTATAAAGTAGCAATTTTATATCTGTTAATTTGTTATATCTAAACATAAATATCAGGTATTCTATCCAACTTTGCAGAAATAATTTGATTGATTATGAAAGAAAAAGTATTCAGACAATTGGAAATATATCCGGCAGATACGAGTAAAATGCTCGAGATTCCGTTTGTTGGCAATATAAAAGCCGGATTCCCTTCGCCTGCCGACGATTTTGTGGCAGCATCTATCGACCTAAATAATGTGCTTATTAAGAATCCAGAGGCTACCTTTTTTGCACGGGCAAACGGTACTTCGATGGAAACGGACCTGAGTGAAGGGGATTTATTTATTATTGATAAGAGCTTACCGCCAGCAGATGGCAAAATGGCTGTCTGCTTTGTGGATGGTGAGTTTACCGTGAAGCGGATTAAGATTGAAAAGACTCGCTGTATGCTTATTCCTTCGAACTCCGACTTCCCTGTTATTGAAGTGAATGAGAATAACAATTTTATGATTTGGGGTATTGTTACCTACGCTATTAGGAAAATGTGATGTTTGCTCTGGTTGATTGCAATAATTTTTATGCCAGCTGTGAAAGGGTGTTTAATCCGGCTCTTATTGGCAAGCCTATTGTTGTTCTCAGTAATAACGATGGGTGTGTTATTGCACGTAGCAATGAGGCCAAGGCTTTGGGTATTCCCATGGGGGCGCCTGCCTATCAGTATCAGTACACTTTCGAGCAACACAACATCGCAGTGTTCTCTGCCAATTTCTCTCTTTATGGTGATATGAGTCACCGGGTGATGTGTATCCTTTCGGGTTATTCGCCCGAGCAGGAGGTGTATAGTATTGATGAGTGTTTCCTTAACCTGACTGGCTTTGAAGTGGATTTGCACGCTTACGGGGTGAAGATGCGGAAGCATGTGCTTCAATGGACGGGTATTCCGGTGAGCGTGGGGGTGGCTCCTACAAAGGCTTTGGCGAAACTGGCTAACAGAATAGCAAAGAAGTTTCCCGATAGAACGGAGGGCAGTTATGTGATAGACTCTGAAGAGAAACGGATAAAGGCGTTGAAATGGATTGCTGTTGAGGATGTGTGGGGCATTGGACGTAGAAATGCTAAGAAGCTGAGGGCTATTGGGGTGAACACGGGACTTGATTTTGCTATGCTAGACAGGGGATGGGTGCTGAGGAACATGACTATAGTGGGTGTGAGGCTGCTCGATGAGCTGAATGGTATCTCTCGCCTCGATATGGAGCCTGTTGAGAACAAGCAAAGCATTGCCACAACAAGGACTTTTGAGCATGAGTACAGCACTCTTGATGAGGTGAATGAACGCATTGCCACATTTACTGTGATGAGTGCCGAGAAGTTGAGAAAGCAACATTCTATGTGTCAGGCTATGGTTGTGTTTATTGAAACAAGCAGCTTCAGGGAGCCGTATGAGCAATACAGGAATAGCATTGTGGTGAGATTGCCTTTCCCTACATCTTCTTCATTGGAAATAGTTAAGTTTGCAGGTGAGGGGCTAAAAAAGATATTTAAGCAAGGTTTCCTTTATAAAAGAGCTGGAGTGGTGCTGATGGATTTTGTTCAGGAAGAGAATCTTCAAAGATCGTTCTTTTTTAATTCGAATCCTAAACATGAACCGTTGATGAAAGCTATAGATAAACTTAACACTAAATTTGGTTATCAAAAAGTGAGGCTTGCTTCTCAAGATGCAAAAGTATGGAAAATGAAACAGGAAAAACTTTCTAAGAAATTTACAACAGATATAAACGATATATTAGACGTTAGTATCTAAAGCTTAGTGGCAACTAAATCGTCATTCCAAAGAACTATTTTCCCATTATTCAACCATTCTCTTTCTAATCCTTTCCTTATTATCACTGGCATTCTTTTTTTTGAGTTATGAATAATAGATAATAATTCGTTTGCTTCAGTTGTTATAATCGTGAATGTATTTAATAATTCTCCTGCCTGATCTTTCCATGTACTCCAAAGTCCAGCAAATGCAAATAATTCATGGTTAGGAAAATCTAACAGATATTTTTGTTTAGCCTTTCCTTTTTCATCTAACCACTGCCACTCAAAAAATCCGTCTGCAGGTATAAGGCATCTGTTATTAATTACATTTTTGAAAGAAGGTTTTTCTGTTAGGCTTTCAAGTCGTGCATTAAGTGTTTTATCCTGAAAGCTTTTATCTTTTGCCCACGAAGGAAGTAAACCCCATTCAAAAAACTGTATTAAGTTTGGTTCCTTGCTTGTGATCACAGGCATTTGTGGGTGAACAAATCCATTATAAATATTTTGTGTTTGATCAAAAAATATATTACCTTGTTTATGAACTACCTCGGCAACAAATCTTTCTTCAAGGGACTTTGCACTTTTATTTAGTTTGTAAGTAAAACACATAAATACATTTTTTTATTATAAACAGATAATGATTTAATTTGTTTTCAGTAAATACTTTTTTATAAAGTAAATCTAATAAACTAAAAAAGAGGTAAATATAAAATATCTACCTCTTTTCGAAATGCCTCGCTAGACATTTCTCTATAAATTTATATGAGATTTAAAAATCTCGCAACAAAGATAAACTTAATTTTTAAAATACTTCTTCTTTAAAAGCCAAATAATTATATATAAAATTAGGGCTCCAATTATCGAGGAAAAACCCCAGACACATACTTTTTGAAACCAATTAAGTTTATTCGTTACGACTTGTTTTTCAACAGGGTAAGGTACTCGAATTGTATCTTCTTTAAAAATGCTATCTCTTAGTAGTCTATCTTTATAAATAGTACGGTATTTCTCTTTGATGATAGTATCTCCCTTGATTGCGAAAAAAATAGAATCAAGTACATGTACACTGTCAGTCTTAATACGATCTCTGTATTCAGTCTTGACAGATTGTACAGGTACATAAATAGTTTTAGTGCCTGCACAGCTAGCTAGAATAATAACGAGTAATATTAATAAAAACTTTCTCATCCAATTTCAATTGTTATATTATTATCATTTTTCAAAATCTCAGTAAGCCTTTCCTCGTAATAGGTAGAATTTAAAACCATACCTACCTTTTTATTTTCACCAACTAAAATGCATCCCGACGAATCTTTTGCAGTATTTCCTCGGTGCATCAGAATACCATCAAACCCGGGCACATTGAGCAACCTTGGAAGAAGCCTTTTGAATTTAGGACTCACATTTACTATTACTTTATATGTACCTGCCGGAATACCTGTTTCTCCTGGTATCTTTTCTCCTCTGGGTCTCACCTTATCTTCACAAGTATCACAGAAATACTCACCGTCAATATAAAGCTTACCTATTGTATAGGTAGGCTTTAAGGCTATTCTTCTTAATTCTAATTTCATTTATTCACCTCCTTCTTTTCAAAAAATTGTGCTACAAAAGCAATCCCAGCGCATGAGAATGCGATAGACTTTATCCAGTTTGGCATACTATCCATTGGTACAACAGTATATCCCGCACCTATGGCACCACCTATCAATATAGCTGCATTTCTTACATATTTAGCTATAATAGGCGTTTCCGCCTTCCATTTATTTATAAGTTTTTTAATCATCGCCACTTTTTATCCTCCTTCAACTGTAGTTTTCCGTTAATTTCCGTGATGGATTTATCTATTTTTAGAAAAAGTTCTTTTATATCCTTCACATCATTTTGATTTTGAGTCAGAGCCTCTCTCTCTGTCTCTATCTGCAACTGTACAATTTCTATTCTCTTCTCAACTTCATACATTCTTGCATTCATGGTTGCCCATGCGCCCACCACCGAGAAAGCAATTGTGATAAACCATCCTGCTATTTGACTTTTCATCCCCTTATCCATTTCTCCCCCTTTCTAATTCAGACTTTCCTTTTATATATTATTCCACTTTCTCTGTTGCATCGTTAACAACGGCAGCCGTTGCAGTAAGTGTCACCGCTTTGATAATTTCTTCAAACGTTGCTCCAACTACAGCTACATCAACATCCATATCAACATTAATACATTTTCTTGATTCTGTTGTTATATTTAAAAAGCCTTTATTGGTTGTTAGCGGAGAATCACCTTTCGTCTTAATTGCGATATAACATACAAGTGTGATAAGTTTATTATCGTAAGTTGTCACTTCTGCATCGTACGTATATCCGTCTTTTTCAAGGCTGTATTTGCTAACTGTGTTTTCACTGATCTTTTTTAAATTTTCCATCTTTATTTCTTATTTTGATTATTAATAATTCTTTCTAGCACTGGGCAAATTGATTCCTGAACAAATGCAAGAAAACCCTCTTTCACATATCTTGAGAGTATAGTCGCTTTTTCAGCATCTACTTCAATAGTCCCATTCTTATAGATTTCACGAGCCGTTTCAAGTTCACCCAAATCAGCTGTTTTTTTATAGATCTGATTTCCTAACTCTTTTGCGATATCAACGGTACTTTTATTCCCTTCAACATCCTTTACGTTTACTTTTCTAAAATCAATTTTCATATTTATATTATTAAAATGTTAATATTACCACCATGTTGCTTGTGTTAGCGGAATCCACCTAGTCTCACTTTGATTATGGAATGACTTCAAACTCAGAATTGTTATTGATTTATCCGGTTTATTCAAGTATGCAGTACCACCAACGGTTTGTATTGCAAGTTGCGCCCCTGACAAGTGTACAAAAGTGTACATAACCCCCAATCCATTATCTCCTGATAACGAGTTGAGAAAAGCCCATGTCAAGCTTTGCGAGCTCGTTAATTTCAAACCTATAATAAATCTACGTGGAAAACTGTATGTTATATTTTTTAGCTGATTGATGTCTGTTATCTCCTGATAACCATAATCAATATCAATAGCCATCTTATCAAGGAATAACCCACCGTTTATGATGACTGTAGCAGCCTGTGCATCAGCTGAATTCATTGATGTTCCCCTCTTCGTGAAAGCTGCCCTTCCTAGGTGAGTTGTTTTGCCGATCGTAAAGTTGGAGCGATTAAGCGAATTAGTCATATCTGATTTGCTATATTGCATAACATTAACTAGCGTACTAACCTGGTCAACGTAAGGATCATAAGGGACTGTCTGGACACACATTGGCCCAATTGAAAGATAATCACTACCATTATTATACGACAGTCCATTTGTTACGGAAAAATCGCCTATTTTAGCACCTGCCGTTACTGCCAGCCTATTTGTTGTTATATCCGTTGCTGCAATCTTATTAGCGAGCAGCTGATTAGTTATAATTGCGTCTGCATTAATCAAAGACGTTTTGATATACCCACCCTCAACAACTGTGCTATCTAGTCTTGCAAGCGATACCATGCTCTGATAAGCCAATGCGCCAAGACTGTTTTGCAGCGAAGAAATATTCCTTGCAGCTGTATCTGCTGTATTTTGAGCAGTTCCGGCAGCCGACACGGCGTTATTGGCTGTACCCTGTGCTGATGAAGCAGCATTAGCTGCATTGGTTGCGGTGCTCTGTGCATTATTAATCCTTGACTGAGAATTACTGTCTAACGAAGAAAAGGTTACTGCACCCGTTAAAGAAATCGTTTGACCTAAAATTGATATACCATTTGTTGTTATTGATAAAGAAGATTTTATCTGTTCGAAAATCCCGATAGCACTCATTACACCCTGTGGTATACCGTTTGTAATAGTCGATGAAAATTGAGCATAAGGGTCAGAACTTCCGTTTCCGCATATAACTTCTATTCCATTGCCAGAACCTATACTGGGAATTCCCACAAATGCATAAGGAATTCTGTCTGCTCCAAATGTCTTTCCGGAACCCCCACACCTTTTAATTGCATTAGCCAAATTCGAATTTATTGCACAAGCGTCATAACTTACCAATATTACAATAACACTATTTGATAAGCTATTAAGTTTGCTTGCCAAATTATCGCAGTACCCAGAGTCCCCGTATGTATCGTATGTTATGATCTCAGATTTTGAAAGATCACTTTTGTTTATAGTTATTAGTGTATGTCCTCTTCCATAAGAATTAACGTATTCCGAATTATTGATGCAAACTGATGGGGCAGCGTTGTTGTTTAACCCTGTTCCCCGTACATAGAGTTTTCCAATGCTATTCACTGCGGCATTAATTTGACTTTTCACTGTCAAATTAATAGCGTCCGGAGTTATCTTAGCTTCTGCAGAACTGACACGATTATTTAAGTCATTAACAGTCGTTTGCTCAGCCTTTGCGCTGATTGACCTATCGAATTGTTCTATCTTGCTGCTATAAGTGGTCATAGGAACAGCAGCGTTAGCTATAGATAAAGCATTATTGGCTGTACCCTGTGCTGCTAATATAGAGCTATCAATATCTTCAGGGGCAGGTGTCCAATCTGTTGGTTTAGTTCCTAATTCTACTTTTACTGAACTATAATAACAACCTGTTGTAGTCCAAAATTCAACAATACCAACAGCATTTACAGGTGTGAAAAAATTACAACCATTAGGGTAATAAATATAATATTGTTTCCATGTTGTTGATGAAATAACACCATCAATTCCATCAGAATAATCACCATTACATATATATGATTGAGGTGAAGCGGGACTTCTAAATTTACAAGTTGTACCAACATCTACTTTAGCGTAAAAACTAATAATTGTAGGTTGATTGTTTGGAGTTAATGTTGGAAATCTAAATCCCCACCAATCACTAGCTACTTTATAAACTTTATTTCCCCTAAATATTTCATTAGTAATAGAATTACCATATCCTTGATAATTAGGTTCAATGTTTCCACCAACAAATTGCGCTGTCCCTTGCGCTAAGTTTCTACCACCAATTTGCACACCATCAACAGCCTTCTGAGCAGCTGCAGAAGAAACTTGCATAACAATTCCATCCGCTTTTACATTTATAGCAGCTTCTGCTGTCTCAGCTCTACCCGCTGCATTCTCTGCACGAGTCGCTTTAATCTCTATAGCCCCTGCAGTCTGGTTTATCGAAGTCTCTTTGACTGTAACTCTAACCAAAGAATCCGAGGCACTTGCAGCACTTCCAGCCGCTTCGCCTGCTTTGGTTGTTGCTGTTCCCGCACTACTTGCAGCAGCACTAGCTGAAGAAGCAGCTTGTGATGCCTTTGTTGTAACATCAGAAGCTTTTAATTCTATCGCTCCAGCAGTCTGATTAATAGAAGTTTCCTTCTGTGTGATAGTAGCCAACTTAGCGGCTGCAACATCGGCACTACCTTGCGCTGAGCTGGCTGAACTAGCCGATTGCGCTGCGCTTGCACTAGATGCTCCGGCACTATTTCCTGCATTCGTTGCCGATTGTGATGCTTCCGATGCATTACCACTTGCCGTTCCTGCTGCATTAGTAGCTTTTTTTTCGCTTGCAGAAGCCTCAGAAGCTGCTGTTGTTGCTTGTGATACTTTGCTACTAATCTGTCCTTCACGAATTTCGAATGCAGTGCGTACATCTTCGAACTCTTTAGAAACACTTTTACCAGTCGATTCCAAAATGAAATCACCTTTAAGACGTACATTCTTGCCGTACATTCCAGAACCCGACAAAGCCCCAAAAACAGCATCAACAATACCGGATAAATTACCACTACGAAGAATCAACTTACCATCTAACGAATAATTATTAATACCTTCGTAATCATCCCGATAAGGAGCTGTATCACCAACAGCGCAATCTATCTGAGCCGATTGTCTTGCTGTAACTGTCCTATTACCAAGTACTGCAACTTCATCAGTAGATTCGGGAATAGCGCTATTAGCTTCACAATCGGTCTTTGACAAATTAAAATAGCCTGCTCCGGCAGAAGTTACTAATCGCCAATACCTCTTTTTTGTTGTACCTGTAAAAGTCTGGCAAAACACCTGGTCACCCGCAACAAAGTCATTAGCACTGTCATGTTCGCAACGCCAGTAAGACCCACCATCAACAACCTTTGTAAGCTTACCGCCGGCAGCCGAGCGAATAACCATCCCGCCCTGATACACCACCTTCTGAACAACTAATTCGAACACAGAGAATATTTTCCTGACGGTTAGGTTGTCAATCTCCATGTTCCAGTCACCGTTCAGAGCTTTGTATATCTTCATACCTGATCCGGAAAATCCTGATACAAAGTTTTCGCTCGAAACATAATCTTTTACGACGGTCTGAAACAGAGTAGCTACATGCTCTACACTTAGATCGTAAGTTTTTGCAAGTGCCTGAACAATCAAATTCAGCGTACTCACCTGGTTCGTAACTTCCACATCTGTAAAAGCCCCCTTTGCAGCATCAACAAGCTTTGCCGAAAGCGTTTCAATCACATGCACATAGTCGGCCGTTGCTCCGTTTTTAACAATAATGCCTTTTAAAAAAGAAAGCAGTTCAGCAGCAGCATCAGCTTCATCCTTCTTTAAAAATTTAGAAAGAGTCTTAGCTGCCGAATAAACGTTCGTATCCGATTCTGCAGAAGAGTCAACAGAGCGAATAATGTCAAGAAGCTGTTTATCTCCAATCTTTATACCTTTTAGAAAGGCAATAAGTTCCTCTATATTGCCATCCGGATTCTTCTTTAAAAATGATTTTAGTTCAGTTACTATCTCATTAAAATTGCCTTCAATCTTTTTAAAATTATTCTCCAGCTTCTTGCGCACGTCATACCCTGTGTCGTGCTCTCCGTCCCACGGTTTTATGTATTCGTATTCGTTATTCATCTAGCCATCTCCCATTATCAATCCACGCTCCTCCATCTCTCCACTTGCCATCTGCAAGAACGAATTTTTTATATACGTCTATATCACTTATCTTTATAGGGTAGAATACGCCTTTAAATGCGGCTTCTCTACCTTTGTTAGTTATTATATATTCAATGTGCTGGCAGGCATACCTTTTATTCCTTATATTAAAAATTAACCTGGGGTTATATAAATTGGGGTCATAACACGTAAAAGTCACCCCTGCCGTCGTATCTATTTCGTAAGCACCCTTATACAGAAGAGAATTGATTTCACTCAACCTCATGCTAGCCATGTTTTCAGACAGTTGCACAAAATTTCCATTCCATTTCCCCCATCCGTCTGTAAATGGAGTAGGGTAGTCTATAACCCACCCCGAAGGGTTCTTAAGTCCCTGATAAAATGCAACAAATATTTTCCCCTTAGTTCCAGCCGTGTCTGTTACTCCATCGGTTAAAAGGTCGGATATCGTTTTACTGTCATCGCTTTCGTTCTTAGTTCCCGATCCATCAACAACAGGTATTCTCCAGGTTGTTGAATTGGTAATATGATTTATGTAGTTATAACCATTTAGTGTGTAATCAGTCATTTCCACAGGAATAATAGAAAGAGTCATCTCTTCATCAGTATTTTCACATGTCAAATTGGCCCAATCGTTAACCATTTCAATGCTACTTGTTGCGCTGTCATATATGTACTCTCTTCCGGTTTCGCTGTCTCTTACTATTTCACGTGTAGGTTTATTTGTGCTCAGGTAACTCTTTACTTCTGCCCAGTTTGCTTTATCCACGATAGTGCATAAAGCAAGCACTGCCTCACTGAGGTTTCTTCTATTATAGTAACTGTTACTCGGCAAGTCATATTTCACAGTGCTATTGCTGTGTGTTAACCTGTTGTCGTCATCTATTTCAGTCTCGTAGTCATCAACAGCGTTTTGAATATGCACTTCTTTTGCAGATACCAGGTAACTGTTTGCAAATAGAATATCAATAGTTTTCTTTCTGTTGTTCACATTAAAAACAACATTAAATGTATTCTCTATTTCAGTGAAAAACTCTTTCACAGTCCAACCTGGTAGCATTTTTGCATATTCATTAGTCTCTTCTGTGTGGCAAATGTATAGGTCCTTAAAAATCGAGCTATCTATTTCATTTGTTCCAATCGAGTATCCAAGAGCTGCGCAAATCTTTTTTATCATCGCGCCTAAATAAGGCTGCGCAATAAATTTGTTAACAGTGTTGTAATCGCGGGTGTAGTCTAAATACCACCCTCTATTATCATTTTTACACATCCATGGATTCATTAAAATCCCCGTTGTCCTATTAAGTATAGGAGCTAAAACATAATCATATGTAGGATATCTGTTATAAATGCTCTGTCCATTTATAGTTTGCCTTAATACAGGAATAATTTCTTTTCCTAAATCCAGCCATTCTATTTTAAGCCCGCTTCCTATAAGGTAATTTAGTTCACTCTTACCTGATACTAATTGCAATGAAACGTCTTTGTCTGTCCATCCTGTTATAATTTCGGTACCGTCAATGTATACACGGTTGTCGGCTATTAATACAGCTTTTCTCTTTGTGGCAATCTGGCTTTTGTTATTAGCTCGGTTCAGGAAATTGTAAAGAGTAGAATTTGTTTTGTTGTTAAGCGGGAGCTTTACGTCATAAGTATATTCACCATTTTTTGTGAAGAATGAATTTTCAACTTTAACAGTTGTGCTGAAGTCATCTGATAATACGGCTTTCACACCTCCTATAAACAAATCTGTCATACCCTTGCTATTACGTTTTGTGTAATGCAAAAGTATGACAGACAACTGCTCAAAAAAAGGACAACTACCAACCGGCGTTCTGTTCCATCTTATCCAGCTTTTTAATACCTTTTCTTACATCAGTCAGAGGAAAGCTAAGGTCTTTTTCTGCTATGATATTAAGAATCTCAATACATCTCTTTATCAGCGAAAGAACCTCGCTGTTATTGGCGTTTGTATTATTATTACCCACCTCAGTTGTCGATGCTGTTTTCTCAGTATATTCACTATCCGAATACCCACCCGAATATCTGCCGGCTTTCGTGTTAACCTGTTGCAAAATAGATGTAGTATTCAGCATTCGTATAGTACCGTTTTTCTGAGCTACATTAAATACGTCAAGAAATTGCTTCACTTCCGGATTCGCTACCGCGTCATGGTTGGCCACAAATTCATTTTTGTGCACTGGAATCGCTCCTGCTACTTCGTCCGGATTTCCGGTACTGGTAAATCCCTCTATATAATCGTCACTGTAACCACCGGTCTTTAATCCTTTAGCTGCATCTCTGTTTGCTGCTGCTACTGCCACTTGTGCTGTTCCTGCTGCAATGGCCGCTACTGCTGCAGCTGCTCCAAGAGCCGGACCAATTACCGGTATAACTGCCAAAGATGCGTAAGCGTTCATTGCTGCCACTGCCGTCGTACTACTAATTTGGAGTACAGCTGCAGCAAATTGCAGATCGGCATACTTTTTCTTAACTGCATGCAAAGCTTCCTCTTTCTCCTCTTCCAGTTTGGTTGTATCCTTGCCGGCTTTCTTGGCAATGCTAATTTGCTTGTCATATTTTGCCGATACTCTCGTCTCTTCTGCGCTCTGCAAGTCTGAGAATGCTGTCGAAAACGAAGAAGCAATGCTTCCTACTGCTTCAAAGTATTGTTTGTCATTGTTTAGTCTTTCTGCACGTGTTTTCTCGGCTAGTTTTTTCTTTGCATCCTCGTAATCCTTTTCCTTGATTATTCCTTTCTTATGAAAATCATCAAGTTGTGCGAGCTCTAGTTTATAGCGCTCGTTTGTAATATTGATGCCGAATGTCGATTTTGCATTGATCTCAGTTTCCAGTGATTTCTCACTTCCTTCATTATTGATTTGCTCTTGTGCTAACTGGTATAGTTTTTTCAGTTGTGTCTTGGCTTCCTCATTATCTTTGAATTTTTCAAGCTCAGCGGCATAGTATGTATCAAGTGCTTTCAGTTTAGCCGTTGTGTCGTCGGCATCATTTGTTAGCCCGAATTTCTGCTTAAAGCTGTCGACCATTGCTTTCTGTTCCTGCAATTTTTTTGCTCTTTCTGTTGCGGCATTTATGTCTGCTTCAATAACAGCTTTGTTTGCATCCTTAACAGCTTTTGCCTTATCCTCTCCGTTCTTGAACTCCATTCCTTTAACATCGTCAGCAAAGTCCGATAGTATTTGCAATCGCTGTTCTGCATTCAGCGTGTCAAGTTCCCGTATTTTCACATTATAAACCTCTTCCAGCATTTTTCCATCAGCTCGCTCTTTTATAATAGCTTGCTTTGTCTCTTGAGTTGTTTCGTCTGCTTGTTGAAGTCTCTTGTCTCTATATTCTGCCAGTACAGCTAGTCTGTCTTTCTCTGAAGCTTTATCCAGGTCAAGCAGTTGCATCTTAGCGTCTGCTTCCATTTTGTTCAGCTCTGCCAACTGCCCCTTATCTTTTGTTTTCTCTTTATATTTTCCAATCAACTCTAGCCTGTCTTGAAAATACTTGCGCTCACTCTCCACAGCTGCTAATTGGTATTCACTTTCAGTCTCATTACTCTCTTGTGCTGTCTTTTTTAGCTCCAGCAATTCAAGCTTATGCGCTGTCTCCGCATTCTTCATGTCGTCATCCCATGGATTCCCGCTGCCTTTTTTATTTTTATCTCCTAAATCATTTGCACCTTTTCCCCCGCTTTTTTCTTCTTTATTGTTATTCTTACTGTTTTTTTCATCTTCTTTGAATGCATCAACAAAAGCTTTGCGCACGGTTTGTATTTTTGTGTTTATTGTGTCAAGGCGCTTTTCAGATTTACTCAGGAAGTAATCGCTCACATCACTGCCGCTCATCCCAACTGTTGGAGTCATTATTCCCTTCTTCTCATTGTTTTTTTTGTTGTCATAATCTTTTCGGTTGTCCGATACTTCTCTTTCAGTTTCAAACTTATCAGAGTATAGGTCTTTCAACTCATCTTTAAGCCCCTCTATTTTATTCTTACGCAATAGAGCATTGATATATCTGTTTACAGCTTCAGTGTTTTCGTCCGTCACTTTACCTGTTTTGCTCAGCACGGCGTTATATTCAGGAATAATCTTTTTAAGCTTTACAATTGCTTCCTGCTTTTCTGCATAAGCTGCAGTTTCCGAATGAATAGTCTGCAGCAAAGAAGTTATTCTGTTCTTTTCCTCATTTGTTTTCTCTTTTGCTTCATCCATCACCCTGTTAAGGTTTTGTTTTGCAAGTGTGGCATTGTCTGTTTTCTGAGATAGAAAATACATTGCAGTTGTCAGTGCCACAACTCCTGCTATAATTATTCCGATCGGGTTCAATCCCATTGTAACGAAGAACTCTTTCATAGCAAGATTGGCCACTCTTGTAGCCCCTGTCAGATATCCCGTTGCTGCAACCTGCAGTAATGTTGCTCCTGTTACAGCCTTAGCCCAGAATTCTCTCAACTTTTCAATGGCTAGGGTAGCAAGTGAAGTTTCAGCGTATTTCTTTTGCCACATTGTGTTCAGTTGCACTGCTATGGTGTATGTGCCTATTGCTGCAGCAGTCGTGATAATTGCTTTTGAATGTGAAATCGTGAATGTTGTCAGGCTATACAGTATTCTCACAAGTGTTCCCCCGGTTGTAATCATTTTCCCCATATAGGGTTCCAACTTTTCCCCAAGTTCGTAGCTTATTTCCTTGAAATTCTTCTTTGCTTTCTCAAGCCCTGCCTGCACAGTATTGTTTTGCACATCATATTCTTTAATTATGCTTGTTCCCTGTTCGTATGCTTGTGCTGCAAGTAGCTGTTGTCTCCTAATCTCTCCAGTATTCTCGGCAAGCGTATTGATTACTCCGCTTGCACGTACCCCCTCGAGGCCCATTTCTTTAAAAACTGGGGCTAGTTTATCAAGTCCTCCCGATCTGTTTAGAGTATCAAGAAATGTCAGCAGTGCTCCGTTGGCATCCTCCTTTATCATCTTTGTAAATTGCTGAACATTTATCCCGGCAATCTCTGCAAATTTCTTAGGTGCCTGATACATTTTCATCAGCAATGTTTGAAATGCCGTTCCGGCCATTTCTTCCTGTTGCATGTTCTGATCGAGTACGGATGCATATCCCATAAGCTCCGTTTGACTCATTTTTGCCTGCTTGCCACTTGCCGCTACTCGTGCAGTAAATGCTACTATGTAGTCTTCCGCTGCACTCGAGTTTTGCCCGATTGCATTCACGGCACTACCTGTTGCCAGCATTGCCCCACGAAGACCCTTTGTTTTGTCCTCGCCAAACATCATTGTAAGCTTACCAATATTCTTTACTGCATCTTTCCCCAGATCATCTCCAAGAGAAACATTTATTTTATCGGCGGCATCCACGAACTCAAGGACGTCATTCTTTGATTCCTTTCCTAATTTGCCTGCATCTCCTGCAAGCTCGTTTAGCCTTTCTCTTGCAGTCCTGGTATCCATTTTCTTAAACTCTTCGTTTAAGTCACCAACTTGTTCCTGGGTCATCCCTGCATATTTGCGCACGTCAGATTCTGCTTCCATTAACTGTGCGTAGTCGTCTACGGAGTTTCTTGCGGTCATGGCCACTCCGGTAAGTGTTGCAATAACACTTGCACCCATTGCGGCATACTTATTGAATCCGTCAGCAAGCTTAGAAACAGAAAAATGCGTTTCCGTGGCTGTACCTTTCAGCTCGCGCATTCTCAGATTTATCTCACTTAGTTGTTGCTTGTATTGTGTGTATAGCGGACTGTCTCCTGGAAGTTTGTTTAGAATCGCATTCAGTTCGGTTTGTCTTCTTTTTAGCTCTGTTACTGAAAGAGAGCCAATTCCTATTTTTTCAAATAGTTTGTCGTATTCATTTTGTAGCCCTTTAAGCTTTTCGCTTGCTGCTGCCCATTCTTCCGTTCCCTCTTTCAGTCCTTTAAGGTCTTTGCGCACGCTGCGCATATCTTCGTCTAGTTGCAATAGCTTTTGTCGGGCACTATCCTGCTGTATTACTATCTCAAGCTGAACTCTGTCTATCTTTAAACTCATATCATCAACACATTAATCATCAAAAAAAGTAAATCAGTTCTCTAAATTGAAAGCCATGCTCAGGCCGTTCGCCCCTCCGTAGTTATATTCCCATTCAAGGTGAATGCCGTCTTTTATTCTAAAATCCTTGTCACATCCGTATTCCTGCGCCAAAAGTTTTTCTACTACCTTTTCAGCAATCCGCTGCATTTTACCAAAATGTTCGCGTTCTTCATTATTGTCCATGCTGCCGGCCGAAACTCTTTCAAGAATAAAAAGCAACACAGTGTTGCTGTCTTTTGTTGCATCGCTGTTTGTAGCATCAGTATCGCAAGGTGGATAGCTGCTGCAAAATAGAACTCCGTCTTTGTCCTTAATCTTTTGCAATAGCCCGCTCTCTGTCGGGCTTATGATGAACTCCCGTATCTGTGTCTCGCTGTTTAAGTCGTTGTTCACATTGTTCATCACTTCAATCATCGCTTCACAATATCTGTTTATCTCTATCATCTCTCTGCCGCCTTTCTCATCTCTTTAACTTTCTGTTCGTCATATAGCAATTTTAAGAGAGTTCTCATTAAAGAAGTGTTGTCCGTATCTTCCACATTCCCAAATATCCCGCTTTCGGCAAGTGTAAACAGAATCGCATTCATGCCTAGTCCCATGTCTGTATCGCTTTCATTGCTGCTTTTTGAGCTGCTTGCAAAAATGCTTTCAAAGCAAACATCACATCCATCTATGATGAATTCTCCCGTTACAAGGAAACGGCAAAAAGAAGCGAACCACAAATACACTCCGAATTTCAGGTGTGCCGGCATTAATGCTACTCTTCGCTGATATATATTGAATAGGTTTTTATTAAAATCTTCTCTACGTTTCCCGCTGTTTTTTCCTGCAGGTTTTCTATAAAGTATACCGCAAAGCAATTCTAGTGATCTGTTGTCTTGCTCTGTATTGTATTTGTTGAACAGCGCCACACAAGTTCTGAACTCACCAAAAGTCAGGTCAGCTCCATGATCTGCCGGACCACTATACTGGCTCCATTTCGGAAGCAGATTCTGTGTACTGTCATAGTTCAGCGACACAAGTTTTCCCTCTTCTTCTATGCTGAACATCCAGTCTATGCTGTCTGCCAAATCGTTCACTAGTATGTAATACTCTATTTTGTCCTGCTTCCTTATCCCTCGTCCCGATAGCACAAAGCTGCACCATGCTCTCTTTACGTCTCTTAGCGTAAGCTCTTTCTGTGTGTTCAGCTCAAACATCAGTTTCAATAGCTTCTCCCATTCCTTCTGTGTCAGTTCTTCCCAGCAATCGGGGAATTCCAGTGTCTTCTTTTTCATATTCATAATAAAATGATATTTGCGGCTTCCGGATTAGCCAGGTTAAATGTAAAACTCAAAGTCTCAAGTTTCCCTCTTGAATTTCTGCTATATTCATGCTTGTCTATGATAATCGGGTACCATTCGCCGTCATATAGCATGTCTACTTCCTGCGCGTTCATCAGGTCGTGCCACAGTTTATAGTCACTTTGCAGATATATAGCTCCCGCTTTTGCTGTATATTCGTTTTTATTTTTCACGGTAAGCTTCCTTGTAATCTCGTGCACTTCGCCCGTAGTACTCTCGTTTGCTCCCTTTACCTCTATGCCTCCTCTGCATATAATTGTTTCCGGAACGTCGAAAAGATTCTTATATCTAAACACCTGTAAATCCATTACTGGAGACTTCTCTATTACGTATTGAAAAACCGTGTTTCCTATGTACAAACTATACCCAGTAATGTCCTGGTTGGGGAATATCTTCTCTGCACTTACGTCAATTGTTATAATGCTAAGAGTTTCCCCTGCTGTCGTCAAAGCCTTCACCGTTCCTTTGCTTCCGTCTGCAAGTATCGGAGCTGCTTCAACAATCTTTCCGGCTGGCAAAACAGCTGTAATCCATTCTTGTACGCCTTTACAAGTTATTTTTTTGAAAACATTACTTAGAAAACAACCGTTTGTAAATCCGGTCATGGCATTGTTCTTGGTCAGCATTCGTGTAAATGCCACTGTCGCTGTTATGTCGTCTGTTCCGTCTATTGCAAATGTGAAATTTCCGGCAACGTTACCCTGTATTGTCTGGTCAGCTGTCGGCCATATTCCCCACAAGGCTAGTCGGCACAGTTTTCCCAGGTCTCTTATTCTAATCTGGTAGTTTGCATCGGGCGAATAGTCCTCTTCAAGAATCACCTTGCTGTTGTATTTCACGGAGAAAGTAATCGTCTTATCGCTGTCAATAAGATAATCTTTCATTGTGCTGGCATAGCTGTATTGGTCTGGTCTTTGAATTATATTCATACTCTCATGTATTTGTTTTTCTTGTCGTTATCCGGCAGTAATTTATAATTCTTTGTTTTGTTGTCACGTAGAAATAACTTTAAGTCGTCTATCAACACTTTTGCCTCTTCTTGTAGCCACTTCGCCACTTCTTTAATGTCTTTCAGTGATGGCATGCCGGTATCTGTGCCTCCGGTCTTTATAGCCTGTCGCACAAGGCCCTCCGGCATTATGCTTATCGGCATTCTTGTCAATGCTGTGCTTATAGTCATCAGGGCAAGTGGTGCGCCGGCATATTCATATTCATCGGGTAGGATAGTGTTCCTGTCTGCTTTGCTTATTGTGTTCAGCAGTTCGTCAAATTTATCATCTCCGAATACCGGCTTTATATATTTCCGCTGAGCCTCTTTCAAAAATGACAGTAGCATAATATATACTCTCTCAGAGTTAAGAGGGAAGAAGTCATCGAAATCTTTGCCGCTTCTTATCAGTAGTCCGTGAATGCCTAGCCGCTTCTTAGTTAGCATCCATTCTTCCGTTTTATTATCGTCAAGGTACTTTATAAGAGAGTCTACCCCTTGGTAGTAGTCCTCTAGGTGTATTCTGTCGTCTCTCTCAAGTTGCCATTCCCATGGAAGTTTCTCATTGTCATTGTCCAGCTTTATCTTTCGGCCACTGTCCTCATGGCTTATGTCATTGCGTTGGTAAAGCAATAGCGTAGCCTTGATAGCTATCGGTCTTTGCAGCTTTTTTATCAGCGTTTTGTCGTTGTCGGTTATCTCTTCCGTACTGTTGTATAGTTTATCTACCTTGCTTATCAAGGCATTGCCCACAATGTCCTGAAGCTCTTCTGTAGCCCTTTCAATAAACACTTCCACCTTGGCAAAATCATTGCTCTTGTAGTAGTTGCCTGTCAAAGCCCTCAATTCTGCCGTACCGTTTTTATCTTTGTTAAATAGCATAATTACTTTAATTCTAATGTGTTATTGTTGAATTCCATAAGCAGTGGTTGATAGCATCTGCCATATTCCAGTGTGTCAAGGTTAACATAGTTCAGCATTATATCTGCATTTCTGTTCTTCTCTACCGTGCTTTGCTTTCTTAGCCTGGCATGTGCCACTTCTACCACGCCGTTACTCTTCCCTTTATCGTCACTATAGCTCATAAATGTGAAGCTAAAAGTACCGCCACGTTCCGAAATAGCTCTCATTTGCGCAATTGCTTCATACAAGTCCATCTTTATGCCTGATTAGTTGCCCGCTTGGATGCGGTTACATTATCTTCTTTGTTGATAACCTTTCGGTATAATCCCAGGAATATACCTTTCTTGTCAGGGAAGTTTATCCTTATAGCATCGTTTATTGCTTCCAAGGCGATATCTTCTGGGATTTGAGTGTCTGCTCCGAAGAATATTTTCAAAGCATAAAGCATTTGTGATCCGCTGTCCCCCTTGCCGTCAATAATAATATTTGCAAGTGCCGGATTCAGACCGAAACCGCTAGTTGTCGAGCTGTCAGCTATTGTCGATACTTTCGCCTGCGCCTCAATATATTTATCTACATTCATCTCAATAGGCTCAATCTTCCATTCCTGTTTGTTACCTGCATCGTCCGTAAAATCCACACACGAGAAGAACTTTCCGGCATTTCTTTTCCCTGCCATCACGTCCGATATCTTTTTTACAATCTCATCTTGCAAAATTTCCAATTCATTCATTACCTGGTCGTCTGCCCATTCCGGATGCATCTCCTCAATCTGTTCTTTCTTTTTGTTCCAGTATGCAGCCGGAGCGTGAACCATGTAAGCTCCTGCTATCATATTTTTATTCAGGATAGAAATAATTTCCGGAATGTCATTAGCATTATGCATCCAGGGCATTGATCCGTAAAAACTACTTATGGCATACATGTTCCTTCCGAAGCTTCTCAAACAGTGATATTTTATTGCTGTTTCGGTTTTTATCGGGTCCCATTTATCAAAAACAGGATATTTCCGGAGGTTTTTATACCTCTCAAAATCGCCGGTCAAAATGAATCGCACATTTTCAAGGCGCTGCAGTTCCTCTTCTGGCGGAGCAACCAGTCTGCAATCTTTACTCGAAAGGCATTCCAGTCGTGTTATCCAGGGCTTTTTAAGTCGCACACTCTTCGCACTGAAGTATTTTGCAAACACACCGTCCATGTGGTTATATTCCACAAAAGCATCTCTTACAAATTTCTTATAGTCCCAACTCTCCAGCCAGTCCTGAATCTCACTATCCTCTACCCATTCCTGTACGCGCTCATTGTTTTCTATTTTGTTTCTGTACAGTGCCGGCCCTTGCCCATACAATAGGCCCGCTTTTCGCCTCAATATCCCGGGCCCAAGGTTATTCTTTTCCAGAATGTTCCTTATGGCTAAAGGCAGATTATCCCTCGCCCCCCACGGTATTATTCTTTCACCGGCAACCGATATCGGGTCGCCGTCCCAGTTTGCAACATTCCCGCTGAGGAATGTGCTCATAGGGTCTGTTTCGCTCGATAAAGCTATTGCGTATGTACCTACCTTGGTTTCTACAAAATTAAAACTCCCTGCTTTCTTTACTTTTCCCATATATTTACTTCATTTTTCTTTCTTCCAAAATCCCTTTTAGTCTCGCTATTTCAGCATCAGATAGCCCGTACATAATCCGGCTTATTAGTCTGTTTTGACCGCCGTACATGTTCTTAGCATACCATTGGGTGTTTTTACTTTTATATCTGCGTTCCTTTACTCCCCAAATCATCCTGTTTGTGTTCACGTTCCATTTGTTCTGCCTCTTTTTTCTGTAACCGGCTATTTCAAATGCACGTCCGTATGAGAAGAACTTCACCCTTAGCCCCGGATTATTACCCTGTGAAAATTGAGAATATCCTAGCGATTCTTGAAGCAACCGTGATTGCATTAGCCTTTTCTTTTCAATTTCTTCACTCAGCACGTCACATAACCATTCACCGTGCTGGTCAAGTTCCTCCTGTATAAACAGAAGCTTTAAATCTTCACTTTCTTCGCTTACTCCCATCTGCATTTATCGTTTACGCAAAGATAAATCGCGTACGTGCGAAGAAAAAGGACAAAAAAAATCCCCATCGAAACTAATCGATAGGGATTTTAATATGTTAAAAATGAATATTTCCTCTGTTATTTTATATTTGAACCGAATAAGAATCCACCAACTATAAATGCAAGTGCTTTAAAAATCTCTTGAGTTCCATCTTTTAAATCGCAAGCAACCATTAAAACTATTAAAAGAATTAATACAATAGCAGCGATAATAGTTTTTATATTTTGGAAAAACATATCGCAGTAATAATGTGGATTAGGGTCTATAGAAGGTTTATTTCTAGAGTCGTTTTTAGGTTGTCTTTCACTCATTCCAATTCAATTCTTTAGGGTTAGTAAAAAAAGGTATTTTCGTAAATTGACCTTCAAGATACCCTTTTCGAATATCTTTATCAAATCTTGGCTTAAAATCACTTAAAGAATAAATATGGCTAACACCTTTTTGGTCCTTTTCTGCAAACCATATCTCATCTTGTCTTAGCAAATCCAAATCTAATAAATTACATTCATGTGTTGAAAAAATGATTTGTCCAGAATGTGTATTGCCTGCATTTAAAAATATACGTAATAATTCTTTTATTACTTCTGGATGTTTACTAGTCTCTATTTCATCAAAAACATATGTTATGTCTTTTTCTACAATAGCAGAGATAATCGAAGGAAGTAATTCAATTATTTTTTGGGTACCGGTTGATTCTTCAAAAAAATCAAAATCAACATTCTGATTATGTACAGTTACAATTTTTGCTGCTACATATTCATCTTTTTGATTTTTGTATAGGCTGTATTCTATTTTACCTTTTTTTACAATTTTAGGAAAGTGACTTTTATCTATTTCATCTTTTGCGCTTTTGATATCATCTCCTTTTCCCAAAAAATCATCTAGAGGCACAGACTCTATTTTAATATCATCAATACCTAAACATAAAGATGTAAGTATTTTTTTTGCCTTATCTTTAAAATTATCATCTTCAAAGGATTTTATTTTGCTTGGATAAGAATAACCAGGTCTAACTATTTTTAGATAGAAATAGAACCATAGAAAAGGCTCAATTAGCCCATTTACTTCTTTTTCAAACCCATCTAATAAGAAAGGCTTATTTCCTTTTTTACTTAACTCCTCAGCATATATTTCCATACGCATCAGTTCTTTTGTTGTTGTTTTTTTACTTTTTTCTCCAACAACTAGAATCGTTTTGTTATTTTTAATAGTTCGGTTAAATATATTTTCAGTTTTATTATTTTGAAATACTTTAACTAACCATTCTTCAATGATTTTTCCTTTTAGAAATGATATATAATATGAATATCTAATTCCATGAAAGAAAAACTCTATTTCAAAAACTGTAGGTTGGTCAATACAGATAGGGTCCAGTTTAAAATAAGGAAGATCATCAACATTTTCTACTTCAAGAACTCCTTTAACAATTTCTTGAAGCTTCTCCATTGCTAAAATTAGATTTGATTTACCGGCTCCATTGTTACCATACATTGCAGAACAACGAAGCAAATTTAGAGACTGTTCAGAGTAAATATGTTCTTGAAACCTTTTATAATTTCCTGCTAACATATTAAATTCAACTCTTTCTTTGAAAGATTTGAAATTTGTAACAGCAAAATAAATAATCATAGATGTGCTTTTAATGTTTTGTTTCGATGCAAAGATATAAAATATTATTTTAATGTGATTATTTCACGTGTAAATTATATATTAATAACAGTACTCTTTGAAAAAATGTTCATCTTGTGTGGTAAAATCTCTTGGAGGTGTCGTATTGAATATTTTTATTTTTTTTATAAAATGTTTTTTTATTAATTTTTGTAGTCATAAAGTTCTTGATTATATACATTAAATCCTTATAATATTCAGCACTATTGTATCGAGATGTCTAATGTCGAACTAGATAGAATGCTTTGTACTAATGATGTGGAATTTATTAAAAATGCGCTCAAATTAATGGATATCCTTTAATGTCATATGCCAATATCTTAGGTGTTCTTATTCGTGATAGATATTTACGTGAGCAAAAACATGGATATATCTGAGGTTGATAAAAACGATCTTAATTTACCTAAATCAAAATAAAGAGGCGCATATCATTTATGCGCCTCTTTATTATACTCCGAAACTATCTTCCTGCAATCTTCATACTCTTTCTTGCCTACTTGCAAGCATAATCTTGTAGCCTTCTTTAAATACTTAGTCTCTCTTCCTTCAATCAAAAGATTTAATTTAAAATTCATTGTAAGCTTAATATTGTCTTGGTCGATCTCTTCCAAATGAACTTTATCGTCAGGGTAATTAATCTCTATGCTTTTAAGCGCCTTTTTTATTTTTCTGGGTATTTTCATACTTCTATTTTTCTTAAAAGAAAGAGCAGAAAAGAATTTTACCTTTTAAGTTACATGGTTTATTATTTCTTTATCTGCCCTGTTCTTTTCTCTTATATTTTACCCTTCAAATAAGGATTAAATTCCAGCATCCGTTCTCTTCTATTATCGTCAAAGCACCTTGGCTCTTCAGTTTTATAATTTGGTTTTTCTTTTTTCATCTTAGCGTTATAAACGTCTCTTATTCCATCTCTAAGTCTCCTTAAATCAGGTATCTCAAGCTTCTCCGCCATTTTAATTACTTCATCAATTTTATCCATAAGTTTGTTTGTTTTTTTATTAAATCAATATTTAATTCATGATTTTTGTACAAAAATACAATTATTCTATTAAATCCGGCATCAGGTTACGAGATATATACTCTTCCTCGCTTATTCCTCCTCGGTACAACTTTTTAGAATCAGCTTTATTATATCTTATTTTCTCTCCACTTTCCAGCGTTATTGCTTCCGGCTCCATACCGGATATGCTTGCTGTTTCAGTAACAACTTGAAGTACATCTTCAAGTTCTGCATTCATTATGCAATAAGTTATTTTCCAATTCATATTTCACTTAGGCAAGCTGTTGAATACTGATCTGAATACACTCATTACCCACAATGAAACTCATTCCATTGTCCGACTTCTCTGCACGAATTTTCTTTCGTCCATTTACTAAGTTCTGAGATAATTGGGCGAATAAAGCCTCTACTTTTTCAACTGACACATAGCGATCGCTACGTTTTTGATTTTTCTTTTCCATGACTTGTGATGTTTTGACTTTGGCAGAAAAAAGAACGGCTGCCATTTCCCGTTCGTCAAAACATCACAAGTCTGCACCGAAGAGCATAATTGTTGGGAAAGACAGCCGTCATTTCTTTATTATAAGAAACTCCTACTTCTATGTAATTTCGTATATCATTTTCGTGACTCCACGAAAATGGTCTGTATGGGCATAAAAAAAGCCCAAATAAAATTGAGCATTATCCGTTGCTCGGCGGTACAATCTTATTTGTAATGTTTTGACTCTGCAAATATTGCACAAATATTTTATTAGACCAAATTTTTTATAATTTATTAAACGAATGGTAATATTTAAAGATTTCCAATAAATAATCCCATAATGGGAATTTCTCAATATTATCGTTTTTTGAATAGCTTATGTCTGCTCTTTTCTTTTTAATAAGTATATCTCCTCTATTATACTGAATAGATAAGTTATTTTTTAAATCTTCGATTGTAAAATTAAGGTGATCAGTATCTGACTCATTTATGAAAAAGCTTTTGGATTCAAATTTAAAATTATTTAATTTTGAAATATCTATCACTTCCTTTATAAAGAAGATAATTTTAATATTCAAATTATCTTTTGAAATATGAGGAATATCTTTAATGCTTTGTTCCATATTATCATAATTTCCATATAAAACTTCTAATATCAAATAAAAGTCATTTAGTGGGCTTGGATAATTATACCCTATTCCTATCTTGTCAGCTTTTGTAGCTGAAACAAGTTGTCTTATAGTTAATCTGCGATGTCTTAGCAAGCTGGTGATAAGATATTCTACAAGATCGGAATCATGTGTCTGAGTAACTGAAATTCTACGTATTCTTGTTTTATTTAATACTTTATATAAACTATTTATTAATTCATTAATAAATCGATATTCAAAAATGACTGTGCTATAAAACTTATCAATATAACCATTAAAGTCTACATTCTTTCCATATCTATGAATGAAAATGTTTTTGATATTTTCTATATCGCAAACTATCATGACTTTATCTATGTTAAATTTGTTGTTATCATTTTCAATACCATTAAAATGAACAGCAAATACATTCAGAATTCTAAATATATGTTCTGGATCCATTCTATCTAAATCATCGATTATAAGAACTGTTTTTTTTCCTTTACTATTTAATTGGCTAATTATAAAAGAAATAATCTCAGTAATACAATTTTGATCATATATACTGCCTCTGTTTTCTTGTATTTTTTCTAAAAATGATGATATTTTATTATCTTTTTTGACTTTATCAAGTGACTCTTGTAGCTTAATTAAGCCTTCAATCATATTTCCAATAATACCTCCCACACTTGGTATGCACTTAATAAAAGGTAATAATACATCTTTAACATTACTTGGTGATAAACTAAGTAATTTCTCTGATTCAGTTTCTTTTGGTAAGTAATCTTCTATATTCTCTAATTGTAATAATTGCGATAATATATCATATTTTATATATTCAAATATATCTTCATTATTAGATACCGAATAATTCACAGGAGATAAATATATTTTATGATATTCATTATTAAATCTCTCAAAGAAGTTGTTTATGAAAAAAGTCTTTCCCATACCAAATTTCCCCGAAAAGATTATTCTTTTATTTTTCTCATTACTTATGTGTGCTTTAAATCTTTCTTCTTCATCAAAAGTTGAAATCTTTTCTATATCCATTATTATAGATTTTTAAGGTTAAACAATCCACATATCTCAGAATAAATATTAGCAGTGCACTTCCCTGTCTTTAAAACAACTTGAAAGTGTCTGCCATCATAGTCTATCGTGATATAAAGATTTGATTTATCTTTTTTTGAAGCTCCCAAAGCTCCTCCCACAAGTAAACCTACACCTCCAGTTAAAACTCCCCCTATAATAGCGCCCGTTGCAGCTTTTCCCAACGATCTGTCAGCCTTTTGTTCAAAATCAATGCTTACTATCTCCTCTGAGTCAATAAGTATCGGTTCCCAAAGGCATAGAAATCCGCGTCCTTCAAGCAATATATTAAGGTTCTTCTTAACTACAGTTAGGTATATTTTACTAGGATTTGGCCTGTCAGGATGCCCTCCTAGATATTCAATTTCATATCTCATATTTGTACATAATTTGCACAAATATAGTTAAAAAAGTGAGATTCATTTTAATTAAATGTAGCGAGAGTATAAAAAAAGCCTTATTCCAAAAGAATGGGGCTTATAATAGCAATAATACCTATTTTTCACTCTCTGCAGAGTAGGGTACCGCATCGGAGGAGTGTGATTCTGCGTAGTACGCTATCGTAAACTCAAGGCAACGCCTTACCTATTTCCGTCAAAATCGGGCGGGCGAAGTTGTTTTTCTGTGCACAAAGTGTACGTAAGGAATGCAGCTCGCCCGCCCGATTTTGACGGCGCGCGCAAAAAGGCACACCTAACCATCCGCTAGATGCGCCCTAAACACTCTGTTCTGCTCTTATTTCAGCATTTACAAGCAAATTTAACGTACCCTATTTGCGGGATTATAGGTGTCGGTATCTCCTTAATTTCAATCGGTTCGTCTCTCTCCACTTCCTCTGTATAATCTTTTTTCGTTAAATCCACTTCATAAATAAATGGAATTTTACTTATAGAATCTACTATTACAAACCATTTTCTCCACACTTCATTTTTCAGAGAATCCATGTACCACACTTCTCCATTTAATGAGTTAAGACAAAGGTTTATAAGTGTCATATAACAGCAGGTCAAAGAAATGTCTGCCCCAATAAAATATTTGTTTCTGTCTATCTTTGCAGATGCTAAAAGCAAACGACCGCTTCCGCAAGTTGGGTCACATATTCGCTTATCCTTTTTCGTTTCGGTCTCGTTACCCGCCATAGTTATTTGCGCCATAAAGTCACAAACACACTCAGGCGTAAAAAATTGCCCATTCCTAGCATTTGAGAGATATTCTTCAAAGTATTCCCCAAAAATATCTTTCATTCCTAACCCTTTGTTGTCCATCTCCATGACTAATGCAGAGAAAGCCTTAACAAATATCTCAGCTTCTTGCTTCGAGTATTTCTTTATCACTCTTAAATAAATATCTTCTTTCTGCCCGAGAGATAAGCAACACACTGCAAGAGTTAAAAAATCATCAAAAACAGTCTGCCGTGAATGCACTCTTGCCACTTCTTCAAGGTGATAAGAGAAACTTTTTAATTCGTCCTTTATCATTGCACTTGCAAGTTTGAAAATACATAGCATATAGGGAAGAACTCTAGCCCATCATTATTACTATCCTGTTCTTCTTGTTCCTGTTCTTCTCTCTTTTGCTTTGGTTTCCCCCACAAACAAAGTGCGTGTTCCCCTTTCTTTATTCTTTTTCCATCTTTTTTCCATTCGTAGAAAGACTTCAATTCTATATGTCCGTCCGATTGATAAATAGATTTAAGCCCTGCGTTTACGCTCTCTATTCTCCCTATTTTAGTAAGTTCTTGAAGTGGTTTACTCAGTTCTTTTAATATAGCCCTTTTTTCCTGTATATTCTTTGCTGAATCAAATAAATTTGCCATCTTTGCCCTGTATTTAAAAATAAAACATTGTTTTTATTTGTTCCCTGCAACGGTGCGAACGCTGCAGGGAATTTTTATTTTTATGCCAACTGTTTGCGCATATCATTCTCAACACTTGCAAGGTGAGTGTTAAGGTCTGCCATCCAATCAATTAATAATTTACCAATGCTTTGTGGGTTTGATGTTGTTATAGATGCCCCTTTGGCGTCTATTAGGGTTAATTGTGCGTTGTTCTGGTCATGTGAAATACTAAAGTTTTCTAGTTGCTTCCTTTTCGCTTTAACTTCTTCGTATTTAAGCTTTAATAAGTGCAGTCTTTCTGCCTTATCTGTAAGTTCTTCCATAGTTAAAGCTCTTGTTTGTGGTATTACAGCAATTTCATTTTGCTCTTCCACTTTCTTTTTTTCTGCCTCTGTCTCTTTTTTCTCACTCTTAACAGGGAGCAGAACTAATTTAGGCGATTCTTTTTGCTCTTTAACGTTGTTTGCTACTACTGTACTAACACTTTTCTGCGCTACTGCGCTTGCACTACTTGATTTCATAATAAAACTGTATTTAAAAAATTAAACATTAAGGAAGAGTTTGAGTGCGAATCAATTCTCTTTCTTATTACATATCAAAGATACGAATAATACATTTACTAAACAAGTGTATTGCATATACTAAAACATTGTAAATCAATACATTGTATTGCGCGTGCAACTTGCGGCTAATGCGGTAAGTTTTGAGCGTAAAACTATTTTTTTTAGCGTTTATTTTTAAAGTGGGGCGACTTTTTGCGAATATGGGACGCTTTTTAAGCCGTTTTTTGCATTTGTATTTATTAACATTCTGATAATCAGATAAAAAACCCCTCGCGAATTGAAAAAATGAGCGAATAAAACACAGTTCTGCCCGACCCGCGCCTCGGTAGGGTTGCGGTCGCAATGCTTTTTTTTGCCTAGAAATGTGATTAAATATTTACAAATAAAGCGAATGCCACCACTATGTAACATCCGCTTTAAGAGCATAAAAAAGCCCTGGCAAAAGCCAAGGCTGCTACAACTTATATCTAACTATTCTTTAAACAATGGTCTTTCTTCTCTTATCCCATGCTGCCAAGAAGCTTTTTCTCATAACTAAATACTTGAGGGCATCAGTTAAGTTAGTAGATTCTTTAGCTAGTCGTTCAATAGGAAGTTTGTCTCCAGTCTTTTCTTTTACGATTAGGTGAGTGCCATCTCTAACTTTAGAAACTTTTGTTCTAGTCACTTCCATTTCACTTTTTAAGTTAGGGCAATTATATCTATCTATTTCCAGATTGAATAAACAGTTTTCTAGGTTTCCAGTCAATAGGTCCATAAAGAAACGATACTCAAGATTACTTCCAATATTTCCTTGCCCTTGACTCATTAGCATAACTCTCCATCCTGTCCGGCTTCCATCTTCTTTATACTCGATGTTCTTTTTAATCTGTGAAGCCATATCGGCACTAACTCCCTTATAATTGTTCATAGAACGGTCATAATAGAGCTTTAGCACTTTTCTTTTGTGAGGCTCAAAATACCTCAAAAATTCATCTGCTAACTGTCTTACACCGTTGGGAGGAAGTGTATATATTTCTTTTAAAACTTTATACACTTTTGCTTTTTGTTGTCCAAATACCATAGAGAGCATGTTTCCAGCATCCATACCGCCATCAATAGGTAAGTTGGGATTAAGATATTTTAGAGCGACAGAAGTTTCATCCCATCCAAGAGGGTGAGATTCAATTATGCTATTAGAATACCCATCCGAATAGAATGTTTTATGAGACAGATTGCAATAAAACATTTGTCCTGCCTCAAGCTTAGGAATGATAGACAATATATTAACTGTCATACCTTCTAATCCCTCTGCAAATTCATCTTTAAACCAATCTTCTCCAAGTACATCTGCATTAACAAAGCTAGATGAAATCCAGAATAAAGAGGTCCTGTTTCTTGTTTTAATCCATCTTTCTTCCCACCGCTTCATATTCTTTCCGGCGAGATCCAGTTTCCTTTTTAACTTTTCCAGTTCTTCAGCTGTACTTTTTCTTATTCTAAATAATGCTTTTGTTTCATTATATTCTTGTAGAATAGCTGCGTATGTCTTTTTTGATTCATTATAGATGAATCCTGCTTGCAGCATTAACAGGATTTTGTTCTTATCGTTCTGCTTTGCCAATTTTAGAATCCAGTCGTATTCTCCAATATGGTTCGGGTTTGGCATATCAGTAGTTAAAGTACGGCTTCGATACCAAACACTTGAGCCATATTTCACACGGAAGCCACGAACTGCTTTCAGTAGGTTAGTAAACTTTTCTTCTGGAAAATACTTAACCTCATCACCAAAGACCCCAACGTATGAGCGTCCAGCTCCTATGGATGGTCTATCTAACGAAATAAATGTAAAGTTGAAACCTGTGTAGAAAACCATTGTATTACGCCAATCTGTACAGACATTGTACATTTTGCGTTTCCATTCTTCGGGAGGTTCTCTGTTGATTACGTAGTGAATACCTTCTTCCCATCCCAATAACCTTAATCCATCAACTAATGATGGTATCACATTTTTATGGAGAGAGGAATATGTATCGCTAACCCATGCAAAGGGTGCACCTTCACAGTCAAGTACGGCTTCTTGCACTCTCTCTGCAACGATCTGTACCGTTTTTGCAGATGCACGGCCCGCAACTAAGAATAAAGACCAAGGCATCATTATAGCTAACATTTGTGCTAACCAGTTTGAATATCTTAGTTCAACTTCGTCAGAGATTTTTAGTTTTGTTTTCCGTGTCATCTATCATTTCGATTATGTCAATATCAACAATTCTAGCTTCTCTCTTCAATCTTTTCCTTTCATTCTCGTTAATGTCTGGAATAGCATCAATTTGAGCGGCAAGGATATTTCTGTCAACGCTTTCTAATCCTACAGCTTTACTGTCAAGAGCATAGAGCTTTAAAGGCTTAGCTTTTGGTAACTCTATCTTTTTCTCATCTGGCCTATCAAGCTGTTTTATTTTGAAAGCCTGCATCTTTATGTTTCCGTAGATTTCTATATCTTTCGAATTTCGGGCGGTTTTTAGTACCACCAGTGCAGCTTTATTTAATTCTTCATAAAGAAGATTTCTGTGCGCTGCATTTTCAATCGTATCATCAGCATAGAATAAGTTTATTGCTTCCTGATACATTTCACGTGCACGCTTTAAAGGGAGTTGGAACGGTTCCTTTCTTAAAAAAGAAATAGCTGTATCTTTCCCGTACTTTCTATTTAGTCCTATCATTGCATATAGAGCATTGTAGTACTGTAGTTCATCATCTTCAAGTTCATCATTGCAACCGCTTGCTAAGTAGTCTTGCAATCGGTCAAAATACGAGGTTTCAAACATTATTTAATCATTGAAAATTATTTCACTTAATGCATTTTTAAAAATGACTTCTTTTCTAAGTTTATCAAGCCTTTGGGCTTGAGTAACATTCTCACCAGTTGCAGCATCTTGTAGCATAGTCATACCTTCTTTTGCTTGCTGCATTAATTGCCCTCTGTCATAGTGATATTTCAGAGGTGAATTTACTAGGCTGAAATAATACATAAAATCTACTTTTTCTATGTTATAATACATAGCGATCTGTTCTGGTTGATATCCAATTGCAGCAAGATTTTCAAACTCATCTAAGTCGATATTATCCCACCATGATGGTTTCTCTCTCCATTTAACTATTTCCGATTCTGAAATCATACACTTGTTTTGATTTTAAGAAAATATATTGTTCCTGCATAGCATTCTCTCCGTAATTTCCTGATCCTTCAACAATAAATTCACCTGCAGGTGTATCCATACAGGTGATTTTCTTATGTGTCCAGGCTAAAGTTATGCTCAAAACACCTTCTTGTTGTAGCTGTAATAATCTCTGGTAAACTTTTGGCATTCTAAACTTTAATGTCTCAGATATATGCAGATGTATCGTACCTATTTTACCAGCTTCTTTCCATCTTATCAATGCATTTATAATGCGTTCATTGGTCGAGTAGGTGGCAATATATAGCCTGTTGATATATCCTGTATGTTGAATCAGATAAACTATAAATGTGAAAGCGGTAAAGCTCTTTTTTGTCTCAATAAAAAACGCTTCATTCTCTTCTGGCAATTTCCCGCATAATTCCTTTAATTTCCCTAGTTTTACAGTGTATGTCCTTTCAAACCGATGGGAATATTTTCTTGAATCATTCATAGAGCGTTTCAGCTCTTTTATATCAAAATAATAGCTCATTCCAAGAGTCTTTTTATCTCTTCCAACTCTCTTTTATAAGCTTCTAATTTTTGCATTCTTTCTGCCTCAAGGTGCGGTTTGTTCTTTTTACTGATTTCTGATTGTACACGCCAAATGTTATTTTCAAGCCTGCTCTTTCTTATCATTAATTCTTTAATGCCTAGATTAATAAGCTCTTTTCTCCTTTGAAATTCTCTAAAAATTGGATGCTTTCCGAGAAGCTGTTTATTGTTTTTATAGTAACTCAGCTCATCGTAAATCATTCTATTCTCAATAAAATTATCAATGATGCCTTTCGCTACTTCTGAACATTCTTCTGGATTGTTGCATTCGAATAATTTAAGATGTAACTCTCTGTATTGATAATATCTAGAAAATTTTCTTGTTACTAAAGCTTCAAGTTCAGGAGGGCATCCGGATTCATTTAAGAATCCGAATTCCTCTCTAAAGTTTTTATTGCTTATAACTTTCTTTTTCTCTATTCACTTCTCGTAAATAGATGGTTCCGAAAAATAGTCAGACAAAAATTTCTCTATGAATGTTCCCCAAGCGGTAGGAGCGATATTCAGAAAGAATCTTTCATTGATATACTTTTTAAATATATCTTCGTTAGGTTCTTGCGATGAAACCCGAAGAACATAAGGAGCAGTCTCCCAATTGGCATCAACAGGCATAATCCCTAAGCTTTCAAAGTATTCAGAAAAGATGTCTACTGGTGTCTCTTGTTGTTTTTCAAGCATGCTTTTAAGCCTTGTTTTAGATAAGGCTATTGGAATGTGTTTTTGTGTTGTTTTAGGTACCTCAATGTGAGATAATAAAATATTCTGCATAAAGAATGTGTCGTCAGCGGTAAATATGAATTCTTCACTAACTTCATCAGACTTTAGAGCTTTACATAATTTCTCCAAGATGTCAATTTGTGGAGAACTATTTTCTCTTTTTTCGTGAGGTATATGTGTTATTTTATCAGAGAACCAATCTTCACGATCTCCAATTACAACAACATTGAATGCATGCCTTAAATTGCACGCAATAGAGCGAAGGGCATACATTAATTCATTTCCTTGTGCTTCTGATTTTACATAAGGAATAACTACTGTAATGTCTTTGTTTTCTGCAACTTGGGATGCTTCTTTTACTACTACTACTGTTTCTTTTTCTAAATCTTCCATATATTTTTTAATTAAAATTTGTGATACAAATATCCTTATTATTACCCCGATAAGAAAGGACAAAAAAACTCCGGCTACGATAAGCATAGCCGGAGAAAAACAAATCCAAACAAAAAAATATAATTATAAACCTGACTGAGTTGTTGTTAACCCAAGAATAGCATTAATATCTGCATTGTCTGTTACAGGAATCAAAGATTTAGCAATGAGACCTATTGTGTTACCACGTAATACAGATGCAAGATTGATAATGTTTTTATCAGCATCCTTGTCGTCCTGAGAATCAGCTTTGCTAAACTTTAATGGCGTACATGGTTCTCCGGCTATTTTTGCGTCTGTTCCATCACAGTTGAATACAATTGCACCAACCGATCCGTTGACGTTGTTGTTCACAAATTCAAGAATTTCTTGATCTGTGCCCGGGTGCTCAAATTCAACATGCTGCGTAAATCCCTTTGCATCATTGTCACCTTCTGATGTGTGATATATCTTGATTGTAGAGTCTGTAGCGTACACACCGATAGGTTTTGCAGTTCCTCTCATTGCAAGTTTAGTCACTCTCACGCCTTTTTCATCGCGTGTGTAGTCAACATCATCAAAGTTGAATAATACAATATAGTTTTTTTTACCTTTTGCTCTTCCGGCATTGGAAGTTTTCTTCTTAACGCTTACACTTGCGTAAGCTGTTGATACATCTGCCATAAATTTACCTCCTTACTTTATTATAAACCTTGTGATTGTGCTTGAGCTGCAGGAGGAAGATATGCAAAGATTGCTTCTGCTATCCAGAATCCAACTCCTTCTCTCCATTCGCCATATACTTTAGCCTCGTAATCAACTGTCGACATTCTGAGGTTCATATTTTTAGGGTCACGACTCATAATGTGCCTGAAATTTTCCTTCGGCGTAATGAAGAATGCTCCAGTTCCACGCATACCCTCTAAAGGTGCAAAAGTGAAGTTGGTAAAGTCAATAGTCACTTTATCACCATCTTGGTTTTTAGTATTTGGGTATTTGTTTCTATACGCTCTTGAATATCGTGTAATGAGGTCAGGGTCAGCATGAACAAAAAGTTTTTTCTTTTTATATTTAGCTTTTACCTCGTCCACAGCCTTGTCAACATTGTCAAGTAAGGTATTTCCTTCACCAAGTGCAGTTCCTTCAAGTAAGAATGTTACGCCCTCTTTATTTCCACCGGCTTTAATTTTCCTTAGCTGAGTTACATATCCCTCACACACCTGATTTGCTTCATTAGCTTGATACTTGCCGTCTGCTCCCTTAGTTGGCTCCTTATATTCACCTATTGCGAATGCAGTTTCACGTTCTTCGTCAAGAAGTGGCTTAACAAGTACATTGATAATGTACTTCACGATCGGCATATCTTCCGGAGTAAGATTTTCATCGTAATAATATCCTAGCACCTGGTCAATGATGTCAGAAGGAATTATTGATACGTTGATCTTCATCGGATATTGTTTGATTGTCAATGGAGTAAAGGTCGTTTTGCCTTTAGGTGTCCAAGCTGGCACGAATGACTGTAACACAGATGTGATTGCAGCTTGAGAAGCTCTGACTTCAAACTTATCTGTAATCATGGTAGTCATATATTCCAATGACTCAGTTGTTCCAACCAGAGACGTGAATATCTCATATTTATCCGAAGATACATAACGGCCGAATTCTGTTTGAAGTTCTCCTGTTTCAATAGTGGAATTTCCACCGTAACTTGCGCCTTTCATTGCTGCAGCAATATACTGATTGTGCGCCAAGTTCATATCAGCCTTGAATTTCTTGTTCATATCTCCTTTTTTACCTCCTGCTAATTGCTGTCCGCCATCAGGGCATTCCTCTTGTTCTAGTGATGCAATTTTTTGGTCTTTTTCTCTATTGCTTTGTTCAAGAGCAGAGATTTTATCTCTTGCTTCTTGTAACTCTTTAGCATTTTTGTTTTGTTCTGCAGCGTTTATAATAGCTGCCTCTTTTACTTCTTTACCATCTGCATGCTTGCCATTTGATTCGTAAGCCTTAACATCTTGCTGAAATGCAGCTACAAATTTATCACCATATTTGTCAGCCAGCTTTTGTTTTTGATCTTCTGTCAAAATAGACTTCCCCTCAGCATCCTTAGCGAAAGCGGAAATACCGCAAAATGCCATTACTGATGCAATCACCTTTTCGATCATAATTTTTAATTTAAATTTGAGTTATATATTCTTGAATAATAGCGTTTGTGGTAAGTTCTTTAACACGGCTCACAGCGTATGTCTGTGTACCTATCTTATCAATAAGTCCTATTTTAAGAGCATCCTGAGCGTAGAATGTTTTTCCGGCAAGAATGCCGGCTGTGTCGCTCTTTAAATCCTTCCTATTGGCTTGTACGGTGCTTCTAAATGCACGGGCGAGTGGGTCTAACGCTTCCTCTTTAATTTTGTCGTATTTACCTTCTCTTGCTAATTCAAAAGCAGCCCCTTTTTCTTCAGATAAATTACTATAGATTGTGTGCTCCTTAATTCCGTCTTTTTGATATTTTTCGGCATAGTCCCGAAAGCTCATCATTACGCCAATCGAACCGAACTCTGCAGAAATATTGTTGTTTGCAACAATTTCGTTGCAGTATGATGCTACATAGTATGCAGCAGAGCAGCATAAGTCGCAACTGGCAATAACAGGTTTCCCTGCAGCTTGCGATCTCTTTATTGCATCTACAAGAGGGGCTATTGCATCCACTGAACCACCACCGCTGTCTATATCAAGTACTGTACCTGTTATATTTTTACAGGTAGTGGCTTCGTCAATCATCTGGGCTATCTCCATAGTCCCATAGGAACACATTGTTCCATTTTTTAGCATTGTCCCTTGAATTGGTATAATTGCAACACTCCCATTTGGTGCTGCATTAAAACTATTGCCCTGGTTCATTGCTTTACCGTCGCTCATCAGCACGGTGAGAGGTGAGCTCGACGATAATATCTTATCATCATAACCCTCACCTCTCTTATTCATCATTTGTTCTACGATGTTCTGGTAGAACTCCAACTGACGGAAATCAATGAACCATTTCCCCCTGGCAATAGCCGAATATAATTTTGAATAACTCATACTTGTAACTTTTCAGCAAAATTACAAGGAGTTAAGGCGGTTTAAAAGGACTGTAAAAACTTGGCAGCTTCTGGGCTATTCCTCTTAAAACTCAAAGTGTAAGTGTGGCTGGAAGAAGCATTAGAAAGTGAGAGTATAACAGGGTACTCGTCTGTTCCCACTATTTTTGAAATATGATTGCTGTAATCTAACCGTAATAATATAGCATTGTTCTTAATCGAATAGAGTTCTTTTTCTATTATAGTATTAAACTCAGTTATAACAGCGCTAAAATTCTGTTCCCATTCTCCACCTTGTTCGTCTTGCTTCTCTGTGTATTCAATCGAAGCAAATTTTATCGGCTTCCATTCACCTTTAACTGAAATCTTTTCGCTCCCTGGAATATTGTTAATCTCGCAGGAAGATAAATATATGTATTGTAAAGAATAGATGTTTGCTATTTTGTTGTTAACTGTCATAATATCAATATTTTAATTAGTTTTATAATCGATAAAATGGAATAAAAAGGGTTTTTAATTAGCACATATTTTTTACGCTATAAAACCATTTATATTACAGATTAAGAGATAGTTGTACTGCTGTAGCTATTTCTTTGCTTATTTTCTTCCTGTTTCGGAAGTCTATTTTTTTAATTGTGTCATAGTTAGCAGCATTATTTTTACTTCCATACAGCTCAAGGAAAGCTTTGATTAACCTGTCTTGATTCATCCCTTTTTCATAGCCAACGTTAAAAAACTCCCGAATGCGCAATCTATATAGTGCATCAAGGTATTCTCTTATCATTTGTTCTTTCCAGCTCACTATCGTGATAAAGTTGCCTGAAAGAACAAAATGATTCCATTCCTGTATCGGCAAAATTATTGTTATCGTTTCATTGCTGCAAGGAATTCGAGGCGGGGTAGGTGAGACTGTTATCATAGAGTTGATATACTTGCCTATTTCGTTGCGTGTATTAAGGCTTATTGTGCCTTTCTCCTTGCATTCAAACTCTTTGTACAAAAAATCCTGCAACAATGGTGATAATTCAATTATAACATGAGGTCGTTGTTCCATATCTTCAAAAAATTAATTTAAAATTGTTTTTAGCTTACAACCTACAATCCTTTAGTATATCCCTTATTATTAGTCTTTTAAAGGTTGTTTGTTGGTTGTAACATACTATTCGGTTGTAAGCGGTTGTAATTAGGTTGTAACTAATATATTTTTATTAGCTTACAACCTTTAAAGACTTGTTTTTCAATAGTATACAACTGATATTATATGTGGTTGTAAGGTTGTAACCTAATTTGCTTTATTATTTTCTTTAAAAAGTTTTTTATATATTAGACCTAAGTCTAATAATTATTAATTACGATATACACATTAATACAGCTGTACGACTTTATACCCGTACCTTGTTCCCATGCCGGGTAGCTTCTTACCAATCCTTTCATATCCCAATGATCTTAAAGCCTGGCCAAGCGTTATCTCATCCACTCTGGTCATTGAACTATTTATTTTTTTTGCAGCTTTCAGCTCTCTAAGGATTTCCATCGGCTGCTTAAACAAATACTCTTCGTCTTCTTTTGGTTTGCGATAATATTCTTTCACGAGCTTGTAAGCAGTCGTTTCGATTACATACTTAGCATTATATGCGTTAAAGTCTGCATAATCCTCTTTGTTAAATGTGTAATCGAAATCTCCCTCAAATAGAGTTACGGCTTCAGCCCACAGCTGATCTACGTCAAGTACTCCTCTATAATCCTTAATTTCATCTATTTCAATAGCTGCAATTCTTCTTAAAAAACCACTGTCGCCATTAAATAAGAAGCCGCCCATTTCCTGAGTCTTGTTACTAGTAAAAGCACAACTGGCAATTCTCTGCACTTTCGTTGTAAAGCTCTCCCCGCTTAGCTTCATGTCTAAGTGAGTTCTGCTCATATTATTTTTAAAAGCGTTTTCTGTGCCTTTATTTAGCCCTACAAACTCGTCGAAATTGATAATAAGCTTCGTAGCAAAACAATCAGTCATTTTGAAAATTCGTTCATCCTTATCGGATATAGCGTAATAATCTTCCAGGCATTCAGGAATAATGTTGCTTATTAAGCTTGTTTTTCCCATTCCGCCCTGCGCATTAATGAAGCCTATTGCAACATCATTCTGCCTCTTACCGTATGCACATGCTACTACTGCAACAAGCCATTTTTTGACTATGTACTTCATTCTCTTCTGATAGTAATCATTTTCCTTGTCTTTGAAGTCATGCGCTATAAGATAAGAGCAATACAAGTTCATCATGCTCTCACCTTTCCATTTATTTTTCAGTCCATCAAAATACTCAATTATGGGGTTGTACGGAGTCATCTGGTTAGGAGATGAAAGTATTGTCTTTAATAAAGACTTACTGCAGTTCATTCCGTCGTCTATCATATGTAGATAGATATCGTTTTCTCTTATCGAGGAATTATACTCCTTAACCTTGCTCTTTATGTAAGATTTTGACGGGTCAAATACATTTAGTTTTATTTCGTAATTCTCATCCAGCCATTCCTTGATGGCTTCAACTTTACCGCTTGCTCTCGATGCTGAAGCCGTTCTTTCCAGTGTTCTTCTTTCTGCCATTATTTTTCCCACTTTAATCTCCTGTTTCCTCCTCTAAGAAGAACAACGTTAAACATTTCATCCATTCTCGTGCGTATGAAGTTGCCATACCTCACTTGTGTAACCTTTCCGGTATTGTCTCTTGCAGCTTCAAGATCATCAAGCTTAAAGTTACTTGTTGCGTAAGTTCTTCCACCTGCTTCGTAACGAATTGCAAACAAATCAATAACCGGCTTCACAATATTGCCGTAATCTCGCATTTCAAGATTCTCACGTCCTATCTCGTCTATAAAAAGAGGAATACTTTTAAGATCATCAATACCTTTTTCGAGAATTATTTCAATCAGTTGTTTGGCGTGTATGCAGGTAGTAATTTTCCGGCATAATGCATCTTGTACAGCAAGGAAAGCATACATTAAAACCGATTTTCCGCAACCAATGTTTCCCATCAGGTAGATACCTCGGTTAATATCCCATTCACATTTGTCCTGGTCACCTACAAGGTAGTAATACATTTGCCTTATTACATGCTTGTTGCTATCGTCTACAATAAATTCACTGTTAACTCCTCTTTTAATGAATATATTTTCAGCATAAGCTTTTAGCATTATGAAAAAATCCACATCGGAAATCTGGTAATGAAAAGAAAGAAGATCCCTTCTCCTTTCTTCATTTTCTCTTGAAATATTTTCTATAACATCTGATATAGAAGCTGTTTTCCTTCTATTCATCGAAAGAACTTGATTCGCGTTCATTATTTCCTGTGTTTTGTGGATTATTATAAGCTTTCTCACTCACTTTAAAGAATCTCGGGTAGCTTCCTGCCATTGCGAAATTCAAATATTTAATAGCTAGGTCTGGTCGTCCCTCACTTATCTCTTCAAGATATTCCAAAACCTTTTGTTCTTCTCGGCTTTTATAAGCCTTTCCAAATGTTTCTACCCGGTATTCTTTCCAATACTCCCATGTTTGCACAAAATCCGGCTCCTCATATGGAATCTTGACCGTTATCGGTTCAACTGGGTTCTGCATAAACTTGTCAAACTTCTCAATAAGTTCTTTTAGCTTATCAAATTCCTTGATAAATTTTAATATTTTTTTCTGAGAGAAAGATGGAATTCCGCTGTCTATATAAGCGTTAAATTCCACCGTTGCACTCTCACACTGTTTCCACAGCTTTTCCCACGTGTTTATCATGCTTTAATTTACTAAATCCTGTACTGATATCTATTCTTCACTTAACGCTTCAACGAGAATGTTGGCTAATGTAATATGAAATCCATTGTGTTCTTTCATATTTTCAGGATTACCTGTTATCTCAATACCTAATGTTCCTTTCCCTTCTGAGTGGGTTATTTCTAAATACAACTCTTGTCCATTTTGATTCCTGAATATTACATTGCACTTCTTATTCATAGACGGTATTATTTTGATATCAGAAATATGTGGTATATCAAAAGGGATCAATATTGGACTGTCTAATGTTTGAATCATTATTGTGCCCCCTTCCTCGTCTCCATAAATTTCTTTAAATACTCCCATATATCCCATACCTTCGTGGAAAATTTCTACATAATTACCTTCTACAAGGCATTTTATTATTGATGTTTTATTTTTATTCATATTGTTTATTCTTCTACATTTGTTTTAGCCTTTTGTAAAGCCAATATAATCTCATCTATTTGCTCATCAGATAAATCAACATATTGGTCAAACCCATCTTCGTCTTCGATCTGGAGTTGTGCATTTCCTGGAAAGATAAAAGTTCCTTTACTTTTATTGCAAATAGTAACTGTACAACCTTTCATTACACTTATTTTAGTGAATGTTTTTGTTTCTTCTAGTATCATTATAAATCCTTTTTGTTTAAATGTAAGTCACTTTTTTATTAGTAGTAGCTATTTTAAGAACCTTATACTCTGTAAGTGCAGATGCTTCTTTTGATAGTTTAGCACATCGCTTTTCTGCATCTTTTTTTGTAGTTGGTGTGCACATTGTTTCTTTATATGGTACTATATCCTCAACTTTATATTCACTCATTTCTAGTTCGCTTTCTTTATTTTTTGTTTCCATTCTAGTTCGTTTAATTATAGCTTTTAACCGTATTACCTTCTCTGCTGTCTCAATAGGCATTTTAAACTCTATTTTGTTTATACCTTGCCCTATAGATGCTTTTACTGTTTTATTCATTTCTGGTTAGTTATGAATGAAAATTAGAGGTTAATTCATTAGCCTTATCCCAAACTTTATCAAAAAATTCGTCCCAATCTTCAGCATCATGATAGATATCATTGGCAGCATCACGCATTTCTTCTATACCATTCACATAACTTTTAGTTCTCTCTTTTTCTTCTTCCATAACAGCCTCTTTATAAAACATTCCAGCGTAGAATGTATTTCTAAGAGCCAGCTCTAACTTTGATATATCAAGTTTTTTTTCGTCAATCTCATTATATAGCTTAGTAAATTGTTCTACTGCCATATTTTCAGCTTCCTGTTCATTTAGAGAAGCTAACTTTTTCTTTTGTTCATCCATTTTTATATTCCTTTTTGGTTAAATTTGAGTTGATTTAGCTCCCGGTATTGATTTCGTGAGTAAATCATATTTCTTTGGGGTAACTATAACAATTGTACGGTGATCTATCCTGATCGGTCTTTTAGACTTCTCTTCATCTCTCAATTTTACAGCTTTTAGTAATTCTACTGCTTTAGACGAATTTTCAGATAAATTTATTTTTTGCACTTTTTCTACTGGTGATGGAATATCCTTTCTTTTCATAACATCTTTTCTTGAAAATCAAATCCGTACTTGGAAATTTCTCTCTCTCTTCTCTTGCTCCTCTGTCTTGGAACTGGGAGTATTATAATCTTGTTTATCTCATTGAAGATATAACCAGATTTCTTCATCCGATATCTGAGATTAACGAGCTTCCTGGCTTTTTTCTTTTTCTGTTCCTCCATCTAAATCAAGTGTTAGTTCAGTATCCCATTTTAGTAAGATGTAGTAAAACTCGGCTGTATCTATATTAGGCACTTTGTTTTTATACATTGTTTTCAGCATGTTAACCATTTGTGGTGGTTCTAGTCCTGCATCGAGTAAACTTATAAATTCGTTTATCTTATTAAGCTTTAAAATCCTCATGCCTTTTATAGAGGCTTTTCCGATGTAATCTCCATTTAGTTCTATTCTGAATGTCTTTCCAATCTGATATTTAAAACTTTTTAAACGAAGAGTCGTGAATACTTTGCACTTAAGCTTTCCATTCCACTGATTTGAAAATTTAATTGTATCCATCTGCTGTGCCTTTATATATTCCGCTTTCCGGAATTTCTTTTTCAATAAATAGATATATTAGTTCCGGAAGATGATTTATTAATAGCGTTAATGAATCATTGGCGAGTAGTTCTATATACATAAATGAAGTTTTGTCCTCGTTATTTTGAATGCGATCCAATTTTAAATATTCTATTTTATCAATCGCATCCGTGAATTTTTTATAGCAACTCAATGAGAAGCTTGTTGCTATCCTTAGCTTGTTTTTATCAGGCTTTTCAATTACTACCTCAAATCGGTTATCTCTGCTTTTTATTCTCGTGAATAGAGAAGAAGTGTAAGCATTAGATGTTTTTTCTTTCATTTGTTTTTCTTTTTTATGTTATTAAAAATCGCATCAATTTTAAATCAAGTTGTGTTGGTACCAGTACGCAACCAACTTAGCAATAGTATTGCAACCTGTCTTGTGTTGTATAGACTTTCGTCTATTGTTTATAGTGTTAACACTCCTTGCTACTCTAATTGCAATTTGTTCTGCAGTAAGATTGTCAACTGCAATCATTCTTAGTAAGTTTATATCATTCCTTGTAAGAGAGCTATTGAAGGTTGGGTTGCATATTATGTTTTCATATTTGCATTCACCTCTTAATGGACATTCTACCCATTCAAAATGTGTTTGTCCGCATGTGTCAATATCAAGAGTGCCGTCGAATTTAGCCCAATTACATTTCAAGAATCTCCTCACGCATAGAAAATCATAGTATAGTGTATTCGCTTTGCTTTTCTTGTTCCATTCCCTGCACCCTTTCCATGCTTCAGGATAATCGTTTTCGAGCAAAATAGTTGTTGCAATTATAAATTCTCGGTCTTTAACAGTTAATGTGAAAGCTTTGTTATTATCTGGATTTACAACCATTTCACCTTGAGGGTCTTGATAAAATTCTATTGAATTTAAGTCTATGTCGTCACTCATTTACTTTCTTTATTAAAGAGTTTATCGACTGAAAGTCCTGTTATTTCAGAAACTTTTTTTTGCTTAAGAATGTCGGGAGTAGTCTTTCCGTTAATCCACTTGTAAATTGTGGATGTGTGTACTCCGCATTCTCTGGCGATGCGGTCTATCATCAGTGCTCTTTCTGTTGTGCGCTCTGATGATAATGTTAGAATGTAGTCTTTAAGAGCCATAAAAATTACTTTTTGTGAGCAAAAACATTAATTTTATCCACATTTGTGTATATTTGTTGTGCGAAAAACAAATAGCAGTATGATAAACATTTGCTATGTGTTTAATTTGTTAAATTGTTTAATACTTAGATAGATAGAATCTTTTTTACTAAACCTGTTAATTACGCACAATGATAATTAACTTTATCACGGTGTAAATATATAGACGATTCGCAATATATCAAAATAAAAACATAGATATTTCGCTATATGAATGAGGATTTTTTTGATAGACTTGATAAATATATGAATGTCAAGGGGTTAAATGATAACCAAATAACAGTTAAAGCTGGGCTCTCACAGGGTGCAATTGGAAAACAACGTAAAAAAGGTAGAGGGCTTTCTGTAGAAAGTATTGCGAAGATTCTATATGCGTATCCTGAATTGAATGCGGATTGGCTACTAACAGGCCGTGGAGAAATGGAAATAAATAGTGATAATGATGTTGAAAACGAAGATGATTCATTGTTTGATAGTAATTTTTGTAAGTCGATAATTAAATCGCAGCAAAATACAATTCATTCACAACAATCTACTATATCAGTATTGAGCAGTTTATTAGAAAAGAATATTGAGAAATGATTATTGATGATTTTTTAGCAAATACAGAATTTATGGCCGGATGGAGTAGCTATAAGAGTTATCTTGAAGAGAAAGGCTATAAGATGGAAAAAGAAGATTATGAAAGTGAAGAATTATTTAAACTATTTATGATCTCAGGACAAAATATAGAAACAGCCATTTTTATTCTAAAGAGAATTATGGCCGGAAGTTATAATTGTATATGATATACACTTATGAGATAAATACACAATAGACAAAATCGAATGTGTTGATATACAGATTTATACCAGGAAAAGGAGTTTCCCTCCAGCTCCACTTTTATGCAAAAATAGATCCGTATAAATTAAATGTTTATACGGATTTATTTTTGAATAAAATATTCATAATAAATAAAACAATAAATAGAAACTGAATTTATGGAAAAAGTTGACGAAGTAATTAACTTGCTGAATGAACTAACAGTACAAGAATTAGATTATGTGAAATTAAAAATACGTGATTTAAAACTGATAAAGAAACGCGATGGTAAGAAGAAAAAGAAAGAAGACTCTTCTTTAACTGTCGAAATAAGAATCAGCCAAAGAGAAAGAATGATAAGTTATAATCCTTATCTAAAGGGTAAAATATAGTTAAAATAGGCCTTTGTAATCTTAATTAAACTGATTTTTGTCCTGACATATTTATGCGTTTTTATTTTTTATTGTATACTTATAAGGCTAAAATGTATGTTTAATTAAAATAACTATTCTATGAAAAAGATTCTGTTAATGGCTGTCTTTGCCGTTTTTACAATGAATGTATTTGCCTATAAAACATTTTGTAAATTCCAATATTTCGAAGGTGTGCTTTTTATTAAAAGTAAAGCTTATTTTGATTTTGGTTCTGGTTATAAAGCTAAACTATGTGATGAGAACAAAAATGTTATATTGTTTAAATCAAATATAGACGTAATTAACTATATGAGCAAGCTAGGATGGAATTTAGAACAAAACTCAATTTTAGAATTGGATGAAAAAGGCGGTAAGTGTGAATTCCTTATGAGCAAGGAAGTTAAAACTGATGATGAGATATACCAAGGGCTTAATGTGGAATTTGATAAATGATCCTTTTAGAATTATTCAACAATAAATAAAATCCATTCACCAATGGCTGAAATTTATTGGTGAATAATTTAAGAACAACTCTATAATTTTTAAGCATAGCCAGATATTAAACAATATCTGGCTATGCTTTTTTAAAGCGCTAGATTGCTAGATTACTGCTAGATCAAATTTATTTAATCTAGCACCTTTATGATGTTCATTTGTAGTATTTTAAATGCTCACTGCTAGATTGCTAGATAATTTTTGAAAAATGCGTTTTATGTAGCGTTATCGCAATGCATTTTTTATTGTATCATTATATTCCTATTTTATCTAATTTTTATTTCGCAATTAGATAAATCATCAATAATAGCTAAAGACTCTACATGAACATCTTTTTCACGAAGAATTTTTCCTCCATCCTGAAATGCTTTTTCAATGATAAATCCCATACCACTAAGGGTAGCACCCGATTTGTTAATCAGGTCAATCATACCTAAGGCTGCATTTCCGTATGCGAGGAAATCGTCTATAAATAGAACATGATCTTCTGGCGTAAGGAAGTTGTTGCTTATGCAAACTGTGTAATCCCGGTCTTTTGTGAAAGAATGCACTGTTGTGGTAAGCATATTTTCCATAGTTTTAGGCTGTTTCTTCTTTACAAAAACAACAGGAAGCTGCATTAAATACCCTACCATAATAGCTGGAGCTATTCCGCTAGCTTCAATTGTTACTATCTTATTTATGTGTTCGTTTTTAAAACGGGTAACAAATTCCTGAGCTATTTTATGCATCAGCATGGGGTCCATCTGATGATTGATAAAACTGTCTACTTTTAAAATTCCGCCTTCATAGCATTTACCATCTTGCAGAATGCGTTTCTTTAATATATCCATAATTAATCGACTATTTCTCTTTCTTTTTTTTGTTCTTCATTTCCCTCTTTTACGTGAATTAAAGCATTTGCAAGAATTGCAGTTAATCCACCTGTTGTTATGCCTGATGAGAATATTGACTTGATAGCTTGAGGTGCTTGATCCAAAATATTAGGCATCAGCTCAACACCTAAACCTATGGCAAGACTTACTGCTAAAACTAAAGAAGCTTTCCGGTCTATAGTCTGTGAAGAAATAATACGAATTCCAGATGCTGCTACAGTGCCAAACATT